>Ga0182015_10005477_pt1 | contig 13180 bp, 8 predicted proteins | sample 712P3MmetaG_FD_120478 | JGI IMG/M metagenome (GOLD analysis project Ga0182015, IMG submission 120478) | Permafrost microbial communities from Stordalen Mire, Sweden - 712P3M metaG | ecosystem: Environmental > Terrestrial > Soil > Wetlands > Permafrost | place: Sweden: Stordalen | collected...
GCCCACACGATCCCATTCTGCGCTCCGTTCGAGCTTACGCTCGGGGTGGCTCCAGGATAGGAAAAGCTGGTGACCGACTCGCTGGCGGGAGCCGTCGCCAGCAGCGCACTGGTGATCGGAAACGCCTTCAGGTGATCGCCGGTGCCGGCGTAGTAGACGGTGTCATTGAACAGGGCAGCCATGGACCACGCGCCTCCGCTGAGCGCATTCGGCAGCTCCTGGTAAACCGCAGTATTACTGCTGGCATTGAACTTTCCCATGTTGTCGCGATCGACCACATAGATGTTGGTGTCTTTGCCGGCGCCGACGGCGAGATGGCGGGTGTTGCCCTTGGCATCTGTTTGATCGGGCAGAAGCATGGCGCCTCCGGAGCCCAGATCCTGGTCTGCATCACTTTCCGACTGCAGGTTGTACGCCGCGAAATAATCCGCCGCGGCCAGCGTGTTACCGGTGGTGGATACCTTCATGAACGCATTCCCAAAGTCTCCTTGGGAAGGAAAGCCATTCGTGGTCAAGGTTGAGTCGAAAGTCCCATTCGCGTCCAGGAAGAAAATATTACCCTGTGCATCCCCGGCCAGGCCGGCGCCGCTCATCCACACCGAACCTTCGCCGTCACCAAAATGAGGCGAGGAAGGCCCGTTCGGCGTCAAGTTCAACACGCTCGTCTGCTGGAGCGTGCTTTCACTGTAGGCCATGAGCCAACCCGTATACGGATCTTCATCGCAGTGCGAAGTCCATGCCAGGTAAATCTGCCCATTCATCAATAGCAGACCCACCCGCTCTGCGTATTGACCGGGATCGAACACCTGCATCCCATTGGTGGAACCGTAGCCGGTACCCGGGAACGTGGCCGCAATCTCCGTCGGACTACCCTGCAGTTCCGCGCCGGTGGCGAGGTCCAACGCATGCAGCCGCTGATGATACTTGCTGCTCGCGTCCTTCGACATGGCGACCAGGAAGACACTACCGTTGGGGCCGTGGGTGCGGTCGATCACCGGGGTGTCGGTGATTCCGATCTCCGGCGTGATCTGGCTGCAGCCATGATCGTCACTGGTGGTCTCATTCGCTCCCAGGGCGCTTACTTTCCAGAGCTGTGTGCCCGAGTCGGCGTCGAACGCATAGGCGCTTCCATGTTCGGTAACTACGATCAGCACATTATGTGTCTGCCCCGCTACAGAAAGGCTGCTTACATAAAGAGGCTGACCGTCGACCTTGCCGTCCACAGGCAATTCACGGAGCTTGCCGAAACTATTGAAGTTGACATTTTGCGGCGTGAGTATCGTCTCCGAAGCATTCCACCCGTCTCGGGCGTTGTCGTTGTGATACGTCGTCACGTTCACGCCTGCGGAGGCAGCCACCGTAAGAGCCAGCGTGGCGGTATGGGTAAGGGAGCCGGAGGTGCCGGTGAATACCAGGTTAGCGCTCCCTGCCGGCGCGCTATTGGCCGCGGTGAGGGTAATGCTTTGGGGGGTGCCGGGAGTAAGCGAAACCGAGGCCGGGTTGGCCGTCACCCCGGCAGGCAATGCACTCAATGCCACAGCGGTGCTTCCGCTGAAGCCGTTAAGCGCCGTCGCCGTCAATTGGACTGCTTGCCCCACCCCGCCGATGATCAAGCTCAATGACTGAGGGCTGACGGCAAGTGAGAAATCAGCTTGCGCCGGTGGTGGGGTGATCACGGTGATGGGGAGCGAAGCTGTATGCGTCAGAGCCCCCGAAGTCCCGGTTAACGTGGCCGTCGAAGACCCGGCAGCAGTTCCAGCAGGAGCTGTCAGAGTGAGCGTGGCGGCAATACCCGGCGTAAGCGTGAAAGACGACGGCTGTGCTGTCACCCCCGTTGGCAGCCCCGCGATCGCAACTTGAACGCTCGAGGAAAATCCGTTCTGCGCTGTCGCCAGTACGGAAACGGCGGTCGTCGCACCGTTGGCCGTCAAGCTAATCGACGCCGGCATGACGCTGAGTGAAAAGTCGGCGAGCGTTCCCGCTGTTACGGAGAGCGAAGCCTGCGTGCTGACGCTCTGGCCACTGACCGTAGTGGTAAACGTTACCGTACCAGTGGTAGTCGGTGTGGAGGAGGCCGCCGTCATAGTAAGTGGTAAAGCAACACCAGGAGTTACCGATAGTTCCATTGGGGAAACGGTGACTCCGCTCGGCAATCCGGACAGCGAGACGGTCGTTGGCGCCCCGCCAGCCGGCGCGCCCAGTAGCAGGGAAGCCTGCTGACCGGCGGCGCCCGCGCTTAAATGGATGCTCGAGGGAGTCAGCGTCAGCGTGGGCTGCGAAACACTGTCGCTGGTACTGCTGTTACTTCCGCCACTGCAGGAAGCAAGGCCGCCGATGATCAATATGCTGGCGAAAAGTGAGCATAGGCCTCTCGGGAACGGGCGGAAGGGACAGATAGAGTCAGACATGGCGGCTCCCGGGAGTGCTCGGCTCTGGCGGCCGGGCAGAGACCTGCTCCGCAGGAACCGTTGCCCGACGTGCCTTTGACGCCGGTCCAATGCTAACTCTCGTTGAGTCCAGCGTTGGTGAATTATGTCCGTACCGTGCTCCCGAAAGTGGTATCTCATATCACCCGTTCTGGGGCCCACCTGCCGGGTGCGATCTTTGCGCCTTCGGATTTTACCTCGATGCCAGGAACCCTTGCCTGACTAACTATCGAAAGCACTCTCGGTCAAGAGAGAAGGTTTTCCTTCGGCAAAAATGTTTGATGTCACCGTCAAAATGCGCAGCAAGTCTTGACACCGTAGGGGTTTATTGTTAATTCTGTTCCACCAGTTCAAGTTAGACGCTCATCTTGTCCCTGGCCAGAGCCTCATGCTGAGCCCGGATTCCGGCGGCTTTTGTGACGCCCCTACGATTTGTTGTCGTTTTGAGTCCGAGGCTCTCCGACATCACCTACGTGGCTCCTGCGCCTGCTGCAGAGACACTCTGCACCTGATAAGGCAACTGCTGGAGAGTACACGTTGCGGTTCGCTTTCACACGATACCCTTGGCGTTAAATGGCGTAATACAACTGTCACAAATAGGGCTAGGCTTGAGCCCATAAGAATGCTTGTTGATCGCTGCCAAGCTCAAGATAATCGTTGCTCTTGTCTTTGACCGGAACTTCTCGCCCCACGATGAGCATTGAGTCCGGCGGCTTTTATGCCACCCCTAGCCTGCTGTCGTAGTTGAGTGCGAGGCACTCCGCGATGTCCCCTTTGTGGCTCTATGGATGGAGCCACATCCACTCGCCAATCGTTGCGGTTCTGCAAAGACGCTGCTTGTCTTACAGGTTTCGTCTCGCTATGCCGCTATTCGGGCCTGTTGCATCGTTGTTTCGCTTTTGGAGTTTTCTATGAGAGTGCTCAGCTTTTTGCCCCGGTATGATCTGAAGAGACGAGTCGAAAAGGCTCTCAGCGCGGCTCACTTTGTCATACAGACAGCAGAATCCGCGAAAGAATGCTCGTACGCTACGCAGCTCGCGCACTACGACGGTGTTCTTGTCGATTCAGATTCCATTGACTTCCGAGATACCCTAGCGCTGATTCAACAGCTGCGGAGGGAGAACTCGGACGCGTCATTGTTCGCCTTTGCTCGGTACCCCGATCTGGAGCAACGACTAGCCCTGTTCGAGGCGGGTGTGGATGATTACGTGCGCGAGCCGTTCTTCGCATCGGAGATGACCGTGCGCCTTGGCCTCTCCATACGCCTGCGTCGCGCAGCCTCCGGTGCCACCGCGGCCCGCACGGTCAATAAGCTCCGCTCCGGCGATCTCGAGTTGGATTTGATTCGGCGCAGAGCCACTCGGCTGGGCAAGGAAATCGACCTGCGGCCGAAAGAATTCCTCCTGCTTGAATACCTGCTGCGGAATGTGAACCGCCCGGTTACCCGGACCATGATTCTCGAGCACGTGTGGAACTCATCCTTCGAAGGTTTAACGAACGTGGTCGATGTGTGCATCAGCTCGCTGCGAAGCAAGATCGATCGAGATTTCCCGCAAAAATTAATTCAGACCACGCGTGGCATCGGTTATACGCTTACCTGCATGACTGCCTGCCCCTGCCCGGATACCGGTCGCCTCGGAAAGAATGGTGCCACGGCTGTGCTATAGCAGAAATCTAAACGGCTTCCCAAGGGAAACCCACTGCGGCTACTGATGCATGCGGCAGCACTCAGACAACTATCTTGCGCTTCCTGGCCTGAGGCGCCGCGAACGGAAAGGAAGCAAATTACAGAATCGATTAAGTATGGTTATTCAAGTGGTTTCTCGGGAACGCCAAACGCTCCTTCCCCCGGGGCGAATGGGAGTATGTGCAACAATCATTCCTTTGCGTCTCCAACTGGGGGCGGGACAGAAAGGTACGCTCATGGCAGGAATTGGTGTAAGGCTCCGTGCGATTCGCCGGCAATGGCAACTCTCTTTGCGAGAGGTTGAGGAACGCAGCCTCCGTTTTGCCCAGGAACGCGGTAGTCAGTCCTACCAGATCTCGGCCAGTTGGCTTGATCGCCTGGAACGCGAAGAGCACGAATTGACCGTCAACAAGCTCATAGCGTTAGCCGCCATCTATAACGTTCCGACGGAGCAACTACTTCGCTCCATGCATCCGTCAAATGAACCGGCCCTCAATCTCAAGCAGCTGTCCAGCCCAAATGCGACCTTATTGCTCACGGAAGGACCACTGGAAGCCCAGGCAAGATATTTACTCCCCGATCTACCTTTCCCGGATCTGCTGCCCGATGAGACCTCGTTGCTCGCGACCGAGAATGGTCAGTCCTTGGCGCCCTACAGGCGGGGCATCATCGGCAAACGCGACCTCACCCTGGATCCCATGATTCCGGCCGGCTCCATCGTTCAGATCGATACCCAGAAACGCGCAATTTCTCTCCGCAAAGACTGGACCCATGAATTTCAGCGGCCCATCTACTTCCTGATGACCCGGGAGGGCTACGTTTGCGGCTGGTGCGAGTTAGACAAGGGCGGGGACTGGCTGACGCTCATCCCCCATCCCCTGTCGCCTGCCTCCAGCCGGAGGTGGAGGTATCGGACAGAGATTGAAAACATCGGGCGCGTGATGGTTGTGGCCATCCGATTGGCGCCCTGACTCGGCGTAGGGCATCCCGCATCTCGCGAAAAACAAGCGAGAGTGGGGCACTCAAGGTCCGCTGGCAATTGGAGTTCTCAATCGAGGCGTTTCGCAACCGCAACGGGAGGGCGGAAATAACCCCTCAACGATTCGAATTGAGGTTCTCACACACACTCTAAAGCACGTTCTCCATCCCGCCTCTACAGCGCCTTTTGCAAATCCGCAAGCATGGAGAAATTACCTGCCTCGTAAAGGCTCAGCACTTGGCGGGTCATGCGATAGTAGCTAACCACCGCGCGCTGGGCATAGAAGGGGAAGGATATCTGTAGATTACCCTTCTGGGCCGCCCCTTTCAGGCGCTCGATGTGCCACTTCAGTTCCCGCGCATCCAGTCGCAGCCGGTCCGCAATGATCATCGCCTCCGGATACCATTGCTGGACATAGAAAGCCAGATCAATCAGTACTTCGCTATTTCTCTCCAGGACCTCGAGTCCCTCCAGCCCACCGGTCAACCTCCATACCTGCGATGGATCCAAACTTCCCGGGTCATCGGCCACCTTGGGTTGGCCCGATTCGTCGACCAGGTCCAGAGCAACTTCAGCGATGCTATTCCGATCTATCCAGGTTAGTTTGGCCAACAGCTCCTCCCAACTCGCCGACGAAGATCGGCGGCCCCGGAAATAGTAATATCCTGCAATCAGGACGAGAGCGGTAACAAAAAGCCCAATCGCAGTGACGAAATGGAGGTTAAGCGTATTCACAGCTCTTTACACAATCGCAAATCCTCAAGATCGTATTTCAACCGCATCCGCAAAGTAAACATTTTTCCCGCATTTCCGGCGTCATGGCTCGGACACGCCGTTTCTCCCGCCATAAACTGATGATCCAATAGTTAACACAAGCCAGATATACGGCCATGCGCAGATGGAACAAAACAATAAAGGCTGGTGACTCCCGGCATACCCCGAAGTAACTATGGCCAGCCTCGATGAGCACACCGAGCAGGAAATATGCTCCCAGTCCCTGGGCAATCTTCGCCAGCAGGCACCCCCGAACAGGCTCCCTTTGCTCCAAAAAGATTGCATCCAGGTTCGCGCCGCCGGGGCTCGCCAGGCAGGTCACCGGGTGTGGCTTCTTGACCGAAAGCCGCGCCCGATCAGGTCGGCTGGCACGTCTGCCGTAAACACCACCTTCGCCATCGAATCGGCCACAGTGGTTGTGAACGCCGCTTTAGCGAAAATATTTCACGCCAAACCAAAAAAGGTGAGGATCGTGTGAACAACTCCTGGCTCTGGATCCGTGCCAAGCGGAGTGGAGGCGAGGGCGGCTGGGGTTACCAGCGCGACGAGGGTTGCACCGACGGCGAGCTTGCGAGCAATCTGTTTCAGCATAGGGGGTCTCTCCTTGGTCTGCGAACGTGCACTGCCGCGAGGCTACGCTGCGGAGGCTGCAAACTCCGAGGCTATCACTCGCGATGTTGCTTACACGTAACAAGGTCTCTTGCTGTTAGATCCTTGGACACATACTCCTACGAGTGGGTGGATGCCCAATGATTACTTGGCTTTTCGCGTCTCAACTTGTCTTTGTGTTTCCGATAAGCAACAGTCATGACTGCCCCCTCACAACTTCGCTGCACATGGTTTATTCCTCATGTGAGTCGTATCGGCGCTGAATCCGCGGGAAAAACGTATAAAGCAGATGAACCCCGTTCCGTCTATCCGCCGGTATGATCCTATGAGTCGCAGTTAACAGGCTATTCGCAAACAGATTAGATGTAAATTGACACAGCAAATAAACTCTGTTATTGGTTCTTGACTATGTAAGTTGCACTCCTCGTCCCGGGATTTTTCACCTCTGTCTTGTACCTTACTCCCCGCTTCCCTCGTCTACGCGGAGTACCGAATACAGCGGCTCTAGTGAATGACCTGCCGGGGTGCGATCCCGGGTTCTCAGGGGGAGCTCTCTTACAGAATCTTGACTTTGGCAGTGCAGCCTCTACCGCCGTAATGCAAAGGCGAATTGCCTTACCGGTATAGCGGTTCACAATAGGTGTAACGGTAAACATACCGTACACCGGCATTCACCAGGAACAGCCCCACCGAACGAGGGCAGATCGCACACAGCAATCGTGACGTTGCTGAACGACAGGTTCCCGGGGTCCGCTCGATCGCGGTTACGATCTTGGAGATACTCTTGAAAGTGCTCACTTTCTTACCCCGCTGTGATCTGCAAAGAAGAGTTGCAAAGGCGCTCAGCTCCGCTCAGTTCGTCGTGGAAACGGTTGTCTCCGCGAGGGAGTGCCTGCAGCTTACCCGGTTTGCTCCCTACGAGGGTGTCCTGGTCGATTCGGATTCCCTTATCTTCGGGGACATTGTGTTGCTGGTCAAACTGCTGCGCCAGGAGAACTCCAATGCAGCTCTGTTTGTCTTCGCCCGGTACCTTGACCTGGAGCAACGTTTGCAATTGTTTGAAGCCGGTGTGGATGACTGCGTGCGGGAGCCGTTCTTTGCTTCGGAATTGGCAGTCCGTCTCGGCCTTTCCATACGCCTACGGCAGGCAGCTGCCGATCTCGCCGCCGCCAACAAGGTAAATGTGCTGCGCTCCGGCGACCTCGAATTGGATCTGATCCGCAGAAGAGCCGCACGCTTGGGCAAGGCCATCGATCTCCGGCCAAAAGAGTTCCTGCTGCTGGAATACCTGGTGAGAAACGCCAACCGGCCAGTGACGAGAACCATGATCCTGGAGCACGTATGGAACTCCTCGTTCGAGGGTTTGACCAACGTGGTCGACGTGTATATCAGCGCCTTACGAAGCAAGGTCGATCGTGACTTCCCGCAAAAATTGATTCTGACCAACCGTGGCATCGGTTACACCCTTGCCTCCGGGAGCGCTTCGCCTGAGGAGTCGAATGGCCACAGCGGCCAGCCGCCCCAGTCGGCCCCGCAGCTATTGAATGGGCAGGTGCGACGAGCATAGTCCTATTGCACCTGATTACCTCGGCCATCCTCTCCTGATCGGCGAAACCGCCGGGTCCGGATGGCAACGCGTCCACCCTCATCTGCGGGGGATTCCTGAAGGTCAGCAAGACCCTGTGTCTCTAACTCCAAAGCAGCATCTGAAAGCACACTCCAGCGATGCATCGATGAACAATTTTTAATCTCGCTCCGAGTAAAGTCTTCAGGTTCTCCTACTAATCTCTCGGCTACAGCGGTCCGCAATTGGTTGTTGGCCAAACCTGAAAGTTCCCGCGGAGGTTTGGAGCAGGGTACTGAACAGGCCCTCGGCTGGCGCCGCGTCCAGAATTGTAAATGCAAATAACTTTTTCCGTGGTTTGTCCCCTTGAACCACTTCGCAAACCCTCATCACGTCACAGTAACTGTGAAACCGCACTCGACATAGGCATTCGGAGGTAACAATGGCTTCGGTAACCGCATTCCCTGTAGATGCGGCCTTTCCGCTCACCGGTCCGCCTCAAATCCGCTGCCACCCGTTGCCATGCTCCCTGGTGTTCTTCGCCTGTGACAGTGTCGCCATCATGCTTACCGGGAGCCTGGTCCTGCTGGGCAAACGCGCCAGTAGTGGAAGCCTGGACATCCATCGCTATTTAGCCCTCTGGCCTGTCTTTGGAGTGTTCATCGCGATCTTCTTCTCTTCCCATCTCTATCCCGGTGTCATTCATAACGCTGTCACTGAGCTTCGCCGCCTGGTCCTCGCCGTCACGCTTAGTTTCCTGGTGATCGCGAGTCTGATCTCCGTTACTCGGAGCTCGGATGAATACCCCGGCCGGGTTCTTCTCTTATGGTGGATGGTGGCGATCATTGTCACCCCCTTGCTGCGTTCCGTGGTGCGGGCACGAATTTGCCATAAATCCTGGTGGGGAATTCCCGTGGCCGTCTTTTACACCGGAGACGAATCGATTGAGATCATCCGGGAGTTGGAGAATCATCCGGAGATTGGGCTGAAGCCGGTGGTTGTCCTTTCGTCCTCCTATCCCACTCGGCCCCGGCACACCCTGCCCGTCGTGGATATTCGGCTCGCTGCTGCAGTGAGGGCCTGCGGCGTGGAGCGTGCCATGATCGCCCTACCCGATGTAGGTTCCGGCAAGCTGCTGGAAGAGCTGGAGAAGTTCGAAAGCATCTTCCCTCGTCTGATGATGATGCATAGCTCTACAGACCTCTATAGCCTGACTGTGGACGCTCGCCAGCTGGGTGGTTGTTTGGCGGTTGAGTTCAGAAGAGATCTGCTTCTGCCTATCCCGAGATTTACCAAACGTGCCATGGATCTATTGGCGGTCGCGCTTACCATTCCGGCGGTTGTGCTCACCATTCTCGTGGTGGGCTTGCTGGTGAGATTGGAGTCCCCCGGGCCCATTTTCTATGGTCATCGCCGGATCGGTCGCGGTCATTCGAAGTTTTCCATCTGGAAGATCAGAACCATGCAGGTCAACGGGGACAAGCTGCTGCAGGATGCCTTGGCTAAGGACGGAGCCCTGCGTGAAGAGTGGCTACGGGAACGCAAGCTGCGCTGCGACCCTCGTGTCACGCGGGTGGGCAAATTCTTGAGGAAAACAAGCCTCGATGAATTACCCCAGTTCTGGAATGTCTTGCGAGGTGAGATGAGCTTGGTCGGCCCACGCCCCATCGTGGAGGAAGAGATACCAGCCTACGGACCGAACTTCTCACTGTATTGCCGGGTTACCCCGGGCCTCACAGGCCTATGGCAAGTCTCCGGACGAAACCAGGTAAGTCGTCGAGATCGAGTTCGGCTGGATAGTTACTACGTTCGCAACTGGTCTCCGTGGCTGGATCTGAATATCCTGGCGCGCACCGCGAGGGTAGTCATCACCGGCCAGGGCGCGTATTGATTAGATCGACGACCACGGCAGGAGGGCGATCACTAGTCGGCATTCATGGAATGTGTGAATGCAATGAATAAGTCGACATGGGATGCGGGACGCAGCGCGCTCGCATTAAGTAAGTCAGAAAGAAGAATGATGAATAAGGTAAGAGACAAGCGTATTCTAGTGACCGGCGCAGCGGGTTTTATTGGTGCGCATGTCGTCCGCCGGCTTCTTGAGGATGGGTTTGAAGTTGTCGGTGTGGACAACCTGAACAATTATTACGACCCCAGGCTCAAAGATGCGCGGCTTAGGAAGCTCTGCATAGGACCCCGATTCTGGTTCTTCCCGCTGGATCTCGCGGATAAAGAACGGGTGGAAAGTCTTTTCCACGACGGCGAGTTCGAAGCCGTTGTTCATCTCGCAGCCCAGGCCGGAATACGGCACTCCCTCACCAGCCCAGACGAATATGTGGCCAGCAATCTCGTCGGTTTCGTCAATGTACTCGAAGGAGTGCGCGCGTGTACCTGCCGCCACTTTGTATTCGCATCTTCGAGTTCCGTCTACGGCTCCTACAATAAGATTCCTTTTGCCGAAGAGGACTCCACCGATTATCCCGTCAGCCTGTACGGGGCGACCAAGAAGAGCAATGAGGTTATGGCCCACGCGTATAGCCACCTGTTTCACATCCCGACTACGGGACTGCGATTCTTTACCGTGTACGGGCCGTGGGGACGGCCGGATATGGCAGTCTTCAAATTCGTGGATGCGGTTATGGGCGGCCGCATCATTGAACTTTATAACTTTGGCCGCCTGCAGCGCGACTTCACCTTTGTCGACGACATCGTGGAAGGAATTGTTCGTCTCTTACCCCTGCCGCCGAACTGGGATGGCAAACAGGGGCCAGGCGCACAGGCTCCTATGCGGCTATGCAATATCGGGAATCAACAGCCGGTCCAACTGCTCCACTTGGTTCGCACCATCGAGTCCTGCCTGGGCAAAACGGCGTACATTCGCCTGATGCCCATGCAGCCGGGCGACGTCTACGAAACCCAGGCCCGCGTTGACAAGCTGAAAGAAATTACCGGATACAGCCCTCACGTCTCCATCGAAGACGGCATCGGCCGGTTTGTAGCCTGGTATCTCGGCGAATACCTGCCGCTCGGCCTGACGGAGTCGCCTCAATTTCCATTACCGCTTCCGGTGCAGAGCGTCCATCAGAATGCACCAGCCTCGATTGCCGGTGAGGGGTAACCCCTCACCAGCAGTGCACGTGGAAAGGGAAATTTATGGACACCCTGGCAATAGTCTCTATGTTGGCCGTCTGTTGGCTCCTGTTGCTTGTGCTTTTCATGCAAGTGCGCAAGCTTTCCAACCTCACCGCGAAGGCGATTGACCTGTCGTCCCCTGTCCTTAGTCGTATCGAGTGGCTGCAGGCACTTTTGGAGCAGTCGGAGCGATCCGCACGTGAGGAGAGTGCCCGGAATCGCCTGGAGCAGACCGCCCAGGCGCAAGGCCTTCGGAGTGAGGTCGTGAGCTTGCTGACCGGCATCGGAGACTCCTTGTCCGCAAAGCTGGAAGGGTTCACCAGGTTGAATGACCAGAGGCTTGAGTTTCTTCGCTCGGGAATAGAGCAGCGCCTGGATATCTTCACCGCGGAGTCCGGCCGCAAAGTCGATGGACTAACCCTGGCTGCCGTTGCTTCGTCGACCAAGTTGCAGGATGAGCTATCGGCCAGGCTGGTGGAATTCAAGTGTTCGCTGGACACAACGATCGGGCAAACCCATTCGCTGCAAGGCCAGCAAGCCGAAGCCGTCGCCAGCGCGATCCGATTCCTGCAGTCCGGTGTCGACACCAACCTCTCGCAACTGCGCGAAGAAACTGGGACCTCGTTCAGGAATCTCGGCGACGGCGTGTTGGCGACCCTTACCGGCATCTCCCAGTTGCAGAACGCCGAGCTGACGGAGATGAGAAACACGGTTGATACCCGGCTGCTCCACATCCAGGTCGATAACGAGAAAAAGCTGGAGCAAATGCGGCTGACAGTCGACGAGAAGCTGCAGGGAACGTTGGAGTCCAGGCTGGGAGAGTCCTTCAAGCAGGTCAGTGAGCGCCTGGAACAGGTTTACACCGGGCTGGGAGAAATGAAGACGCTGGCTACCGGGGTAGGCGATCTGAAACGAGTGCTGACCAACGTCAAAGTACGTGGGACCTGGGGAGAGGTACAGCTGGGCGCGATCATTGAAGAGATCCTGGCCCCTGACCAGTTCCGCAAGAACGTGGCCACCGCGCGCCCCGACGAACGCGTGGAATACGCGGTTAAATTACCGGGCCGCGATAGCCACGGCGAGCCAGTCTGGCTCCCGATTGACGCCAGGTTTCCTTTCGAGGACTACCAGCGTTTGATGTACGCATCGGAACGGGGCGATGGGGAAGCAGTCGACCGAGCCTCGCGGCAATTGGAAGCCGCATTACGGGTGCGTGCAAAGGATCTATCCGAAAAGTACCTTGCGCCGCCCCGGACCACCGATTTCGGCATCCTGTTTCTTCCCTCCGAAGGACTCTATGCAGAAGCCATGCGATACCCTGGCCTGGCTGACTCTATCCAGCGTGAGCAACGCGTCGTGTTGGCGGGACCGAGTACGCTGGCCGCGCTCCTGAGTGCCCTGCAAATGGGGTTCCGTACCCTTGCCATCGAAAGACGATCGAGCGAGGTCTGGGAAACCCTGGGCTCAGTAAAAATCGAATTCGGCAAGTACGCCGGCGTCCTGGCAAAGGTCAAGAAGAAGCTGGGCGAGGCGCAAAATACGATCGATAATGCCGAGACCCACACCAGGGCCATCCAACACAGACTCAGGGATGTGGAAAGTGCTGAGGACCCAGAGCTCGCTGCAGAGTTCCTGGCGGAGGAGGATGCTTTGGAGGATATTCCTGTGCTGACCGGCGGAAGCTGAGACCGCAGGACACCTGAAGCTGAATCGCTCTTGCGCTCGAAACTCTTGCGGATACTCCCTTCGTCATAGCTGTAGGAACTCTGCCAGTGATGTGATCTTTGGCGGAGACTACGCGGCTTTCATGAAAGGGAAGTCATGTCCATCCGCACCCGCATCGCATTTCTGCTCACACCCCTGGTATGCACGGCCGTATTTTTCGCTCAGCAGAACACGCCGCCGCCGGCTTCAGCCCCCACCTCCAGGATCGACCTCGATGTTGTCGTTACGCCGAAGTCCGGGCCACCCGTCGCCGGTCTGCAGCAGCAGGATTTCACCATTTTTGA
>Ga0182015_10005478_pt1 | contig 13174 bp, 13 predicted proteins | sample 712P3MmetaG_FD_120478 | JGI IMG/M metagenome (GOLD analysis project Ga0182015, IMG submission 120478) | Permafrost microbial communities from Stordalen Mire, Sweden - 712P3M metaG | ecosystem: Environmental > Terrestrial > Soil > Wetlands > Permafrost | place: Sweden: Stordalen | collected...
CCTGGGGCGCATACATCAACGCCACTCGTTCGCGCTTCCCGAGCTGGCCGTACCAGCTGTCGAGACGCAGGCGCATGTAGCTGACCTGCATCGTCGTGCCGTCGACAAACTGGCCATCGGCGATCGTGACGTAGTCCTCCGTCGCCTGGTTCTTGCGCAAACCCGATTTGAACCCCATGAACAGCGGGGACGCCTTCGCAACGGGGTCGCCGGAGGGGATTCCACCGACGTCCTGGTGCTGCGCCGGCAGCCCCGCGCCTACGAACCCCGTGCGCGTCTCGCGCCAGCGCAGCGCGCTCGACAGGTCGAGAGGGCCGTCGGCGCCCGCGAGCCGCTCCGCGCCGATCAGAGCTGCCTCTATCTCCACCAGCCGCTGCTCGTCGTCACACGCGAGGTGCAAGCACAGCTCATACGCGTCGATCGTGGGCAGCTCGAAGTCCGACAGCGCCTTCGCGGGCGGGATCGGCGAGGCGCTCCCGAGTGAGCGCTCGAAGTAGACGGGTCCCCAGCCAGCCGTGAACAGCAGCCCCGAGGGGCCCCACCTGTACGTCCGCTCGAGCGTACGCAGCGCGGCCTCCAGCAAGCGTGCCGAGGCGGGCGTCGGGGCACCCTCGACGTCGAAGAACAGCAGCCGGTCGTAGCGAGGCGCGATCGGATTGCCAAAGGAGTCACGGGCCAGCGTCGCCGTCCACGCGTGCTGACGCTGCGGCAGGCCCGCCGGCTGCGCGCCGAGCGCCACCGGAGGTATGGAGCTGGAGCGGTCGAGCACACGGTCGAGACCGATCGCCGCCGCCACGCCACCGGCCGTCAGCGCGCCAGCGCGAAGCATGAATCGCCTGCGTGTCAGCATCGCCATCTGCGCTCGCAGAGCAGCCTCTCGCTCAGGATGTCGGCTTCCAGGGGAACGTGAAGGTGACGCGGTGGGGCTTCAGCCACACACCTTGGTATTCCACGTGCCGTGCGGAGACTGGCGGGCTGACGAGCAGGGTCAGCTTGTACGTGCCTGCGCCGGGGAGTACGACATCGTTGCCGTAGTGCGGCCCCATGTAACGGGAGATCATCGGCCACTGGCGCTCGTCGAAGACGATCTTGCCGTTCTCGGTGATCGTTGCCCACACGCTCGCGTATGGAATCGGCACCTCGGTCTCGGCATCGTTGAGCATCACCATCAGGTGCAGGCTCGCATCGCCCGGCTTGACCGTACGCTCGCTCGTGCCGTTGTAGACGACGAACGGAACCGCGGTCATCGCCTGCGCCGTGATCTTCATGCCCTGCCACGTCGCCGTGCCCAACATCTGTGTGGGCACCGGCTTGATCGCGCCGGTGGAGCTCGCGCTCATGTCCATGCCGGCCATACCCGCCGAGTCACTTGCGCCCCCGGCAGCAGCCGCCGATGTCGAGGTCGACATCGAGGCGTTCTTGTCGGCGGCAGCACAGCCACCGAGCAGCAGCGCAGCCACCAGCGCAAGCACGGCCCGACCCAGCGCGCCGCCAGCTCGAGCCTCCATCACGCGGGCGCCGACCGTGGCCTACCGAGTGGGGCTACGCGATCCGGCTCGTCTTGCGCGCGCTGCTGGAGGGGGACGAGCGTGTAGAGCACCCACGCGAGCAGGATGAACAGCGGCGCCGCGTTGGGGTCCGTCGCGCCGCCTTCGAAGATGCCGCCCAAACCCTGCCCGACCACCCAGTAGGCAAGATTCAACGCGACCGCAAGGACGAGGAACCGCCGTGGGTGCCAGTTGACCGCCACGGCCACGCCGATCGCGGCCGAGCACGTCGCGAGCACCAGGGCGATCGGCAGACCGTTGCCGCTCGCAGCACCCGCAACCCAGTCCTGCACCGTGCTCAGCCAGCTCATGCCGGATGGAGCCGCGTTGATCGCATCGCGCGTGGCGTTGGCGCTGCTGTTCGGCCCGAGCAGCCACAGCCACGACATCACCAACCACAGCACCGCCCACGCAGTCCTCGCGCCGCGCGCGCCCAGCAATCCCCCGGCAGCTCCGTTCGGCCAGACCAGCAGACCGACAATCGCGTACAGCATTACCGCACCCGGCGCGCCCGTGAGCGGGTTCGCCATGTTCATCAAGAGCATCCCGAACGCCTCGCCAAACCACCAGACCACGAATGCCCAGGCAAACGATCCGACGAGCGCCACCTTGACCGTACGGCGGTAGAGCAGCCCCAGCCCGATGGCGACCTGGATCAGCGCGAACAGCGTGTTCCAGACCGTGAGATCGCGCTGCGCGACGTGCGCGCTCCATTCGACGCTGCTCGCAAGCCAGCCGGGCTGGCCCGCAGCGCCGCTCGTCAACAGTCCGATGAACCCCTTCGAGTACATGAACGACTGAAACTGGAGCCCGCCGTCCAGCAGCCAGATCAGACCCAGCGCACTCTGGATCGCCCGCCGGTGATCTGAGGCGAAATAAGTGGACAGGCGCGCCGTGGCCTTCACGCCACCCGTCCTCCCAACTCGTCCCGCGTAAGCGCTAGCCGTGTTCGTGCTCATTTCTTGGCTGCTTTCTCGGTCACCTCTACGGCACTCACTCCAAAACCGTACTAGAGGATCTTCCGTCCCTAGTCCGATCAGCAGCGACGATATCCCGCCGTATGCGCGTCATCCATGCGCGCGTGCCGACAAAATGTAGGCTACCGTCGTCGGTTTGTCGAATGAGTCCTTGCAGCCAGCTTCAGGTACCTAGGTCGACGGGCACCCGCGACCGGACCCGCAGGGATCAGCGGCCCCGGAGAGCCAATGACCCCTGCCGACCCGTCGCGTTCAGCCGTTGAGGCGCTTCTTCAGCGCGCTCGCCGCCGAGAACTTCGCGGCCTTCGAGGCCCCGATTTTGATCGTCTCGCCGGTCGAGGGGTTGCGCCCCTCGCGCGCCGCTCGGTGGCTGACGCTGAACTTGCCGAAGCCGGCAAGCGCGACCTCACCCCCGGCGGCAAGCTCGTCGGAGACCACCTCGAGCGCCGCCTCGACCACCTGACGTGCCTGGCTGGCGGACAGCCCAGTGCGCTCCGCGACCTGCTCGCCCAGCTCGTTCTTCGTCATGCCACTCCCTTCTCGAGTGTCGTTGCTGCGAGCAGGCTAACCGCTCGTGAGGACGACGACACGCACAAAGCCCCGATTATGTGGGCAAGGAGGCGAGCCGGTGCCTGTCGGGGGGCGCTAATTCCCGGGGAGCTTCAACGGCGCGACCGTCCTCAGCGATCCCTCCGCTGTTCGCTCCGTCGCGCGACGAACCCGGAACGCCGCCAGCGATCCGGCCACGCAAGCCGCCCACAGAAGCCCCACCCATGTGGCGCTCGCGAGCGCCACATGCACCCACACGAGCTCCGTCGGCAGATGCGTCTCGTACTGGTCCAGCCCCACCGCGCCCTGCAGCGCGACCAGCACGCACAAGGCCGTCAACGGCCGCTGCACCGACGACGCCGCCGCACGGCGGCGCGCCAGCCACCACACGAACACGACCGCCACGCTGAACACGAACGCGATCTCCGCGTGGCGGTGGATCACGAAGTCCATCGTGCCGCGCCCGTCGAAGTCCAAGCGGTTGATCCTCTGCCCCGGCGAGCCGCCCGCGTGCGGCCCCGCCGCCGTCGCCGCCGTCCCCGCGAAGATCGTCAGCGCGCCCAGCGCCACCAGCCAGCGCAGCGCGCGCACGATCGTCCGGTCAGCCGCGGGCGCCGCCCCCGGCTCGTTGCGCGCGCGCCACACCAGCGCCACGGCCGCCACCAGGATCAGCATCGACAGCGCGAAGTGGCCCATCACCCAGCCGTAGTCGAGCGCGCCCTTGACCGTGAAGCCGCCCAGCACCGCCTGCGCGACCACGCCCAGCGGCAGCAGCGCGCCCAGCCACACCAGGTCGCGCCTGTACGGACGCCGGCGCACCGCCGCCAGCCACGCGAGGCCCGCCGCGATCGACACCGGCGCCGTGATCAGCCGGTTGGAGAACTCGATCAGCGCGTGCGTCCGCAGCGGCGGGTACACGTTGCCGTAGCACTTCGGCCACGTCGGGCAGCCCAGCCCCGAGCCCGTCAGCCGCACCGCCGCGCCCGTCAGCACGATCAGCGTCAGCGCGCCTAGCGCCGCGTACGCGAAGCGCACGTACTGCTCTGGCGTGACCGTGTAGCCGTTCGTGCGCTCGCGCAGGTGCTGAAGACGACCGGCCATCGACCTCTAAGGATGCCACTGCGTGCCGCGCGCTGACGCCAGCGATGCCCGTCAGCTGCAACCTTCCCCGACACACGCGCTCGGGGTCGTGGCCATGTCGGCCGGTATCGCCGTGCCAACAAGGCGGACATTGCCCTGCGAGTCAGCGATGAGATCGACGTCCACGCGCCAGCCGGTCCCGTTCGACAGGCCGGCCGTCGCGCGACCTTCGCTCTCCGTGTCCGAGCCTTCGATACTCGCGATCGTCGCGACCGCGGGCGTTTCGGTGTCGAAGATATGGCCGCTTGTGATTTCCGAGTTCGGAGCTCCGAGGGAATCCGTCGCAAGAACCTCGCCGATCGCGGTTATGGCGACCTGCGCCAGGCATTTGTCGCCGCCGCACTTAAGCCGCAGCTGGTTGTCGGCGAAGCTCGCGTTGATCGTCTGGTCGACCGCATCGCTCGTGGGACCCATCGAGAAGGAGTACGCGGCCGGGCCCGGGCCTTCGGGGCCAGCTGGCCCTCGGGGACCGGTTGATCCGCGTTCCCCCCGCGGCCCTGGTTCCCCTGTCGATCCGGCGACGCCGCGTGGTCCCTGCGGCCCGGAAGGCCCCGGTTCGCCCGCCGGGCCAGGCGTGGCGGACTGAAGCAGCGCCACAGCAACATCGCCCGACGCGCAATTAGCATTGGGGTGCACGACCCTGAGAACACCGCCGCCGCGCGGCACGCACGCGTGCACCTTCCCGCCCGCGGAGACCAGCTGCCCACTCGCAGCCCAAGCGCCTCCGCCGAGAGCAAGGAACACGGCCAATGTCGAGACTACGTTCGCATAGCTGATACGCGAGCCCATAATTGCCTCCCCCAGGTTGAGTCAGCTGATTGGTCATCACGAACAACCCTCGGGCAAAGCCAAAGTCTCGGAATCTTGCCGGACTTAGCCCTTGAAGCTAAACGGAAGCTGCTCCGCCATCTCGCGCAAGCGTGGAGCCTGCGCGTCACGCTCAGAGACCGTGAGCTGCTCGACCGGCAGCGGCCACTCGATCGCGACGTCCGCGTCGTCCCACGCGATCGCCCGTTCGATCTCCGGCGCGTAGTACGCGCTCTGCTTGTACAGCACGTCCGCGACGTCGCTGAGCACGCAAAAGCCGTGCGCGAAGCCCACCGGCACATACAGCTCGCGCATGCTCTCCTCGTCCAGCTCCACCCCCTCCCAGCACCCGTACGTCGGCGAGCCTCGGCGCAGGTCGACCGCGACGTCGAGGATGCGCCCGCGCGCGCAGCGCACGAGCTTCGCCGCGCCGTCGCCCACGTGGAAGTGCAGGCCGCGCAGCACTCCGCGCGTCGAGCGCGAGTGGTTGTCCTGGATGAAGTGAACATCCTCCGGGATGCCCGCCTCCGCGTGCCACTCGCGCCGGTAGGTCTCGCAGAAGAAGCCCCGCTCGTCCGGGAACACGCGCGGCTCGACGACGACGAGACCGGGCAGGTGGACCGAGACGGACCTCATAGGCGCAAGAAGGGTAGCCGGTGCCAACCACAGGGGTTGATCGAGCGCGAGACAGCACCTAGATTGACTGAGTGTCCGCGCTAGCCGAAACCTCGCTGTCCGTCGATGAGCAGGCGCTCGTCGAGCGGTTCGTCGAGGAGCTGCGCGTACGGCTCGACGAGCGCCTGCACGCGGTATGGCTGTTCGGCTCACGCGCACGCGGCGAGCGACCGTCGGCCGAGTCGGACGTGGACATGCTCGTGCTCGTGGACGACGCAACGTGGGACGGTCGGATGCTCGTGCGAAAGGTGCTCGACGACGTTGCCCACGAGCTCGCCCTCGACGCTCTCGCATGGTCTTTCGCGGTCCACGTGCACACCCCAGAGTGGTTGGCCCAGCGCCGCGAGATCCAATCCTTCTTCATCGCCGAGGTCGACCGCGACAAGGTCGTCCTGGGCGGCCACGGGTGAGCCCGCGGTCGAGCGAGTTCGTTGCGAGCGACACGGCGATGCCGGCAGCCGAATCGGGCACATGGGTGCCAGGCCCACGCCAGCCAGTGCTCGGAGATGGGGCCGTGCACGTGTGGCGAGCCGACCTCGCCGCCGTGTCCGGCGAGGTGGCCGAGTCGCTCAGCGGCGACGAGCGCGCCCGCGCCGAGCGCTTCTTGAGCACGCGCGACGCCGAGCGCTGGCGGCGCGCTCGCGGCCTGTTGCGCGCGCTCCTCGGTCGCTATCTGCAGCGGGAGCCCAGCTCGCTGCGCTTCGCCGTCGGCGAGCACGGCAAGCCCGCGCTCGCGCCCGACGCCGACGACGCGCCCGCAGCGTCATCGAGCGCCTCCGCCAGCTCGCCGCGACTGCTCTTCAACATGTCGCATTCAGGACCGCTGGCGCTGTTCGCGTTCAGTGGCACCGCAGCCGTCGGCGTCGACGTCGAGGTCGCGCGCCGGGCGATCGACGAGGTCGCCGTCGCCGCGCGCGCGCTCGACGCCGCCGCCGCCGCGCGCCTGCAGGCGCTGGACCCGCCGGCGCGCCAGCGAGAGTTCCTGCGCGCGTGGGCGCGGCACGAGGCCGAGCTGAAGTGCCTCGGCACCGGGATCGGCGCCGCCGCCGCGCCGCCCGAGCTGCGAGCGCTGTGGGTCCTCGAGCTGGCCGTCGGCGAGAACGCCGCCGCGGCCGTCGCCTGCGAGCGCGCCCCGTCCGAGCTCCGCCGCTGGCGCTGGCCCAGCGCTTGAGCGCTCAGCTGCCGAGATCGGCGGCGAGGTCGTGGTCGTACACGTACACCGTCAGGCCTTCGCCCACGCTCGCCTGCGCGATCGGCCGACCGAAGCCCGCCGGCGCGCTCGCGATCTCACCCGGCACCCCCGGCCGCGTATCCGTCAGCAGGAACGTGCGCGTGCTCGCCCGCGGCGTGTACCAGCTGCTGATCTCGATGCCGTAGAAGGGGCACGCTCCGGCGGGCGTCGCGCACCCCTCGATCGGGTACAGCTGCACCCCCAGGTGCGACTCCCACGTCACCGGCGCCGCGTCCCAGTAGCCGGCGTAGCCGACGCGCGCGCCATGCGCCGTCGCGAAGCGCTCGATCGCGCCCGCCACAGCCTGGTTCGGCCCCACCCCAGCCGGCGTCACCCCCGAGGCGAGCTCCGCGTGGATGTTGAGCACCCCGAACAGCGCCACGCCCGCCAGCAGCGCCGCGCGCGCGGCCGGCGCCGTCGCGAGTGTGCCGAGCAGCGCGCCGATCGCCGCCCACGCGCCCAGCAGGTAGCGCCCGTCCGTCGTACTCGCCGACACCGACGTCAGCGCGAACACCGCCAGCACGATCACGAGCACCGCGCCCCAGTACGCCACAAACAGATCGCGCGAGCCCGCTTCGATCGATGGGTGCTCCGGAGGCGTTGCAGGCGGCGAGCCCGGCGTGACCCGAGCGCCCGGAGTAGTTCCAGCATCAGCGAGGCGTGGCGCGTCGGCCGCGTTCGCCCACCGCCACAGCGCTCTCAGGATCGCCGCGAGCGCGAGCAGCGTCAGCGCGCCGGCGGCAAACGTCAGCAGGCTCGTGCCGCTCGCGGGCGCGCCGAAGAACGCGCCGCCGCCGAGCCCCGCGATCGTCGCGATCAGGTTCTGCAGCCCCGACACCAGCGCTTCCGACCCGACGAAGCTGACCGGGAACGGCGAGTGCACGACGTTCTCACCCTGCATCACGTGCGTCACCAGCAGTGCCAGCAGCAGCGAGGCCACCCCCGTCAACCACGCGAACACGGTGACGGTCCTCCACGCGGGCACTCGCAGACGCCACCAGGCGAGCAGCGGCGCGAGCAGCAGCGGCGCGAGCCCGCTCACCGGCAGCAGCTGATCGGTGAAGCCCGCGCCCGTGAACAGCATCAACGGCACGCCCACCAGCAGCGCCGAGCGCCGCGTCAGCCGGCCCGCGAACGCCCTGCGCTGCACGAACAAGAGCGCCCCGCACAGCGCCGCCAGGTGGATCACGACCAGCCCGTGACTCTCCGGCACATACAGGATCCAGCGCTGCGCTTCGCTCGCCGCCAACAGGGCCACCGCGCACACGAGGCCGGCGACGCGCCCGAGCGCACACCACGCGCAGGCGGCCACCGCGGCCGCGCCCGCCAGGCCGACGATCAGCGGCATCGCCTCCCACAGCTGGCGGTAGCCGGGCATGCCGACCGTCGCGCGCATGAACCACCACGGCTCATACCACGGGTGGTTGCCGAGGTTGATCACCGCTCCCGCAGAGGCGTGGCCGGCCAGCGCCGCCAGCACGAGCGCGGACGCGTTGTCGGCGTTCAGGTACAGGCTGTGGACGAGCGCCGACGCCTGCGCGAGCAGCACGATCAGGTTCGCGGCGCCGACGAGCGCGACGATCCACACGAGCCCCGACGCGCGCGGCAGTCGCCTGGGGATGCTGATCGGCCCGAGGCCGACCGACCTGCTGCCCGTGGCTGCCTGCACCGGCGGCAACTCTATCAAGCGGCCTGGCGCCAGTGGCGGCGCTGGAAGCGCCGGTCGTGGCGATCGCCCAGAGGGCTAGTGGTGGCGCTTGCGGTGCTTGGGCTTCGGCCTGGCGTGGAAGACGGTGATGCTCACCGAAGAGACGTTGCGCTCCTTGTCATACGCGAGGAACGTCAGCGTCAGCTTGCCGTAGGGGATGTGCTTGGCCCCCTGCCAGTCAATCGCGCCGGAGAGGCTGTCGGGGTAGCTCGGACCGTCGTAGTTGCGGATCAGTTTCCCGTTCCACTCCAGGCGGATGCGGAACACGCCGACGGAGCTCGACGCCGAGACGTCGATCGGCAGCGGACCAGAGTAGGAGAGGTGGTTCGCCGGCGAGGCGACGGTGATCTTCGGACCGCTGAACGCGCCGCACGGTTCGCTCAGCTTGTCGCCTTCGCGCACGTAGGAGTGCATCGCCGCAAACGACGGCTTGTGCGTGCCGTTGGCGCGCTCCAGACCCGACAGCACCGAGCCTTCGTCCTCGAGCGGAAACCACAGCGCGACCTGCACGTAGGGGGCTTCCTGCAGGCAGTGGTAGGCCTGTTGCAGGTACGTGGCCTGCTGTTCTTCGCTCACGCCCTCCGCCGTCTGCCCCGCCCACGCGCCTTCAGGGCACGTCGCGTTCGTCGTGCGCCAGCTGAGCTCGGTCATCCAGATCGGCTTTTCGTCGCCGTTGGCGAGCATCACCGCGTGCACTTCGCGATAGGCCAGGAACGAGTCCGTCACCAGCCGATCGTTCTGCCCGCGCAGGAATTCGTAGGGGGAGAGTTTGTCGCAGGCCGTGTCCGTGTGCACGCCCACCGCGTCGAAGTAGCCCTTGCCGCCAGCCTGGTAGACGCCTTCCAGGAATTCGTAGTCGTTGCCGGTGAGCCCGCCGAGGACCACCGTCGCGCTCGGGTCCGCCGCCTTGATCGCCGGATAGGCCGCCTTCAGCAGCTGCGTGTACGCCGTCGCGTTCGGGCCACCCGCCCACCACGCCGAGGAGTCCTCCTCGTTCCAGATCTCATACGCGCTCACCTTCGTGCCGAAGTGCTGCGCCAGCGCCCCCACGAACGCCGCGTACGCCTGCGGGCTCGCCGGCGGCGTGTGTTCGTTGCTCGACCCCGTCTCCCAGCTCGGGGTGTTGACGACGTCCAGCAGCACTTTCGTGCCCGCCGGCAGCGAGCGGAACGTTTCTTCGTAGTACGCCAGCCAGAACGTCGAGAACGTCCCGGGCGTGGGCTCCAGGTCCGGCCACGTCGCGAACATCCGTACCCAGTGCGTGCCCAGCGCCTGTACCGCGGGCATCTGCGAGGAGGTGTTGCCGATCAGGTTCACGCCGGGTTCCGCGGCGGAGGCGGAGGGCGCGCCGACGGCAGCGACCGCTGCGAGCAGTGCGACCGCGGCGGCTGTCCTTGCGAGCCCGTGCCTAAACCTGCCGGCTTTAGGCACGGGAGTTCGCGTTTGCATCCGCACGACGCTCGACATGCTCCGAGTATCGGCTGCCGCCGCCGTGCCTCTTAGGCCCGCCATCAGCGCTAGACAGCTGATCGACGAGCACGCCTATCAGCACTCCGGCGTCGGTCGTAGCACTGGCTCGGCATCGGAAGCGGCGGACTTCGCATGGAAGATGCCGTAGCGGAAGACTAGGAAGTTGCTCCCGAGCATGGCCGCCACGGTCGCCAGATAGACGAGCTCAGCGCTGATGCCCAGCGCCGATGGCAGCAGCCCGGTCGATGCTGCCGTCAAGCCATACTGCACGGCCGCGGAGACCAGGTAGCGACCGAGCTGATGGCGCAATGGGAGCGCGAACTCCTCGTGATGCATCCACACAAACAGCCGCTGTAGCGTGAAGTGAACGACCATCGCAAGGCAGAAGCCAATCGCCAGAGCCTCCTGGAAGGGCAGCTCGACCACTTCGGCAAGCATCGTCGTGATGCCCAAATACACGAGCGCCACGGTGCCGCCGGACAGCGCAAACCGCACTCCTTGACCAACCAAGCCGGACTCCGGCGCCTTCAAGGTGCGCACAAGCGCGAGGGCGCCGTCGATTCCAGCCAGGTCTCCGTCTTCGCGCGGACGTTGCACCATTGCAACGGTAGAGCACGCCCGACGCGATGCGCGGCTCAGCTCGCGTCGGCCAGCTGCCGCAGGAATATGTCGGCTTCTCGCAGACCCGCCAGCGTGCCGATCTCGTAGAAGCGCTCGCTTGTCTCGTAACCGCAGAGACGCCCCGTCGCGGCGAGCCGCCGGTAGAGCTCGGCAAGCTCGCGCTCCTCGTCGCCCACCGCCGACAGAGCGTCGGCCGTGAGCCCTCCCAGGCCGTAGTCGATCCAGTGCATGTCCTGCGTCGGCGCGCACTTGTCGTAGGCGAGCACGCGCCCATTCTCGTAGCGAGCGTTCGAGGTGTCCCAGCGACCTTCGTTGCGGAGCACGCTCATCATCGCCGGGAGCCCGCTCTCGCGCCAGACGTGGGCGGCATCGGCGTAGTCGATGCGCAGGTAGGTGTCGCCGTAGAGGACGAGAAAGCGCTCGCCGAGCAACGGCAGCGCACGCCGAATCGCCCCCAGAGTACCGTCCAGCCCGGGCGCGTCGAAGCTGTAGCGGACGCGGATGCCGAAGCGCTCGCCGCCGATACGCGACTCGATCTGCTCGCCACGATAGCCGACGCACAGTACTGCGTCGCGCGCCCCGTACCCGGCCAACAGCCGCAGCTGGTGCACCAGGAACGGCTCGCCCGCCACCTCCAGTAGCGGCTTCGGCGTCTCGCGCACGCGCTCACCCAGGCGGGTTCCCAGCCCCCCCGCGAGGATGCATACGGGCGGCAGCTCGGCCGCACGAGGTGCGCCCGGCATCCGCCTAGTCGTCCCACCCGTGGCGCGACTCGATGATGTACTTGGGTCGTTGTCGCGACTCGTCGTAGATGCGGCCGACGTACTCGCCCATCACGCCCAGCGAGAGCATCTGGATGCCGCTGAAGAACGACACCACGATCACGATCGTGGGGTTGCCGATCGGGAAGGCGACACCCCCGAGCTTCAGCCCGATATACACGAGCGCCAGCAGGAACGCGAGCGCCGCGAGCGTCACCCCGAGCAGTGAGATCAGCTGCAGCGGGTATCGCGAGAAGCCGACGATGCCGTTGAAGCCGATCGCCAGCGAGCCCCAGAACTTGTTGTACTTGCTCGTGCCGGCGGCGCGCGGATCGCGGTCGTACAGAACGCTCGTCTGGCGGAAGCCCACGAGCCCGACCAGCCCGCGCAGGAACCCGTGGCTCTCCTTCAACGCGACGACGTTGTCGACCACGCGGCGACTCATCAGCCGGAAGTCACCCGTATTCGGTGGGATCTCGACCTCGGCGATACGCGCGATCACACGGTAGCCGACCGCCGAGACGATCCGCTTGGGCAGCGTCTCGCCGGCGCGGGTGCGCCGCTGCGCGTAGACGACGTCATAGCCTTCGCGCCAGCGACCGACCAGATCGGCGATCAGCTCCGGGGGGTCCTGCAGGTCGCAGTCGATCACGACCGTGGCGTCGCCGCCAGCCGCTTCCATGCCGGCGAGCGTCGCCATCGGCTGCCCGAAGCGCCGCGAGAAGCGCAGCATCTTGACGCGCTCGTCGCGTGCTCGCAGTGCCCCGATCATCTCCTCCGTTCGATCCGTCGAGGGGTCGACGCTGAAGATCAGCTCCCACTGCAGGTCGAGTTCGGAGAGAACCCTCGAGATGCGCTCGTAAACACGCTCGACGTTGCTCTCCTCGTTGAACGCCGGGATCACCACGCTCAGGCTCGAGTGACGGCCGCTTCGAGCCTCGACGATGTCAGGCAGGTCAGTCATCGCTCGCGTCCCCACGGCGCACGACGGTGAGGCCGCGGATGCCGAACGGCAGGCTGACACCGAGCTCGAGCAACGCCCGCTCGAGACGGCAGGCCAGTTGGCCCACGCGAGAGTTGCGCGTCCCCGCGATGTCCGCTGCCACCCGCGCCTCCAGCGCCGCTCCCTGGAGGTGCCCATAGCGGCGTCTGTTGCGTTGCTTGGCGAGCCAGAACGGTGGGTAAAGGACGCTGCCGAGATGGACGTCCTCGAGCACCTCGAGACCCGCGTCGCAGGCCTTCGAAGCCAGCTCGCCGCGCGCGTAACGGCGCTCGTGGCCTAGAAAGCGGTCGTAGTAGTCGTAGGTGGAAGGGCCAGCAGGCACCACGAGCACGCCGCGCGCGCCTGGCCGCAGGACGCGGTGTAGCTCGCGCAGCGCCAGCCGATCGTCGGGCACGTGCTCGAGCAGGTTGGCGCTCAAGGCCGCGTCCATGGTCTGGTCCTCCAACGGCAGCGCGCACACGTCGGCCTGCAGCAGACGCGCATCTGGCACGCCCAGATGCGCCTTGCGCAGCCCTGCTGCGACCAGATCGATCCCGGTCAGCTGCGCATCCTGGTATGCCTCGCGCAGGTCTTCGAGCAGATAGCCCGTCGAGCAGCCCAGGTCGACGATGGCGGCATTTGCGGGCAGCGGACCCAGGCGTGCGAGCATGCTCCGCCGCGTCCACACATCGATGAAGTGCTCACG
>Ga0182015_10005479_pt1 | contig 13173 bp, 6 predicted proteins | sample 712P3MmetaG_FD_120478 | JGI IMG/M metagenome (GOLD analysis project Ga0182015, IMG submission 120478) | Permafrost microbial communities from Stordalen Mire, Sweden - 712P3M metaG | ecosystem: Environmental > Terrestrial > Soil > Wetlands > Permafrost | place: Sweden: Stordalen | collected...
GGTCAACGGACTGTTTGACACCCTCGATGATGCGGGATGCCACCCCGGCGATCGCCCAGGGCATGGCAGCGACGACAATGCGCAGGGACAGTCCCCACGTGACCACGCTGGGGCCGGACTCCCGGAGAATGCGGAGGACGGGGGGTACGTTGCGCAGGGCTCGAATACGATCCCCCCACGCGTTGTGGGAACCCGAATTACCGTTGCCGCTCATTCAGTCACAAGAGGAGTTTGCCGGCTGCGGCCGGAAGGAAAACGAACGCGGCAGAACCACGCCAGGGCAGTGGGTTGGATGCAGTCGGATCAAACGTAAGTTGTTACCGATGAGTCGATAGTACCCTGGCGGGCTGGATGTGTCGGGCACCCCGGACACCTTCCAGTAACGGTTCCGGACCAGGGATTTCCGAAGGTGCGGGTGCCGCGAAGCCGAAGCCTCCTTCCGCGTCGATCGGGGCGGCGATCCAGTTTGCGACCATTTGTGCGGTTCACTCGTCCTTAATTGCAATGCCGTGGCAGGACCAATCTCTCTGTGCCTCTTCCACTGAACCGTTTCCGCCCGTAACACTCGTATTCTGGATTCGGGACAGGGCAGTTCACTGCGGTGATAAACTCCGGATTTGACGCGATTTCGCCCGTCGCCTGTTCCGGGCAGGCATGACGTTCCCCTCGGAAAACCCACTTTGAACGATTAAGACCGAAACAACTACGACACAACAGAAGATGAACTCTCAACCTTCCGCTTCGATCGCCCCAACGGATCATCAGCTACCTCCTTCCACCACGCCTCCCAAGAGGAAGAGCCGTCACCGCTGGATTTGGGCGGTGGTTCTGATCGCCTTCGGTCTGCTCTTTTACTGGGTCATCACACAGCACCAAAAGAGCCAGGCGGCGGCTATGGGCGGCGGCGGTCGTCGCGGGATGATCACGGGACCGGTTCCGGTGGTTCCCGCAACCTCGAAAACGGGCAGCTTGGGCATCTATCTGCCAGCCATCGGGACGGTCACCTCGGTGTACACGGATTCGATCACCGCTCAGGTCACGGGTGTCATCGCGGAAGTGCATTATCGCGAGGGCCAGATGGTCAAGAAGGGCGATCCGTTGGTCGATATCGATGCGCGGCCTTACGAGGCGCAGCTGGCGCAGGCGCAGGGGGCCCTGGAACGCGATCAAAATCTGCTGGCCGAGGCGCAGATGGACCTGGAGCGCTATCAGCAGGCATGGGCGAAGAATGCGATCCCGCGCCAGACGCTGGAAGACCAGGAAAAGCTGGTGCTGCAGGACCAGGGGACGGTGAAGAACGACGAAGGCACGGTGCAGTACGACCAGGTGCAGGTGGGCTACTGTCATATCACTTCGCCGATCACGGGCCGCGTGGGCCTGCGCCTCATGGACCCCGGCAATCTGGTGACAGCGAACTCGACGACCACCCTGGTCGTGGTCGCGCAAATGCAGCCCATCACGGTCATTTTCACGCTCGCTGAAGACAATCTGGGCCAGGTGCTGGCGCAGATGCGCAAAGGCGCAAAACTGAGCGTTGAAGCCTGGGATCGGACCAACATGACGCAGGTCGCAACGGGAAGACTGGCCACCGTCGACAATCAGATCGACACGACTACGGGTACGGTGAAGCTCCGCGCGGAATTTCAGAACGCGAACGGGGTCTTATTCCCCAACGAATTCGTCAACACACGGCTGCTGGTGGACACGCTGCAGAACCAGATTCTGGTTCCGTCCTCGGCGATCCAGCACAATGGGGACACGGCGTTTGTCTATCTGATTAAGCCGGGACCGGGGAACCCGAATGCCGCTCAGGGCAGCAGCGGTTCGAGCCAGGCCGGCGGCGCGAGTCCGAGCGGCGGTGCGAGTTCAGGCGGCGCGAACCCAGGCGGCGGAAGCCGGAAGGGCGGAGGAAGCCAGGCGAGCGGCACGGGTCAGCAGGGAAGCGGGAACGCGAGCGGCGGTGCGAATGGGAGCGGCGGAAAAGCTCAGTTCCACGTCGTGATGCAGATCGTGAAGACCGGAGCCACGGACAATGGATGGACCGCGGTGACGGGGATTCAGTCCGGCGTCCAGGTGGCGGACAGCAGCTTCGACAAATTGCAGGACCAATCCGACATCATCATATCCAAGGTCGGCATTCCAGATACGCAAACGACCATTTCGGGTGAGAGCAGCGCTCCGTGAGTCCGTCCCGCCCATTCATTCTGCGGCCGGTGGCGACGTCGCTGCTGATGGCCGCGATTCTGCTCGTGGGCATTGTTGCGTACAACCAACTGCCCATGTCGGCGCTGCCTGAAGTCGACTATCCGACGATTCAGGTGCTGACGTTTTATCCGGGTGCGAGCCCGGATGTGACGGCGACCACGATTACTGCTCCGCTGGAGCGGCAGTTCGGCGAGATGCAGGGCCTGAGCCAGATGACCTCGACGAGCGCCGGGGGCGTATCGGTTATCGTGCTGCAGTTCAATCTTTCGCTGTCGATCGACGTGGCTGAGGAAGAAGTGCAGTCGGCGATCAACGGCGGGCAATCCTTTCTGCCATCCGATCTGCCGGCTCCCCCGGTCTACAACAAGACCAATCCTGCCGACGCGCCGATCCTGACCATGGCGATCACGTCGGATATGATCCCGCTGTCGCAGGTCGAGGATCTGGTGGACACGCGGCTGGCGCCGAAGATTTCCCAGCTGGCCGGTGTGGGGCTGGTGAGCATCAGCGGCGGGCAGAAGCCGGCGGTGCGCATCCAGGCCAATCCGGTCAAGCTGGCCTCCTATGGACTGAACATGGAGGATCTGCGCACGGCGCTGACCGCGGCCAGCGTGAACTCCGCGAAGGGAAACTTCGACGGACCGCGCCAGGACTACCAGATCGACTCCAACGATCAGATCACTCAGGCCAGCGACTATCAGGATGTAGTTGTCGCGTACCGGAATGGAGCGCCGGTATTCGTCCACGACGTCGCCAACGTGATCAACGGCGTGGAAAACAACCTCCAGGCCGCATGGATGAACAAAACGCCGGCCATCATTCTTAATATCCAGCGGCAGCCGGGTGCTAACACCATCATCGTGGTCAAGAGTATTCAGAAGATTCTGCCGCAGCTGGAAGCGAATCTGCCGGCGTCGATCCAGGTTTCGACGCTGACCGATATGACTACCAGCATTCAGTCCTCGGTGGACGACGTCGAGTTCGAACTGATGCTCACGATCGGCCTGGTGGTGCTGGTCATCTTCCTGTTCCTGCGCAGTTTGTACGCGACGATTATTCCCAGCGTGGCCGTGCCGCTCTCCCTGGTGGGCACCTTTGCGGCGATGTACATGCTGGGCTACAGCCTCGATAACCTTTCGCTGATGGCGCTGACCATCTCCACCGGATTTGTGGTGGACGACGCCATCGTGATGATCGAGAACATCTCGCGCTACCTCGAAGAGGGGATGACGCCGATGGAAGCGGCGCTGACCGGCGCGGAGCAGATTGGGTTCACCATCATTTCGCTGACCGTGTCGCTGATCGCGGTGCTGATCCCGCTGCTGTTCATGGGCGATGTGGTGGGGCGACTGTTCCGCGAATTCGCCGTGACGCTGGCGGTGACGATCGTGATTTCGGCGGTGGTCTCGCTGACCTTGACGCCGATGATGTGCGCGCGCATCCTGCGCCACAACCCGGAGGAGCAGCAGACCCGCTTCTACCGCGCGTCGGAGCGCGTGTTCAAAAGCATGATCGATTTCTATGGGCGCACGCTGCGGGTGGTGCTCCGCTACCAGGGAATCACGCTGCTGGTTGCACTGGCCACTCTGGTGCTGACCATCGTTCTGTACATCGTGATCCCCAAGGGCTTCTTTCCGGTGCAGGACACCGGCGTGATTCAGGGCATCTCCCAGGCGCCGCAGGACATTTCGTTCAAAGCAATGGCGGCGAACCAGCAACAGCTGGTCAACGAGATCCTGCAGGACGGCGCGGTGGAGAGCGTTTCGTCCTTTATTGGCGCGGACGGGATCAATACCACGCTGAACAGCGGGCGGATTTCTATCAACCTGAAGCCGCTGAAGCAGCGCTCCCCGAAAAGCATCAGCGCGTCCGACGTGATCCGCAGGCTGCAGAACAACATCTCAGTGACGGGTATGCACCTCTACATGCAGCCGGTGCAGGACATCACGGTGGACGACCGCGTGAGCCGCACCCAGTACCAGTACACGCTGGAAGATCCTGATACGGACGAGCTGAACGAGTGGACCGACAAGTTTGTTGCGCAGCTGAAGAAGCTGCCGGAGCTGGAAGACGTGGCCACGGATCAGCAGACCGGCGGGCGCGCGGTTTCGCTGATCATCGATCGGGTGACGGCGTCGCGTCTGGGCATCGCACCGACGACCATCGATAACACGCTGTACGACGCCTTTGGCCAGCGGCTGATCAGCACCTTGTATACGCAGCTCAACCAGTACCACGTGGTGCTGGAAACCGCGCCCCAGTGGCAGCAGGATCCGGCAAACCTGCGCGATCTCTACATCCAGAGCAGCGCATCCTCCGGGGCAAGCGGCGCGGGAGCCGTGACATCGTTCTCGTCGTCCGCATCCGCCTCGGCAGGATCGAATGCGCTGACCAGCTCGGTAAAGTACACGCCGTCGTCCGGAGTAGTCACCGCGCCCGCGAGGGTGCTGGCCGGGACCACGAGCACGCAGGGGACGTCTTCAGCAAGCGGCGGCACCACCGCGGGAACGACCCCCAACACGACGACGTCCAGTGTGGGCGCGAGCGCCATCCCGCTGAGCGCCTTCACGCATGCCACCACGACCACGGAGGCGCTGTCGATCAATCATCAGGGACAGTTCCCGTCGGTGACGGTGTCCTTCAACCTGGCGGACAACACTTCGCTGGGCACGGCGATCGAGGATATCGACAAAGCTGCCGATCAGCTGCATTTTCCCGCGAGTCTGCAGTCGTCATTCCAGGGGACAGCGGCAGCCTTTAAGAATTCGCTTTCGAATGAAGCGCTGCTGATTCTAGCCGCGCTGGTCACGGTCTACATCGTGCTCGGTGTCCTGTACGAAAGCTTCATTCACCCGGTCACGATTCTTTCCACGCTGCCTTCGGCGGGCGTGGGTGCGCTGCTGGCGCTCATGATCTTTCGGCAGGACCTGAGCGTGGTCGCCATCATCGGCATCATCCTGCTCATCGGCATTGTGAAGAAGAACGGCATCATGATGGTCGATTTCGCGCTGGAGGGGGAGCGCGAACACGGCAAGAATTCGACCGATGCGATTTTCGATGCCTGCCTGCTGCGCTTCCGGCCCATCATGATGACGACGATGGCGGCGTTGCTGGCCGGCCTTCCGCTGGCGCTGGGCACCGGCCTCGGATCGGAACTGCGGCGTCCGCTGGGCATCGCCATGGTCGGCGGCCTGCTGCTCAGCCAGGCTCTTACCCTCTACACCACGCCGGTCATCTACATCTTCTTCGATCGCATCGCCCAGAGGTTCTCGGGGAGCCGTCCGTCGGCGAAGGCTGCCGCCGAACACGCCGGAACCTCAACGCCAAGGGCTGAGGAGACGCGCCTGTGAGCTTCTCCTGGGCGTTCATCCGGCGGCCGGTGGGCACTACGCTTCTGACCATTGCCGTGGCCATTGCGGGAGCGATCGCCTTCATGGTGCTCCCGGTATCGCCGCTGCCGCAGGTGGATTTCCCGACCATCAGCGTTTCCGCCAGCCTGCCCGGAGCGAGCGCGGCGATCATGGCTGCCTCGGTGGCGACACCGCTGGAGAGGCAGCTGGGGCACATCGCCGGCATTACGGAGATGACGTCGTCGAGTTCGCTGGGAAACAGCAACGTCACAATGCAGTTCGACCTGAGCCGGAATATCGACGGCGCTGCGCGCGATGTGCAGGCGGCCATCAACGCTGCGCGCACCTATCTGCCAGCGAACTTGCCATCGAATCCTTCTTACCGGAAGGTCAATCCGTCCGATGCGCCGATCATGATTCTGGGGCTCACCTCGAACAAGTACGACGTCACCAAGATTTACGATCTGGCGTCGACCATCCTCGAGCAGAAGCTTTCGCAGATTAACGGGGTGGGGCAGGTTGGTGTTGGCGGGGGCGCTACACCGTCGGTGCGCGTCGAAGTAGATCCGGCGAAGCTGGAGAGCTTTGGGCTGACCCTGGGCAGCGTGCAGTCCGTTCTGAGCCTCCAAAATTCGCACTCTCCGCGCGGGCAGCTTTCGAACGGCGCCGTGACCGCCGACATTATCACCAACGATCAGATTTCGCAGGCGGACGACTACAAGTCGCTGATTGTGGGTTATCACAATGGGGCGGCGATTCGGCTCTCGGATGTCGCCGGCGTCTACAACTCCACGCAGAACCTGCGCACCGCGGGGTACATGGACGGCACCCGCGCCGTATTCATCATCATCTTCCGCCAGCCGAACGCGAACATCATCCAGACCGTCGACAACATCAACGCGCAGCTGCCATTTTTGACCGCGGTGCTGCCGCAGGGGGTAAAAGTAACGACGGTTCTGGATCGAACCACGACCATTCGAGCTTCGGTAGCGACGGTTGAACGGACGCTGGCAACCTCCGTGGTTCTTGTAGTGCTGGTGGTTTTCGTCTTCTTACGCAGCCCGCGCGCCACACTCATCCCCAGCGTCGCTGTTCCGGTTTCGCTGATCGGAACGTTTTCGGTAATGTACCTGCTCGGCTACAGCATCGACAATCTTTCGCTGATGGCGCTGACCATCGCCACGGGGTTTGTGGTCGACGACGCCATTGTGGTGATGGAAAACATCACGCGACACCTGGAGAGCGGGATGCCGGCGTTCAACGCCGCGCTGGTAGGTGCCCGCGAGATTGGCTTTACGGTGTTCTCCATCAGTATGTCGCTGATTGCTGTCTTCATTCCTATTCTCATGATGGGCGGCATCATCGGGCGTCTCTTCCGGGAATTCGCGGTGACGCTCTCCATTGCCATCGTCGTTTCGATGGTCATCTCTCTGACCACCACGCCGATGATGTGCGCGCACCTGCTGAAGCATCAGGAAAAGGGCGAGAAGCACAATATTCTCTATCGGGCGAGTGAGAAGTTCTTCATCTGGCTGCTCACGGGTTACCGGCATTCGCTGGCGTGGGCGCTCGACAATCCGGTGCTGATCCTTATTGTGCTGGTCCTCACCATTGCGCTGAATGTGGTGGTGATTTACCGGATTCCCAAGGGGTTCTTTCCGCAACAGGACACGGGCGCGATTGTTGGTGGGGTGCAGGGGCCGCAGGACGCGTCGTTTCCCTTCATGAATTACTCCGTGACGCAACTGGTGAAGGTCATCAAGGCCAATCCGGGGATCGCCCACGTGAACGCCTACACGGGCGGTGGCGGCTCGAGCAACGGAGGATTTATCTACATCGCGCTGAAGCCGCTGGGGAGCGGTCCGGGGCAGCGCAGGGACAGCGCCGCGCAGATCATCAACGAGCTGCGTGGTCCGATGAACAGGCTTCCGGTGGCGTCGGCATTCCTGCAGCCGGTGCAGGATTTGCGCATTGGCGGACGCGGCAGCAACGCGCTGTATCAATATACGATTCAGTCGGACAACATCCCCGATCTGGCGAAGTGGGGACCGCTTCTGTTGACCAACATGAGGACGCTGCCTGGGCTGCAGGACGTGAACACCGATCAGCAGAATGGCGGGCTGGAGGAGATGCTGACGTACGACCGGGTTACGGCGGCGCGACTGGGCCAGACCCCACAGACGCTCGATTCGTCGCTCTACAGCGCCTTTGGCCAGTCAGAAGTGTCGGTCATCTATACGCAACTCAACCAGTACTACGTGGTGCTGGAAGTGGCTCCGCAATACTGGGCGTCCCCGGATGGTTTGAAGGACATCTGGCTGAACACGAACGGGTCCGGCGGCGCGGGAATCAACTCCATCAGTCCGCTGGCGACCATGACCACAGCACAGACCAGCACCACGCCTTTGCAGGTGAATCACACGGGACTGTTTCCTTCGGTCACTGTATCGTTCAATCTGGCCGCGGGCATGTCGCTCAGCGACGCCACGCGCGAAGTCAGCCAGATGGAGCTGCGGCTGGGCATGCCATCCACGGTGCGCGGCTTCTTTGCCGGAACGGCGCAGGCGTATCAAAGTTCGCTGGCCTCGGAGAAATATCTGGTCATCACCGCGGTGCTGGCGGTCTACATCGTACTGGGCATCTTGTATGAGAGCCTGGTGCATCCGCTCACGATTATTTCCACGCTGCCGTCGGCCAGCATCGGCGCCATGCTGGCGCTGATGATCTTCAACATCGATCTCAACGTCATCTCCATCATCGGAATCATTCTGCTCATTGGCATCGTCAAGAAGAATGCCATCATGATGATCGACTTTGCCCTGATGGCGGAGCGCGAGGAGCAGAAGAGTACCTATGACGCTATTTTCGAGGCCTGTATGCTGCGTTTCCGTCCCATCATGATGACGACCATGGCCGCGATTTGCGGAGCCTTGCCGCTCGCCTTCGGGACCGGAACCGGCTCGGAATTGCGGCGTCCGCTTGGGATTACGATTGTGGGAGGCCTGCTGCTGAGCCAGCTGGTGACTCTGTATACGACGCCGGTCGTCTACCTGGCTCTCGACCGGCTGCGCTTGTCGATGGTGCGCGGGAGCCACGACACGTTCCGTCCGGGAATCGAAGGAGCGACGTCATGAGCGCAAAGGAGAACACGATCATGATCGAGAGGCGCAGGTCTGCGCAGGCAATTGCCGCCGGCGCTCTGGCGCTGCTCACGGGGCTGACCGGCTGCATGGTCGGGCCGAAGTATCATGCGCCAGCCCCACCCCAGGCGACAGCTTCGAATTTCAAGGAATCGACGTTGAACTTCCAGGATGCCGATGGATGGAAGGTCGCCAGCCCTCAGGACGCGATGCTCCGCGGCAACTGGTGGGAGGTGTTTCAGGAGCCGGAGCTGAACACGCTCGAAGACCAGCTGAACATCAACAACCAGAACATCAAGCAGTATTTCGAGCAGTACATGGAAGCGCGCGCGCTGATTGCCGAAGCGCGCTCGCAGTTCTGGCCGACGGTTACGCTGAACCCCTCCTGGAGCCGCTCGCGCAGTTCCGGTAACCTGACGAATTCTTCGACCGCCAACACGGGACGGGCCAGCACCATTTGGGCCGCGCCTCTTGAGGTTTCGTGGGTTCCGGACCTGTTTGGCAAGATTCGGAATGAGGTGCGCGAAGCGCAATACGCCGCGCAGGTGAGCGCTGCGGATCTGGAGAACGAGAAGCTGACCGAGCAGGCCTCGCTGGCCGAGTATTATTTCGAGATTCGCGGCCAGGATATGCTTCAGCAAATCCTGAACCAGACGGTCGATGCGGATCAGAAGGCGCTCGACGCCAACCAGGGCGCGTACGACGCGGGCACCGGAGACTACATCTCGGTAGTCGAGGCGCGGGCGACGCTGGAGTCTGCGAAGTCTTCGGCCATCAACGTGGGACTGTTGCGCGCGCAGTATGAGCACGCCATTGCCGTGCTGCTGGGCAAGGTGGCGACCGACTTTTCGATCCCCGTAAAGCCGATGAACTACACGCCGCCAGCGATCCCGACGGGCGTGCCCTCGCAGCTTGTGGAACGCCGGCCGGATGTGGCAGCCGCCGAGCGCACTCTGGCCGAAGCGAACGCCACGATCGGGATCGGCTACGGGGCGTTCTTCCCGCAGGTCACGATTGCCGCCGGTGGTGGCTTCGAGAGCTCGACGCTGAAACATCTGTTCGACTGGCCGAGCCGCTTCTGGTCGATTGGGCCCTCGGCTTCGCAGGTTATCTTCGACGGCGGGCTTTATCGCGCCCAGCTGCATCAGTATGAGGCGGCCTACAACGCGGATCTGGCTACATACCGGCAGACCTCTCTGACCGCGTTCCAGCAGGTGGAGGATGCGCTGGCCGGGACGCGGACCTACTCGCAGCAGATTCTTCGCCAGCAGGATGCGGTGAAGGCGGCGCAGGAGTTTCTCGACCTGGAAACGCAGCGCTACAATCTGGGCGTCGATCCCTACGTCGATGTGGTCACGGCGCAGACCACGCTGCTCGGCGATCGGCAGACGCTGAACACACTGCAGGTGTCGGAGATGATGTCTGCGGTCGAACTGGTGCAAGCTCTCGGGGGCGGATGGGATCGCTCACAGCTGCCGACACCGTCGCAGGTAGGCGCGAAAGTGCCGAACAGCGCTTACACGATGCAGAAATGACCGCTGCGCAAAGGCGTAAAATGGGCGAGTCGCGTTCAAAAAAGAGAATCCCTATGCGTAGTGTCCGCCAATCTGCATTCGTAGTTGCCCTCCTCATGGTTATGCCCGTGCTGGCTTTCGCGCAGGGACAGGCCGACGCCTCCCACCCTGTCCAGGGTGGTGGAATCTTTGTTCCCGGCTGGCAGGGCAAACTCGACCCGGGTGCGCAGGAGAGCGTGAACGACGCGAAGCTGGCGGAGGAGGGCGGAGCCCTGCACGTGACCACCGGTCCGGCAATCAGCTACTGGAATCCTGCGAACGTTGCAAGCGGCGACTACACAGTTTCGGCGACGTTCACTGAACCCAAATTCATGAACCTGAACACGCATCCGCATCCCTACGGAATCGTGATCGCCGGCAACGACATGGGAACGGCGCAGCAGACGGAGCTGTACTGCGCGGCCTATGGGAGCGGCAACTTCATCGTGCGCGGGTTTGGTCCGGCGCCGTTTCAGATGAATGGCCGCAGGGAGCCGAATGCCGCGATCCATAAGGCGGAGGCGCCCGGCCAACCGGTGACGCAGGCGATCGCCCTGTCAGTGAAGGGCGACAAGGTGGAATGCGCGATTAACGGGACTGTGGTGGGCAGCTATGACAAGGCGCAGTTGGTGGGCACCGGGAAACTCAAGTCGACCGATGGCGTCTATGGGATCAGGTTCGCGCACAACACGGAGGTAATCGTCACCGATCTGAAGATGACGAAACCGTAGGCATCGGGTTCCCTCCAGCAGGCGAAAGAGAGACCAGGAAATTGCCAACATCCCCAACGTTCCGGTATCCGATGCCCACCTGGCACGATCTCTGGCGAAATTGTGGCCGCATCGGCTGCACGAGTCCAGCTGGCTGAAGAACTTCTTCTGCTGGATGCGACTGCACCGCTGGGCGCAGCTCGACCTGCGTGAACAGGCACCGGGAAGGGAAGTCTGGTTCTGCCGCTGGTGCGAGACGATCAAAATCGACGGCACTTTCTACGGAGACTGAGCTGCGCGGCCTCGCCAACCATGAAGCCCGATTACCTCGGGAGAAGTCCGATTATTTGTCAATCCCCCGTTTGACCCAGCTATAAGTCCGGGTTTTTCATGACTGGCGGCGAGGCGCGGGCGTACTATTCACTCGGTCCGCAGTGGACAGACATTTTCTTAGTGGAGGCGTTCCCCCGATGCCCGCACTCAGTTTTGCGCGCTTTAGCCGCAGTCAAGTGGCCAAGACCTTTGCTTTGGCTTTCGTGTTCTTCTCATTCCTCGGCGAGAAGGCGTTTGCAGCCCCGGACTGGAGCGCGATCCAAAGCGCTCTGGGCGTTGCCGGGACGGAAATGCCCGGAAACGTGCTGCGATTCGAGCTGTATCGTCAGGACCTGACTGTGACCGTCAACGGTCAGCCGCAGACGCCCGGAGCTGTGGCGAACGGATTCATCGCATTCAAACACGCCTACGATGGCCAGATGTTCGCCGACGGCTCATTGCCGGCGCAGGAGACCGAGGTTGCCGCGCTGGAGACGGCGCTGCGCGCGAACAAGCATATTCAGATCACCGCGATCGGCAGCCACGTCATTCTGGACTCGCCGAAGCTGGTCTGGGTGGAGTTTGAAGCGCTTGGCGACGGCGCGGACCTGGCCACTTCGCTGGCCTCGGTGCTTGCAACCATCCACAGTCCGCAGATCGGAGTCAATGTGATTCCGGGAACGGATAACGTCTTCGATCCCGCGACCATTCTGCCGCCCAAATTCCTCAAGCTGTTCGACGAAGGATTCGTGGAGCAGTTCGACGACATTTTCGCGTTCTATCTGCCGCGGCCGGATGCAAGTTCGATCCTGATTGGCGACGTCAGAACGGAAGCGGGACTAGGTGTGGCGCAGAGCTTCTATGTTCAGGTTCCGTTCTCAGGCGGAAGCAACATCACTCTGGACGTCGACTTCGCCCTGCGTCCGGAAGAGGTGCAGCCCGTCGAGGACACGCTGAGGGCGGGTGGCTTCGCCATCACGTCGCAGAGCAATCATTACCTGCATGACACTCCGCATCTCCAGTTCGTGCACGCCACAGCTTCGGGAGACGGGTTCACGCTGGGCGGTTCGCTCTACAGCGCGATCCAGATCATTCGGGCAGACGCGCGCCAGCACTGAGGCGACCCTCCTGAGTGAAAACGAACTCATGCACCGGCGCTACCTTTGCGCCGGGGCGTGACCCCTTCCCATCCAGGATCTCTCCCCGGGGCCGTGGATCACTCCCTGGTGCGCCGCTGGCGATGCTCTGTGGGTGCTGTTTGTCGCCGCACGGGCGTTGATAGGACAAAGAAAGGCGCAATCCAATCTCCATCGGACCCGCCACGCACCGTCCTGGTAAGTACCAGCACGGTACCGGCAGTCACCGTGGTTTGCACCCCTCAGCGGCCGCTCCGGAAACCCGAGCAAACAGGTCAGAGCTCAACAGCGAGAACAACTTCAGCCGCTACTGGGAGTGTTCCCGTCTGGAGCGGCGATGGCACGATGTCCCCCTTGTGTCCTGACCACAGTGCGCCCAGGCGGATACGGCAGAGATGCCCGCATCACTATAGTGCAGTTACTCGTAACCCCCGGTTTTGCTCACTAAAGAGTCGGCATCAAAGTTCGTTAGTTGTTGATTTTCGATGCTATAAACGACCATCGCACTCAGCAAGTTAAGACGCAAAGACGCACAAAAAGTAAAAAGAGGTCGTCTCCATGCTGCCTTATCTGTCGGTGATTCTCTCAGTTAGGAACGAGCGCAAGATGCTCCCCGGGCTGATCGATCAGCTCCTTGAGCAGAATTATCCGCCTGAGCTCTACGAGATTCTCGTCGTCGACGGCGGGTCCACCGATGGCACCGCCGATCTGGTCAGACGACGGTACAGCGATCGCCGAGTCCGCGTGCGGGTCCTCGACAACCCGAA
>Ga0182015_10005480_pt1 | contig 13173 bp, 11 predicted proteins | sample 712P3MmetaG_FD_120478 | JGI IMG/M metagenome (GOLD analysis project Ga0182015, IMG submission 120478) | Permafrost microbial communities from Stordalen Mire, Sweden - 712P3M metaG | ecosystem: Environmental > Terrestrial > Soil > Wetlands > Permafrost | place: Sweden: Stordalen | collected...
ATGGACGGCGAAGGGCAAACCGGTTTAGCAGGCCCCTGCGCGGAACGTATAGTCCAGCATTCCAAAAGGCTGCGTAAAACAGGTCGCGCAAGGCTGCAGAAATAGGGCGTGAAATTTAACTGATTGTTCTGGTGTGCCCATGTAAATACGTCGCACTCACCGAACTTGCGAGCCAGGTGAAGAGTTTCTTGCTGCTACGCCTGCCACTAAGCTCTATACCTAGCGGCCGAAGTCTCCGAAGACGGGATGCTGGTAGTCGCAGCCGGTGACGTGGCCGCCGCAGCCTGTGGGATGACGGTCTCCGAGGACTGGTCCGCTGTCGCAGCCGGTGCAACAGCGGCCGCAGCGCAGTGGTCGGAGATCATATTCAGTTCGGTGACGGCAAAGCTGTTATCAGCGGCGCCGGAACTCCCAGGCGTCTTGCTTTGTGCCCAACGAGTGTTACGTCATGGCCAAGATGTGACTTGAGATCAACACTGCTTCTAATCTGGGGGGAAACGTGAGCAGAGTTACGAAAGTGGGCCTGCCGGTTTTGGTGAAATCGAACTTCTACGAGGATCGGAAGAACCACGTCATGCCCCAGGAGTAAAAGGCAATGATGATCAGAATGTTTATCGGCATGCCGAACATGATGTAGAGCACCGGCATAAACAAAACCGTTTTCTGGAGAAACAAAGCTTGCACCAGGACTTGCAGAGGCAAGAACAATGCCAGGTGAATCATAGTAATAGTCGTCAGGAACGCCTTCTTCAGCAAACCAAAATCAAAAATGTAGTAAGTCAATCCAAACAAAAGGGGAACGGTAGAGATCAGCGCTATTCCAGCTGTAACGAGCCCCTCCATGTAGCTGTCGGGCGTGTGAGGAAAACGTGCCGGTGAAAACGCGAAATACAACAGTGCCGTTGCCGGCACCAGCAAGATTCCGCGAAGCAGATACATGATGGGAATCATCTTGCTCGGCAGCAGAAAGGTGGCAGCAAAGAGTGCCACCGTGGCCGCACAGGTTAGCCACCAAGTCTGCGAACTGGGTAGCACAGTCCCCATACGAAGGAACGGAATATCGAAACGAAGGAAAGGTGTCAAATGATGTTGCGCAAGACCGACGTCAGCGCGCAGAGGTAACAAGGAGATGCCCAGCGCCATAACTCGATTCCAGAACCGGCAAACCTTGGGCAGCAAAGCCAGCCAGATGGACGTAAACAACACAAAAAGAGAAATGGCGATAACCAGATTCATTGGGCCAAGGCGGAAGTGCGCGAGCGCGCGGTGCATGGGAATAACACCACCGCGATGTCCACGCGAAGGGATAGGAGTCGCCAGCCTCGGGACTTTGACCCCGTTGGCGGAATTCTTGCGATCATCAAAATTCCCGGAAGAATCCAACGCTAGTTCCGCCTCTTTCGTAAAATGGGCTGTGGTAGTAGTCGCCCACCAGATTTACGCCCCAGCTCTCTCCCACCCAACGCCGCCAAGTAACAGTTAAAGTCTGACTTTGAAAATCGTTAAGAGTTACGGTTGGCCCGATGAGCTGATATGCCTCGACTCCAAAACCGGCACGAAGCGTGAGGTACTGTCGCTGGTTTCGTCCACGCGTGACGGCTACAAAGCCCGCCGGTGAAAATACTGACCCCGGATTACTCAGGTTAAAGCGAATTCCCTCCTCAAGAATCCAAGGAGTCGTGAAGTAATAAGTCGTACCGACAAAGAAACTGTGATCGCGGTGAACATCCTTGGCCGCGTAGTAACCAAAACCGAACGTCGTGATCAACTGCTTGTGAGCCATCCATTTTTTGTTGATGAACCCATCAGCCCGAAAGCGCGGCCAGAAGAATCCTCCAACGCTGGACCCAGCCGTCAGCGAGCCGTACCAGTCGGAATTGAAGTTATAGGTATCGCCAGCAGCCATGTACACACCAGCATCGCCGAATTCGTGCTGGCCGTTGATCTCGGCATTCCAAATGTTGCGCCCACTTGCAACCACCCCGCGAGCGTAACCACCAGCCCAGTAGCCGAATCCGTTAGTCAGCGTCAGATAGTCACCACCACCTTCGACGTAATTAGTTAATTGCTTCGGTCCAGTTTGCACGGGAACATCCGCGCCTGGCTGCTGTGGTGGCGCCTGCGCAGCATCGTCGGAAACAAGATTGGTTGAGCCTCCACTCACTGAAGCTGCCGTGGCCAGAGGTGGAGTAACGGTAGCAGCAGCCGACTCCGCACTGTCTTGTGCTCGTGAGTCCGAAACCATCGCAAAGCTCAAAAGCAAAAGCAATGACGCAAACCGGCACCGTCGTAGTTGAGTGATCGTCATTTGGTCAACATCTCCGTCTCAAAACGGAGATCTCTTCCTTCTCCAGCGATGATCATCCAGGCATCTTTATCTCGGACTACCTTCGCAGAACCCTCGACGATCTTCGGTTGCGCAAACTTTATAGCTGGAATCCTCCAGGTCTCGTGAGCGAGGGTCTGGGGATGGGTAGCTTCAAACGTGATCAGGCCGCCGCTGTCCGACATTTTCCATTTCACGTGCTTGCGAGAATTCAAGAAATTGGCGAGTTCCGTCATGGTGTACCAGCGAAATCGTCCGTCAGCTTTCAGTCGCGCAGTTTGCTCTACCCACCGATCCACCAAATCGTGGTACGGCAAAATTCCCGGAGGATGGAAGTACATCAGCCTGACCGAATGCTGATCAGTCGCAAAGTTGGTGACGGCAGCCAGCCAACGCGCGACTTCGGCGTCGGTATATCCTTCCGTGAAAAATTCTTCGAATCCCGCCGCGCGATCGAGATGCAGGATTGGAAATGCCCAGACGTTGCGCGCCTCGCGCTCTCCGTCACGGTAACCCTGCGTCGGGCCCATTCCGGTATCGCCGGTAAAGTAATAGGCGACGAAGCCATGAGTTTCCAGCCAGCGCGTAACCCAAGGTGGCTGATTGCCATTCGGAGCGGAATATTCCGCGACCGGCTTCCCGGTTACCCGCTCGAGGGAATCCTTATTTAGTGCGAGAAACTGCTCGAGTCCTATCGGATTGTCGGTTTCTACGTGAGCCGAAAAATAGTCGTGAATCCAGCCACCATGACTTCCGATTTCATAGCCGAGGCTCTCATATTTGCGGATCAGGTCCTGGCTAACGGGATTGTGATCAACGTCAAACCCTTTTCTGTCGCCGAGTTTGCCAGAGTCGGGTCCGGCCGTGATATGAATCGAATAGGGTCCTTGTTGAAGCAATGTCCATGAGCTCATCTGTTGCAGTGGCTTAATTGCGGCGTTGGAGTCAATGTGCCAGTTCAAAACGAGTCCGCCGATTCCATCCGGGACCGACATTAAATACGGCAGAGACAATGTATGGTCCGCGAAGTACTTCAAGAACACGTGAAGCAGTAATCCATCAGTGTTGCCTTTTAAATATCCGAGCGGCAGATTGACGAACAGTACCGAACCTTTTTGAAAGGCTTGTTGACCCGCCACTAATCCATTGCTAGAGCGAAACAAAACTTGGCCTGCGTAGTCGCCGGAAGTTACAAAGCTGGGATACTGAAGATCGCCATACTTGTAGCGCCGGAGCTCAACAGCAAAAGTCCGGTTGGAAGCAACGGCTGATTGATTGTTAATGGACGTGCCGGCTTCCGCATGAAAGGGGTAGTACTTGCCGGGAGGTATTTCCATCTGATCGACAATTGTGTTGGTGGTGGTGACCTTGCCCCATTGAATAGTTTTGTCACCAAGCTTATCGTAGAGGGCGTAATCCACCCCCGCCAGGTCGGAGAACCGCGACCGGCCGGCAGCAAATGCGCCATTGAGCGAGAAGGTCCCGGCATCGTAAACCAACAGCAATTTCCCGCCCTCGGTTACATAGCGGTGAAGAGCAGCTACGAAAAGGTCACTGGCCTGCTGATGAATGGAATCAGGCAGAATCACTCCCGCACACTTCGGTTCTCCCCACAAAGGGCTGAGGAATTCAGAGTCATGAACCGGGACAACATGAAGCCCTTCTTCGCTACCCGCATCCGACCAGACGGTGACTTTGGGATTTGACAAACTGATGCCGTCAGGCACCAACAGCAGCAGGCGGTCGTCAATTGAACGAAAGCGATCATAGGCGGCCCAGGACCATGCCAACACTGCAGCGAGAATGACGCTGCTGGTTGTGACGATGGTGCGGCGTCGTGTCATTGGTTAGCCACCACCTCGCCGTGTTCGCGGGCCCACAACGTGCCGAACACCAGTGAGCCTTCCTCGGCCTTGATCCATGGCGCACTGACCGTCGTCGGATGCTGCAGGCTGCCGACTCGGCTTCCCGCGGCAATGGCTAGTTCGCGTTCGGCAACCACCGGTCCGTGAATTGCGCAGTTTGCGCCAATGAGCATTTCTTGCGCGCTGATCAAGCTGCCTTCAACGCAGACTTCATCTCCGAGTACCAGGTCCTTGGTGCTTTTCACACTGCCGCAAATTCGTGCACCCGAACGAATATGAAGATTGCCCCGGACGACAAGGTTGCCGCGGATGGTTTCACCGGCCTGAACCTCGAAATCGCCCTCATGGAAGAAACGTTGAGCGTGCGCCGAGTTGACGCTTGCGGGCACAGGCGATGAAGTTGTGTCCTGATTCACCGTAGCGTCGCCAATTTCTATTCGAGGAGCGTTGAGCCGCAAAAAAACGCAATCCGCGCCAAGGCGTATTAGTGAGTCGGAAGAAATGCGCCCGTAGAGTTGGCACTCGCGTTCAGCTGTGAACTCACCGAGAGCGTGAACCCAACGTGTGACGTGACTCGATGCGCCCAGATGAACGCTATTTTCTCCCAGGATCGCGCGATATTTGTTCTTGCTTCCACCAGTAAATAGACAGCCCGCATAGATCTCTTTCGAAAGCGTTGATTCGCCGGGCACCGCAAGGTCGACACCAGCTGTTATCACCACCGGATGGAGGGCATCTCGCTGTTCAAGTGCGCGCAGCAGCGCCTCATCAGCACGTCCCAAGGCAACATATTCTTCGCCATTGGCAAGAGTGCCGGTGCCTGTGGTTCCATCCGCCACGCAACGCTGAAGGGTGGGCTCAATTCCCTTGATATAGTCGCGAAAGCTGTTGGCAAAATGGCGGATTTCGCCGGCGTTCTGCTGCACTACGCTAAGCGGCAGTGCATCCGACTTGCCGCGTAATTCCACGAGGGACGGAATGAGAGGCAGTAACAACATCACGCCTACCATCAAGAACAAAGCCGCCACCGCGACATATGGATTCACAAAGCCTTCCGGAAACGTTCAGTCTTATCCCAATGGAACTCAGCTCCGGTGAGCAGATCCCTAACTTGGGAAAATGCGGCGCGAGAGACAGAGAAAATACTTACTGCGAATCCCAAAATGAGGAATGGGAGCAAGGAAATTCGTTTGCGCGTTCCATCCAATCGGACCGCCGCGGCAATCTCGAAAAAAGCCGCCAGATTACCTAGTGCGGCATAAGCGGTTAACGAGAGCAGGGCGATCACTCCATGTAATGGAGCTACCCCTTGGTAGAAGACCCCGAGCGCTAGCGCCCATCCGAGGAGGGTGAGCGGGGCCATCGCGTATACGCCTAACAGTAAAGTGCCATCAATCCGTTCTCGCAAAGTGGCGTGGTTTTTCCCCAATAACAACTGAAAACCATATGTCACCATCGCCTGGTTGTGGCCTTTGGCCCAGCGCATGATTTGCTTGATACGGACTGGCCAAATCTCCGGAACTTCTTCGTAGCATTCAGAGCGGTTCTGGTAAACCGTTTTCCATCCATTTAGGAGGAGCCGATAGGTGAGATCTGTATCTTCGGTGAGTGAATTGTCATTCCATCCGCCAATTTCCCGCAAAGCGCTTAACCTTACACCTGCTACCGTTCCTCCATGTTGCGGCACGAGGCCGAGGTTCATGCGCGCCTGCTGATCCACCTGGTAGCCACCGGAACGTTCCAGATCGAGCAGACGCGTAAGCAGATTTGTGCCGGTGTTCAGAGGCACTACGCGTCCCATCACGCCGCCGACTTCCAGATCAAAGAATGGCGCCACGAGTTGCTTGATCAGCCCTGCGCCTGGAATGTAATCTGCATCGAAGATCAGGATGACCTCAGTGTTCACCAATTCCATGGCGTCTTTCAGCGCCGCAGCCTTGCCGCCTTTGCCGATGACGCGATGAAACGCCTGAATGCGCCCAGGAAAATCTTGCACAAACTTATCGATAATTTCGCGGGTGCGGTCAGTAGAACGATCGTTCACCGGAATTACTAAAATGCGATCTTCGGGATACTTGACCGTCATCAATGCGTCGAGAATGTTGGCGATAACTTTTTCCTCGTTATGAGCCGCTACCAGCACGGTGACGGGAGGCCAGTCTGCCGTGTCAATATCGATGTAAGGGTGTCTTTGAAATCCGAAAAGGCGATTTAGGGTGAACCAATAGTGGCGGCCAGTGTAGACACAGATGACGAAAACAATGATGTAGAGAGCATAGATCATGGCGCGCCACCACAACCCGGTTGCAGGCTTTGGGAACTCACTCCTTGCCTGCCGCAGCGGCTTTGCGAGCACTTTCCGCGTCGGTTTTCCGGCGCCGCGGCTGCGGCCTTGGCGGCAGCTTAAACTGCTTGTCGGCCTCTAGCAGTGGAGTCTTCTTGGCATACCAACGGGCCACAGCTTCCACGATCCGCTCCGAACTATGCCCGTCTCCGTAAGGATTCTCGCCCTCTGACATGTCCTGATACGCTTCCGCATCGTTGAGTAGCCGGCTGGTCTCATTGACGATCCCATCACGCGACATGCCGATGATCTTGGCCATGCCAAACTGTGAGGCTTCCGGACGTTCCGTGAGTTTGCGCAGGACTAGAACCGGCTTGCCGAATGTGGGCGCCTCTTCTTGAATCCCGCCGGAATCAGTCAGCACCAAAAAGCAACGCCGCAGCAGGCTAACGAAGGTGATGTAATCGAGCGGTTCGGTCAGGTGAATTCTGTCCGTGTTTTGCAGCAGTGCATTCACGGTGCTGCGCACGTTAGGATTCATGTGCACGGGGTAGACGACGCGAATGTCGGGATGCTGCTTGACCAGATCCTTAAGCGCCAGGCACATGTTTTCCTGATCAGTGCCTAAAGATTCCCGCCGATGAGAGGTAACCAGCACGAGGCGGGAGTTATCATCCGGAATACCAGCTAAGGGAGTGTTTTCCCAGGAATGCGGCAGCACACTAAGGGCCCGCAGCGTATCGATCACCGTGTTTCCGGTAACGACGATTTTCTCGTCAGGTACACCTTCAGCCCGCAGATTGTCCCGCGACAATGCCGTAGGCGCAAAATGAATTTCGGTGAGCACCGAGGCCAGTCGCCGGTTGGCTTCCTCGGGGAACGGATTGTAAAGGTCATGACTACGCAGGCCGGCCTCTATGTGACCGACGGCAATCTTGCAGTAATAAGCTGCCAGCGCTGAAGCAAAGGCGGTAGTAGTATCCCCCTGCACCAGCACCATATTGGGCTCGAAGCGGTGACACGCATTTTCGACTGTGTCCAATACGCGCGCGGTAAGCGAGTTCAGTGTCTGATTGGGACGCATTACGTCCAAATCAAAGTCAGGCTTGATCTTGAAAAATTTTAGGGCATGGTCGAGCATGCTGCGATGCTGACCAGTGTGAACGACTGCAGTCTCAAACTCTTCCGACCGTCGCCGTAGTTCGTGAATCACCAGCGCCAACTTGATTGCTTCCGGCCTGGTGCCGAGAACCGCGATAATCCGACACTTCATTAGGATGGCCCGCTATAGTTAGTTGTTCAGAATTCACCGTCCAAGCCCCTACAACCGGTTCCGGCACGGATTCAGTGGGTAGGATTTACGCCCGTCCACCGTTGAACTTCTCATTTTGAATTGCGTTTACTGTTCGGGCAAGGTTACGGAGGTCACTAGAAAGCTCGATGGCGTTTGGCCCAACCTGACAAATCCCACGGTAGAAGAGCCCTTGCGAGTGCAACGGCCGACCTGAGCATCGGGGGCTGCTATTTAAGGATACTGTTCACGTGTCCCGAGGACCATACTAGATCTAAATCTGGAGGTTGGCCGCGCGGTTCGGACGAAGAGTACTGATCTTAATTCCAGAATTCCACGGCCATCGACAGGTCCACGGTATTAAGCGGTCGATGCGCCTTTTTCCCACCTGGGTTGTGGCTCATCAGAATCTTCAATCGATGCAGGTGGAATCTTTCTAGTATTTCCCATCCACTCGGCCGCTCTTTGTTCGGCCTCGAGCAGTTGCTGCATGGTCATGCTCTTGTTGACGTGGTTTTTGGCGTCCAGTGGGCGGAGTGAGCATCCTTCTCGTCTTTCAGGTTTCCTGAACTAGCGCAGAACTGTGAGTCTTCCGCTCGAGAAGGCGGAGTTAACTCCGCCTTCCCGAGTTACGCGCCCAGAGGGACTCTGGAGCTCACCGCCGAATTACTCTCTCTGAGCCTAGGCCGCTTTGCGTGGTGCCGGCTTGTTTCGATCGGAACTCTCTTCTTTTTTAATGAAAGAGAGATTTGGTGTGCCGGTTCGCTCCAGCATTTTCCGTTTTCTCCACCTGCCGAACACAGGGACCAGCGTACCTAAGACGACCACCAGCATGGCAACCAAAATCAGGAGAAACAAAGACCCGCTCCTGTGAGTCACGGCAGGTGTAGTGGCGGCTGCGGCAGGTGGGCTGACAGTCTCCGAGGCGTTGGCAGTGGCAGCGGGGGTTGTGGTGTCCGCAGCGGCTGGGCTGACCGCATCCGAGGACGGGCTGGCAGTCGCAGCGGGAGCAGCATCGGCTGCAGTTTTTGCCGCGGCTCTGCGACGACGGGTTGACTGTCCCGTCGGTTGAGCAGCGTCCGCAGCGGGTGCGCTCACCGTCGAAGACGGGCTGACTGTCGCAGCGGGTGTTGTGGCGTCCGCAGCGGGCGCGCTGACTGTCTCCGATGACGGGCTGGCAGTGGCAGCGGGTGCAGCGGGTGTGCTGGCAGTCGCAGCCGGTGCCGTGACCGCCGCAGTGGGTGTGCTGACGGTCTCCGAAGACGGGCTGGCAGTCGCAGCGGGTGGAGTGGCGTCCGCTGTGGGTGTGCTGGCAGTATCCGGAGACGGGCTGCTGGTAGTCGCCGCCGGTGTAGTGGTTGCCGCCGGTGCAGTCGTCGCCGCCGGTGTAGTGGTTGCCGCCGGTGCAGTAGTCGCCGCCGGTGCAGTCGTCGCCGGTGGGACGGTCTCCGAGGACGGGCTGGCGGTCGCAACCGGTGCGACAGCGGACGCGGCGCAGTGGTCGGAGATCATGTTCAGTTCGGTGACGGCAAAGCTGTTATCAGCGGCGCCGGAACTCGCGGCCCCACCTGCTTTGTGCCCAATGAGCGTTACGTCATGGCCCAGATGTGACTTGAGATCAACACTGCTGGTGGTGATCTTGAAAACCTGATGAGTGCCATCTTCCGCAACTGTGTAATTGCCATCCGATCCACCCAGGCAACCTTTAACGTTGGCCTGGGCCGCATTGCTGTCAGCGTCGGGAGTTTGTGCAAAACCCAGCGTCACCAGCAGGCCCGATACAACCATCAGTAGAAATGCTTTTTTCATGGAACCCTCCTAGGATTCTCGCCCTTGCGGCGGTCTGAGGTTTCACTTGGGATTTGATTTTGCTGTTGGTCCTTGCGCAGAATACTCGCGCGTTGTGCAACGGCTGAATTTCCGGCCGGGGAACCTGGAGCATCCAGAGTGGAACAGCACAAACACTATCTGAAACGGATATGACTGTCTGAGCACAACCGCTCACATTCGATGGAAGGGCAAAGCTGCGGGACAGACGAGCAATCCCTCGTGGATTTTTGTTTTAGCGTCGGATACCGCGCCGCGGATTTTTTTACCGGCTTGAAAGCTGAAGAACGGAAAAGCCGGCGGACGCTGCGGCTTTCGAAAGGCGCAGATCTTCGCAAACAAACAGCCTTTTCGCCGGACGCTGTTGACACCACGTCAGGGCTGCGGCGAGTTGCACACTATCGGCTGCGGGCAAGTCATGAATTTCCAGCAAACGGCCTGCGAGACTGCGAACTTCATCGGCGGGAAGAATTTCTCTCCATATGCACTGGCCGTAGGTCTAAACCTGAGCGGTTACATGCGGGAAATCGTTCATTGTTTTTCTCTGCACTGCGCTTTTCCGCTAGATGCCTTAGCACTGATCTACAAACGGTCAATTGTGATCAGTTTTCCGAAGCCCAAAGTTTGATACTGGCCGTTCACAAAGTTCTGGTCGCCGAGGGAGCTTGGCGAACAACTTTTGCTTTGTGGACATTCTTGATGCAGGGGAGATTTCGATGAATTTGAATCTGCTGGATCCGAAGCTGCTTATGCTCGCCGGCGTGGTGATTCTGGCCATCGCGGTACTTGCTTGGCTATACATACGAAAACGCAGGAGTACGAGTGCAGACCTGCGGCAAAAGTTCGGGCCCGAATACGAGCGGGCGGTGATGAAGCATGGGTCGGAACGAAAAGCAGAGGCGAAATTAGCCGATCGCGAGAAGCGGGTTGAAAAACTCAACCTTCGCGATCTTGATCCGATGGAACATGAACGTTTTTCGAAACGGTGGGAGTCCGTACAGTCTCGTTTTGTCGATTCCCCAAAGGGGGCAGTCACAGAAGCCGATGACCTGGTGTCCTCTTGAATGAAAACTCGCGGCTATCCTGTATCCGATTTCGATCAACGTGCGGCCGATATTTCTGTCGCCCATCCCCGAGTGGTGGAGAACTACCGGTCCGCGCATGAGATTGCGCTGCGGGTCGGGAAAGACGCAGCAACAACAGAGGATCTGAGAACCGCGATGATTCACTATCGCTCTCTGTTTGAGGAACTGGTGCAGGTACCAACGATCGTTCAAAGGAAAGAGGTGGCGTAATGGCGGAACTGAAGAGAATCGAGGAGGAACTTCCGACGGCCGACTTGGCGAGCTACGGCATTCCGACAAAGCAGCCCGAAGGACCCAAGCTCGTGAAAGGCCAAGAGTCGGAAACTCTGGATAAAGCGGCTGCAGTGTCAAACCCCATGCCCTTGTTTTCTGAATCGGAGATGGGAGATTTCCGATCGCACTGGAGCAAGGTACAGACTGGTTTCGTGGACGAACCGCGCCGGACGGTTGAAGAAGCAGACAAGTTGGTAGCTGCCGTGATGCAGCGACTCGTGGAAGGTTTCGCCAACGAGCGATCAGAGTTGGAAAAGCAGTGGGAAACCGGCGACAACGTGTCCACTGAGGACCTGCGGGTTGCCCTACAGCGCTATCGTTCCTTTTTTGACAGATTGCTGAAACTGTGAGGACAAACGTGCCTTCGGCTATACGCAGACGACCGCGACATCACGGACGACTCACCGTAGAGCTCTCCGCGCGGAAGCCTACAAGCTCCTGCAGGAAGGAAAAAGCTACGGCACGCTGGTGCTGAGGATCTTTTAGCCTGAAGTGTTGTGCTGCAGCAGGTGTACACTTGTGCCGCGGCGCGGCCGGACAACAACTCCTTTACGCCGTCATCCAATTCGAGGACGTATTTCGTACTGATCCGAGGTCTTCCATGTCGAAGCCTTCTCGATTCTTGCTGTGTGCATTCTTCTTCACGCTTGCACTTTTTCCCTCCCTCATCGCATTCGCACAGGCCCCAGTTCCTTCGAATCCTGAAATCGATCGCCGCGTCAACGCGATTCTTCAGAAGATGACGCTGGAGCAGAAAATCGATTACATCGGAGGCACTGGGTTCGCCGTCCGCGCCATGCCGGCTCTCGGCATCCCCGCCCTTGAAATGTCCGATGGCCCGCTCGGCGTGCGCAGCAATCAGAAATTCCCCTCGACCACTTACGCCGCCGGCATCGGCCTTGCCGCCTCGTGGGATCCGCAACTCGCGGAGCGCGTCGGTGCAGGCATCGGCAAGGATGCCCGTGCGCGCGGCATTCACTTCATGCTCGGACCCGGAGTCAACATCTACCGCGCTCCCATGAATGGCCGCAACTTCGAATACTTCGGCGAGGATCCCTTCCTCGCAGGCGCTGTCGCTGCCGGCTACATCACCGGCATGCAGAAGCAGGGCGTCAGCTCTACCGTGAAGCATTTCCTCGGCAACAACTCCGAGTTCCTCCGGCGCGATAGCGATTCCATCATCGACGAACGCGCCGCGCGAGAGATTTACCTCCCTGCCTTCGAATCCGCCGTAAAGAACGCGCAGGTCGGCGCGATCATGAATTCTTTCAATCGGGTCAACGGCCAGCACTCCACCCAGAACGGATTCTTCAATACCGACGTTGTCAAAAAGCAATGGGGATTTCAGGGCATCGTGATGTCGGACTGGGCTGCGACTTACGACGCGCTGGGCGCGGCCAACGGCGGCCTCGATCTCGAGATGCCGACAGGCGACCACATGAATAATGAAAATCTGCTGCCTGCCATCCGTGATGGCCGTGCCAAGGAGGCGACTATCGATGAAAAAGTGCGCCGCATTCTGACCACTGCGGCCCGCTTCGGCTGGCTCGACCGCGAGCAGGCCGACCTCGCGCTCTCCAAGTACAACGAAGAAAATCACCGCATCGCTCTCGATGTTGCGCGGGAAGGCATCGTCCTTCTCAAGAACGAAGGTTCACTCCTTCCCCTGGACAAGCAGAAGATCAAAAGCATTCTGGTCGTCGGTCCGGACGCCTGGCCTGCGCAACCGGTCGCCGGAGGCAGCGGGAAAGCAATTCCGTTTTCAGCGGTCAGTATTCTGGAAGGCATTGCCAATTACATGGGAACGGCGGCTCAGGTCTACTACGAGCGCGGCCTGCCCAAAATGATCGATCTCGCCAGCTCCACGGAATTTTCTACGGCGGCGCAAAACGGGGAGCGCGGCCTCACACTGGAAACCTTCCAAAACGAAGACCTCTCCAGCGCTCCCGCTTCCACCCAAAAAGTCCACGATCTCAATTTCGCGGGAAGGTCATGGGAGGACTTCGACAACACGGATGAAGCCTGGGATTTGCTTAAAGCGGGGAAAGAGCCCTCGTCTCGCCGCTGGACCGGTTTCTTCGTCGCACCCGAGACTTCTTCCTATGAAGTCGCCGCGGAATATTCCGGGGAGGGCGATGGCTATCGCCTTTTCGTGGATGACAAACCGGTCTTCGATGAATGGAAATTCGCTACGGCTCTGCAGAACCACACGACTTTGAATC
>Ga0182015_10005481_pt1 | contig 13171 bp, 11 predicted proteins | sample 712P3MmetaG_FD_120478 | JGI IMG/M metagenome (GOLD analysis project Ga0182015, IMG submission 120478) | Permafrost microbial communities from Stordalen Mire, Sweden - 712P3M metaG | ecosystem: Environmental > Terrestrial > Soil > Wetlands > Permafrost | place: Sweden: Stordalen | collected...
CACCGGGCCGGGAGCGCCTGGACGGACTGCGGGACTCAGCGGCACCGCTCCGGTGGACTGGCGGAATGGACGGAGGCGGTCCGCTGCCACAGGCGGGCGGTCGAATTGCTCGGCGGACTCCCGATCGACGGGAATCCCGGCTACCTGGCCGACCTCGGGGCGGCCTGGGTGAACCTGGGCTGCGCCCTCCAGTCGGAACCATCGCGGGATTGCCTTGGCGATGCCTTGGACGCCTTTGACCGGGCCATTGGGTTCCTCGGCCGCCTTCCCATCGAAACCAGTCCCCGGTTCCGCCACAACCTGGCGGCGGCGTGGATGAACCGCGCGGGCGCCTTCGCTCGCCTCGACACGGAGAAGTCCCGCGCACAGGCGATCCGGGACTACCTCCGCACGATCGACCTCGCCCGCGGGCTTCCGCTGGATGAGAAGGCCTCGTTCAGGATCCTCCTGGCGAGCTCCTGGATCAACCTCGGGAACCTGCACCAGCGGCGTTCGGATCTCCCCAGGGCCATCGGCTCCTATGACGCCGCCGTGGCCGCGTTAGGGAGCCTTCCGGGTTCTGGCCACCGGCTCGCCATCCACCATGCCGCGACGGCGTGGACGAACCGTGGGGAGGCGCTCCTTTGCGCCGCCGGCCGCGACAACATGTCGCGCGCCGTGGAATCCGCCCGGAACGCGCTCGTCGAGCTGCAGGGCCGCGACCTTGGCGGCGCCGCCGATGCAAAGCTCCTCCTTCGCGCGCTGCGGGTGATCGCGCGCGGCATCGAGGCTTGCCTGAACAAAAGCATTTCCGGCCACAGTGCGGACCGCGTCGCCGAGCTCACCGACATCGCCGAGAGGGGAATCGACATCGCCCTCGGGAGCCGTGCGAGTGATCCCGAGGTATTTGACCCGTTCTTCATGTGGTTCTTCTCGTTCGGAAGCCGGGCCTATGGCCGGTTCCAGCCGCAGTTCCTCGCCGAGTTCTTGGAGGAGATCCTTCGCCGGTGCGCGGCGCGCGCGGGGGCGGCGCTTGAGGCGGAGGCACGGGAGGTTGCACGGCGGGCCGCTTTCGGCGCCCTCGAAGGCCTCGGGCGCGGCCGGATGATGGTCGCGGGGACGCGCAACACGGTGGCCATCCTGGGCGCCGTTCGGGAGCTCAGAAACGCCGAGCTTCACCTTATCTCATGAGCAAGCCCGCGTCGCAGACTGAATCCGATCGCACAGCCGCTTCCGTGACCGGCGCCGCGGCGAGGATCACCGCAATGGGCGTCGCCGCCGTGGGGATCCTCGCGGCTGGGGCCCGCGCCGAGGAGGTACCCTCCGGTGGAAGTCCGGCGATCCCTCCCCAGACCGGGGCGGTCAGCACCCTGCCCGCGATCGAGGTGACGGGCACCGCGACCGTACTGTCCCACGACGTCCCCCAGTCCATACAGACGGTGACGCAGCAGGAGATCAGTGAGCAGGGCATCAGCAGCATGCAGGACGTGCTTCGCAACGTCCCGGGCATCACGATCAACGCGGGCGAGGGCGGCGCGCACGGCGATTCCGTTAACCTGCGCGGCCTGTCGGTGCCCGACAGCTTCTTCCTGGACGGCCTTCGCGACATCGGGCTGTACCAGCGGGATACGTTCGACGACGAGGCTGTCGAGGTGCTCCTGGGGCCCTCATCCGTGCTTTTCGGCAGGGGATCCACGGCCGGCGTGATCAACCAGGTGACGAAGCAGGCGATGCTGACGCCGCTCGAGGCCGCGACGCTCGAGATCGGCACCGCGGGCACCGACCGGGCGACGGCCGACCTGGACTTCGTGCTCGGGGACCACGCGGCCGCCCGGGTGAACCTGATGGCGCAGCGCTTCGGCGTGGCCGACAGGGACGACGTCCTCAACCGGAGCTTCGGCGTCGCACCGACGGTCGCGTTCGGGATCAACACGCCGACCACGCTCACGCTCAGCTACCTCCACCAGGCCGAGGACGACATTCCCGACTACGGGATTCCCTTCATCGATGGCGCGCCGGCGGCGGTCAACCGCCGCAACTACTACGGTCTGGTCAACTACGACCGGACGAAGACGACGACCGACATCGGAACGGCGCGCCTGGAGCACAAGTTCAACGACCATGTCTCGCTGATCGAGTCGCTGCGCTACGGCCGCTATGACTTCACCTACCTCCTGAGCGCGCCGCACCTGGACGACGACTTCACCGAACCGCCGCCGGCCGGCACGCCGCTGGCGGACATTGTCATCTACAGGGACCAGCCGAGCAGCGCGGGGACCGAGGAGGAGCAGGTTGAACGGACGGACCTGACCACGAAGTTCGACACCGGGGGGCTCGCGCACGCCCTCATCACGGGCATGGAGCTCAGCCGCGAGAATTCCGACATCACGAAGTACATCAACGGCATCGACGTCATCCCGCCGACCTCGCTGCTCGACCCCAATCCCTACTTTTCCCCGCCGACGGCGCTGGAAACCGACACCCTGCCGAGGACCTCGGGTAGCGACGTGAGCTTCAGCGCGATGGACAGGATGCGCCTTTCGGCCCAGTGGGACCTGGACGGGGGCATCAGGTGGGACAGGTTCAACTCTCACTTCAGCGAGGCAATAACCGGGAGTTCGTTCTCCCGCGACGACACCGAGCTGAGCCCGCGCGCCGCGCTGGTCTACAAGCCGGAGCCCTGGGAGAGCTTCTACGCTTCCTACGGGTCCTCCTACAACCCGGCGATCGAGTACCTGACGCTGGCTCCCACCAGCGACAGCCTTTCGCCTGAGAAGGACTACACGACGGAGGTCGGGACCAGGCTCAATTTCCTCCACAACTCCTTCTCGGTGTCGGCCGCCCTCTTCGACACCCTCCTCGACAACGCGCGCCTTGCGGACCCCGACGATCCCACCGTCCAGCAGCTGCCGTTCGACCAGCGCGTCCTGGGGGCCGAGGTCGGCATCTCGGGCTATCTCACGAGCGAGCTGGAAATCCAGGCCGCCTACACGCACCTCGACGACCGCATATCCGCGTCGACTGATCCGGCGGCCGTCGGGAAAAGGGTTCCGAACATACCGACGGACTCGATGAACCTCTGGATGACGTGGGAGCCGGGACGCACCTGGAAGGTGGGCGGGGGCGCCCTCTACATGAGCCGGCGCTACGCCGACGTGGACAACACAGCCGGCGTGCCGAGCTATGTCGTCCTGAACGGGATGGTCTCGTACCGCGTGAACCAGCACCTGGAGTTCCAGCTGAACCTGAACAACATCACGGACAAGCTCTGCTACAACGGCGTGTACTACACCGAGGTGGACGAGAACCATGCGGTTCCCGGCCCGGGACGGACCCTTCTGCTGACGGCGAAGATTCGTTTCTGATCGGAGCGCCCGGTCCGGCGGGGAAACTTGACAGCGGAATGGGGCGGGGCTGAGTGGAGGCACCGATGACAATCCGGAATCCTTCCTTGCGCCGCGTTGGCGCCGTTGGACGCATGCGGCGAACGGGCCTTGTGATCCTCCTCCTGACCCTGGCCGTCACCCGCGGCTTCGCCGACCCCGTCGTGCGCGTGAGTGCCCAGGACAGCACGGTCGCCTACACGATCGAGGAATTCGCGGCGCTCCCCCACACGGAGATCACCCTTGTCGATCCCCACGAGCAGAAGCAGCACACCTATTCCGGCGTGCCCGTCCGCGACCTGCTCCTGAAGGTAGGGGCCCCCCTTGGCGAGAAGATGCGCGGGCCCGCCCTGCGCCTTGCGGTGATTGTCCACGCGAAAGACGGCTACGCGACGCTCTTCGCGCTCGCGGAATTTGACGAGGCCTTCAGCGACCGAACGCTCCTCCTTTCTGACAGCGAGGACGGAAAGCCCCTGCCTCCGAACTCCGGACCGCTCCGGATCGTCGCACCCGGTGACAAGCGCGCGGCTCGGTGGGCGCGGATGGTGACCTCCATCGAGGTTGTGCCGATCCCCGCCAAGCCCTCGGGCCCATGAGAAGCCGGATAGGGGCCCTTCTGGCGGTCGCGGCCATTGCGCTCCCCGTTTCCGTCCGCGCCGCCGATGCGCCCCATGCGCCCACGCTGTCCATCGCCGCCGCGGCAAACCTGGTCTACGCGCTGGATGCGCTGAATGGGGAGTTCAAGAACACCGCGCCGGACGTGACCGTGACGAGCGCCACCGGCGCCTCCGGAAGCCTTGTCGCCCAGATCACGCACGGGGCGCCGTACGACGTCTTCCTCGGGGCGGACCTGGATTTCCCGATGGCGCTCGTGAAGGCCGGCCAGGGCGACGGGAAGTCGCTGGTCACGTTCGCGGTCGGCCGGCTTGTCCTCTGGACCACGAGGGCGGACCTCGATGTCTCGGACATCGCCGCCACGGTGCGGAACCCGGCGGTCATGAGGATCGCGGTGGCGAACCCCGACACGGCGCCCTATGGCCGGGCGGCCAAGCAGGCCCTCCAGAAGCTCGGCCTGTGGGACGCTGCGCAGGCAAGGATCGTCATGGGCGAGAATATCTCGCAGACGGCGCAGTTTGTCGAAACCGGCAACGCCGACGCCGGATTCGTCGCCCTCTCGATCGTGATATCGCCCAAGCTGAAGAGCAGGGGCCGGTGGGTCGAGGTGCCCGCCACGCTCTATGCATCGCTGGAGCAGGGGGCCCTCATAACCGCGCACGGGGCGGGAAACCCCGCAGCCGCCCAGTATATCGCGTTTTTGACCAGTCCCACCGCCCGCCGGATCCTCGAGAACTTTGGGTATGGGCTGCCGGCGACGCCCTGATCGGGTCTCTGGCTACTCGCCAAGCTCGACCTTGGCGGGGGAGCCCTGGGTGCAGTCGGGTCCGACCCAGACGTAGAGGGAAGCGGGTTCCACGACGTCCTTCATCTCGATGTTCCAGAATGAGAGTTCCTCCCGGCCGAGCGTGAAGTCGACCCGCCGGCTCTCGCCGGGCGCCAGGCGCAGCCGCCGGAATCCCTTAAGTTCCCTCACTGGCCGGGCGACGCTCGTCCCGCGCAGGCGTATGTACAGCTGTGCGGTCTCCGTCCCCTCGCGCGCCCCCGTGTTGCGGACGTCGGCGCTGACGGTCAGGTGCGCCGTCCCGGCTTTAAGGGCCCTCGCGCTGATCGTGGACAGGTCGACGCGGACCGGGGAATAGCTGAAAGTCGTGTAGGTGAGCCCGTATCCAAACGGGTAGAGCGGCGTGTTCTTCTCGTCGATGTAGCCTGTCACGTAGTAGGGATCCGCCTTCTTGTCGCCGAGGCCGATGGGGTCCGATCGCGGCCGGCCGGTGTTGAGCGAGTTGTAGTAGATTGGGACCTGCCCGACCGAGCGCGGGACGGAGACCGTAAGCCGACCCGACGGGCTGGAATCCCCGAAGAGGACGCGGACGAGCGCCGGGCCCGCCTGCTGCCCCGGAAACCAGGCCTCGAGGATCGCGGGGACATGCCGCGAGGCCCACCCGATCGACAGCGGGCGCCCGCTGAAGAGGACCAGGACGATGGGCTTGCCAGTTGCGGCGACCGCCTCGAGCAGCCTCTCCTGGTTTCCCGGGAGATCCAGGCTGGACCGCGAGGAGGCCTCGCCCGAGCTGTGGCCGCTTTCGCCGAGCGCCAGGATCACCACGTCCGAGCTGCGGGCCGCGCCGAGCGCCTCCGCGAACCCGGATTCCGAGTCGCCGGCGATGGCGGTCCCGCGCGCCTCGGAGAGGACCATCCCCTCGCTCGCGACGCGCCGGGACAAGGCGGTCCTGAGCGTCACGACGTCGCCCGGGTCCGCGGCGCCCGTCCAGGACCCCATCATGTCCAGGCCGCTGTCCGCCAGCGGGCCGATGAGTGCGATCCTGCGGCCGCGTCCGGCACCGAGCGGGAGGAGCGCACCGGACCCGGTGTCCCGATTCTGCAGGAGAACGAATGACTCCTCCGCGGCCTCGCGAGCGAGATCCACCCCTCGCCTCGCGGGGGGGACTCCGACGGCCTCGGTCGTTCCCACGTAGGGTTTGTCGAAAAGGCCCAGGGCGAACTTTATCCGGAGAACCCTGCGGACCGACTCGTCCAGCCTGTCCGCGGGCACCTCCCCGTCCCGGACGAGCCCGGGCAGGTTGGGAAGGAAAAGGTCGCTCTGCATGTCCATGTCGACCCCGGCGAGGAAGCTCTTGCGGGCGGCGGTGCGCCCGTCGTCGGCGATGCCGTGGAGCATGATTTCCCTTACCGCCGTCCAGTCGCTGACGACGAAGCCGGAAAACCTCCACTCGTCCCTCAGCACCTGGGTCAGCGTGAAGGGGTTGGCGCTAGCGGGAACCCCGTCGATCGCGTTGAACGCCGACATGAGGGTCCCGGCACCCTCGTCGACCGCCGCATGGAATGGCGGCAGGTAGACGTCCCTCAGGGTGCGCTCGGAGATCTCCGCCGTGTTGTAGTCGCGGCCGCCCTCCGCGGCGCCGTAGCCGACAAAGTGCTTTGCGCACGCGATTATCGAGTCCGGGTCGCCCAGGCGCATTCCCTGGTATCCCCTCACGTAGGCCCGCGCGAACTCCGAGCCGAGATACGGGTCCTCGCCGGCGCCCTCCGCGATCCGGCCCCATCGGGGGTCCCTCGCAATGTCCACCATCGGCGAGAACGTCCATCGGACGCCCTCGCGGGAGGCTTCCTGGGCCGCGACGCGGGCGGTCCGCTCCACGAGGCCGGGATCCCAGCTTGCCGACAGGCCCAGGGGAATCGGGAAGAGGGTCCTGAAGCCGTGGATCACGTCGTATCCAAAAAGGATGGGGATGTGAAGCCTCGACCCCTCGACGGCCTCCTTCTGGTACCTGTTGGTCGCCTTGGCAGCCACGGCGTTGAAGAGGCTGCCGACCTGGCCGCTGCGGATCTTCTGATCGCCGTCGCTGACGACCTGGCCCGGGCCGGTGAGGGTGTCCGCCGCGAACTGGTTCAGCTGCCCGACCTTTTCCTCGACGGTCATCTGCCCGAGGAGGGCGTCGACCCGGGCCTCGATCTGGGGGTTGCTGAAGGCCGCGCCCGGATCCGCACGCGAGGACGAGGCCGTTGCCAGCGCGCCCATCAGGACCAGCGCGGCAAGACCGGCGCTAAAATGCTTGGGGTTCTCACATCCTGGGCGACGCATGACTAATGGACGGCCGGATAACATTTGCGAAGCGCTTGTTTCTCCGCAGACAGTACGACCCGACCGCTCACCCTTGTCTATCAGTAACGACGGCGAAATGTGCAGGTTCCGGTCAAGAGGGAGCCGATAGGCTGGAAATCGCCTTAGACATGCAGGGCATGCCCGGGCTAGGCGGCGCGAATCGTCCGCGCCGTCGCCCGCAGCGGCTGGAGCGCGATGAAGTAGACGAGCGGGATCCAGACCGGGGCGACCACCACCCACCCGAGGATGGCGTGAAGGGCAGTGACTCCGAACTGCCTGAAGAATTGCCCCGGGTGATGGGTGAAGGTCGATATCATGAGCGAGATGTCCAGGCTCGAGCGCGCCGAGCCGGCGAGGGCGTCGCCCAGGCGCACGAATGCGAGGAGGAACGGAAAATACACGAAGGTGCAGAGCGCGTTCACGCCCTGGATGATCGGCTGGTTGAGTCCAAGGGCTATGCCGGCGACCAGGCAGAGCGTCGTGGTCGTTCCGAGTATCGGGAAGAGCGCCAGTGCGCTCCCGACAGCGAGGCTGAGCGCGACCTTCTTCGGGCTGACCCCCTGGGTGATCTGCCGCATGACGGGGTCGACCAGCCAGCGGTGCCAGAACCTTCGCCTGCGCGTCGCTTTCTGCTTGTCGGTAGTGGGCGTGGGGATCACGGAAATGGACTTATCCTTCCTACGGCTGGAAACCGATTTCGGGCGCATGGGTGACCCCGGTTGGGACGGGGGTCATTTGGCCAGGAAGCGCTTTTCCCATGCGGGATCCTCAAGCGGCCTCGGCCTGTATTTCCCGAAGATCGCATACCGCGTCCTTGCGACAAGCTTGTAGACGGGATCGCGCAGAAAGGCGGGCACGACGCGGAGGCATGAGACGTGGCGCCAGGGCCCGTCGAGTTCGGCGAAGGCCGCAAGGGCGCCCGTCGTTCGCATGAGCTGGGCTCCCCGCGCCTGGTTTTCCCAGTCGGGGACGAAGACCAGGCTCGAGAGGTCCTCCAGCGGCAGCCCCTGCAGGCGCAGGTACGCCTGCCCGGGGGCGCTCTGGAGCGGGGCGAAGTGCAGGCGCCCCCTCCGGTCGTGGCGAAGCATGAACCGGACGACTGCGTTGCACAGGCTGCATTCGCCGTCGTAAAGGAGCACGGGAACGCGTGTGTCTGCCATCGCCCGAGATCTAGCCAGACGCATCCCCCGGCTTCAATGGAAACGTGGGGCAGCGGTATCAAAATCCGGCGCGCTCGGGGACGAGGCGCTTGTCACGCGGATCCTCTCGGGAGCGCCCTGAGCGCCGGACAATAGGGTTCGACTCCCGCCCCGCGGAGGCATTGCCTTTGCGCGTGAACCCCACCGTTTTGCGGCACGCGATCGCGTTGCTTGGCTTCAGCGTCTGCCTCGGGGCCGAGTCGCCCCCCATGAGGCTCTGGCCCGGCCCGGCGCCCGGCGAGAAGGGAAACATCGGCGAGGAGAAGGAGATCAGCAAGCCGACCGACGGCCCGGTCGCGGGCCGGCAGGTCATCCGGCTCGGCAAGGTCTCCGACCCCACGCTGACCGTCTATCGGCCGGATGCGGGCAGGGACACGGGGGCGGCGGTGATGGTCTGCCCGGGCGGAGGCTATTACATGCTGGCCTACGACCTCGAGGGGTCGGAGGTGTGCCAGTGGCTGAACTCAATCGGCGTCACGGGCGTCCTCCTCAAGTACCGGGTCCCGAGGCGGGAGGGTCTGGCGCCCTACGCCGCGCCGCTGCAGGACGCCCAGCGCGCCCTCGGGCTGACCCGGTTCCACGCGAAGGAGTGGGGCATCGACCCGAAGCGCGTCGGCGTCCTGGGTTTCTCGGCCGGCGGAAACCTGTGCGCGGTCCTGAGCGCCGCAACCGCCAGGACCTATCCCCGCGTCGACGACGCGGACGACCTGGGCAGCCATCCGGATTTCCAGATCCTCATCTACCCGGCCTATCTCGTTAATGACAATGCGGGCTACAAGATAAGGCCCGAGGTCGCCGTGACGTCGGACACGCCGCCGACCTTTCTCGTCATGGCGCAGGACGACCCGGTCCATGTTGAGAACATCCTCGGCTACGCGATGGCGCTCCAGGACGCGAAGGTGCCGATGGAGATGCACCTGTACCCGACGGGGGGCCACGGCTACGGGCTTCGGCCGACCAAGAACTACGTGACCACCTGGCCCCAGCGCGCAGGCGACTGGATGCGCAGCCGCGGCCTCCTGGGGAGCAACTGACGCGACTTTCCGCCATGAGGAAACTCCTCGTCCTTCCCCTCCTCTGGATTGCAGCTCCCGGCGCCCGGGCCGGGGAGGCTCCGCCTCCCGTCAGGCTCGCCATTGTCGGGCTCGTGCACGACCACGTCACGGGAATGATCCCGAACCTCGCAGGCCGCACGGACGTGCAGCTGGTCGGGATCGTCGAGCCGAACCAGGAGCTTTCCGCCCTCTATGCCGACAAGTTCCACCTGGACCGGAAGCTCTTCTTCCCGACCCTGGACGCGCTCCGGGCCACGGCGCAGGTGCAGGCCGTGGCGACCTTCACGTCGACTTTCGACCACAGACGCGTCGTCGAGATGTGCGCCCCGCTGGGCATAGACGTCATGATGGAGAAGCCCCTCGCCGTCAGCATGGACGACGCGCGTGCCATGCAGGCCGCCGCGAAAAAGGGCGGGATCCAGGTCATCGTCAACTATGAGACCACCTGGTACCCGAGCAACAAGGGCGCCTACGACCTCGTCCACGGCGGCGCCATCGGCGACCTGCAGAAGATCGTTGTCCGGGACGGGCATTCCGGGCCGGCCGCCATCTGTTCGCCTTACTTTTTGGCGTGGCTGACGGACCCGGTGCTGAACGGCGGCGGCGCGCTGATGGACTTTGGATGCTACGGGGCCGACCTCGTCACATGGCTCATGGACGGCAGGCGGCCGACCTCGGTATTCGCCGTCACGCAGCACCTCCAGCCGAAGGTCTACCCCAGGGTGGATGATGACGCGACGATCGTGCTCACCTATCCCGGGACGCAGGCGATCCTCGAGCCCTCATGGGACTGGCCCTACGGCCGCAAGGACATGGATATCTACGGCCAGAAGGGCGCCCTCCGGCTCCCGAACGGGAGCTCGTTGTTCCTGCGGATGGGAAACGCGCCGGAGACGGCGGTCGCGGCTCCGGCGCTCGCGTCGCCCAATTCCGACGCCCTCTCGTACCTTGTCGCCGTTGTCCGCCGCGAGATCCAGCCGTCGGGGCTCTCGTCCCTCGGGGTGAACATGGTCGTGACCGAGATACTCGACGCCGCGAAGGAGTCGGCGCGGACCGGCAGGAGGGTCGACCTGGCGCCGGACGCCGCGCACTAGCGAACCATCAGCGCGCGGCCTTGTAGTCCGCGAGGAGCTCGGCGGTGGAATCCGGGAGGGCGAATCCCTCCAGCCGGGAAAGCAGGTCATCCACGCTTGGCGTGAACTGGGGAAGATCGGCGCCGGGAAACCGGGCCAGCGCCATCAGCGTGAAGACGAGCGCCAGGTGGAATGCGGGCTGGGACAGCGCCGGAAGGTCCTTGTCCGCGTAGGCGAGGCCGGCCTGGTAGGCCAGGGCGGCAAACACGAGGCACTTGTCCCGGGCGTCCCGCGGGTTCTCCTCGCGCGTCAGCTGCGCGTACAGCTCCTCCGAGTCAAGGGACCAGAGCTCGGTGACCCTGAGCCCGAATAGCCTCTCGGTCCCGTCAATCACCGACTGGATCGCCGAGTCGGGCTCGCCGGCCCCGCGCTGGAGCGTGATCTGGCGGAGCAGATCGGCCGCCTGCTCGAGCAGCCTGAGGAGGTAGTCCCTTTGCGGCATGGGATAGATCGGCGGCGTTCCCGCCTCAGGAGGATCCCGCCGGGGGCTGCAGCCCTGACCCCGGGGAGGGGGGCGGGGTCGCGCCCGGGTCGCGCCCCCGGATCTTGGCCCAGATCCTCTTGGCATAGCGGGCCACGGCGAGCGCGCCGACGATGATGAACTTCTTTAGGGCGAGGACGGCGACCCAGAGGCCCTTGAAGAGGCCCACCTTCGCGGCGATCCCGCCCGCGACGAGGGCGGCGATCCCATACGTCGCCACCTTGTCCGTGCCCTGCTTGAAGTCGCTGTAGCGGTGGCCCGGCTGGAAATCGACCATCGAAAGGAGGGTCGGCGTCGCCTTCTCGACCTCGGCCAGCTGCGGCATGCCGGCGACCGCGTTCAGGACCAGGACGCCGCTCCTGCCGAGCATGCGGATGTTGTAGTTGAGGGTATTCACCGGGACCCCGGCGAACCTGACCTCCTTCGCCCAGTAGAGCTTGTGCGCGGCCGAGTCGTAGCGGGGCGCCTCGGCCCAGCCGACGAGGTCGATCGCGGGATACCCGCTCTTCTCGCGGGCCTTGTTCGCCTCGGTGGTCCCCTCCTTCATCTTCTGCAGGAGGTCGGCGTAGTTGATCTTGCTGGCTTCGTCGTCCTTCACGTAGCCGTCGTCGGCATAGGTGACGATGACGGCCCAGCTCGCGGCGCTCAGCGGGTCGAAGTCGTCGGGCGTGATCATGCCGAGGACGTCCTTCTGGCTCGGGTTTCCCCACAGCTTGCTGAGGATGATCTCGGAGTCGGCCGGGTTCACGAACCTGTAGCCGCCCGGGAGCGACACCTTCGCGATGTCGCCCTTCAGCACGATGTCCCCCGTCTGGTAGTGGACCGAGTTGGCCAGCCTGCGCGCCTCGGCGAGGCGCGCCGCGGGATCGGTCGAGTCCGGGGTCGCCGGGAAGAGGGGCGTGGCGGCCAGCGCCGCCGCGGCGACGAACAGGGGTGCAAGCTTCATGGGGTGGGGCTGGGATCCTAGGCGTAAAGCACGGCGGTGGCCGCGTGCAGCAACGGCGGCAATATGAAGGGAATGAGCTTCCAAGCGACAAAAATGCCGATGTAGCGCATGACGGGACTGCGGAGGGCGGCGGAGTATTTCTCGGCGGCCCCGCGCGGCAGGAGGAGGAGCGGCGCCTGGCTCCCGTCGAGCGGGGGCAGGGGGACCAGGTTGAAGGCGCAGAGGAGAAGGTTGAGGGAGAGGGCGATGCTGAGGAGGCGGGCCGCGAGCGACGCCCCGCCTGTGCTTCCCGTCGCCAGCTGGCCCATTCCCGACATGAACGGGATCCCGAAGATCCCCCACTCGTAGCCGAGGCGGATGAGGAGCGCCGCGGCGGCGGCAAGGCAGAGGTTCGTCGCCGGTCCGGCGAGCGCCATCAGCGCGGCCTTGCGGGGATTCTGCCTCGACCACTCGAGGTTGTACGGGGTGCTGGCCCAGCCAATGATCCACCCCCCGATGAACCAGGAGGCGATCGGGACGACCACCATGCCCACCGGCTCCCGGCGGATGTGCGGTATGGGATTCAGGGTGACCTGGCCGCCCCTGTGCGCGGTTTCATCCCCGAGCCGGAAGGCGGCCCATGCGTGGGCCGCCTCATGGCAGACCGTCGAGAGGAGGAAGACCGCGTACCACATCGCGCCGGAGACGAGGTCGTGGTCCATGCCGCGAGACTGCAAATGGCGCAAAGGGTGGCAAATCTTGCCGAAACATGGGGTTTGGACTACCTGTTCGGGCCAATAGTCCACATCACGGGACAACCCGACAACCAGCAGCCAGGAGACACCCCCATGAGACCACTCAGATTCGCCCTCGCCCTGTTAGCCGCCGCCCTCGGGGCGGCCCCGATGTCCGCGCAGCAGGCCCGAAAGAGCCCGCATGAGACGATCAGCAAGGTCCTCGGCGAGAACCGAGTCACGATCACCTACGGCAGGCCCTACACGAAGGACCCCGGCACGGGCGCCCCCAGGGTGATTTGGGGCGGCCTCGTTAAGTGGGACGAAGCCTACCGTCTGGGGGCGGACGAGGCGACCGTCCTCATCACCCAGAAGCCGATCATGGTCGGGGGCTCAACCGTGCCCGCGGGCGCCTATTCGCTCTACATGATCCCCTCGGAGACGGGGACCTCGAAGCTCGCGATCAGCACGGACGTCGGGCAGTGGGGCGAGCCCGTCGACACGGCGCACGACCTGGTCCAGGTCGACCTGAAGAAGGGG
>Ga0182015_10005484_pt1 | contig 13169 bp, 7 predicted proteins | sample 712P3MmetaG_FD_120478 | JGI IMG/M metagenome (GOLD analysis project Ga0182015, IMG submission 120478) | Permafrost microbial communities from Stordalen Mire, Sweden - 712P3M metaG | ecosystem: Environmental > Terrestrial > Soil > Wetlands > Permafrost | place: Sweden: Stordalen | collected...
CCAGTCCGATGTAATACATATCGTCTCTGAGGAGCCTCCGAGGTTGTTCTCTGAATCAGCTTGCCGCTGAGTTCAGCTTATGCAACACCTCGCGCTCCTCCTCGACTTAGCATTCAAACAATATGGAAGGCGCGGCGGTTAGGCTGGTTGGGTCAAGGCGGGCGCTTCACGCTCTCCCGGATCTCAAAAGCGAGACGGGGCCAGCGGGCCGGTTCATCCTCCGGGGTGGAAGACTTTCTCTTGACTCACAGCTTGTCCATCTCCCTGCTTCAGGCTGCGGAAGACAATCGTGGAAAAAATGGTGAGCACGCCGAGAGCGAAGAGAGCTTTGTGAATGCCATGGATCATTTCGACTGGATTTGATTGCGCATTCCCGGCAACGAAGAAAGCAGTCGCCAGGCCTGCTGTCGCCACGCCGAAGCTGATGGACATTTGCTGCATGGTGCTGGCGATGGAGCTGGCGGCACTCGACTCTTCGTCCGTGGTGTCGGCATAGACCAGCGTATTCATGCTGGTGTACTGCAGAGAGGTGAAGGCTCCATAGAGGAAAGCCTGCAGGACGATCATCCAGACCGGGGTGTGAAGACCGATGGTTGCGAACAGGAGAAGAAGAAGGCCGAGGACAACGGTATTCGAGATGAGCACCCAGCGGTAGCCGATGGTGGACAGGAGACGAGGCATGACGACCTTCATGCTCATGGCGGCCACGGCCTGCGGCATGATGAGAAGGCCCGACTCGACGGGGGAGAAGCCGAGACCCACCTGGTAGAGCAGAGGCAGGAGGAACGGAACGCCGCCGATGCCCAGGCGGGTGAAGAAGCTGCCACTGACAGCTGCACGGAAGGTCCGGATCCGAAAGAGACTCAGTCGCAGCAGCGGAAAAGGAAGGGTATTGGCATGAATCCAATAGCCCACAAGGAGTGCAAGGGAGAGCGCCAGAAGGCCGGAGATCTCGCGCACGCTCAGGGTGTGCTCGCCGAAAACCTCCAGCACATACGACAGGAGAGCGATACCGGATCCGAAGAGGATAAGGCCGACCAGATCGAGAGGGTGGGTTTCCTCGCGGTAGTCGGGCAGATGCAGATACACGAGAATGAGCCCGATGAGGCCAATGGGAATATTCAGGAAGAAGATTACCCGCCAGTGAAAATAAGCGACGATCAGGCCGCCGGCGATCGGTCCAAGCATCGGAGCGACCAGTGAGGGGATGGAAACAAAGCTCATGGTGCGAAGCAATTCGGACTTGGCGAACGTCCGCACCAAAGTGAGACGGCCTACGGGGACCATCATGGAGCCGCCGCAGCCCTGCAAAATGCGACAGGCAACGAGCAGATGGATGTTGCTCGATATTCCGCAGAGGAACGATCCCAGCGTGAAGAGTCCGATGGCGGCAGCAAAGACCCGGCGAGTTCCAAAGCGATCCGCCACCCAGCCGCTGATGGGAATGAACACGGCGAGGCTCAATGTGTAGCTGGCCAGGACCGCCTTCATACTGAGAGGACCAACGTGAAGGGCCGCAGAGATAGCCGGCACCGCGGTGTTGAGGATGGTCGTGTCCAGGGATTCCATGAAGAACGCCACTGCGACCAGCCAGGGCAGCAAACGCTTGCTGGCATTCGATGGAGATGGGGATGAAATCGGCGGGCCGCTCATTGCATTCGTTGGATTCATAGGGAATGGCGCAACGACTCTCTCGTCACTCTATCTGACGACATTGGTGACTTGTGGAGCTATAGGCAATCGGGGATGGGAAACGCGCTCCTGTTGGTGGGCTGGTGGTTGGCCGTGTTCGACGCGTGCCTTGGTATCCGATCATGCCGTTTCGATGAGCTTGTTGAGCGCCAGGGCGTTGGTGGGTGTTCCCGGTCTTCCCTTCAGCGACGCATGAACTTGCCGGTGCCTTGCAACAGGCGAGCTGGATTTGGCAGGGCTGCGCCGTGAAAGAAGCTCACGGTCAGGATCCTGGAGCTCTCATCAGGGTGAATGTCTCATCGCTGCTCTTGCCGTTTCGTACGTGATGAACGGTACAGGTCAGCCTGTCGCCAATACGGTGATAGTGCAGCGAGACGCTGCCATCTTCCTCTGCAAACACCGCATCGTCCTCAGCGTTGGAGACGAGCGGCATCTTCGTGCTGGCATTTTTCTCTTCCCAACCAGCGAGATCGGCGTTGAAGTGTTTCAGCTTCAGCACGGGCCGATTCTCATCCAGTTCGACCGCCCAGAACTCGTAGAAGACGGGTCTGCCGCTCTGCACAATGCGGAAGCTACCCGTCATGCTGTTGCCGATCACCGGCGACCAGTTCTCCTCCTGTACTTCGGTGCGCTCTTCACTCATCCATCTCCCGGTCAAAAAAGCCAATGGGCTGAGCGCTGCGTTCTGCGGTTGTTGCCCATTGCCGATCGGCGCCACAGCAAGAAATGCCGCCAGCAGAGCTGCATGAAGAGCCTTTGCCATGGGGTTCATCGTAGCGCAGACAGCGGCGGGAGCGATCGGGAGTTTAGTTCAGATTGCACTCAATTCGGGGCTGGTACCGGCTCGTTGAAGTGGGAGTTTGGTTCCAGATAAAGCAATCCGTGCTTCGTATCGAACGTCAGCGTGAAGCGGCGCATCATTTCCATTCCGACAATGGGGATTGCACCCGCCGGTCCCCACACGTGTCGAAAGGTAAATGGGCCAAGGATGACCGTGTCGTAAACACCGGAGACGTCCTGGTAGCTGCTGCCCAATCCGTTGCCGAGCGTGGTCTTCTGCGTTACGGGTGACCTTCTGACAGTATCGTCGTCAATCGAATCCTCTGAGCCTGTATCCACTCGCAGTCTTCGCTTCACCAGCTGGCCAGGCTTAGCGGCTAAGCTGACCTGAACGTAGAGACGGTTGTTGGTGAACTCTAAAGGCAACGACTTGCCGTCTCCGCGATAGACGAAAGTTTTGGGGTCGTAGAAGGCAATGGTGTGGGCGTTCGGGTCGATGCGGAGAACATACTGTTCCAGGAACTCTGCACCGAGCAAGCCGTCCGCTTTGACCGGGACCGGTACGCCGGACAGGTCCACGATCTTTGCGTGAGGAACCCGGGTCGTGAGACCGCCGAACGTCAGCTGTACCTCGCCAGCGTCATCCGCTGAAACATCGCCCTTTCCGGTTCCGCTGATAGTGCCGCTTGATAACGAGTGGACGCGCATGCTCTTCGCCGCAGCGGAATCGATGATGCTGTTCGGCGCCCCGGTGTCGAAGATGAACCAACCAGGACTTGATCCATTCACCTGCACGGGCAGGTAGATCAGGTTGCCGACTGGGCGATAACCGATTTCGAGCAGCGGTGGATTCGCCATGGGCCGCTGCTGTCCACAGGCGGAAGCAGCGGAAATCGCCGCGCATATGAGGCCACCTATCAAGAACGTTGTACGCATGTCGCTCTCCCGAATGCGAAGACGTGCGAAGAGTTGCGGTCGACGTCCTCGTTCTCCAAGAACGTACCTCATGGCCTGCACAATCCCATTTGCGGCGCATTGAATGTAGATTGATTATTCCTTTACTGGGTCTCTACTTCAAAACAGAGGCGATAGAGTCTGTCATTACCGGCCAGGTTTTTGAAAATGAGGAATCTCGAGGGATCACCTGTTCTGTCGCCCAGACCTGGGGGTTCGTAGAAACTCGGAAGAGCTGGGCATCGACTTTTACAGAGCCGTTCAATTGCTGAACGTCGCCCAGGAGCACGTAGTCTGCGCCGAGTTGACTACCAATCTTAATAATGCATTGGTTTGTATTCTTGAACTGCCGGGCAGTCATTGGATCGATCACGCTTAAACGAGTGGGATTGCGGCGTGCTAAACCGCTTGTCAGTTCAGCCGAAGCAATATCCTCGTAAGGTGGACCGCCCTTTTCGACGCTCAGGTTGTCAAAAGGCAGAATGAGCACGGTGACGTTCCGGTGCCGTCGGTTGAACGCGATGCCGGATGAGATCCCAACCAGCAGGAGGCAGGATGCGGCAAGGACGACACCGCGGCGCGTCCACCAGGAGGCGGCAGCGGATCCTTTTTCAACCGGCGCAATCTCTCTGACATCGGCGACGAATCGATAGCCGCGACGGGGAACGGTCTGGATGAATTTGGGTTCGGAAGGGTTGTCATGCAGGATTTCGCGAAGGCGGCGGACGCACCAATTCAATCCCTGCTCGAAATCAACGACGGTGTCTTCGCCCCAGACGTGCCGTTGAAGCGCCTCCCGCGTAACGAGTTCTCCGGGCCGAGCGATGAGCAATGCGAGGACTCGGGCCGGCTGAGGCTGGAGGCGGATTGCCGCCCTGCCTTGCCACAGTTCGCCTGTTTCACGGTTGAATTCAAATTCGCCGAACCGGATTCTCATGGCGTCCTCAGGATATCGCCATACGATTGGGTCGGAGGAACGAATCCGAATATCCGCAGCGAGGAGCAGACTTTCCCGGGGGCCGGTGCGGGACTTGTGGTCGCGGACCGGCCCGGGCGGGTGCGACGCCTCAGTGGTTCCAGTCGTTGCCGTGAGGATCAAAGCCGGCGGCGAGGCGGGTGCCGGTGTGCGTGAAGAAGCCCGTTGTGAGCCGGTTGCCATTGGCGTCGTAGTCGACGCATGTTTGCCCTTCAGGCGCAAAGCGAAGGAGAAAACTGGCACCGGGTGGAATTGTTTTCCGGGAATTAGTGTTCCTGTCTCTGAATGGAGGTGTTCCGGAAACAATACCCGGGGCTGAAGCCCATTCGAGTTTGCTGTAATTCGGCACGACTGAAAGTCGTGCCGAATCAGGCCTCTGAGTATTTGCCGTTCTTACCGCTCACCAGGTTGCGGGGTGTCACGGAGCGGGTTTCAGGAGTGCTTTTTTTCAAAATGGGACGAGAGGAGTACTTTCGGTAGGACCGAGGATCGAATCGCATTGACAGTTGGGCGGGTGAGGGGCAAGCTTCTTGCTGTGGGGTTAACCTGGCTTTCGCTGCTTTTGGGGTTGGGTGCTTGTTCCCGCAAGCTGGGAAGTCATGCCCGCTCGAAGCTGCCGATTTTTTTGCAATCTGTGAAGTCGTGTCCGATACAAAACCAGGACTTCTTCAACGAATTTCAGAGATAGAACGCCAGCGCCGGGTCAGTTCGGCCTGCAGCCAGGAGCAGGCGATTTCCAGTCCCGCATCACGGTTTCCGGCGAGACCATCGAGGACGGCGGCGGATTCTTCCACGCTGAGCCCGCCATAGAAGCGCAGCTCGACGACGCGAGCCTTGCGTGCGTCGATGCGGGCGAGCGCGTGCCTAACTGTTTAGGTACCAGCCCGAGCATTGTCAGCAGGCAATATCACGGTAACGAACTCATTGAGCGGGAATTGCTGTTCGGTGTCCAACAACCGAGGCGTATCAATAAATACGGCTGCCGATGATCCGTGTGCGCTGGTGGAACAATTCCTGGCACGTAGTCGAAGAAGGCGGCCAACAGCATGGCGGCGACTGGACCGCCGGCGACGATGAACGTCTTCGCGCGCTGGTCCGGCACGCGCACGACCATCATCTCTGGATTCGGTTCTACACACTCGATGGCGCTACAGAAAAAGAGGAGTGCTGCAACGGTTGGTTCCGCAGTTATAACTTCGGATCGCTGCCTGGCGCAGAACAACGTTGGCGCGCGGCTCAACAGGACGGCGTGGATTACATTGCGAGTGACCAGTACGAACTCCTGGGAGCGTTTCTGCGGGGGAGTGAAATTCCGCAGGAGCAGCCTGGCTTCAGAAAGACAGTTTGAGGGCCAGCTGAACCAGTCGTGGATTGTTGACGGTGGAATTGACGGCGCCGAATCCCGGCGCGTTGATGTCGTTGATCGGCATGCCGTATTCAGGATGGTTGAAGAGGTTGAAGAACTCGGCGCGGAAGTTAAGGCCTGCTTCATGCCATGGGAGAGCGAAATCCTTGATCGCGGAGAAGTCGGAGTTAACAAAATCGGGGCCGCTGACGGGAACGCGCGGGGCATTGCCCAGCTCGCCGTATGTTACGCCGTTGATTTGGACAGTGGGCGCAGCCGGGAAACAGGTGGGGTTGATCCACTGGTATTTACTGTGGTCGGCGGCAGAGGCGTTGCAACCGGAGGCCCGATCGGGCCGGTTGTAGTTGTAGCTGTCGCCGCCAGTATTGAAGGCGACGCCGGACGTGTTATCGCTGTCGATGAGTGGAACCGGAAATCCGGAAGCGATTCTCTCGATGAGCGTGACCTGCCAATTGCCTAACACGGAGTTCGTTGCAGAGTTCCAGCTGTCCCCGAACTTCCTGCCCTTGCCGAAGGGGAGGTTATAAAGGATGCTGCCGGTGAAGCTGTGATTGAGATTGATCTGCGAGAGGGACCAGTCGAGATTTTGCCAGTTAGGCAGCGGGAAGTAAGGAGCGCTTAACTCCGAGCCGAGTCCGTCGGAGAGACCGTTGTCGTAAGTGTGGGAGTAAGTGTAGGCCAACAGCGCGTACAGTCCATACTTTGGACTTTTCGTCTCGGCCTTGATCTGCAGCGAGTTATAGTGCGTAGTGCCCACGTCGCCGTAGAGCAGGATGGCATTGTAGTTCGGAGGGTTATAGGGATAGATGTAAGAAGCGCCGCTGGGGAGGCAGCCGAGCGTGTACCCAGGTATGTTTCCGCAACCCGAGGGGCTGCTGGTGTTGAGGTCATTACCGATGACCAGGATATGGCCGCCGGTCGAACCCGCGTAGCCGGCGGTAAGCAAAACGTTCCCGGGCAACTGGCGCTCGACGTTGACGTTATATTGGTGAACCCGGCCCGGCTGGAAATTAGTGGGCTGGTAAACGTACGTCCCTGGATAGGTAGGCACAGTTTGGGGAGTGGGAAGCAGCGGAAAGCCGGTGGAAGTGGTGAAGCTCAACTCGGGTGTCTGTCCGAGCGTGGTGGCGCAGTAAGAGGTTGCGAAGGCGCAGCCCGCGGAAAACGTAGCGGGGAATTGATCGGACTCGCCGAGGTCGGGCGGATTTTGCCACAGGCCCTGCGCGCCCTGGTTCCAGGACGAATCGTGATAGATGCCAAAGCCGAGGCGAAGGACGGTCTTGTCGCTGCCGAGGACTTTCCAGGTAAGGCCGACGCGGGGCTCGTATGCGCCCCAGAACATCTTGATGCCTGCCGAATCGCTCACTCCGTTTTGGCCGGCGATGAGAAGCTGTCCGGTTTGGGGGATGTAGTCCGCCATGCGGTTGTGGATTTCGGTGATAGGAGTGGTCATATCCCAAGCCAGGCCGAGGTTGAGGGTGAGCGAAGGAGTCGCGCGCCAGTCGTCCTCGACGAAGGGACGGATGATCTTCCAGCGGCGACCGGTGATGGGTCCATAGTAGGTCTGATCGTGGATGGCACCGCCAGTGATGCCCATCAGCAGGTCGGCCTCGGAATTGCCGGGCGCGACGCCGGCGCCGGTGAAATCTCCAAAAGCGCCGACAAGCCAGAATCCGTCCTGAAATTCTTCGGTGCCGACGTTCATCTGGTTGTCGCGGAGATCGATGCCGGTGCGGATTTCATGCTTTCCGCGGATGAGGTCGACGACGTCCTTGTACGAGAAGATGTCGGTTCCACCCTGGAAAGGAGAGTAGCCGCGATCGCCGAGAGACCAGTAACCGCCGTAGACTTCGGCGGAAACCACACCCTGACTGTAAGGATCGCTCGCGATCGGGGACCCGGTGGACGAGCAGCCCAGATCGGCGCCCGGAATTCCCAGCTTGGCGGAGCCGCAGGTGAAGTTCCCCAGCGAATCAATGTAGTCGAAAATGCGGTCGTAGCCAACGCTGGCGGTGTTGAGCGTGGTGGGTGAGAAGACGTGGCTCCAGCCGAGGCCGACGTTGCGCGCGTGGTTGATGAGGTTCTCGTTGCTGCCGAAGGCATTGGACTCGGCCAGATCGGGCGCGCCGCCGGGGACGTAGGAGAATGCCTGGTCGTAGCTGAAGCGCTCAAAGGCATTGTCTTTGGAGGAGATGGTCTGGTCGAGGCGGATGTCGAATTTGGTTTCGTTGAGCTGGCGTACCGGCTCGCTGACGTAGTTGTATCCGAGAGCAGTGTTGCTGGCGTTGGGGGTGGGATAGATGTCGATCATCCCCTTGCCGACACTGTCGAAGAGGTTGGAGGGGATCTTGTTGCAGTCGGTTCCCTTCGCCTGGCTACCATCCGGATTGGCTGGAATCGGATTACCTGAAGCGTTGCACTGGAAGTAAGGATCCGCAGCACCGACCATATTCGGATTGGCGATGACGAGTCCGCCCGCCGGATTGCCGAAGGGGTCGGCCGAAAAGTCGCCCGTGCGCATGGCCAGCGACGGAATCAGGCCGGTGAAGGTAATTCCCTCGCGCTGATCCTTCTGCTCTCCGTCGACGAAGAAAAACAGCTTGTTGTGGAGGAGCGGACCTCCGAACGATCCGCCAAACTGATTGAGATTGAATTTCGGCGTTGTGGTGTCAAAATCGGCTTTCGCGTCGAGGTCGGTGTTACGCACAAACTCGAAGAGGGAGCCGTGGTAGTTATTCGCGCCCGACTTTGTGGTGATCAGAACCGTAGGTCCGGCGCGGGTGCCGAATTCGGCTGAGTAAGTGTAAGTAAGAACCTTGAATTCCTGGATGTCGTCGATAGAAGAGAAGGTGCCGATTCCGCCCGCGGTGAGCTCGTTGTTATCTACCCCGTCCAGCAGCCAGTCGGTGCTGTTGGGGCGCGAGCCGCCGACGGAGAGCGAAAACGATCCGCGGGCTGCCACCTCGCTGTCGCTTCCGGAGGTGAAGAAGCTATTGGGATTGGTCTCCGACGTCGCGCCTGCTGTGAGCGTTGCCAGCTGAACGAAGTCGCGGCCATTCAGCGGCAGCTGCGCCACTTCCTGCGAGGTGATCACCTGGCCAAGAGAAGAATTGGCGGTCTCGACCGCTACAGCGTTGCCGGCGACGGCAATAGTGGTGACGACAGTGGCGGGAACGAGAGTGAAGTCGAGGTCGCGAGCTTCGTCGACCTGGAGTGGCAGATCTCTGGACTCCGCGGTTTGAAAGCCGGAGGCTTCGACGCGGATGGTGTAGGTGCCGACCGACAGCAAGGGAATCGTGTAGTGTCCGGTGGCATCAGTCTTTCCATCTCGTGCCTGGCCGGTTGCCTGCGAGGTCGCGACGACGGTGGCTGCAGGGACACCCGAGCCGGATTTATCGAGAACGTTGCCGGAGAAACTTCCTCTGGCCTGGGCATGGAGGGACGGAGAGAAGGCCAGCGCGAGTGCGCACAAAAACCCGAGGAACAGAATCTTGTGGGAGGGTTGCGAATCGGCTGAAGCTTTCACCGATAAGGGACACCTGGCGCCTGGCATCGTGCATTTCATCGTCAAACCCCTTTCGACGGTTGGTTCGAGGGCGGCTCTTGCAACGACTGCGCTGTGCTGGATTAGGAGAGACTACTGTAAAAAGTAGCCGGTAGAAAGTCAACAGGAGTCCTGGACGACTCGGCTTTACTCAGTGCAGAGGAATCAGTTCCGCACATCCGTGAACGCATATACCGTGCCGATCCACCCGATGTGCCGAGGAGCTTCCTCGACCGGAACGGGGTCTTTTGCCAGCTGTCTTCCTGCGGCCAAGACCGCAGGTACATAGTTTCTTGTTTCGAGCGGCAGAAGACCGAGAGAGCTGAGCAGCGGAAAGTCAGTGCTGCCACTTCGCTTCACCGCCCGCTGTACGCTTTGCTCCCCAGTGTTGTAAGCCGCAAGGGCCAGAGGCCAGGATCGGAATTGCGCGTGCAGATCGCTTAAGTACTGAGCCGCTGCCTGCGTGGATTTGCCGGGGTCCAGCCGGTCGTCACGATTTCCATCTACGACCAATCCATAACGTCGCGCAGTTTCGGGCATAAGCTGCCAGAGGCCGCGTGCTCCTTTGGGCGATAGGGCGGAGGGATCGCCGCCACTCTCAACCAGGATTACAGCGGCGAACTCGGGCGGTACGCCTCGCTCCTGCAGGATGGGGGCGACGAAGGGCCGGAGTTCTTCGACCCGTTCTGAGGCCGCTGACTGCCGCTGGCGCTGTCGTGGGTACGCGGCCTCCGCCGGGCTCACACGCGAACCGGCCGATCTTACCTGGCCTTTCGAACTTTCAGCAACGGGCATTGCTTCGGTCGACGTGAGCAGCGCATCTGCTTTGTTGCTCAGCGTTGCATTGAAATCCGCAAAGCGATCGTCGAGATATCGGTTTACCTGAGAATCGGGTTTAGCCGTTTGCCCAAAAACCGAGGAGCATACGAGCGCCGCGGCCGCAATAAGGAGGCGTGTTCGAAGGCGGAAGATGCTTCTGCGATCAGGCATGAGCAACCTCCGCAGGTTCGAGGGCTTCACGTTTGAGCGCTGGCTTGACTTCCCAGTTCCACTTCCAGATCGCAAAAATTGGCGGATACACCACCAATTCCATGAGGAAGGAGGTGACGATGCCACCCAACATGGGGGCAGCGATACGCTTCATGACATCGGCGCCAGAACCTACCGACCACATGATGGGAAGAAGCCCGAAAAGCATGCACGAAACCGTCATGACTTTGGGCCGCAGCCGCTTTACGGCCCCGTGGACGATCGCTTCGCGCAAGTCGTCCCATGAGTGAATACCACCGTTCTTCAGCGCTTCACGATAGGCCAGATCGAGATAGAGGAGCATGAAGACGGCAGTCTCGGCATCGACGCCGAGCAACGCGATCAGCCCAACCCACACGGCGATGCTCATGTTGTAGTGGAGCAGGTACAAGAACCAGATGGCACCGATGGCGGAGAATGGCACCGCCAGCAAAATGATCATGGTCTTAATCGCCGACCCAGTATTGAAGTAGAGCAGGAGGAAAACAATGAAGAGAGTGATGGGCACAACCAGCTTCAGGCGCTCGGCCACACGCTGCATGAATTCGTATTGGCCGCTCCACACTAATTCGTACCCGGCGGGCACTTTGACAGTCCTGGCGACAGCTGCTTTGGCATCGCGCACGTAACCGCCGATGTCGCGTCCGGAGACATCGACATAGACGTAGCCACTGAGCCTGCCATTCTCGTCGCGAATCATACCGGGGCCGGTTCTCATGTGGATGTCGGCGATCTGCCCAAGTGGAATCTGCGCCCCGGAAGGCGTAGCCACCAGGACGCGCTCGAGGGCATCAACATCGCTGCGATAGTCGCGCAGATAACGGACGTTCACGGAATACCGTTCGCGGCCTTCGACGGTCGTGGAGACCTGATCGCCTCCGACCGCGGACATTAGAACGCCCTCCGCGTCGTCGATGGTCAGGCCGTAGCGGGCAAGCTTGTCCCGCTTCAAATCGAAGTCAAGGAAATAGCCGCCGCTGGTGCGTTCTGCAAAGACGCTGGTAGTCCCCGGCACGTCCTTCAAAGCCATCTCAATTTGTTCGCCGAGCTGCTGAATCTGCCCCAGGTCGGAGCCGAGGACTTTGATGCCGAGCGGCGTACGGATCCCCGTGGTCAGCATGTCGGTGCGAGCCTTGATTGGCATGGTCCAGGCATTGGAGATGCCGGGGATTTGCAGAGCGTCGTTCATACCGCCGGGACCGTAGATCAAATCCTGCGTCGACAGGTGATCGGGCCAGAACCTCCGCAGAATAGCCTGAAGCCTGGGCGGCGCCGACTTCGAATACCAACGATTTACTTTCGGCCACTGATCCTGTGGCTTGAGCATGATGGTGGTCTCCATCATGGAATAAGGGGCCGGATCCGTCGACGTATCCGCCCGGCCAGCCTTGCCAAAGACTCGCTCCACTTCAGGGAAGTTACGAATGATCCTGTCCTGCTCCTCGAGCACGCGAGTTGCTTCGGTTACAGAGATGCCGGGCAGAGTAGACGGCATGTAGAGGAGCGTACCTTCATCCAGAGGCGGCATGAATTCCGAACCAAGTTTGAAGTAGACAGGCAGGCTGAGCGCCATTACGAGCAAAGCACCGCTTATGGTCAGCCACTTGTGATCGAGGACAAACTCGACAACCGGGTGATAGATCTTCATCATGGGTTTGCTGATTGGATGGTTCTCTTCGCTGTGGATCTTCCCCACGAAGATTGCATTGACTATCTTTGCCAACCACCTGGGGCGGAAGTTGAAGCCATCCATACGCGAGAAAAGGAATCGCATCGCAGCCGGGGCCAACGTAATCGCGAGCACTGCCGCAATCGCCATGGAAAAGTTCTTGGTGAATGCCAGCGGTTTGAAAAGGCGGCCCTCCTCGCCTTCCAGGGTGAATACGGGAAGAAACCCAACCGCGATGACAAGGAGGGCAAAGAAACTGGGTCCGCCGACTTCCTTGACGGCGGCGATCACGACGGCGTGAGACGGACCAGGCCGGCCTTCTGCTTCCCAGTGTTCGAGCTTCTTGTGCGTCTGCTCGACCATCACGACGGAAGCGTCTACCAGGGCACCGATTGCGACGGCGAGGCCGCCCAGCGACATGATGTTGGCGGTCATCCCCATCCATTGCATCGGGATGAATGCCAGCATTACGGTAACCGGGATGGTGATGATTGGAACGATCGCACTGCGCAAGTCCCACAGGAAGATCATGATCACGAGGCTGACAATGACCAATTCTTCGATCAATGTGCGCCGGAGGTTGTCGACAGCGCGATCGATCAACTCGGATCGATCGTAGGTGGTTACCAGTTTGACGCCGGGAGGCAGCGTGGACCTCAGGTCGTTCAGTTTTTCTTTGGTGCGTTCGATCACCTTCTGGGCGTTTTCTCCATAGCGCATGATGACGATGCCGCCGACAGCTTCGCCCTTGCCATCCAGTTCTCCAGCGCCCCTTCGCATGTCGGGTCCGAACGCCACAGTCGCTACGTCGCGAACAAGAACTGGCGTTCCTGTTTGAGCGTTATACGAAATCACGGTATTGCCGATGTCGTCGAGCGAGCGAATATATCCGCGGCCGCGAACCATGTACTCGCGTCCCGTGAATTCGACCAGTCGTCCGCCAACGTCATTGTTGGACTTCTGGACCGCATCGCTGACGGCATTGATGGGGATCTTGTAAGCGAGCAGCTTATTCGGGTCGACATTTACCTGATACTGCCGCACGAAGCCCCCGATGGGTGCAACCTCGGCGACGCCGGGCACGGTCTGCAACGCGTAGCGAAGATACCAGTCCTGGTAAGATCGCAGTTGTTCGATGCTGTAGGTTCCCGTGGTATCG
>Ga0182015_10005485_pt1 | contig 13167 bp, 10 predicted proteins | sample 712P3MmetaG_FD_120478 | JGI IMG/M metagenome (GOLD analysis project Ga0182015, IMG submission 120478) | Permafrost microbial communities from Stordalen Mire, Sweden - 712P3M metaG | ecosystem: Environmental > Terrestrial > Soil > Wetlands > Permafrost | place: Sweden: Stordalen | collected...
CCCAGGAAGCCGAAGCTCATGTTCCAGATCTGCCAAAAATTCAGCCGCGGCTTAGCGGCCAACTTACCTGTCGGCCTATCGGTCATACGTGGACACCATCTCTTTCAGCCGTTGCGCGATCGCCGGCGTCAACATCTCCGCCCGGTACCGCCAGCGCCAGTTGCCGCTGGGCACGGCCGGTGTGTTCATGCGCGCCTCGCTGCCCAAGCCCAGCACATCCTGTAACGGGAATAGCACAGTGTCGGCCACCGACGCCATTAGCGTCCGGATGAAGACCCAGTGGATCTCGCTCCCGTCGGTGGCCAGGTACTTCCGCGTGAACTCGCGCTCTTCGCGGATGTCCTCCGCCGTGCGCGTGCTGTCCCCGGCGCCCGCGCTCGACCACCACCCCGCCGTCGTATCGTTGTCGTGCGTGCCGGTGTACGCCACGCGGTCGCGCGGATAGTTGTGCGGTTTGAAATCGGGCGCTTGCGGGTCTTTCCCAAACGCGAACTGCAATATGGCCATGCCCGGGAAACCGAACTGAGTGCGGATGGCTTCCACTTCCGGCGTGATCACGCCCAGATTTTCCGCCACGATGGGCAGTTCGCCCAGCGCGCCTTCCAGCGCTTCGAACAGCGCCGCGCCCGGACCCTTCACCCACCGTCCGTTCCGCGCGGTAGTCTCGCCCGCCGGCACTTCCCAGTAAGCTTCCAGGCCGCGGAAATGATCCAAGCGCACCATATCCAACTGCGCCAGCGCCGCGCGCAGCCGGTCGATCCACCAACGGAAGCCAGTCTGCTGCATGCGATCCCAACGGTAAATCGGAGTGCCCCACAACTGCCCCGTGGCGCTGAAATAATCCGGCGGCACGCCCGACATCACCGCCGGATCGCCCGCCGCATCCAACTGGAACAATTCCGGATTCGCCCACACGTCGGCGCTATCGTGCGCCACGTAAATGGGCAGATCACCCATAATGCGGATGCCCCGTTCCCGCGCGTAGTTGTGCAGGCTCCGCCACTGCCGCGCGAACATATATTGCGTGAATTCCAACGCTTCGATTTCTTCCGCCAGCCGTGCCCGCCACTCCTGCAACGCCGCAGGCCGGCGCGCCGCGATGTCCGGCTCCCACCGGCTCCAGACCGCCTCGCCGCCGTGCGCCGCCTTCACCGCCATGAACAGCGCGTAGTCTCCCAGCCAGCCGTCGCACATGCTGCGGAAATCCCCAAACCCATCGCGATCCTTCCAAACCGTCTTGAAACGCGCATACGCGGCGCGCAACAGGGGCAGCTTGAACCGCATCACCCGGCCATAATCCACTTCATCCGCCGGAAATTCCGGTGCCTGCGCCAGTTCCTCGTGCGAGAGCAGCCCCTCTTCGGCCAATTGGTCGAGACTGATCAGCAGTGGATTGCCGGCAAAGGCCGAGAACAATTGGTACGGCGAATCGCCATAGCCCGTGGGGCCTAACGGCAGCACCTGCCAGATCCGCTGTCCGGCCGCCGCCAGAAAATCGACAAACCCGTAGGCTTCCGGACCCAGGTCCCCGATCCCGAAGCGGCCCGGCAGCGAGGTGGGGTGCAGCAGGATCCCGCTGGATCTTGGGAAAGTCACGGATTCATTGTAAGCCCAGGCAGCGGGCATTGATCGCCCTTGGCGGTGTCAAATGAAATAGAGGTGTCCGCATCCAACAAACTCGGCGACCGCTTGCTTGCCGCCGCCCAGGTGGCTGGCGTATTGGCCACCGGCTGGTTCGTGTGGATCACTGCCGTGCTTCCACGTCTCGGCCTGCAATCCCTGGCCAGCATCGTCGCCGAAGCGCTGTTCTACGTGACGCTCGCTTGGATCGGCGGCGGTATCGTCACATTCTGTGTGTATTTCGTGGTCTCGCTGGCGGATCTGCCGCGTGCGGCTCGTTTCTCCTTGCAGAACTCGGCGCCGGCCATGTGGTTCGCGCCAGCCATCGTACTCTTGTCCGCTCCCTTTGCCGCGGCTTTTGCCGTGAGCCTCTTCCTGGTCGCAAACGCCACCCGGCAACTGATCTCGCAGTGGGGCGTCGTCGAGTCCCCTGCTTATCGTCTGGAGCCCGCCCGCGCCGAAGCCGCGCGCATGTTCCGTACGGCCCCGCCAGACGCCGCGTTCCTCTCCTGGAAGTCGGTCCCGGTCCTGATGGGAGCGTTCACGGCTCAGGCGGGCTTGGTCGCCTTGCTTTGGCGCCACCAGTTTCGGGCGGCCGTGCTGCTCGCCATCAGCACCGCGATTCTGACATCGCTCTCCATCTCGACCGGCGCGTACCGGCCCGGAAGGCCGCCCAGTTTACCGCACTCCGCGCTGAGCGTGGTGTGGACCTTCTTACTGGCGGCGGCTCTAACCACCGGCGCGATCGCGGTCCGCGGCAGAGGCGGCGCGGGACCGGAGGCGCCTTCCGATTCCTCGGATCCGGGAGGCCAGTCCGGCACACAATCCGCCAAGCAGGCCGCGGCCCGTACCAACGACAGCACGGGATTTGGAGGTGACTTTCCCGGAGTGATCCTATTGCCTGTGTTGCTGCCCCATACCACGCTCGTCGCGCCAGTGCCTTCACCGTCGCGCGCGCTCGGCGCGTCCCTGATAGCGCCCAGAAGCATCCCGTTTTCAGGTGAATACTGGATGTTCAGGTGGCCTGCAACGCGGCCTCCACGCGGAGCTGTTATCCGCCGGGGTAGCGCATCCGAACTCTCGTTCCATACCACGGACGGCGGGCCCATGGAGATGGAGACGCATCAAAAACTGGACTCGCCCATCGACATACGGTGCTGCACGCAGATTCAGCTTGCCGTCCCTAGCCGAACAAATTTTGAGCTTTCCAATCCCCCCAGGCTCCGCCTTACGGAAATTCGACGAGATCAAAGTGGTTTTCCATCGGGCACGGTTGCGCGCGGATAAGAGCGCCAAAATCGCCATCGAGCGATTTGTGCTCGTGCCTTAGTTTTCCTAATTTCGCAAATGCTGGATAAAAATGCTGCATAATTAGTGGGGCAGACCCCCTGGTCTGAGCGGGTCCCCCTGGACCCGCTCTTTCCTAAGTGGCGCAGGGCGGACCATGCGCCAAACACACGCCACCCAAATTTATTCGTCCTTCCACGTCAACCAGTTGCCGCCTTCGCCCCCCGCCAACCGCGCTCGCCCATGCTTTCCTGAAGTCGAAGGAGACTCTATGTCGCCAATTCGCGACCTGACGTCCACGCAACAACAAGTCCTGGCGCTGATCGCCACTGGCTCCACCGCCCGCGCCGCCGCCGAAGCTGCTGGAATTCATCGCAACACCGTAGCCAATTGGCTTTGTTTGCCGGAATTCCGTCAAGCCATGTCCTACGCCCAATACGACAAAGCGCAATTTTACCGGGAGCAAGCCGAATCCCTCGCCGCCGAATCCCACGCTGCGATCCGCGGCATGCTCGCCGATCCGGCCGTACCGGCAAATGTGCGTCTAAAAGCCGCCCTCGCCATGATCGACAGGGCTACCGCCGCTTTGCCCGCGCTACAAAATGCGACACCGGCAGCCGAAATAACGGAAATCGAGCACAAAAATGCACAAATTCCTGTCGAATCCGCGCCGATACGAAGCGAACCCAAATCCCCAACCCACGCCTCCGATCCGCCCCAGCCCGGCACATCCGCTGCGTCCTCCCCGTCTTCCGGCGCCAAAACCGGACGCAACGAGGCATGCCCCTGCGGCAGCGGCATGAAATTCAAGCGTTGCTGCCTCGAGAAAACCGGCGCATCCGCCTTGCCCCATGCCACCGCAATCGCGCATGCTGAATGAAGCTGTGCACTCCGTCGAGTCCTTCCTGCACGACATCCGCTACGCCCTCCGTGCGCTCCGGAAGACGCCCGCCTTCGCCGCCACCGCTCTGGCCGCGCTGGCACTCGGCATCGGCGCGAACGCCGCCATTTTCTCGGTCGTCAACACCGTCCTGCTGAAGCCGCTGGCCTACCCCGCCGCCGATCGCATCGTCCTGTTCTTCCAGACGACGCCTGCCGGCCCTAATTATGGCGCTTCGGCCACCAAGTTCAACGCGCTGCGCCGCCAGACCGCCGCTTTCCAGGATGTCTCCGCCTACGAATACCGCGGCGCCGGCCTGAACCTGACCGGCGGTGCATTCCCCGAACAGATCCACGGCATTCGCGTCTCGGCAGATTACTTCCGCCTCTTCGGCGCGACCCTCGCACTGGGCCGCACTTTCAATGCGGATGAAGATCGCCCCAACGGCCCCCGCGTCGTCGTCCTCAGTTACGGATTGTGGCAGCGCCGCTTTGCAGGCGATCCGCAAATGGCCGGCAAAACCATCTCGCTCAGCGGCGTGCCTTATACCGTCGTGGGAATCGTTGGTCCCGCCTTCAACACCGAACTCGATACACCTCCCGATGTCTGGCTGCCGTTTCAAATCGATCCTGCCACCACAGACCACGCCCAATACTTCAACGTGGTCGCGCGCCTGAAGCCCGGCGTCACGCTGGGTATGGCGAACGCGCAACTGCAGTTCGCCGCCGGCGAATTTCGCCGCAACTTCCCCAACATCATGGGACCGCGCGACGGCTTCGCCATCCAGCCGTTCCAGGACGCCATTGTCAGCGACGTGCGCCCGTCTCTGCTGGTGCTGGCCGGCGCCGTCGGTTTCGTGCTGCTGATTGCCTGCGCCAACGTCGCCAATCTGCTGCTGGTGCGCGCCACCGGACGCCGGCGCGAAATCGCCATCCGGGCGGCCATCGGCGCAGGACGCGGCCGCATCGTTCGCCAACTGCTCACCGAGAGCGTGGTGCTCTCCGTGCTCGGCGGCGCGCTGGGACTCGCACTCGGACTCGCGGGCGTGCGCGCGCTGCTGGCCGCTAACCCCGGCGATATCCCGCGCATCGGACAACATGGCGCGGCGGTCGCCATGGACTGGCGCGTGGTGGCCTTCACCGCCATCGTTTCGCTCGCGACCGGCGTTTTGTTTGGACTCATCCCCGCATTGGGCGCTTCGCGCGCCGATCTGACCGCCGCTCTCAAAGCGGGCGGCGGACGTTCCGGCGCCAGCCTCCATCAAAGGAAGACCCGCGCGCTGCTGGTGGCCGGCGAAGTAGCACTGGCCCTGGTGCTGTTGATCGGAGCGGCGCTGCTGATTCGCACGTTCGCCGCCTTGAACGCAGTTGATCCGGGTTTCGACCGCCATAACATCCTGACTATGCGAATGTCGCTGGCCAGCTCGCGCTTCCGGACGACATCCGATGTGAACCAACTGGTTACCGACGCCGTGCGGCGCATCGAGGCTCTGCCCTCGGTGGCCCGCGCCGGCGCGAGTTACAACTTACCTTTGGAAGGCGTCTTCGGCATTCCCTATAACATCGTGGGCCGCCCATCCGCGAGTGCGCGCTACGATGGCCGAGGCTGGATGGCCGTCTCACCCGGTTATTTCGATATCTTCAGAATCCCAATCCTGCGCGGACGCGCCTTCACGGATCGCGACGACCAAGCCGCCGCGCGCGTAGCCATCGTCAACGAAGCCTTCGCGCGCAAATTCCCGATGGCCGAACGCGTGGTCCTCGGCCAGGGCTACGGCCCCGAGTTTGAAGAACCCGCCCGCCAGATCGTCGGCGTGGCTGGCAATGTCCACGATTACGGACTGAATCGCGATCCGCAGCCAATGGTGTATGTGCCCACCGCGCAGGTAACAGATGGCATCACGGCCCTCGCCAACCGCGCCTCAACCATCGCGTGGATCGTGCGCACGCGTGTGGCGCCGCATGCGCTGCGCGAATCCATCGAGCGCGAGTTGCGGGAATCGAGCGGCGGCTTGCCGGTGGCGAGCGTGCGATCCATGGAGGAAGTCGTGTCGGGTTCCACCGCGCGCGAGCGCTTCAATATGACGCTGCTGAGCATCTTCGGTTGCGCCGCTCTGCTGCTCGCCGCCATCGGCATCTACGGATTGATGGCTTATTCGGTCCAGCAGCGCACACAAGAATTGGGCATCCGCATGGCGCTGGGCGCAGCGCCGGGCCGCCTGCGCAACGCCATCGTGATCGAGGGCATGCGGCTGGCATTGGCCGGAGCGATCGCCGGCGAGGCCGCGGCATTCGGTCTCACGCGCTTCCTGGCGAACTTCCTGTTCGGCGTCAAGGCCTGGGATCCGCTGATATTCGCCGCCGTGCCCGTTCTGCTCAGCGCGGTGGCGTTGCTCGCCGTATGGATTCCCGCACTGCGCGCCACGCGCATCGATCCGGTCGCCGCGCTACGCAGCGAATAACGTGGCGCACGCCCGTGGCGTGCCGCGTCGGCACTCGTGCCGACGCCTGGAGCGGTTTAGCTACACCATATAAACATGGTCCCATCTCCCGGTGGTCCCGTCGCCGTGCTGCGGATTGGAGAAGGCCTTCTATTGATCCCTGAGCACCCCCGGTTCCGGAGTCTCTGCCAGTCCATCGCGTCCGTGTTGGAGAGGCGGCAACTTGTCCCGGCGGACCTGCTGAACACATTACCGTCGGCGCGCCGGCGCGTCTTCTCTCGCCGATACCCTGAGTTGGCGGGGCCGGAACTCGACCGAACGCGACGCAGGAAGAGTCGTTGAGCCAAGGGAAGCGCACCCGGATTTTCCTCGACTCCAATGTCTTGACGGCGGGCATAATTTCAATCTGGGGCTGGATAAAGCCGTCCTCTCGCTATGCGCAGCGCGGATTTGCCGGCTGGTTCTCCGGCAGGCCGTGCGCGAGGAGATCGAAAACCCTTCTGGTCCGCTTGGGCGGCGTTGAATACGGCGACGCGAATCGGGTACTGGGTCGCTACGCTCATTTGATGGCGTTGATGAAGCCGGAGGTAGCGCCCTTTCCGGGTCAAGCGGAGGTGAATGCGGTCCGCCATTTGATTCGTCATGCACCCGATGTTCGAGTGCTTCTCTCCGCAATCGCCAGCACGGCTGCCGTCGCGGGGCGGACCGGCCTGCGGATTGCGACGCCGGTCGAGTTTTTCCGGGCGCTCTCGAAGACACTTTCCGAGCCGCCGCGCTACTGAGCCGCGACCGTAAGGGAGCGATACGCTATACCATATGAACATGCCCTTCATCTCCCGCCGTTCGTTTCTATCCACCGCCGCCGTGGCCACGGCCGCTTCGCTCCATGCCGGCGCTCTCCCAGTAGTCGGCGTGCAGCTCTACACCGTCCGCCGTGTCCTGCCCGGCAAGCCGCTCGAAACCTTGCGCGCCATCGAGCAGATCGGCTATCGCGAAGTGGAATGCACCGCGGACCACCTCGACGACATCTGGCCCAGTTTGAAACAGACTTCGCTGAAGGCCGTTAGCGTGCATCTCAACGCCCAGGTGTTCATCCACCAGCCGGAGAAGCTGCCGGCCGCGCTCGACGATGCGAAGAAGCACGGCTTCGAATACGTGGTTTGCCCCTGGATCGACCCGCGCGATCGCGGCGGCATCGAGATGATTCGCAAGCTGGGCCAAACCCTTAACACCGCCGGCGAGTTGGCCGACAAAGCCGGCATGCGCCTCTGCTATCACAATCACGCTTTCGAATACCAGCCCACGCCGGATGGGAGGTTGCTCGATGTCCTGATGAAGACCACCGACCCGAAGCTGGTCAGCCTCGAGTTGGATGTCATGTGGGCGCGCGTGGCGGGCGTCGACCCGGTCGGCATTCTGAAACAATATGGCGATCGCATCCCGCTGGTGCACTTGAAGAATGTCGCGACCGGCACCGAGCAGCGCTTCAACGAGAATATTCCCCGCACCGCGTTTCACGATCTCAGCGACGGCGACGTCGATATCCCAGGAGTCATCCGCGCCGCCAAGCAGGCTGGTGTGAAGCATTACTTCGTCGAACAGGACGAGACGCCCGCCGATCCAATCGAATCGCTGCGCAAAAGCTTTCAATACCTGGCCGGCTTGAGCTAACGCCTGAATTAACAGTCCTGACCGGAACCCGTTCGCGCCGGTAGCCGTATGCTGGTCTTGCAGCCCACTGACGTATTCGTTATTGGAGGTGGACCGGCCGGCCTCGCGGCCGCTATCGCCGCGCGCCGCAAGGGACTGAATGTCACACTTGCGGATGGCGCGCGCCCACCCATCGACAAAGTATGCGGCGAAGGGCTGATGCCCGACGGTCTGGCCGCACTGCGCAGTCTCGGCGTTACGCTGGACGCCGCCGATGCGCAGCCCTTCCGCGGCATTCGATTCGTGGATCGCGGCGTCTCCGTCGAATCCGCGTTTCCGGACGTGGCGCACGCACTCCTGCCGACGCCGGGTGCCGCGGGGCTAGGTATTCGCCGCACCGTCCTGCATTCCAGCATGGTCGAAGCCGCAACCGCCGTCGGCGTGCACATGTTGTGGGGCACGCCAGTTGGCAGCATCTGCCCTGACGGCGTCTGCGTCGCGGGCGGCACCATCCCCGCGCGTTGGATCGTCGGCGCAGATGGGTTTCATTCCCGCGTCAGAAGCTGGTCCGGGCTTGCCGTCGAGCCGCCAACCAGCCAGCGTTTCGGCTTCCGCATACACTATCGGGTCGCGCCCTGGAGCGAATACATGGAATTGCACTGGGGCGCGGGTTGTCAGATCTATGTCACGCCGATCGGCCCGCGGGAGGTTTGCGCCGCGCTCATTTCCCGCAATCCCCACTTGCGCCTGGATGAAGCTCTGGCGCAGTTTCCGCAACTTGCCGCGCGCCTCACGCACGCGCCGCGCGCCACGACGGAGCGCGGCGCCGTCACGGCCAATCGCAGCCTCCCTCGCGTCTATCGCGGCAATGTCGCGCTAATCGGCGACGCCTCCGGTTCAGTCGATGCCATCACCGGCGAAGGGCTGTGTCTCTCATTCCACCAGGCCATCGCGCTGGCCGATAGCCTGGCATCCGGAGATCTCGCGCGTTACCAGGCCGCGCACCGCCGCCTGGCCCGCCCCCCCACGCTGATGTCCAAGCTGATGCTCACCATGGATCGGCGCGCTTGGCTCCGCACGCCCGCGTTCCGGGCCATGGCCGCCCAGCCGCGCATCTTTCAAACGCTGCTATCCTGCCACCTATGCGCTCCAACATTCTCCTGACCGCGCTGGCCGTTTGCGCCGCCGCTCGGGGCCAGGAAATCGTCCTGAATCCGGACCCCGCCCACACCACCGTGCAATTCAAGCTGTCCGCCACGTTGCATACGGTGCACGGCAGCTTCAAGCTGAAGCACGGCGCCGTCCGCTTCAATCCGGCCACCGGCAAGATCTCCGGCGAAGTGGTGGTGGACGCCGCCAGCGGCGACAGCGGCAGCGATGGGCGCGACCGCCGCATGCACCGGGAGATTCTCGAAAGCGCCCAATATCCGGAGATCGTCTTCACGCCGGATCGCGTGGATGGCGCGGTGGCGCCGCAAGGCGCGTCGCAGATCCAGGTGCACGGAGTGTTTCGCATCCACGGCGCTACGCATGAGATTACACTTCCTGTACAGGTGCGGATGAACAATGGCCAGGCGTCCGCCAAGACGAGCTTCAGCATCCCTTATGTGCAGTGGGGAATCAAGAATCCCAGCACTACCTTCCTGCACGTGGGCGACAAGGTGGAAATCGAAGCCGCCACCGGTGCGCTACCCTAAGACCATGTCCAAACGCGAAACCACCACGCTCGCCGGGGGATGTTTCTGGTGCCTGGAAGCTGTCTATGACGACATGGAAGGCGTGCTCTCCGTGGAGTCCGGATACATGGGCGGCCGTCAGCCGAATCCCACCTATCGCGATGTTTGCACTGGCCGCACCGGCCATGCCGAGGTGGCGCAAGTCACTTTCGATCCCGATGTGGTTTCCTTCCGCGACATCCTGGAAGTCTTCTTCGCCATTCACGATCCGACCACTCTCAACCGGCAGGGCAACGATGCAGGGACGCAGTACCGCTCCGCCATCTTCTATCACTCGGACGAGCAGCGCACGACGGTCGAACAAGTGATTCGCGAACTGACGGCCGCCAAAGCTTTCCACGATCCCATCGTGACCGAAGTCGCGCCGGCATCCGCGTTCTATATCGCCGAAGACTATCATCAGGAATACTTCGCCAACAATCCGCAGCAGCCCTACTGCTCATACGTAGTGGCCCCCAAAGTTCAAAAATTCCGCCACAAATTCGCGAATAAAGTGAAGGCCTGACGTGGCGCACGCACTCGTGCGTGCCGCGTCCCCACTCATGGGGACGCTAGGCCCCCTGCCTACTCATGCCGTAGTGCCGGCGCCGGGTCAATCCACGCTGGCATCCAGCGGACCGACGTTGTAGAGCGCGCCAGTATATCAGGCATTACCCCCAAGGACAAAGCCGAAATCTACGATCCGTACACGCTGGGGGTACGGCGCGGCGACCGGTCGGTGGTGCTTTCCGTATCACAATGTTTACAAGGGGCTTGTCGAGTCAATGCCGATCACTCGTCACATTGGCCTCTCAGTGGGCAGTTCCCCTAGTCTGCGCGGATCCCCTGGAACCGCCGTCACGCGACTACAATCGAATCGTGGGCAAACGACGAATTTTGGTGACGGGCGGCGCGGGTTATATCGGGGCGCACACCGCCCGGCTGCTGCGCCGGCGCGGGTATGCGGTAACCGTAGTGGACGATCTGTCGCGGGGATACCGCCGCAACGTGGAAGCGGGCAGCGCGTTCCACCAATTGCGCGTGCAGCAGACCGATGAAATGGCCGATGTGCTGGCGGGTCACGACGCCGTGATTCATTTCGCTGCTTATATCGCGGTGGGCGAATCGATGCGCGTACCGGAGATGTACTTCGACAACAATGTGGGCGGCTCGCTGTCGCTGTTCACGGCCATGTTGCGGGCGAACGTGAGGCATCTGGTGTTCTCCTCTACGGCCGCGGTCTATGGCATTCCCCACGCGTCGCCGATTCCGGAGAGCTTTCCGATTGCGCCGGTGAATCCGTACGGCGTATCGAAGGTGATGGTGGAGACCATGTTGCAGTGGTTCGATTCGATCCACGGCTTGCGCAGCGTCTGTTTGCGCTACTTCAATGCCTGCGGAGCGGACCCCGAGGGCGGCCTCGGAGAGGAGCACGATCCGGAGACGCACTTGATCCCGCTGATGTTGCGGGCGGTGGCTATCGGTGAGCCGTTCTCCGTGTTTGGCGGCGATTACGACACGCCGGACGGCACTTGCATTCGCGATTATATTCACGTGAACGATCTGGCGGAGGCGCATATTCTGGCGCTGGAGGCGCTGTTGGCGGGCGGCGCGTCCGGCCAGTTCAACGTGGGCACCGGCAGCGGGCATTCCGTGCTGGAGATGATTCGCAGCGTGGAGGAAGTGACCGGGCGCAAGGCGCCGTATGTGTTAGGTCCGCGGCGCGAGGGCGATCCGCCGGCGTTGGTGGCGAATGCGGACAAGCTGCGGAGAGTGTTGGGATGGTCGCCGCGGTATGCGGACGTGCGCGACATCGTCTCGACCGCGTGGAGCTTCGAGAGGGAGCGGAAACCCCGCCCTCCACTATAATGGCCGCATGAAGTTACCGTTGGCCTTTTTGCTTGTGCCCACAATCTTCGCGCAAACACCGTACGATTTATTGCTCAAGGGGGGCCGCGTCATCGACGGCAAGAGCCATACCAGCGCGATGCTGGACGTAGCTGTTGCGGGCGGCAAGATCGCGGCCGTCGCCGCCGATATTCCGGGCGCCAAAGCCGCCAAGATCGTGGATGTCTCCGGCCTGTATGTCGTTCCCGGCCTTGTCGACATGCACGTGCACGTTTATGCCGGCACCGGGCAGCGCGGCGCATACAACGGCGACAACAGCGTCTACCCCGATGGCTTCACTTTCCGTTCGGGTGTGACCACGGTCGCGGATGCGGGCAGCTCCGGCTGGCGCAATTTCCCGGACTTCAAAGACCGCGTGATCGATCGCGCCAAGACGCGCGTGCTGGCCTTCCTGAACATCGTGGGAAAGGGCATGGCGGGCGCGCCGGAGCAGGATCTCTCGGAAATGGACGCCAAAGCCGCGGCCGAAATGGCCACGCGCTACAAGGACACCATCGTGGGCATCAAGACGGCGCACTACGCGGGTCCCGAGTGGACCCCGGTGGAGCGCGCCGTGGAGGCGGGGACGCTGGCGAATATCCCCGTGATGGTGGACTTCGGAACGTTCCGGCCGGAGCGCCCGTTCCAGGATCTGGTGCTGAAGAAACTGCGCCCTGGGGACATCTACACGCACACGTATCTGGGCTGGGTGCCGATCCTGGGCGATGACGGCCGAATTCTGCCGTATCTTTTCGAAGCCCGCCGCCGCGGCGTGATCTTCGATGTGGGGCATGGCGGCGGCAGCTTCCTGTTCCGGCAGGCGGCGCCGGCCATGCGGCAGGGGTTCGGGCCGGATTCCATCTCGACCGATCTGCACATCGGCAGCATGAACGCGGGGATGAAGGATATGCTCAACGTGATGTCGAAATTCCTGAACATGGGCATGCCGCTCGAAGAAGTGATCCTGCGATCGACCTGGACGCCTGCGCGCGAGATCCGGCACGAAGAACTAGGCAACTTGTCCGTGGGGGCGGCGGCGGATGTGGCGGTGCTGCGGGTGGAGCAAGGGCATTTCGGATTCGTCGACACCTACGGCGCGCGCTTGCAGGGCACTCGCAAGCTGGTTTGCGAACTGACTCTTCGCACCGGCCGCGTGGTGTGGGACCAGAATGGCATTACGCGCGAGGACTGGGAAAAGTTGGGCAAGTACCTGGCGCAGGGCGACGCTACATGGGACGGAACGCTGGCCGGAGAAGTGCGGAAGAGGAAGTAGGTCAGCCTGTGGGGCAGGTTGCCAACTGTTGCCAACCTGCGCGCCGATTGTCAATCGGCGCAAACTTGCGGAGTCACCCCGTGCCGATAGTGGCTGTTGATGTCGGATTTCTCTGCTTGCGTCGCTTGACCGGGTGGTCTACTTTCTGGTATTTCTGGCACACGGCGCGGCAACCACCGCGGCTTTTGACTAAAGGTCGGCAGGCGTCGGCACGAGTGCCGGCGCGGCACGCAGGGTGCGTGCGCCACGGCGCTTCAACAGCGCGGCAGTAGCTTCGCGGTGGCAATTCAGACAGAGCGTGCGCATGTTGGCAAGGTCGCATTCGCCTCCGCCTTCCGCCACTGGCACGATGTGGTCGGCGTCCCACAAGTGGCGGCGGCGTCCCCAGTCCTTTTCGAATTGGCGGCGCGCGGCA
>Ga0182015_10005486_pt1 | contig 13167 bp, 14 predicted proteins | sample 712P3MmetaG_FD_120478 | JGI IMG/M metagenome (GOLD analysis project Ga0182015, IMG submission 120478) | Permafrost microbial communities from Stordalen Mire, Sweden - 712P3M metaG | ecosystem: Environmental > Terrestrial > Soil > Wetlands > Permafrost | place: Sweden: Stordalen | collected...
CCGTGCGGTCTGAGCCAGTTCTATGCCATGAAGTACGGCACGGTTCCGGTGGTGCACGGCACAGGCGGCCTCGAGAGCACGATCGAGGAGTGGAACGCTGAAGCGCGGACTGGAACCGGCTTCAAGTTCCACGGCTACGAGGCTGCCAATTTCCTTGCGGCGATCCAGCGCGCGCTCGGCGTCTTCGCGGACCAGGCTGCCTGGCAGGTTTTGATGCGGAACGGCATGGCGCAGGACTTCTCCTGGGTGAAACCGGCTGCGGAATATGTCGAGGTCTACGAGCAGGTCGTGGAGGGAAGAAGCTGAAAGCAGCCGGTAGACTGGAGCCTCGAGCCTAGAGTTTGGAGTTTGGAGTTTGGAGCCGCTAGACCCTACCGCTCATATTTCTGTTAAGTGTATGACTCCAGAGCGCATTCCCCTTTTATTTCAGACATTTTTGTCTTATTGAATAATGTATAAATATTTCGACAGTGACACACTCATAGAAGTTGTCATATTGTGAGTCATGGATTTGAGCTTTTCACATTTACCAGGGGAAATGGCATGACGTCACAAGCGGTTTCGACCGATGTGTCGTGCGCGGTTGAGGTTTTTCTGGCTGCAGTTCTGCTGCACCGGGAACAGCCGGGCAGGGCGGACTTCACGATCCAGGAGATCGTCAGCCGCGCGGGGCGGGAGAACGTCACCGGCGAGGTGCGCTCGGGGGTCAACGTTCATGCTTCGCAGCATTGCGTGGCGAATAAGGCCCCGAACCCGGCCAAGCACAGGATGCTGTTCGCAACCGGGAAGCACACGCGGCGATTGCTGTTGCCCGGAGACGAGGTTCACCCGGGGCGCACGGGCAAGATCTTTCCGGAGCCGGGCGAGGTGCCGGAGCGATATCGTCCGGTGCTGGAGTGGGCGAGGGCGAGGTACGAGGGGGGCGGCACGACTCCGGTCCACGAGGCTGGCGCAAACCGGGTTCAATCCGAGCCGTCGGGCAGAATCGAGGCGCTATTTGAGTTGTGGGGGCTCGGCAAGGAATATCTGGAGGGGGTCGACCCGGACGAATATGTGAGGAAGCTGCGCGAGGGCTGGGAATGAGCCGGATCTTTCTGGACACCAATTTCTTCATCTACGTCACCGAGGGGTCCGGTCGGCATGCGACGCGGACCCGGTACCTGCTGCACGCGTTTGCGGCGAGGAAGGACGAAGTGCTGACCTCAGTGATGAGCGTCGGAGAGGTGCTGGTGGGCCCGCTGGCGAGAGGCGACCATGCGCTCGCGCAGCGGTACCGGCAAATGCTCCATCGTTCGGGGATCACGGTTCTGCCGTTCGTGGAACAGGCAGCGGAGCAATTCGCGCTGCTGCGCGCGGGGGGCAGGATCAAGCCGCCGGATGCGATCCAGCTGGCGACGGCGGGAACTGCGGGATGCGATCTGTTTCTGACGAATGACGAACGGTTGATGGGTACGACGGTGCGGGGGATTCAGTTCATTACTTCGTTTGATCGAGCGCCGATCTGAAGCTAGCTCGGTTCAAGAATACAGTTGCTTTCTCGCTGGTTTCGCTGCTAAGCCCGCGGGAGTTTGTGGGGGAGGGCCGGTGAGGGGTGGTGGGCTACTTCCATTCCCAGACTTTGGAGACGGTGGCGCCGGAGGGGTCGACTTCGTACTCGAAGGCTCCGCAGGCGTTGTTGAGGTGGGCGAGTTTTTGCGAGGTGGTTTTGAAGAAGAGCATGCCGCGATAGCTGACCGCTCCGGCCTGACCGAATTTTCCGATTCCAGTGCCTGTCCAGGTGATGCCTTCGCCGTCCTGTGTGGAGATGATTCCCTGGCCCGAGCCGAGGATCGACTGATCGGGGGCGATGACCGAGGTGTAGGTGCCGATGCCAGTGGTGGGGATGCCGTATACGGGGCCGCTGTCTTCAAAGGTGACTTCCACGGTGGGGGGATCGGTGGAAAGGACGCGCCTGACGATTCGTTTGCCTTTGGTTTCGCTGATTTGTTTTCCAAGCATAGTGGGTTTTCACTTTCGTCCCGCGGATCGAGTTGCAGTTCCCGAGGGCGGGGGAATTGTACGCGTAACAACAGGGAATAGGGAGTGGGGAATGGGGAGTAGGAAAAACAACGCAAGAGCGGCGCGCTGCGCGCGATTCCCGGGTCTCAAGGTCGAGACCCGGGCCAGCCGGATTCGTTTAGCACCCTTATTCGGTTCGACCTGTCTCCGATTTGCTATTGGGCGGTGGCGCGCGCCTTGATGAGGTCGTCGAGGTAGTCCGCTTTGGAGTCGTCGCGGGTGAGGTGGGGATAGCGGGCGCCCTGGTGGTAGTCGATGGTGGCGGTGTGGATGTAGTCGTCGGTGACGTAGGTGAGGGTGATGGGCTGGGAGCTGTCCTTCGCGGCGGCGATGGCGTCTTCGAGCAGATCGTGGGTGTACATGCGGCCGTTGACTCCGATGACTTTCATGCCGGAGGAGATGCCGGCGTTGAACGCGGGGCCGCCGACCATGGAGTCGCCGACGCTGCCGTCTTCGCCGAGCTGCAGGCCGATGGAGTAGGCATCGCCGGCGTTGCCGCGGCGTCCCGGGAGGTGGATGGGCTCGGGGGAATACGTGACCTTCCAGCCGCCGTTCTCAATGCCGCCGGTGGGAGCGTCGGGGGATTTGGAATCGAGGCGCCGGTGGAGGAAGTTGGCCCAGTCATAGGGCGCGATCCGGTTGAGGTCGGCGACGAGCTGGTCGAAGGTGTAGGTCTTCACTTCGGGGCCGTTGTTGGGGCCGCCGTGGAAGAGATGGCAGAAGTCATCGATGGATTTCTGGCCGTTGGTGGTGTTGTGGATGATGGTGGCGACTTCGAGCCAGAGGAGGTCGCCTTCGTCGTAGTAGTCGGTGCCGCGATGCCAGTTGAGCCATCCGCCACGGCCGGGGCCACCGCCGCCGCCCATGGGCTCGCCGCTGGCGGTATCGAGAAGCGGGCGCCAGGTGCGGCCGGGACGGCCGGGGCCGAGCGAGGCGGAGATCGAGGCGAGAAATTCGCGATACTGCTCGGGGGTCCAGAGGCCGCTGCGCGCGGCGAGCATGGGGCCGAGGTAGTCGGTGAGGCCTTCATAGCCCCAAAGGAGGTCGGTCTCCATGGGTTTTTCGAAGTCGGGAGTGGTGAGGTCGGCGGGGCGGCGGAACTTGCCGTTCCAGGAGTGGACGAACTCGTGGGGGAGCAGGCCGCCGACGGTGAACGCGCCGCCTGGGGAGAGGAAGACGCGCTCGGGGAGGCGGCTGTCGTTGGACTCGTGATGTTCGAGGCCGAAGTGCGCGACGTGATCGCTGAGGGTGAGGAGGAAGTGGTAGTCGCGGTAGTGACGAGCGCCGAAGAGCACGCCGGATTCGGCGACGAGGTTGGTGAGTCCTTTTTGGACGGTGGACGGGATGGCGAGGGCGGCTTCGCTGTCAGCAACGAGGTCGAGCTCGTGGTGGATGGGCTCGCCGGGCGGGGTGAGGTCGACGACGCGGTAGTACTGGCCTGCGATCACGGGCGAATCGACGAGGAGATCGAAGGAGATGGGCTTGAAGGAGACGTGATTCGCGGACTGGCTGTCGATGGGCAGCGAGGTGCCGAACTGCCAGCCGTTGGGGAGGATGAGGCTGGCGTTGTAGATGAGCTGGGCGGAGGGGATGCCGGCAGGGTAGAGGGCGACTTCATTCCATTCGAGGACGAGGAGCTTGTCGGTGGCGGAGAATCCGGCGGGCTCGATGAAGTCGTAGGCGGCGTTGAGCTGAGTGACGCCCGCGGGGATGTCGACGTGGAAGGTGAAGACGTCGAGAAGGTCGCGCTGCCAGGGGATTTCTTTATCGTTGGTGGTGAAGTGGAGTCCGTTGAGGGCAACGAGGGGGCCGTCGGGTCCGTGCTCGCCGGGGATCCATTTGGGGTAGTAGAGGGTGAGGGGTCCGGCGTGGACGGGGATCGTTTCGCGGGCGTGGAGGATTTTGTTCGGGGAGTGGGTGGCGTCGACGGTGAGGGTGATGGGGTTTTGGGCGCGGGCAGTTGCGAGGGCGAGGCAGAACGTGAGCGTGGAGAGGCAGAGGCGGCGAAGGGTCATGCGGGCGCTCCGGGGAAAATTGGATACGCGCCATGATACAGGGGGAGGGGACAGCGTTCAGCGATCAGCGATCAGCGTTCCCAACAGAGCGCAGAGCTCAGAGCACGGAGCTCAGAAAAAGCGGCGCGCTGCGCGCGATTCCCGGGTCTCAGATTCGAGACCCGGGCCAGGCAGATCTTCGTGGTTCACGGCGTTGGGGGTGTGGACGGGGTGGTGAGGGTTTTGAGCTGGTTCATCAGGGCCGCGATGCCGTCGCCGTAGTTCTTCTTCCAGGTGGCTACACGGAAGGCGCCTTCGACGGGCTGGGTGAGGGTCCAGACCGGGGAGTGGGTTTTGCCGTCGAGGATGGTCAGTTCAAGCTGCGGCGCGTAGGCCGGGCCTGTGACGAGCGGCGCGGTGAAGCGCGCGACCAGGATGAGGTCGGCGTCGGAGGGGGAGGCGAGGAGCTGCCAGTGTCCCCAGTTCTGGAGGGCGAGATACAGGGAGTTGTAGGGTTCGTTCACCTGCGCGGCCTTTTTGAAGGCGTCCATCGAGATGGAGTCGACTCCACCATTGGCGAGGAAGACTTTTTGCGCGGAGAGAAGGGGTGCGGGGATGGGTGCCAGCTGCTGGGCGTGGAGGATGGGAAGAACGAGGGCAAAGGCGGCGAGAAGAATTGCGGGTCTAAGGAGCCTGGACATGGGTCGTACCCGACTTTCCGGCGATGCGAGCATCGCCTGGTGTGGGACGGCAGGGAAGGCGGAAAAGACCCTGCAGATTTCAGTTCTGTGAGGACAGGGAATTCCGGTATATATGCTTATGCCGAAAACAGCGCTGCGGGTGAATCGGGAGCTGGTTCTGCATCTGTGGATGCTGGCGGCGATGGCTTTGGCCACGATGGTGCTGGTGGTATGGCCGCAGTGGCTGGTGCACTCCGGGTATCGGTGCGAGCTGCAGGTGCTCACTGGGCTGCGGTGCCCGTTCTGCGGGATGACGCGGGATTTTGCGGCGATGCTGCATGGCGGAAGGGCGACGCTGAATCCGTGCTCCTGGTTGGCGGCGCTAGTGGTGTATGGTGTGTATCCCGTCGCGCTGGTTGTGGCGTGGAGGGCGGGAAGGCTGGATGTGTTTCACAGTGAGGCGGTGCGCCGTGCGGTGGTTGTGGCGCTGGCGGCGATGCTGGTGGTGAACAATCTGCGTTGAGGAGAGGGGACGATGGGGAATGCGAGTGGCGGTTCATATCTGATTGGGTTTTTAATTGCGGGAGCGATTGCGTTCTGGGTTTATTCGGACGCTAAGAAGCGGGGGATGAATGCGGCGGGGTGGGCGGCTGGGACATTTTTGCTGTGTATTGTGTTTTTGCCGCTGTATCTGATCATGCGCAAGCCGGTGGTGACGGGGCCGGTGGGGATGCCGGTACCACCGGGGTACATTCCGCCCCCGCCGCCGGGGACGTATACGCAGCCGCTGCCTCCACCTCCGCCGACGGCTGCAGCGCCGGCTCAGCCCGCGGGGACGATGCATTTTTGCACGCAGTGCGGGCAGCGATATGAAGGGACGCTGAAGTTCTGTCCGAATTGCGGGGCGCCCCAGGAGTAAACAAGAGCACAGAGCTCAGGGCTCAGAAAAGGCGGCGCGTGAGTACCACGTCTCAGAATTGAGACGTGGGGCAGCCGGTTTCGTGGAAGGGAAACAAACGCAGATCCTTCGCCCGCTTGCGCGGGCTCAGGATGACAAGCGTTGGTTAGTGGATGCGGACGTCGCCGGAGCCGGTTTCGACGCGGACGGTGGGGCCTCCGCCATTGACGTCGCCCTGGATGTGATGGCGCTCGAGCGCGCCGTGCGTGGTGATGGGCGGATCGCTGTGGACGGTGCCGGAGCCGGTGCTGGCGTCGAGCGAGAAGTGGGAGTTGCCGACGTTGAGCGTGACGGAGCCGGAGCCGGTTTCAAGCTTCCAGTCGGAGTTTGGATGGCCACCGATTTCGATGTCGCCGGAGCCGGTTTCCGCGAAGAGCGTGCCTTCGGCGCCCTGCAGGTGAATGCTGCCGCTGCCCGTGGTAGCTTTGACGTCGTTAGCCGCCTGGAGCTGGGCGCGGATGTCGCCGGAGCCGGTTTCCAGCTGGACACGGCCGCTGAAGCCGGAAGCTTCAATCGAACCGGAACCGGTGTTGGCCTTGAGCGGACCGCCGAGGTCCTGGAGGCGGAGATCGCCGGAGCCGGAGTTGGCTTCAAGCTGGGTGCCTTTGGGGGCGGTGACGTCGTAGTCGATGGAGACGTTGCGGATCCAGTCCTGATGGCGGCCGATGGTGATGATGTTGCCGGACTGATCGATGGGGGGATTGTTGACGACCTGTTTGACTCGGTCGTCGGCGGAAGCGCCGAATCCCCAGCCGTTGGCGTGGACGTGGCCGACGATGTGGACTTCGCTGGAGGAGCCGGGAGAGACGTGGACGTAGCCGGAGCCGGTGGAAACGGAGAGCATGACGGAGCCGTTGACGTGGAGGGTTTTGTCGAAGGTGCCGTCAGCGGCCAGCGCGGCGGTGGGGACCAGCGCGGCGATGGCGGCGACGAGAACCGAGTTTCTGATGGCGAGATGCATGTTCATATCCTCCTCAAGCGGGGTTCTGGGCCCGTTGTGAGCAATCTGAAAGATTCGTGACACAAGATGCTGTCACGGTTACAAATCCTGGAAAACCACAGGGGCTGAAGCCGTGCCCCTTCAAAGCTCGCATCCACTCGTGCAATCCCGGGTCACAGATTCGAGACCCGGGCCAGCCGGTCGTGCCCTGATGCAAAGCCAGAATCATTGTTGCAATACAACCGCGTCTCCTTCTTTGAGGCCGGAGAGAATTTCGGTGCGGGTTCCGTTGGAAATGCCGGCGGTGGCGGGCAGTTTCTTCTGGCCGTCTTTGGATTTAGAGTCGGGCACCCAGACGAAGGCGTTCTTGTCGTTGTCCCAGGTCATAGACTGCTCGGGAACGCTGAGCGCGTTGTGGTGTTCGGTGACGACGATTTCGGCGTTGGCGGTCATGAGGGCTTTGATTTCGCCGGTGGGGTTGTCGATGGAGACGCGGACTTCAAAGGTGGTGACGTTGTCCTTCTCGACGCCGAGCGGGGAGATCTTCGTAACTTTGCCCTCGAAGGTTTTGTTAGGGAAGGATTCGATGTGAATGCGGGCGGGTTGGCCCAGATAGACGTTGCCGATGTCGGCCTCGTCGACCTTGCCGTCGACATAGACCTGGTGGATATCGCCGATGGTCATGACCAGAGTGGCGGTTGAGCCGAGCACGAGGATGGAGCTGACCGCGTCGCCCACCTCGACGTCGCGCGAGAGCACCATGCCGTCGATGGGGGCGACGAGGGTGGTGTAGCTGAGCTGTTCGTTGAGCTGGTCAAGGCTGGCCTGGGCCTGCTGCACCTGGGCCTGGGCTTGCTTCAGCTTCGCCTGATCGACTCCGATTTGGGCGACCGCGCCGTCGCGCTTGTTTTTCTGGGCGAGGTAGTCGCGCTCGGCGTTGTCGAGGGCCTGCTGGGAGACGATGCCGTCTTTGAGCATCTGCACGTTGCGCTGCCAGGTCTCCTGATACATGGGCAGGTCGGGGGCTTCGGCGTTGACCTTGTCCTGGGCGATGTTGGCAGAGAAGGTGGTGACGTTGGCCTCGGAGGCGGCGAGCTGAGCTCGCTGCGCGGCGACCTGCGCGAGGATCTCCTGCTGATCGAGCTGGGCCAGGACCTGGCCTTTGGTGACCATCTGATTGATGTCGACGTAGAGTTTTTCCACCAGACCGGAAGCTTTGGATTTGAGCTCGACTTTGGTGATGGGCTGGATGGGTCCGGTGGCGACGACGGATTTGGCGATGTCGCCGCGCGTGACTTTGGCAAGGCGGGCTGCGGGAATTTTGGGATCGCTTTTGATGAGGGCGAAGACGACGATGCCGCCGACGACCACGAAGAATGCGGCCGAGCCGGCGATGGTCCAGAACAACCAGCGGCGCTTGCGTTTAGGCTGACTCACGACAAGGTTCCCTTTCGTCTGAGAAATGGTACGCAGGTTAGACGGGGTTGGTTCCCGGAAAGCAGGGAACAGGGAATAGGGAATAGGGAATAGGAATCAGGAACGACTGGTGGTGGCGCTGAGGCCGAAGCGGGCGGTCATTTCGGCGTGGAGGAAGCCACGGCCGGGGCGGTAGGGCTGGACCCATTCGCCGTCGATGACGAACTGCGGGATGGCGTGCTTGCCGACGTGGGCGAAGACTTCTTCGGCGGCGCCGGGGGTCTCCTCGATGTCGATTTCGGTGAAGGGGATGCTGTGGGATTCGAGAAAGCGCTTGGCCTCGCGACAGTCACGGCACCAGGAGGCGGAATAAACCAGGACCTGCATCGCTGTTCATCGTATCGCAACAAATGGGGGTCGGGGCGGTGATGCGAATCACACGAAGGGACTAGCTGGGGGCTGGGAGCTGGGAGCGGCGCGTGGGGGTGCGCCGGTTGCGAGGTTTGGGGAGGAGGTCAGTTGCCCCCGAGGGAGAAGACGACGTTGATGGTGGTTTCGACCTCGACGGGTTCGCCGTTGAGTTGCCAGGGGCGATAGCGGGCCTGGCGGATGGCGTCAGTCGCGGCCTGGACGAGCAGGGGCGGACCGCTGAGGACGCGGAGGCTTTCGATGCGGCCTGCAGCGGAGATGACGGCGGCGACGACCACGGTTCCCTGGGTGCGGGTGGCGAGGGCGATTGCGGGGTAGCGCGGCTGGATAGGGACGATGAGTTGTCCGGTGGCGACTCCGCTGGAGACGTGGAGAGGGCCGACGGGTTTGGCGGGGTGGGCGGGGATGATGGGCGGCGGCGTGGGGAGGCCGATGGGGAGTGCGCCGATGGGGTTGGTGGAGGTGCCGATGATGCCAGTGACCGGGCCGGGAGGTGGTTCGTCGACGATGGTGGCGATGTGGTTGGGGATGGTGCGCGGGGCGAGGAGCGTGTGCTCGAACTGCTCGGATCGCGCGGGGGCGGCGGGATGTTGCGGTTCCGCGACGGGCGTGGCGGGTGCGGGCGGCGGGGCGATGAGCGGGACGCTGAGGAATTTGCGGGGGAGCGCGTCCGGGTAGAAGTACGGGATGAGGATGATGACGGCGACGAGGGCCATCTCGAGGACGAAGGATCCCGCGGCGTAGCGGCTGCTGCGGGTGCGGATACGTCCGGCGGACTCGACGAGACTGTCTTCGAACATGGGGCTCCCTCCTGAAAAAACAGTGAACAGTGAACAGTGGAACAGCGATCTGAGCACTGAACACAGTGGTGGTCCTTCACTGCGGAGAGAGCGAGGGGAATCCTGGAACTCGCGAGTGGGTTGGCTCGCATATTCCTGGGTGGATAGACAACGGGGGGGCGTGCAATGTTCCCCTGCGGGACCAGGGATTAGAGATTAGGGATCAGGGATTAGGAAATGCCAGGGTAGGATTTCGCCATGAGCGAGATGAGTGCTGCGCGGTTGAAGGAATTGCTGGGGCTGGAGCCGCATCCGCGCGAGGGTGGGTGGTTTCGGCAGACGTGGAAGGCGGAGGAGACGATTCCGCGGGAGGCGCTGCCGGCGGGGCGGTATGCGGGTGCGCGATCAGCCGGGACCGCGATCTACTATCTGCTCGAGCCCAATAACTTTTCTGAGATGCACAAGCTCGCGTCGGACGAGGTTTTTCATTTTTACCTCGGCGATGCGGTGGAGATGCTGCAGCTTTGGCCGGATGGATCGGGGAAGCGAGTGGTGCTGGGGCGGGACATTGCCAGCGGAGAGCTGCTGCAGACGGTGGTGCCGCAGGGTGTGTGGCAGGGGACCCGGCTGATTCCTGGAGGGAGGGTTGCGCTGCTCGGGTGCACCGTGAGTCCGGGGTTTGATTATGCGGATTACGCGTCGGGAAAACGCGAGGATCTGGTGCGCGGCTGGCCGGAGTGGGGAGAGATGATTCGGGGGCTGACCAGGGGATGAACAGCTAGCTCGATGGATCCCAAGCGTCGACGATGGTCTTTGCCAGTTTGGCGATGAGGAGCTCGGCTTCGTTGTCGGCGGTCCAGCTCGTGTCGGCGTTGTCGTGGGTGAAGGCGGAGATGAGGATGGTGCCGTGGTTCGTGTAGACGGCGCCGACGTCGACGCGGGCGTGGTCGACGGCTCCGGTTTTGTTTGCGATGGCGGAGTCGCCTTCGGTGGTGTCGAGTTTTTCAAGGTAGCGCGGGATCATGTCGCGGTCGGACTGGACCTTGAGCATGTGGATGGCGGCTGCGCAGAGGTCTTTATCTGAGGGGATCGGCGTCGCGGCCGCGTTTGCTGGCGGCGTAGTTGGAGCGGGGCCGAGGTTGCAGGTGACGAAGCGCTCCATGATGCCGGCCATCTCGCGGGCGGTGGTTTTGCCGAGGCCGAACTGCGGCTGGTCCGCGGGGATGGGGTCCTGCGCGGGGCGGTAGACCTTCTTATAGAGCCATGTGTTTTTGAGCGCGAGGCCCTGCGGGGCTGGGCCGGTGAGCCGGCGGTCGATGGTGTCGAGGCTGAGGTCATCGATGACCAGGTTGGAGGCGCTGTTGTCGCTGACCGCGATCATGAGAGTGAGCGCGTCTTTGAGGGTGAGGGTCATGGGCGTGTCAAAAAAGAGGAGAACGCCGGAGCCGGGGACCCGGTCTTCATGGTGGAGCATGAGGCGGTCGTCGAAGTGAGCACGGCCGGCGCGGATTTGTTCGAGCGCCGTATAGAGGATGCCGAGTTTGATGACGGACGCGGTGGGGACAGGCTCGTCAGCGTGGTACTCCATGGTTTCGCCGGTGGAGAGATCTTTGGCGAAGTACGCGACCTGGCCGTGGAAGTCATGGATAAGGGAATCGATGCGGACGGTAGCCGGATTGGCGGGGCCAGGGCCGCTTTGCGCGAGCGCGGGGAGAGTGAAGAGGAGCAAAAGAGGCGCGAGGGCGAGGCGGGGGCGAGGCATGGGGGAAATGTAGCATCCACGCCCCACGGTCTAGCGCGGGTTGGGGAGAGCGCTGAACCAGCGTTCGAGCAGGTTGTGGACCTGGCCGGGGTTCTTGCCAGGAATTTCGAAACGCCAGCGGCGGCGGCCACCGGCCTCGACGATGACGTCACCGTTGACGGCGCTGATCTGGTCGCGCGTGAGCGAGAAGGAATGCACGTTGGAGGTGAAGTTGAGGGTTTCCGGGGTGAACTGGAGGTTGCCCTCGCAGAATCCGCCGAAGTGATGGATGTGATGCGCGAGAAGGCTCGGCGCGGCAACGTAGGCTCTGCGGAACGGGATGGCGGGCGGAACGTGGCCGGGTGCCGCACCAGGTGCGTCATTCGCGGGCCCAGCGGAGACCCCTGCATCGGCTTCAAATGACGAGGCAGAGGGAGCGGGCTGCGTTGGGGGCGCGGAAGGCGGGACATTGGCTGCCGTTTTGGATGTCGCGGAAGTCGGTGCGCCGCTGGCGCCTGCTTTGGGCGTCGCAGCAGACGGTTTGGGCGTGCCAGCGGCAGGTTGAGGCGCGGGTTTGGAGACGGGAGCCGGGGTTGCTGAGGACGGCGCGGCCGAATTTGTCGCAGGGGTTGTTACGGATGGAGGGGCGGCAGCGACATTTGTAACAACCGCTGATTTCTTTTTGCCGAAGTACTCGATTCCGGCGATGGCGGAGGCGGTGACGACCAGAGCCACGAGGCCGCCGATGAACAGGGCGGGACGGAAGAGCGGGCCGCGGGGTCGAGCCGGCACCAGGTGCAGCGGCGCCTCCGGGACCGGAGTGGGCCAGGGGCTGGCGGCGGGCTCTGCCGAGGTGCCGACGCGAATCATTCCCGGGTAAGAAGCGGTGGCGGGCAGATGCGCACCGGTTGCGTGGATGCCGGAGGAGCTGCGCTGCAGACGCCGGAGGTCGGCGCGGAGATCGGAGGCCGACTGATAGCGGAGATCGCGATCCTTCTCAAGGGATTTGTTGAGGATATTCTCGAACTCCGGCGGTAGATCGCGATTGAGCGAGACGGCCGGGGGGGGGTGGTAGTTGAGGAGCTTGTCGAAGACGACGGCGCTGGTGGTTCCGCTGAAGGGGTGGTTGGCGGTGGCCATTTCGTAGAGCACAACGCCGAGAGAGAAGAGGTCGCTGCGGGCGTCGAGGGATTCGCCGCGGGCCTGCTCGGGGGACATGTAGGCGACGGTGCCGAGGGTTGCGCCGGAGCGGGTGAGCTTGTCGCGCTCGGAGATGCCGGAGCCGGTGGAGTCGCCGACGGCGAGAGAATCGATGCGCGCGAGACCGAAGTCGAGGATTTTGGCCTGGCCGGAACCGGTGATGAAGATGTTGGCGGGCTTGATGTCGCGGTGCAGGATGCCTTTGCGGTGCGCGGCGTCGAGCGCGTCAGAGAGCTGGACGCCGATTTCGGTGAGGCGCGGCAACGGAACCGCATGGCCGCCATAGAGGCTGTCGAGGCTCTGGCCGTCGAGCAGCTCCATGATGAGGAAGGGCTGGCCGTCGGTTTCGTCAATCTCGTGGATGGTGCAGATGCCGGGATGGTTGAGGGAGGAAGCGATGCGGGCTTCGCGGTGGAAGCGCTCGAGGGCGGAGGGATCGGGCGCGGAGTTGCCAGCGATGAGCTTGAGGGCGACGTGGCGGCCGAGGCGAAGGTCCTCGGCCTCGTAGACAACACCCATCCCACCCGCGCCGATGCGGCGCAGAATCTTATAGTGGCCAACGGTCGAACCGGGCTGGAGATCCACGGAAACACTATGCAGCGGCGGAGTGGCGAGTGCAAGGGGAAACGGTTGCAGCCGGTAGCCGGTAGCCTGTAGCGGGTAGCGGTCAGCTAAGAGGCGGTCAGCTAAAGTGCGGTCGGCGGAAAAGCGGTCGGCCAATGCGGCGCGCTGCGCGCGATTCCCACGTCTCGAAATCGAGACGTGGGGCACCCGCATTCGTTTCGCATCGAAGGGTTCGTATACTTTGATCGCTACAGGAGGCGGGATGGGGCTGCGGCGAGTGGGGTTGCGCGGAAGGGCGCTGGTGGTGTGGGTTTTGGTTGGGGGATGGAGCCTGGGGCTGGCGATGAGCGCCGGGGCGCAGCAGATTGCGATCACCTTTGACGATTTGCCGGCGCATGGGCCGCTGCC
>Ga0182015_10005487_pt1 | contig 13166 bp, 21 predicted proteins | sample 712P3MmetaG_FD_120478 | JGI IMG/M metagenome (GOLD analysis project Ga0182015, IMG submission 120478) | Permafrost microbial communities from Stordalen Mire, Sweden - 712P3M metaG | ecosystem: Environmental > Terrestrial > Soil > Wetlands > Permafrost | place: Sweden: Stordalen | collected...
CGGCGAGTGTACAAGCTACGTGTGTGGAGTTGGCGAGACGGATGGCGGATGCGGGGACGTTGGCTGGGAGGTCGCCGATTAGTATTGCCGCTGCGGGGATATTCTTTGTGAGTTGGTTGATGGGAAAGGGCAAGTCGGCGAAAGATGTGGGTGATGCTGCGGGTGTGAGTGAAGGGACGGTAAGGAATGCATATAAAGTAATATACGCTGCGAGGGAGCAGTTGGTGGATCCGAAGTGGATCGAATCGGGGAAGGGATCGATGGTATGGCTGCCTCGCTGAAATTCATGCTGATTACAAGGACAATTTGCTGTCGCCTTGAGCTTATCATCGGGCTTACTGTGTGCAAGCATTCGGCTCTCTTTAGGCTAGGATGGCATGTAGGTAATGTATTTTATTTAGAAAAATCTTGCTTGACCCAATTTCACAGCCCAGTGGTACTGTAGAACTCATCTCTTGAGATATCGACGATTATCGTCTGGATCTTTGCGTTTATGTTCACTTCCATGTCGACGAGCTCTGCGGGAACGTTCGTCCGTATGTTTTTCCTCCCGTTTTCTCTTCATGTGACGCTTATCTCGATCGTTGGAGCGATATCTGTCGACATCTTCCATCTGGCGCTCTGATTTGATTTCAGATGCCATTTGCTGACTCCTCTTTTCCTCTAATAAATCCTCCTTCTTGACCGCGAGCAGGGGATCCTCTCTGAACAGGTTGAGAGTGTCTTTGAACGACTTCTTCCCCTCGAGTTGTCCTGTTCCCCCTCCAACGCACATTGGTGGGTTCGCAACTACTTTTGTGGTTTTCTTAGTCCCCAATAGATACCTTTCCATCTCCGGACTAATTTTCAATGAATCCGTCGCTACTGGAGCGTACATCCACTCTAATTTTTGAACTGCCGTTCTCCCTTTCGCAGCATTCTGTAGTCTTACTAGTTCTTCGGCTCGCCGACTTTCTGTTATCTCTTTGCGTTTTTCTTCAATGCGTTTCCGTTCTTCCAAAGCCCGACGTTCGGCCTTCCATACCTTTTCTTGATTTTCCTTGCGGGCTGGGTCCCACGACTTCTTCTTGTTTATGTCGCCTCCTCCCATGACCGGCACGGAAATAAACAGGCGGAGTTCAGATGAGGTGCCCCTGCGGTCACACAAGAAACGTGACACAGACGTTCAAAGTTTGACTGTGTGATCGACGTCCGACGCGAACCTTTCACCTCCTTCGGTCACGTCTTCACTGAACATTCACCTTTCACACTTTTGCAGTAAACAATCCATTTTATTCCGTACGTGTCACACGATGCCTTCAGCGGGACGCGTAACAGTCTCTATTTATGATGACGAGACCAACACTTTCTTGGAAGAATATCAAGTCGTCACTGCTGGACCGAAAACGGAATGTTGGATAGAGTCGAAAGAAATGTCCCGGTTTTCCATAAAGATGTCCGTTACTCCCCCTGATGGCAAAGAACTATATGCGTTCAGTTTCATGGTGCTTGTTGATGGGCAACGTGTGGAGAAAGGATTGGTTGGCCAAATCAACAAAAACTTCCAGGGGGTCCGTCTCTTCTCCGGAGTGCGCGATACAGGGAACGTCCTAAAGCCATTTACTTTTGCGAAAACTCGTTTCATGGGTATAATGTTCCAACCAATATTTTTAACTTTCCTCTAGAGGACGGACAAATCGAGAAGAGTCTTCTCAACGGTTTGGGAACAATTCAAGTCCTCGTACAACGTGTAATGATCCGGGGCAAAAGCAAAAATCAGTCATTCAAGCCCTTTTACAAGTCAGAGTCAAAGAGCATCAATGAAAAGGCCAAAAAGGCTCTTATAACTCATTCTGTGGAGTAAAGGATCCCGAAACGCCTTCACTGACAACATATTAGATACGGTGCCCCTGTGCAGCAATCCAATCAGGGAACTCGATGGGATATTACCTACATTGATGCAGAGAATGAACCGTTCCACACGTTCACTCTCCAATATCGTAGTCGAGGTTTCCTCGTTGTCATATGGATTTAACTTTAGAAATATTGGAGGCGTTGGACATAATTCCATCTGCCCACCTCCCTCACAATGAACTTGAGGATTCAGCATCTGCTACCTCTTCATCGGACGACGAAGAGGAAGATAGTGCGGATCCTGCTGAAAAAATCAAAATTTTGAAGGTACGAAACTGAACTTCGCTGATTCTAATCCCAGGACAAATTACGCCAATTGAAGAGAAAAGTCAAAGAAGAGCCTCGCGCTTCTCCTGAACTTGTCGACTTGACTCAACCGGAGATGAAAAAACGAAGGATTGTGGTGGACTTGACGTGAGTGCGGATTCTTTGATAGTGCATCTATGGACCAAGTTGAGGTGGGTTTTCATGGCGTAGGAGGGGTTATACTTTTTCGGAGTTTGTTGGCGGGATTGTTGTCTCATTTTGTTTCGGTTCAACAAGTGTCACGAGGGAGTATTGAATGGACTTAGTCGCTGATAGGGAATTAAAGTTATCATGAATTCTCCTGCATATCCACTTTACTCTCCTTATTCTTCCCCTTGTTCTCATACAATCGTAACCTTAAATCAGGGCCACATCTCAACGGAGGTACAGATTTCTCAATAACATGGCAATCGTAACTTTGCCAATCGCAGGTACATAAATCGCGGCGTGTTCCTTGACACCGGCATTGTCGAAATTCTTCTCACTTGAAAAATTAATACAAATAGCTCCATCTCGAATCAATTCAGTCGGAAACTTGTAACTGGCAGACGGCACGCCAGTGATGATGATATCGCTCTGTGGTGCCACGTCTTCCAGTTTCAAGTTGGTATCTTGAACTTCATGTTTCCGTAGCTTAATGCCTGCCCCACGATGGTATTGCTGAACTCCTGTGATGTCGACGGAGAAGACTTTTGCTCCATCGTTGGCGAGAAGCGCTGCTAATGGTCGGCCAACGATCTCACTGCGGTTTACGACCGTAATGGTGCGTCCGTAGAGACGATTGCCATATGGCAAGATCATGTTGTATGCGCCGAGGTGTTCCAGGACCTGGATTTTAATAGTGTACGGATTTTGAGTACCTTGATGACTGCAAGAGGAGTGCAAGGCAGGATCGCCTTTTTGGTTTTTGCATCGTCGAGCCATCGTATGTTATGATACATCCTCTTGATCCAGGTATGTGATAACCCCTCAACATCTTTCTCCTCGTCAAACACTGCCTTCATCAGTCTCGAGAAACTTTAAAAGTATACGTTGTTGTAAATATTGATCCTGCATTCAGTCTGCATTCCAAATAGTGATGAACCTGTCGATCTCCAAATACCGGAAAGTAGACCATTATACCGTCAACATCCTTGTCTTCATTTGCGTCCATAATTGCATCTTCTAGATCCTCCTTGTTGACTTCCCGAGTCTCAAACCGGAATCCACAGTCAAGACTCGTCTTCTTGGTGAACTCGGCATACATTTTCGCCGCAGGATCAGCATTCGCGAGGAACCCGACAAGTTTGGGCGGAGGATCAAGTTTTGACACTTGTTCCGTTATTTCATCAATAAACTTCTTGGCAATTGTCGCAGCTAGCACAACGCCTTCACAGTTAGCTGAAGTTAGACTACTAGATACATACGGCATGAAGGAGGCGTGTCCGCACTCATTGGCTTTCCTCGCGGGTCGTCAAGGTCGGCGATAAGACTTCGGGGAAATTTTTGCGATGATTGCCGGATCGCCGCTGCCGCAGCCGCCATCGCAATGGAAAGCATCAATTCAGGACCTTGACAAAAAAGATAAAGCGCTAGTCGGTCGGTGAATGCAATAATGAACCATGAGAATAATATTAACATCTAAAAAGTCGCCGTGATATCAAAATCCCAAACTTAGAATCTATTCTTTCCCATCATCGGTTTAATAAACCCTCCCCCACCTTTCCGTCCGCCACCACTTGGTTTTCGTCCCGTTGATCCTCCACCCCTACTGGCACCCCCTTGACTTGTTGCTCTTCTCTTCCCTCCCCTGTTTCCTGAGAAATTTCTCCGCTTACCACCATATCCTCCTCCTCCCTTGCCTCCTGTTTTCCGAGGTCCTGAGGCGCCTTGCGAATGTTGCAACAATGAACTGCAATGTGCCACTAACGGTCAATCGAGCAGTTAAAGGGCTATACGGTTTCGTTCTACCGTTTCAGGGTCTTCGGTGTCGGAGATGAATTCGCTGTCAGATTCGTCTTCTGTTACAGTGACTACATCCGGACGAAATCTTGAGGCGGCAGGGCGACTTCCAAGTGTCGACACGCTTTTATGCTTATCCCTGATAATCAGATTTGAAGACAATTGCAGGCACCGTGTGTAGTCATTGAGCTTGTCGTCGTATGTTTGAACGAGGGGCTCGAATTGTTTGTACCATTTTTTGACTTGCATCTCAGTAACGTCTGGCCACTCGGCAGTAGCGTAGTGAAGAAGTCCAAGGAAACTAGGGATATCTACCGTTAATGACATTTGAAGAGCAATCGTGCCTCTTGGTCTCTGAATTGCAATAGACTGAAGGTCCATGTCAGAGAACACTGTAGTCACTGATCTGACATTGGCTTGATTAGCAACCTAAAGGTCAAAAAGTATATAGCATTTGTGTGATACGTTGTTTCGAAGTCGTTTGAGAGCATCAAACAGATCGTCTATTGTCCTTCTTTCGAAATCGTCACAGCCAGCCATCATGTCCTTTGGCTCATACGGTTCCTGTCGTTGATTTGTGGTAAAGTGACGGCTCTTTTCAGCACCCCGTCGCACAGCTGGGAATTCGAATGAGTCGTCATCAACGATGAAATCATCTTCAAATCAGCTTCATCTTTGTAGTGAAAATGTTACGATCGGACATTGTCGGCTCTTCGAGCTGTTGTTTCCGCGTGGCTTTTGCCTTCGGGCGATCTGGAGTAGATTTAACAAGTAATTGGAGCTTTTCTCGTCCGCGAGTAAAGTCATACGCCTTTCGACCGGCCTAACGTTAACACGATAGAATGAGACAAATACCCTGACATAAGTACTCGGAAATCCCATCCCGTTGTGTTCAGTGTACTCTTCAATGGCCTCTTTACTCACCAACAAATGAAATAGTCTGTCCACATCCCCGCGAAGCATATCTTTCCCTGCTGCGAACCCTGCAATATCGGTATGTCCACTTTGTACAATCTTTGCCGCACGACTTCCCCGAAACACATCCACACAATATTTCAACGTAATCGATTCACCAAACTCATGCAAACTCTTTACAAGTTTGACAGCCTCAACAGCCAGCTCAGTAACATCTAATGGCGTAAACTTTGCGCCGGATTGACAATTATCGCACTTTTGTCGACAATTCTCCGCTTCAAAGGTTTCTCCGAAATATGCCAACACTTGTTTCCTTCGACAGTCACTCTTATTCTCGCAATACTGAATGACTTTTTGTAGTAACTCCTTTTGCGCGTTTTTCGCCATTCGGTTACCGTCGCCGGATTCGATGAGACGTTCCAATTTCGCTTTATCGGCATATCTGTAAAACATGATACATCGAGAAGACTTGCCATCTCGCCCTGCTCTACCTGTTTCCTGGTAATAACCCTCGAGACTCTTGGGAAGAGAGTAGTGGAATACGTATCGAACGTTGGCTTTATCGATACCCATTCCAAACGCAATAGTCGCGACGACGACGTTGGCTCGACCGGCTTGCCATGTTCGTTGCACGTTGATTTTATCGTCTTTCGGCATCCCGGCGTGATAAAATAATGCTGCGATGCGGTGTTTGTTGGATAATTCCTTTGCGACACTTTCACAGTCATTACGACTTAGACAGTACACAATTCCACATTTCCCTCTGAATTCCTCGTTGATAATCTTGGCCATGACACCGACCATGTCTTTACTCCATGGACGGACTTCGTAAGAAAGATTAGGTCGATTGAAAGAGTGACTGAATTCCTCGCAGTCCTCGATGTTGAGACTGTGTTTTACGTCGGCTCGGACGGCGATGTTGGCGGTGGCGGTTAATGCGATACATGGGACACGAGGGAATCGTCGTCGTAGGTCACCGAGTTGTTTATAATCTGGTCGGAAATCGTGACCCCATTGACTGACACAATGAGCTTCGTCGATGACTATTCTCGCCAATAAACCACGACCGTCCAAGGCGTCGAGCGCAGAAGACATTTGACCACTCTTGGAGAGAGCTTCAGGAGTAACGTACATGAGTCGACAGGTAACGTTTGGTTGTCGTAAGGATGCGAACCGTTCTCTTCGATCCGCGGCCGAGAGGTCAGAGTTGATGAATGTGGCATCGATGCCTAAATCGTGCAGATGGTCGACTTGATCCGTCATGAGTGAGATAAGTGGACTGATGACAATTGTAACCCCCCTCGTTCGTCCCGTGTCGATTAGTGCCGGTAATTGATAACACAGAGATTTCCCGCCGCCAGTAGGCATCAGGACAAAGGTATTCTTGCCGGACAGAGTCGAGTTGATTGCTTCAAGTTGATTCTGTCGAAATCCATCGAGATGGAAAGTATCGTGGAGAACTCGTATAACGTCCGCTGACCAAGGATGATCCATCCCTTTTTCGCCTAGTCTTGGTAGCTTCACGTTATGTGATTTATCCTTTTCCTTTGTAGTTTGCGAGAGACGTCTCTGTTTTCCGCCGGCATGACCTAGAGGGGAGACTTCTTCCGTGAGATCGATTGCATCGTGTTTGTGACGATCGCGTCTCGCTAGCGGACGGATAGGAGATGAGGAATTGGTTGTTTGGTCGATATCTGCTAGAGGACGGCGATCTCGAGATGTAGTTGGCGGGAATCCGCCGTTGTTGGTATATGTGGGGAAGTTTTCCATTTCCTCCACTTCGAAATCGTCATTGAAATATTGTTCTTCGTCCTCTGCTTCTTTATCACCTATATCCTCGAGGTCAACGTCAACGACTTCGATATCTTGATCATCGTCGATTTCTGAGGCAGAGTCGTCTGGTTGTGGTTCTGCAGGTACATCTTCCTCATCTTCCTCATCTTCCTCATCTTCAGTTGGATCGTCGTCGTACACCATATCTATCTCAGGATCGAAACGAGTTGGTGATCGATGTCTTGGTGGAGACGGTATTGGAGAGCGAGAAGGTGACATTGGATGTATTGTTGGCGGAATCGGCGCGAAGGGTAGTTCGGTTGGGCGAAGGATTGGTGAGTCCATCGAAGGCAAGTCAACAAACGAGGTAGGCTTTTGCTGGAAGGGATTTGAAGAAGGGACTGCCTTCGGAGGGGAGTGCTGTCGTCGCAATGAACCTTCGTCACTTTTCCGCCGTTTCTGTTCGCGCTCAGATTTCTTTGGACTCGGTGCCTCGGGCCGTTTCCGAGAAGGAGTAGGTTGCTCGACGAAATTTTGTTGATAGGATATTGAATTTGAGTCGCTTAGGAGGAGAGTTAAAGCTTCTTCTGACTGCGTGATTTCTTTCTCGACTTGATCTCTTTGTCCGTTGAGAACGCCAAGGCGATCTGTTGACGGGACTGGGCCAGCTAGCACCTCGATCAATTCGTTGAGGATTCTCGTTCTGCGACTGTGAAGGTTAAGGATCTTTTGATGTAAACTCAGTGGTGTCATCTGCAATCAGCCTTATCCCAAGTTGAAGTACCAATGATAACGTGCTCGTCGATGCCCCAAAGGAGTTTCTGGGCTTCATCGTAACATTATCGACCGACGGGATAGTTGGATAGACGCGATTGTTGACATTGTTCACGTATTCTCCGTCATTGCCAGCTTTCATTGGACTTTCAGGCACAATATGATCATCTCGATCCACAGGTTCGGCAGAGCGGTCAGCAATGGAGGATGTTCCGCCTAAAATCTCCTTCGCCTCTAACGGAATATCATCACTATTCAAATCCTCAAAACAGTCATCATTATCTTCCCCCTCTGAATCAGGGATTTGCGTAAAGGTCGAGTCAGCGAACGGATCGGGCTGAGGAGAAAGAATTCGTGATGGTATTATTGCTGCAGCAGCTTGGGGTTGAGAAGGTGCGCTACGGGGTGTTGGTAGAGCTTCTCCAGTTGGAGATTTCTGCTTTTTGGCTGGTGGTCGGGAGGGAGTTTCGTCTTGAATGTCACCCATTTTGACTCGTTTACGTGTTGTGATGCTGGTTGGTATGGAAGGAAGAATATTGTTAGGTGATGAGGACGGCTCTTTCTTCTTTCTGATTGTGTCGCCTTCATCGTCAGAGATCAGATCAATGGTTTCTCGAGTTGAAGGTATTGTAGCAGTTGAGGTTGTCCGCGGAGTTTCCACTGCTATCAAAATCAGGGGGTGAGTGCAACGTGCATACCTTGTTGAGCCCAATCATTCTTGACTTTTTCCACAAGAGAATTTCCCCTCGAAAAGGTGGGAGCGGCAGGGATTTCAGGGGAAACAGTTTCATTCTCCTGTTTCTTCGGTTTTGGATCCGATCGTCTCGGTGCAGCCAATTTAGAGTTTCTCAAATTCGCAGGAGTCGGCATTGAGGCAGATTCCTCAAGGGCACCCGTTGTGTTGTTGCGACTTGCAGCTGCTGGTTGTGAGACGACAGGATTGACAACTACAGGTGGCGGATTCGGAATAGCTACGGGCTGTGGTGTATTGACGGGCGGGTTCTCTCCTCTAGGAGGAACTTGAGGTTTCTGAGTGTTGAACCAGACGAGGTGTTGCTGCAGATTATTCCTCGGTCCGTTGACAATGGCCATAATCTTCGTTCAAGCAAAGAAATCCCCACATTCATTCCAGAGTAAACATCTCGAATACTATCACATGGGATATCTTCAGTTTGTGCGTAAGCTTGACGATTCCTTGCTTGGATAAATGAGTGACGAGTCCCCGGTAGCCAGATTGTGTGTTTTGATGCGCGTCCGCGCCTAATCGACCGGTCTCCCTAAACTGGAACTCGGCTTACATCATTTCGGCCAATCACCTCTCGTTGATGATATGATCGGAAATCCGTGCGGTGAGGTCCTTCCGGATAACTAAAATGAAGAAAACAGAGTAAAATGTAAGCGAACGCTTTTGCAACAAGAGAATTGGAGTGCGAGATGGCGAACGTAGAGCAGATTTCTCCGACAAAGGTCAAAAAGAAGCATCGAGATGATGGACACCATGAGAAAAAGCGAAAACGACACACCCCTGAAAGCTCCAAGGAGGAAATTGAAAATCCTTCAAACGGACAACATGTTCATGAAACCGCTCAAGATTCTATACAACAAACAACTCCAAAGGCAAAAGAAACACTTTCATTATCGGATCCGGCATTTTCTGTGTCAACGGGAAAAAAGAGAATAAACCCGTTTTCTATTCTGGCCCAACAAACCGAAACGGCGAGCGACGCAAACTCTCCTACGACGCCTTCTACACCACCTCAGAAACACACGTTTCTACCGTCATCAGTCAAAAAGGTCGTCCAATTCGGCGATGAAGATGACGATGACGATGATGAGGATTTCGAGTATACGCCAAGTAAACGAAAAAAGCATACAAAATTACTTTCTCCTCGAACTCCTCAAAGTCCTAAATCGGCTGTCACATCCCCGAAAAAGGTGAGTAGGAAGGACGCCTTGGAGGCTCGAGTCAAAGAACTTGAATATGAGCGACGAAAACTGCCTATATGGACTGGTACTTGTCCTTGAAATATGGAACTGATTATAGCGCGCGAGCCACTGCTGAAAATGATTGAGGAGAATCAAGTCACAATCCTCCTGGGTGAGACTGGATGTGGAAAGTCAACTCGTATACACTGTCATCGTCATATCTAATTTTAGAATTGCCACAATTTCTGCTGTCAAAGTATGAGAGTAAAGGCATCATTGGCATAACTCAACCACGACGTGTTGCGGCAGTCAGCCTCGCTCGTCGAGTCGCAGAAGAACAAGGCACAATCCTGCGCAACAAAGTACCCACCCTCCTCCTATTCCTCGACTAACTCAGGTCGGCTACTCCATCCGCTTCGACGACGCAACAAGCATGTCAACCCGAATAAAATACCTAACAGACGGAATGCTCCTCCGCGAACTCCAATCCTCACCCACCCTCTCCGCCTACAGTGTCATCATCCTCGACGAAGCTCATGAACGGTCTCTTCGTACAGATTTACTCATGGGTCTAATTAAACTTCTTCTCCCACAACGACCAGAATTGCGTGTCGTGGTGATGTCTGCTACTTTGGATGCAGAGAGATTTGCAGAGTTTTTTGAGATTGGTGGGAAGAAAGCACAGATTGGGTTTGTGCAGGGGAGAGAATATCCTGTTGAGATATTTCATACGACGGATTTGGCGACGGGGTATGATGGGTCTGGAAAGGGAGATTACATGGAGGGAGCCCTGAAATGTATATTTGAGATCCATCTCAGCAATCAAGAAGGAGATATCTTGGTCTTCGTGACCGGTTAGTCCCTCTGATCATCATTTCTGATTACAGGACAAAGTGACATCGAATCTCTTGAATCATCAATCGAATCTCTCAAATCCGAACTACCCAAGAATAAAGACAAGGTAGAAATCCCCACCAACTTTCACTTATGGGTAGTTACTAGTATATCCGTTATACTCTGCCCTCCCAGCCAATCTGCAGTATAGAGCTCTTGCAATGACACCCCACGGCACCAGAAAAGTAATCCTCGCAACGAATATTGCAGAAACCTCCCTCACCGTCCCAGGCGTCCGATTCGTGATAGACACGGGTGTCCAAAAACGTCGGCTATTCAATCCCTCATTAGGAATCGAATCATTACAAGTCCACAAAATTTCGAAATCCTCAGCTGCACAAAGAGCGGGAAGAGCCGGGAGAGAAGCAAAGGGGACGTGTTACCGATTATACCCGCAAGTCGAATTTGATGGGTTGAAGGATAATACGACGCCAGAGATCCGAGACTGCGATATTGTAAGTTTGGTGTTGATGTTGAAAATTCAAGGACACGACGATATCCTCAATTTTCCATTTCTCGACAGACCGAAACGAGATTCCGTGGTCCGCAGTCTCGAAGCTCTCTATCTACTGGGAGCACTGGGAAAAGACGGCAAACCAACCGAATTGGGGAAACAAATGAATCTCCTCCCATTGACTCCTCAGTTGGCAAAGGTTTTATTTTCCGCTGCGAGGGGAGAGGAGAATTGTGTGGCTGAGGTGATTGATATTATCGCCTGTTTGTCCGTTTCGAATGCAAACGCTATCTTCATGACTTCCGAGCCAGGGAAGAGGGAAGAGGGAACGGAATTGAGATCCCATTTTGCGTCACCTTTGGGAGATCTCATTACTCTTTTGCGGGCGTTTAGAGAGTTTCTTTCTGTTGCCATTCATGGCGTCGGGGTGAAAGAATGGTGTCGGAAGTGGGAGATTAATTGGAGAGCAGCGAAGAATGCTATGGTAAGTTCCCGCCCTCGTTTTTGGATATGAGGGTGCTGATTGGGAAGGAAGTTCAGAAACAGCTCATTTCGTACTGTGAGCGAAATAGTATTGTTGTGATTCCGCAGACGAAATATGATGCGGATGCGATACTAAAGGCGTTTTTGAGTGGGTTTATCCTCAATACGGCGTTTTTGCAAATGGATGGGTCGTATCGAACTTCGTTCAGTCATCATGTACGTCCCCATTCAAGGACACCTCCTGACTTTTAGACTGTGTTGATTCATCCTACAAGTGTCTTGTTTCATCAGGCAAGGCGAAAAAAGATGGACACCATTATGTATCACGAATTGGTATCCTCTTTTCTCTTTATTAGATTGACGTCAGGTGGCAACCAAGAAGAAATATGTTCGGGGAGTGAGCTTCATCGAGGGAGATTGGTTTCAGAGTGCTGTACCGGGACTAATGGGTTTGAGTTCTGAAATTCGGTCAATGAATTGAGGAGTCAGCGGGGGGGCATCATTATGGTTGAGATATCTGGTATTAAACTTGAGTATCTGACCGGAGTTATAGTAGGTAATAACTAATTTCATTATTTCTACGAGACCGGCCAGTGGTATTGTCGAAGCTCCCTCTCCTGCCAGATCCTCAGCAGCTCGATCACGCTATAACGTTGCATCTGATCCGTCGTACTCTGACCCCCTTCTATCGGACTCTCACCAGTGAATGAGCTCGACTTCCTCTGCATCTTGTTTCAACCATTCAAACGATTCCTGGCTCATTGAACCCTTTTGATAGAAACAGTCTGCGGTGCGGTCAACGATACACTTTTCCCTCTCGAAAACCAACTCGGCCATATCGTTGAACTCTCTCCCCGCCCGTTCTCTGATCGTAACCCACCCTTCATATCCCTTTTTGATCACTGCCATGCCAGGCATACGTCCAAATCCCACTATGCCAAAAGTCCTTACAACTCTCCAGAAAGCTAAATCTTCAGAGTCACCATTCTCTATGTGCTTGAGGTAGGCTTCTTTGCATTCTGTCGTCATGTTGATTGAAGGACACGTAATGCTGAGGCTGTATTTGATTAATGCATATTGGCCGGACTTGAGTTGTTGCTCTTGAAGAGTGTTTCTCGCTGTGAATTCCTTGTCAACTTTCTCCCAGGTGTCGTCGTTATTGGAGTCCATTACTGTCAGTTTGAATGGCGAGGTGAGGAAATAAGATCATAGAATTCGTCCGCCATTTTATCTCGCAAATCGATCTGCGTTGCGATGACTCTGCGCCGGGCGAAGGATGATCAAGGATCTACCCCTAATCATGGTTCGGCCGACGATTCGAGGCCGGACAGACCAAGAGAAGTCGGTCCCTTCCACTTGTGAACGCAATCCGAATACCCTCCGAATACCCCAAATACCCACGAGACAGTGTACTCTCTTCTCCAACGGGTCGCTTCGGTTGTCCAATTACCCTTCATCCCCGATCCGCGGATGCATGGTGTATGCTCGTCGGCGCTGTCTCCGCCCATGGCGTCATGATTCACAAAGAGGTTCCTCCAAGTGTGTTCTCGATTGCTGACGCCTGAGGTCCATAATGCCCTTGACAAACTCCAAGCAAAGGATACTATCGAACTTGCCTATCAATCGGAGACGTTCTTTACCGCCCTCACTGACGGCGCTTTCAGACACATTAACGAATTCCTTCGCTACCGCCCAACTTTTAAATCCGCTGCAGACCGACGGTGGATCACCCCCATCACCTTGGCCCTAACAGCGTAGCACGGACATCACCTAGTCACATCCATAGCTAGAACCCATCTGTAAGACA
>Ga0182015_10005488_pt1 | contig 13165 bp, 9 predicted proteins | sample 712P3MmetaG_FD_120478 | JGI IMG/M metagenome (GOLD analysis project Ga0182015, IMG submission 120478) | Permafrost microbial communities from Stordalen Mire, Sweden - 712P3M metaG | ecosystem: Environmental > Terrestrial > Soil > Wetlands > Permafrost | place: Sweden: Stordalen | collected...
GCTGCGGAAAGCAGGTCCCTCCGCTATTTCCCGATTTGCACGTTGCCAAGTTTCTTGCATTGCTTTGCCGGTGTGCCGCTGATCGGCGCGAACGGTTCAGTCTTCGCGTTCGACGGCTGTAGCAAGTACGCTTCTCCCTTGCGCACGGGGAGATCCATGGCGGAACTGGTGCTGCTTGCCTGCTTGACTGTCTTTCCCTGCGCATCGATGACTGTTACCCCCTGACCCGCCCATGGATTGCGGATGTGCAGGGTCGAGGTTGCTCCGGCTTCGATCGCTACCGTCGTGGGCACACCGGCGTGGACCTGCACGTTGACGCGGGTGCGATCGCGAACCCAAACGCTGCCTTCGAAATCCCACTGGGATGGTGTTGCGGGCGCGATGCGGATCAGGCCGTCGTAGTCCTGCACCAGGGCCTCGGCAAGCGCGAGCGCTACGTTGCCTTCCTGCTCGACGTAAAACTCTCCCGCAGGGCCGCCCCAGTTGGCAAACCCGTTGATGTAGTTCTGGTATCGCTCGGTCAGCGCGATCAACGTCGAGCGAACTTCTTCGCTCAGGCCGAGCCGCGCCGCCTGCACCGGGTCATAGCTCCAATCCTGATGAACCGGGTAGGGCCGCGTGGCGTAGGTGGCTTTCGCAAGCGCCAGCATGGGGGAATTGTCGCCGATCAGGTTGTAGGGCCATACCGGTTCCAGGCCGGTGTTCTCCTCGTTATGCTCGGCTGCGTGCGGATCATAGGACTCGGCAATCACTGTTCGCTTCGGCTGGGCGGCAGTAGCTTTCTCGACCTGCGGCAGTAGAGGAATTCTGGTTACTTCCTGCTCGAGTTGGTCAACCAGCTTGCTATCGGTGTGCAACAGCCTGGCGGCCTGGATTACCGCGGGAAAGAGAGCCGAGCGCGCAGACAAATCCGTGGTCGGGTCGAGAGTGTCCCACTGCTGTTCATGGGCATTCGAGGGGTGGGTGTGCATGTTTCCGTCAGCGCCACGGGTCTCGTACGCCAGCAAAAACTTCGTACTGGCGGCCATCACCGGGTAGTTCGCTACGAGAAAGGCGCGGTCGCCGGTTGCCAGGTACTGCTGCCAGATCCAGAGCGACACTTCCGCCCCCGTGGATAAAGTACGCGCGTTGTAATACGGCGGCGAGCCGGCATCGCAATTCAGGCCGATGACTGGGGGCTTCGACGAATTCCACTGCGGCTCATACTCAAAGCCCGGCCCGTTGAAACGCATCGTCTCTGGTACGCAGATACCAGAGCGCCCGGCCATGTGCTTCTTTGTCCAGTCTTCGATGTGGGCAAGATTCTCCCGATAGAGACGGAAATAGGGTGCGTTCCATTCCGGGACACCGGCATCGATGTTTGCGGCGACCTGCATGCGCAGGTTCCAATGCCAGAAAGCGGCCGGATCCCAATGGTGCGTGTCCTGCACGGCAGAGAAGAGATCGGCGATGCCCGCCTGCGAACCAGGAAACCTGTCCCCGCTCTCTGCTGCCGCGGTGTAGAGATAGATATTGCGCAGGTTCTCCATATACTCGCCGGAGCCATCGGCGGAGGTGAGCTTGATGAGCCCTGTACGGCCCCAGAGCGAGTGCCACCAGGCGGTGTGCTCGTTGGGGTCGCTATTCGCTAAGGCTTTGGCTATGCCGGCTCGCTGGGTTTGCGCACCGTTGTAGTGAGGGCATGCGACGATCACCCGAAAATGTCCGTCTGGCGCTGGCTTGAAGCTCACGGTCACTGAGCGCGGGCCGCTTGCGGTGACCGATACATCGCGGCCCGTCGCGGTGATCGCGGCGAGGGAGCCGAACTTCTCGCCGGAGGCTCCGGGGCCATATTGGTCGATCCATGTTTCAGCCAGCATGCCGACTTTGCCGCTCGCCGTGGCGTCGGGCTTGCGCGGCTCCCAGAGGCGTAGGTCGGCGGTCTGCGTTTTATTTGGATCTGCGCCCTTCACGTCGACGACGAAGGTGTCGGTGGAAACCTGAACATAGGCAACAAGGGTGATGCCACCGCCGTGTTCGATGAGTGATCCGTTGAACAGGTCGAGCCGGCCATTAAAGTCCTGCGCGGTCGTCAGCGGGGCGAGTCCGGGTATGACCAACTGGCCGGGAGAATCCCGATGCGGCAGGGTATCTGCGCGGTTGAATTGCGCCGTCAAGCCGTCGGCAGCCCATACGGCGATGCCAAGCCGCCCGTTCCCCATCGGCATGGCTTCCGCGGGCGCAGTGTTCGGCTTGGCCAGCACAATGTCCGACCGGCTTAGCAGCCCGGCGGTGTCGACTGCGAAATGTCCGGCCTTCCATGCAGTGGCCGGCACACCGGGCTCACCCTGCGCGAGCACGTTCGGATGCGTGAAGCACGCCAGGCTGAGGAGGACAACCAGACAGAATGAATGCAGCAACGGTATTGCTTTTGCTTCGTTGCCAGGTTTCGAAACCAGCCTGGGAGCCCAGAGACGGAGATTCGAAGAGAACCTCATTCGGTTTCTTTCGCTACACTCACGATCACATCCTTCAACACAGAGCCGGCGGCATTCCAGCTAAACTCCCACACAACATTTAGAACGTGGTACGAGCGTTCAGGGGTCCCGTCTTTGCGGATGAGTATCGTCTCCCCAATTCGGGGGATCAACGAGCCGTGTTGGTACGTTAAGAGAAGCTCCGCGCTCTCGGCCTCCACGAAATCGATTGCGGTCGTCAGCTGTCTCTGGGATCCGATACCGCTGCCTATTGCGGTCCTCTCCGCACCTTCTTTCTCGGTCGCCACGAGCACTGCGCGTGCATGATCGAGTTGAAGACCCCGTTCTCGCAACAACTTAGCTGCCAGGCAGTTCTCTTCTCGCAAAATGCCTATCACCAGGTGTTCCGCGTCGACATGTCGATGCCTGTGCTGGCTGGCTTCTTCCGCACTGAACGCAAGAATGCGCTTACACTCATTGCTGAGCGGAAGGTCCACATTCGTCGGAATCGGCTCCCCCGGAGATGTAGCTCTGTTGACCGCCGTACGAATCTCCGCTTCGCTGCAATTGTCGCTGAGGAAACGGGTGAAAAGACCTTGATTATCTCGCACAAGAGCAAGCAGCATATGCTCGCTTTCGATTGAAAGGCTGCCAGACTCGCTGGCTTCTTTCCGGGCGAAGAACACTACTCGCCGAGCCTTCTCTGTGAACCTGTCAAACATGGGACCCCCGGGCCTTATAACCGGCGCGTCGTTGGATTGTATTCCTGAAATCGGGATCATTTGCAATCTTCGTCCGGCCTCGCGGCTGCGGAGTCGCGTCCCGCTCCGGGGCCCCTGGGTTTGTTGGCCGTCACACTCGCATCGTTGCCGTCAGACCCGCCTCTGCGAGAGGTCGGTTCATACCGGGCAAAGCACATGGGATAGGCGGGGCGTCCGTGTGCACTCGAGCGCAGCATCTCGGCCAGCGGGACGATGGCACGGATGACTGGCAGTGCGCCGTTATCCTCGATGCTTTCGATACGCCCGCGGCGGCAGTTCAAATCGCCAATTGCGGTTCCCATGTAGTCGTGCGGCGCCACTACTTCGACTGCCATCATGGGCTCAAGCACCACAGGGTGTGCCTTACGCGCTGCCTCCTTAAGGGCCATCGAGCCGGCGATCCTGAAGGCCATCTCGTTGGAATCAATATTGCGATAGCTGCCATCGAATAGCGTCGCCTTCAGGTCGACGAGCTCGAATCCAGCCAGTACGCCTCCGTTCAGCGCTTCACGAACGCCCTCTTCCACCGGTCTTATGTATTCTTCCGGAACGCCACCCCTGATGTCGCTGACGAATTCGAAGCCGCTACCCTCAGCCGCGGGCTCCACCCGGATATTTACGTGGCCATAGTTGCCCAGGCCACCTGTTTCCCGGATGTACTTGCCTTCTGCCTCCGCGTGTTTACGAATGGTTTCCAAGTAAATTACTCCGGGCTCCCCGGTAATAAGCTCGCCGAATTCAGGTGGGATGCAATCGCAGATTCGTTCCAGATGAAACTCGTCAGGCCCGCTGATGATGATCTGACCGCTTTCCGCGCCTGTGTCGACACGAATCGTAGGATCCTCTCCGATGAGGTCAACAAGTACTTGTCGCAACTTCTCGTGCTCCATGCTGGTCCACGGACTGATGGCGACAGATATCACGGGACGGATTGGGATTTTCGATTCGCTCACCGAGGGCCTGCCTACGAGGATTGTATTTGCTCGCGCCGCAGCTCGATGAAGAACTGAAGCAACACACGAGCCAGGAGAGCTTTCCGGAACGGGTGCGAGTGACCATCCAGAAAAAGCTCGCCGGTCGCCGGCCCAGCACGCGAGACATCGCTCGCGACCTGCACATCAGTACGCGCAAGCTACAACGCCGATTGCAGGACGCCGGCTACAGCTTCCAGCAGGTTCTGGAGGAGGCGCGCCACCAACTCGCACGCCACTATCTCAACAACTCTGTGCTCGAGCTCAATGAAACCGCCTATCTGCTTGGGTACGTAGATACGAACTCCTTCGTGCGCGCCTTTCGCACCTGGGAAGGAGTTCCCCCCGCCCAGTGGCGTGGAATGCAACGAGCCAAAGCCGCTTTGTAGATTTGGTAGCTTCCCTTGTGCTTCTACACCAACTGGACTATTGTCTTGTGTAGAAGCAATGGGGTAATGCCAATGCGGGTGGCCACCCCGCTTGCATCCACCCGGCACTCCTCGTTGACGGAACCTGAGAGGAGAAAATGATGCTCAGTGACCTGGTTTATCGGCTCCGCACCCTCTTGCATCGCCAAGCGGTTAACCGCGAACTGGATGAGGAGTTGCAGTACCACCTGGATCGCGAGGCGGAGAAGTATCGCGGAACCGATGCTTCCCCCGACGAGGCCATGCGGCGCGCAAAGGTGGCACTGGGCGGAACGGAACAAGTACGCCAACACTGCCGCGAGGCGCGCGGCACCATGCTGTTTGAAAACCTGGTTCAGGATCTCCGTTACGCGTTACGCCAGTTGCGCAGGTCTCTTGGCTTTAGCTTCGCGGTGGTACTGACGCTGACCCTGGCGATCGGCGTGAATTCCGCGGTCTTTAGCCTGCTGGACGGTTTTTTGCTGCGTACCCTGCCGTACCCCCAAGCGGAGCGTATCGGCGTCCTGATGTCGCACGTGGAAGGCACGAATCCGCGCACCAGCGAGCATGTATCGGAAGAAAACGATAGTCACGACGGCAAGACCTGGGAGTTGTTGAAGTCCAGTTTGAGTGCGGTAACACTCGGTTCCTGGGGCGGGGCAGGAGGTGCGAACCTGGAGACGAGTGCCGCCGCCGGCAAGGCTATCCGGTATGTGCATGCGGGCCGCGTCTCCGCGCACTACTTCGATGTGCTGGGCATTCCACCGTATCTCGGGCGCAGCTTCACGGAAGATGAGGACCGGCCGTATGGGCCGCCCGTCGTGGTGCTGAGCTATGCGCTCTGGCAATCTGCATTCCATGCCGATTCCGGGATTATCGGCACAACCGTCCATCTGAAGGGCGAACCCTACACGGTTGTCGGCGTACTACCCCGCCGAGCGATTGTTCCGAGCAATGCCGATCTCTTCACGCCGTTGCAACCGGCAACCACGGGCGAATGTGGCGACGACAATTGCGGCATTCTGATGCGGCTGAAGCCGGGAGCGACCTGGGAGCAGCTCACCGCCCAGATCCGCCACCTGCCCAGGCCCGGTTATGTGGGGCCACGCTCCAAGGCCTGGTTTTATGCGTTGCCGATGCAGAGCTATCTCGGCGGCCCAATGGGCTCGAAGGTCGAAGCCCTGATGCTTGCGGTTGGCTTTGTTTTACTGATTGCCTGCGCCAACCTGGCGGGGCTGACCCTGGTGCGGATTGCCCGGCGCAACCTGGAGGTGGCCACCCGTATGGCGTTGGGAGCTTCGCGCGCGCGGGTTCTGTGGCAACTATGGATTGAAAATCTGGTGCTGGCGCTGGCCGGTGGAGCCGCGGGGCTTGGGCTAGCGGTTGCCTTGATGCGCGGCGCAAAGCAATGGCTGCCGGAGGAGATGGTTCCGCTGGGCGGCTTCACCCTCGACAGCCGAGTGCTACTGTTTACCGCCGCTGCTGCCGTACTGACGAGCTTGCTGTTTGGCGCCATGCCTGCGTTGGAAACGCGCAGGCTGGACCTGCGTTTAACGCTGGCGGCCGGCACGCGTGCCGTGGCCAGCGGATCAGGGCGGATTCGGCAATGGCTGATTGGCGCAGAAGTCGCGCTGACCGTGGTGCTACTGGCAAGCGCCGGTCTGTTGGTGCGCACGCTTGTCCATTTGGAAACGCTGCCGCCCGGCTTCGACGCAACCGATGTGATGACCGCGAAAGCATCTCTGACCGCGGTGGGTTATAACGATCCGATACGGTTCGTGAGTCTGCTGGATAAGAGCCTCGCTTCCATACGCCGGATTCCAGGAGTGGAAGATGCTGCGGCCGGACTCAGTGTTCCCTATGAACGCGGGCTCAACTATTCGTTCGCCATCATGGATGGGCCGCAGGCCGGCAAGCAGGACGTCTCAAACCTTACCTACGTAACCTCAGGATATTTCTCCACCCTGCGCATTCCGCTGCTCTCGGGGAGAGGACTCCTGTCGAGCGACATTTCTACCTCGGAGCCGGTTGCAGTGGTGAACGTCGATTTCGCGCGGCATTTCTACAACGCCCGCGACGCAGTCGGGCATCATTTCCAAATTGGAGATGGTGGGACCCGCTACGCGATCGTGGGCGTGGTTGCCGGCGTGCAAAAGAAGCCGGGAAGGTATGGAGATGCGCCTCTAGCGACCGAGCCAATTATTTATTTGCCGGCTGCGCAAACCCCGGGACCGGTGATCGCCGCGGGGAACCTCTGGTTCCAACCTTCGTGGATCGTTCGCACCCGTGGCCCGTTACCCGGATTGACCGAAGCCATGCAGCGAGCACTGTCGGAGGTCGACCCGGAACTGCCTTTCTCCGGCTTCTATTCGATGCGCGACCTGCTGAACCAGAGATTGCAGATACAGCATATCGAGGTGACGCTTTTGGGGATTTTGGCCGGGCTGGCGCTGCTGCTTTCTTCGATTGGCGTCTATGCGCTGGTCTCTCACCTGGTGGTGCAGCGGCGGCGTGAGCTCGGCATTCGCATTGCGCTGGGCTGCACGCTGGCGAGCGCGATCGTACGAGCCAGCCTCGCCGGCGCAGCCTCGGTGGGCGGAGGCGTAGTGGCCGGCCTTGCACTTTCATTCTTCGCGCTACGTGCTTTGAAAAGCGAGATCTATGGCGTGAGTACTTATGATCGCGTGACGTTGTTCAGCGTTCCTCTGTTGCTGCTGCTGATTGCCGCGGTGGCAAGCTTCCTGCCCGCACTGCGAATCGCCAACATCGATCCCGCGGAGACGTTACGGTCCGAGTAACTGCGGCATAGTTGCTAGGTAAGAACCGCGTCCACCCACCCGACCAGTCCCGTCAGGGACGAAAATAACCCAGGATGAAATCCTGGGCACACGGGAACTTCTCGCTGCGAAAAAACTTCGACGAAGGAAAGTGCCGTTTGAGAAACGACTACCCTTTCATTCCGCGGGTTTTCCGCAGCCTGTCTCCGGCGCTATTTCCCTCTCAGTACCGTTCCACCGCTCAACCTTCCAGCAGCCATGCCGCACCGACCGCAATCCGCACCCCGGCTTTTGACCCTGAGGGGCAAAACAACAAACCCTAGCCGTTCACCCGGAGGCTGTTATCATCTTGTTTCCACGAACTGCAAACCTCATGCGAAGGAGCTGTTAGCAGTGAAGAACTTCCTGGACACCGTGGTTGCCCATCCCGCAGGCGCGTTCGCGTTGCTGAGTGTGGCCGCATTTCTGGAGGCGTTCGGCGATTCCCTGTTCCAGACCGGGATCTATCGCTCCCAAGGCGCAGCGCGGGGGCTTTTTTTTGTTTCCGGTGCGGTCGTTCTGGCGCTCTATGGTTGCACGGTCAATCTTCCCCATTGGGACTTTGGCAAGTTGCTTGGCGTCTACGTCGTATTGTTTTTCCTGGTAGCCCAGGTGCTGGCGAAAGTCCGATTCAACCAGACGCCCACCTTACCGGTCTACGTGGGCGGAACGCTGATTACCGCCGGCGGTATGATCATTGCATTCTGGCAAGCCTAGATTTCCCCTGTCGGGCCCCCAATCTTGATGGTTTCTTTACACCGTTTACGTTAAAAAGATTTTGCAGGGAATACCATTCCCCGAGGAGCCTCATGTCAGACGCACTCCGCAATTTCATCGAAATTCCCTATGCCGAACTGGAAGAGCTGAATCTTGCGGCGAAGGACCAGCGCAGGCGCCACGTGGCTGCGGAGACGATCCGCGAAGAACGGCTCAAGTACCTTGGCGGAGAAAAACGCATCAAGGCCGTGACCGTGGTCTTTAGCGATCTCGAAGGCCGCCTGCATATGCTGGACTACGACAAGAAGTTCATCATCAAGAGCGACGACAACCTTACCTTTGACGGCAGCTCCATCCGTGGCTTTACCGCACAGCGAGAGAGCGATCTTCGCCTGGGCATCGACTGGGGATCTTTCTATTGGGTACCCTCCGACGTGTTCGGGGCGGGCAAGGTATTGGTGTTCGGCGAGGTGATCGCGAAGGACGGCAAAGCCTACTCCGCCGACATTCGCGGGGTACTCAAGGGCTACGCCAATGGGCTCTACGACTCGAAGGGCTATACGCTGAACGCCGCCAATGAGATCGAAGGATTTCTGTTTAAGGGCACGGATGCCGAGCGCCACTACCACGAGACCCAGAGCTTCGAGTACGTCAACACCGGCGGATATTACCACTCCCTGCCAGGCGATACGCTGCGGACCTTCATCGATACCAGCGCAGAAGTGCAGCGCGCGATGGGATTTGAGAACGAGAAGGACCACCCGGAAGTGGCGCCTTCGCAGTTTGAAATCAACTACAGCTACAGCGATGTGGTCACCGCTGCCGATCAAATACAGCTCTATAAGCTCATCTGCCGGCAAGTGGCTACGCGGATGGGGCTCACTGCTTCGTTTCTGCCCAAGCCGGTGGTGGGTGTGAACGGCAGCGGAATGCACACCAACGTTTCCATCAGCGAGAAGGGCAAGAACCTTTTTTGGGATGAGAACGGTGAAGAGAAGTTGAGCAAGATGGGCTGGGAGTTTATTGACCGCATTCTTACCCATGGGAATGATATCTGCGCGCTGCTGAATGCCAGCGTAAATGCCTATCGCCGTCTTGATCCGCATTTTGAAGCGCCGAACCAGTTGATGGCGTCGGCTACCGATCGCGGATCGATGGTGCGCATCCCTATCGGCAACGAGAAGAGTATGCGCGTGGAAGTTCGCTCGGTCAGCCCCGATGCGAATCCTTACCTGGTGCTTTATTCAGTGTTCAGAACGGGGATCGAAGGGCAGACGGCGACTATTGATAATCTTCGCAAAGCCAAGCGGTTTCTGCCCGACAACATCTATACCGCGCTCGAGAATTTCCACGCTGCGGAGTGGGCAAGCACTCTGTTAGGCGCGGATGTCAAAGAGCGGTATGCGGAGTTGAAGAAGGCGTCGGCAGATCGCTGCCCGCGGCTGCTGGGTACGTTCGTGAAGGCACCGGAAGTACAGTACCACCACGATGTGTATAACCAGTATCTTTGGAATAAGTTTTAGGTTCGGTCGGGTTGGGAATTTCGAAGATCTAAGAGATCAGGACTTCCCGGCGATGAGGTTGGTCAATTCCTGTAGCTCGGACTCTGTCAGGTCGATGAGTGGGGGCCGGACCGGACCCGCTGGACGGCCAATCGCGTTCATTCCTGCTTTGACGATAGATACTGCGTAGCCTTTGCGGCGGTTCCGGATCTGGATCAGGGGCAACACAAACTCCCGCAAGCCGGCGAATACCTTTGCGTGATCGCGGTTGCGTACAGCGGCGTAGAACTCGAGCGCGAACTTGGGTACGAAATTGAATATGGCGGAGGAGTAGGTGGTGACACCCATCTCCAGATAGGGCAGGGCGAACGTCTCCGCCGTCGGCAGACCGCCGATGTAGGTGAGACGGTCACCTAACCGGACGTAGATCCGTGTCATCCGTTCGATGTCGCCAACGCCATCTTTGAAACCGACCAGATTCGGGCATCGATCACACAGTTGCGCGAGCGTTGTGTCATCCAACACGGCATTATCGCGGTTGTACATAATCACGCCGAGTTTGGTCGAGGCGCAGACGGCCTCAACATGCGCGGCCAAACCGGACTGTTCCGCGCCGACCAAATAGGGCGGCAACAGCAGGATTCCGTCTGCGCCCGCTTCCTCCGCGGCGCGCGCGAATTCCCTGGCCATCGCGGTGCCGTAACCACACCCGGCAACCAGCGGCACCTGGCCCGCGGTTTCCGCAACAGCGGCCCTCACCACCGCCGCGAACTCGTTGAGCGTGAGCGAGAAAAACTCCCCAGTGCCGCCGGCAGCAAACAAGCCCGCCGGCTTATGAGAAAGCAGCCACGCAATGTGTTCCTGGTATGGCTTTGGCTGGAACGCCAGGTGCTGATTAAAGTGAGTGACTGGAAAAGAAAGCAGGCCTTCTCCCACTCGTTGCGCCATCTCCCGAGGGCTCATGCTCTTCATGCTGTCGTGTCCATTGCCTGAATCAGCGCACGAATGTAACCGTAGCAGTAGGCGAACGACTGCAAACTGCCGGGATCGTTGGCGGCCAGTGGAACGTGGTCCGGCATCAGCATATAGGGATAACCCACCTCTTTGTATACCTGGATTGCCTTGACAAAGTTCACGTCGCCTTCGTCGGGATAGACCTCGATAAAGTCATTGCGATGACCGCGAATGTTGCGGAAATGCACGTTGAAGATCTTGTCGCGAGAACCAAAATAGCGGATCACATCGAAGATCTCTGAGCTGGGATCATGAAGCATCTCAGAGACCGTGCCCTGGCAGAAATTCAGGCCGTGATAAGGGCTTTCGCGAATGGTAATGAACTTCTTCAGACCATCCACGGTGCCTAGCACCCGGTTCACCCCCTGGTAGCCTTCGGGCGGCATGCCAGGATCGTGCGGATGACACGCCATCCGGATCTTGTACTCGTTCGCAACCGGAATGATGCGGTCCAGAAAGTAGGTGATCCGCTCCCAGAATTGATCGGCATCGACTTGTCCCGCCCGGGTGAGCGGCGTTGGCGGATGCGCCTCCGTCAGCTTCCACGAGCTGTACTGCGCATCGCCGCGGCCCGGCGTGCGCCCGCTGCGCACCACGCCCAGAATACTCATGTTGTATTTAATCGAGGGGATGCCCGCCTGGGCGCAATTCTTGATGAAGATTTGCAGCGACTCGATATCGCGATCCCGCTCCGGACTCTGCGCCAGCATGATCGCCGGATGTTTCTCCTTGTCGATGTAACTCGACTCCAGGAAGGGCGGCGCGGTGCAATCGACGCTGATGCCGCAGGTCGACGCGAGGTCCACCATGCGGTTCAGTTCTTCCACGGTTGCATAGAGGCGGCCGCCTTCGATCTCCGGATAGCCGCAGATATTGCGCACGCTGTAGCGCGCCAGGTACTTCAAATGGGTCTCGTTGGTGGGCGCGGTCTGGTCGCCCAGCTTCATGAGCGCGCGGTTCCCCGGGGCCTGCGCCAGGGCCTGCGTCGGTCCAGCAGCAGAGGAGAGCCCCGCCATGAGTCCCACAGCGCTGGTCGAGGTAATGAATGTTCGTCGATTCATGGGTGGTGCGATTCCCCTTGGATGTTTGCTTTCAAAAGCACCGGTCGCCGAATCCCCTTGCCGGGGAAGAATATAGTCGAAGATCCATCGCGAAACAAATTTAACCGACCGGTGCGGTAAAGGCCTCGCTCACGATGGTCTGCGCCTCCGCCTCGATCCGTTCCAGATGTTTTTGGTCAAGAAAGCTTTCGGCATAGATCTTGTAGATCTCTTCTGTACCAGACGGCCGCGCCGCAAACCAGCCACTCTCGGCGATAACTTTGACGCCGCCGATCGCCTGGCCATCGCCGGGCGCGTGGGTGAGGATGGTCTGTATTTTTTCTCCCGCCAGGGTGGGCGTTTGAATGCTTTCTTTGTTCATCTGAGCCAGCATCTTCTTTTGCTGGGTGGTCGCGTGAGCATCGGTCCGGTCGTAGAGCGGGTCACCAAATTGCTGCGTGAGCTCATGATAGATTTCGCCCGGATCTTTATGCGTGGTGGCGGTGATCTCCGCAGCCAGAAGCGCCGCGATCAATCCATCCTTATCGGTCGTCCACACCTCGCCGTTTTTGCGCAGAAAGGAGGAACCGGCGCTCTCTTCGCCCACAAACCCGAGCGTGCCCTCGAGCAGGCCGTCGACAAAATACTTGAAGCCGACGGGAACTTCGTAGAGCCTTCTTCCCAGTCCACCGGCGACGCGATCGATCATGCTGCTGCTGACGGCCGTCTTGCCCACCGCTACCTGCTTGCCCCACTGGGGCCGATGGGTAAACAGGTAGTGAATGCAGACCGCGAGATAGTGATTGGCGGGTAACAATCCCCTGCTGCGGGTCACAATGCCGTGGCGGTCATGGTCGGTATCGCAGGCGACCGCGATGGCAAACTTGTCTTTCAACGCAATCAGTGACTGCATCGCGTACTTCGAGGAAGGATCCATACGGATCTTGCCATCCCAGTCGAGAGTCATGAAGCGAAAGGTGGGATCGACCACATCACTCACGAGGGTGAGATTCAGTTTATAGCGCTCGGCGATCGGCCCCCAGTAGTGCACGCCAGCCCCGCCCAGCGGATGTACACCGAAGTTGATGGCGGAATCCCGGATGGCTTCCATATCGATAATGTTGCCGAGATCCTCCACGTAGGCATGGAGGTAGTCGTGCCAGTGCGTGGTGCCTGCAGACATCGCTTTCTCGAAAGACACGCGTTGCACGCCATCGAGGTTCGCTGCCATAAATTCGTTGGCCTTGGCTTCGATCCACGATGTCGTTTCTCCGGCCGCCGGGCCTCCGTGGGTGGGGTTGTATTTAAAACCCCCGGAATCGGGAGGATTGTGCGACGGCGTGACTACGATGCCATCGGCAAGGCCAGTCTTGCGGCCGCGATTGTAGGTGAGGATGGCATGCGAAACCGCCGGAGTCGGCGTGTAGCCATCGTTAGGCGCCAACATCACGTCGACACGGTTCGCTGCCAGCACTTCCATA
>Ga0182015_10005489_pt1 | contig 13161 bp, 13 predicted proteins | sample 712P3MmetaG_FD_120478 | JGI IMG/M metagenome (GOLD analysis project Ga0182015, IMG submission 120478) | Permafrost microbial communities from Stordalen Mire, Sweden - 712P3M metaG | ecosystem: Environmental > Terrestrial > Soil > Wetlands > Permafrost | place: Sweden: Stordalen | collected...
CATGGATCCCGAACGCCGCACGCTGCTCCAGGTGCGCCTCGAAGATATCGCTGCGTGCGAAGAGATCTTCACGACGCTGATGGGCGAGGACGTCGAAAGCCGCCGCAAGTTCATCGAAGAAAATGCGCTCGATGTGAAGAACCTGGACATCTAGCCGCAACGAAACAAAGGGCGCGGGGCGAATTTCACTCGCTTCACGTTTTCTTTTGCCAATCGCTTGACTCTGGAATGCATTCGAGGGTTCATACTGAACCCAATGAGCGTTCCGGCAAAACGTCGCCCACTAACATCCGGCATTCTTGCGCGAGCCGCAGGCGTTAGCGCGGACACCCTTCGCCATTACGAAAAGCTAGGCCTGCTTGCGGCAGAACGAAGCGCAGGAGGCTACAGGCTGTATTCACCTGATGCCCTTGCGCGCGTGCGCATGATACGAGCCGCGGTTCGCGTGGGCTTCAGCCTGGCTGAGCTGGCCGAGATTCTGAAAGAACGGCGAGCCGGCGGCGCTCCTTGCAAAAAAGTGGCTTCGTTCGCAGCAGCGCACCTTCAGGAGTTCAACGATCGGATCGCCGAACTAACCCGCCTACGCAATTGGCTCGCACTTACGCTCGACAGTTGGAACACGCGGCTAAAAACTTTGAAGCCAGGTGAGCAAGCACGTTTTCTCGACGGTCTTCCAAACCCTGAAGAACTTAATTCGATGTTTCAGAAAGGATCTACCCATGAACAACCCGCTAGCAATCGCAATCCTCTCCCTCGCCGCTCTCAGCTTGCGGCTCCACGCTCAAGACTCAATGCAAATGCCCGCGCACAAAGACGCCCCTGACGCTCATGCAGCAGGCGTGGATGCACGTGGCGACCACGCCATGGGTTTCTCGCATGAAACTACGAAGCATCATTTTGAGCCACTGAAAGATGGAGGCATCATCGAAGTGGAGGCCAATGATGCAGCCGACACTGCCACCCGCGACCAGATTCGCATGCACCTGACGCATATCGCGGCCATGTTCAGTGCGAACAACTTTGATGTGCCGATGTTCATCCATGATCGCGTTCCTCCTGGAGTTCCAGTGATGAAGCAAAAGCACTATGCGATCACCTACACATTTCAACCAACCGAACGCGGAGGCTTGGTGCGCATTACAACGAACGACCCAGATGCTCTCGCGGCAATCCACGAATTTCTTGCATTTCAAATCGTGGATCACAGGACTAGTGACGACTCAAGCATCAAACCGTCATCCTAGAATGTGGAAAATTGATTCGGAACGAGAGAGCGAGAAGCAAGATTGTTGAGGCGAACATCAGGGTTCTACATAACAATGTGCCTGCTGCTCTTTACCAGCAGCACACGCTTCCGTGCGCAGACCGCGATGTCCGCGAGCACGCTCCTCGAAGCCGAACAGCAGCATAACTCTTCCGGCACCGGAATTGAACCGGCCAGCACACCCGTACCCATGCTGATGACGACGCACGGGCAATGGCAGCTGATGCTGCACGCCAATGCCTTCGTTGCGGACGCACAGCAGCAGGCGAACTCCGAGCGTGGGCGCGATGCCTTCTTCTCCACCAACTGGATCATGCCGATGGCGCAGCGCAAACTCGGTCGCGGCACATTCACGGCGCGGGCCATGTTTTCGCTCGAGCCGGCAACCATCGGCAACCGAAATTATCCCGAACTGTTTCAGCAGGGCGAAACTGCGTACGCCAATCCCATCGTCGATGGCCAGCACCCGCACGACTTCTTTATGGAGCTGGCCGCGCTCTACGATCTCCCGCTCTCGCACAACACGCTGCTCAGCTTCTACGCAGCGCCGGTGGGCGATCCTGCCATCGGGCCCGTCGCTTATCCGCACCGGCAATCCGCGAGTGAAGACCCCATCGCCGCGCTCGGCCACCATCAGGAAGACTCGACCCACATTGCCTTCAACGTGGTCACCGGCGGCCTCACCTACCGCTGGACGCGCGTCGAGCTTTCCGGCTTTCACGGCGCCGAACCCACCGAACAGCGCTGGCAGCCGGAACCTTCGCCCAACGGCCACGCCATCGATTCCGTCGCGACGCGCCTGACGATTTCTCCGACAGCGGACTGGAGCGGGCAATACTCCATCGCACACATTCATTCGCCGGAAGCGCTCTATCCGAACGAAGACCAGCAGCGCCAGACGGCCAGCGTGATGTACCACCACAGCTTTCATACCGCGCCGATCGCGACAAAGCCCGCAGCCAGCAGCATGCCCGGCATGGACATGACATCCATGCCCTCTGCAAACGCACCTGCAATGACGATGCCGATGGGCGCTGAGCCTGCCATGGACCTGAGCACCACGCTGCTGTGGGGACGCACACGTTCGCTCGCCGACAGCAGCAAAGAGAACAGCTATCTCGCGGAGGCCCTGTTGCGCTTCGCGCACACCAACTATGCTTGGACGCGCATGGAAAACGCCGGCCGCTCCAATGAATTGCTCCTCACGCCCGATTCACCGCTGCCGCCAGGATTCACTGAATCACCCCTCGGCCACGTCGCTGCCTTCAGCTTCGGCTACGACCACGACCTGCGCCTTGGCCCGCACCTGCTCGCAGCACCTGGTATGCAATTCACGCTGTACCGCGCGCCGCAGAAATTGCAGCCGGTCTACGGCTCAACGCCGACGGCTGAGGTCTTCTTTATCCGCTTCCGTCTGCATTAGTTATTGCTTGCGTAGAAATACCTGCATCGGTGAGAGCTCAACCTTGTTGAGGCCGGATTTCACGCTGGGATCGTTGTTGGCCATCTGCTGCGCGTCGGCAAGCGAATCTGTTTCAAGCACGGCCATGCCCCACGCACCCTTGGAATCCATGACTGGCCCGATGATAAGCACCTTGCCGGTCTTGAACACTTCCGCCCAGTAAGCCGCATGCTTCTGCATCACTCCCATCTCCTCCGGGGTCATGTCCTGCGCGAAGGTCGGGCGAGGCGGAATGAGCTTGAGGAAGAATTGCATTTTGGCCGGGGCAGGCGCCGGAGTCTGTGTCGGCAGTGGAGTCGCAGGCGATTGTGCGACAGCGGCAGAAGCGGCAATCAACAGGCCGGCAACCACGAAGGCGCGAGAGAGAACAGACCAGATTCTTTGCATGCGAGTTAATGTACCAGCAGGGTGAATTGCTCCGGGGCGAATCCTCTTGACAGCCAGCGGCAGCTTTGTCTACTTTGTAGATATGGCGGAACTGCTGGGCACCTTTGAACAACTCGTCCTCCTCGCCGTGGTGCGGCTGGATGAGGATGCCTACGGGCGCTCGGTACTGCGCGAGATGGAGCAGACCTTCGTTCGCACACGAAGCGTGGCGGCGGGTGCTGTCTATGCAACACTGGACCGCCTGGAGCAAAAGGGGCTCTTGAAGTCGAGGCTAGCGGAAGGCACGCCAGCCCGCGACGGCCGCAAACGCCGCTTCTACCGGCTGACGGCACACGGCTCTGCTGCGTTGAACGAAGCAAAGTCCACCCTGGAATCAGGATGGAGATCATGTAGTTGGCCACTGGAGGTGTTGTGATGAAAACAATTGCCCCACCAAACACAATGCAGCAATTGCTGCTGGCTCTGCTACCGGCTAACAGCCGGGAAACCATTTCCGGCGATCTGCACGAAGCCTATGTGGAGCGTCATCGGCAATCGGGCTCGTTCTCCGCCGATGCATGGTATGTGCTCCAGGTTCTGAGCTTCCTTCCGCGCGGCTGCATCGATGCTTATGCGCATAACCCCCTGCTGGCGCTGGTGTGCTGTTTTACCGCGGCTTCGGGAGCCTGGCTGGGCACCATGAGCATCCTTCTGCGGCACCAGCATCTGGTGCAGAGTGAATCCATCGCCGGCACCATCGCCGCGCAGGGACTGCTCACGCTCGCGGTATTGCCCCTGCGACGCATCAGAATGCTGCGATGGGTTGCGCTGGCTGGTTGCCTGCCGGTGTTGTATCTGGCGGCCGGCGCGCTGTACTCCACGCTGCACAGCACGGATACAGAAGGCTACATCCTCCTGATTTCGCTGGCTCTCATCGTGCAGTCTGTTCTCACCTGGATCGCCATGTTCCGCACGCCGAAGACGACCATCACCGCCTGAGACAAGAGTCTCCCCGTGCTGCCATCCGTTATGCTGCCGTAATGGCTACACCTCTCAAGCGCGCGCTCGTCACCGGCGGCGCCGGGCTCATCGGCTCGCACATTGTCGACCTGCTGGTGCGCGAGGGCTGGACCGTTCGCATCCTCGACAACCTGGAGCCGAATACCCACAAGCTCGGCAAACCTGCGTGGATCAATCCCGCCGCCGAGTTTCGCCAGGGCAATGTGCAGGATTACGCGATCATCCGCTCCGCGCTAGAAGACATCGACGTCGTCTTCCATGAAGCGGCCTACGGCGGCTACATGCCGGAGATGGCGAAGTATGTCCTCGTCAATAGCTTTGGTACGGCACAGATGCTCGAGATTATCCGCGACGAAAAGCTGCCCATCCGCAAGGTGCTCGTTGCCAGCTCGCAGGCTGTGTATTCCGAAGGCGCAGCACTCTGCCCCGAACACGGCCACGTTGTACCCTCCATCCGTCCTGTAGCGCAGCTTCGCGCGGGCGACTTCAGCGTGCATTGCCCGGTTTGTGCGAAGCCCACGCAATCCATCCCCACACCCGAAGCCACGCCCGGCGGCGGCGAAACTGTGTACGCGCTCACCAAGGTTGACCAGGAACGGCTGGTGCTGCTGTGGGGCAAGCAGACCGGCATTCCCACGGTCGCGCTGCGCTACTCCTGCACCTACGGGCCGCGGCAGTCGCTCTTCAATCCCTATACCGGCGTCATCGCGATCTTCTGTACGCGTCTGCTCAATAACCAGCCGCCGGTGATGTATGAAGATGGCGGCCAAACGCGAGACCTGTGTTTCGTCGAAGACATCGCTCGCGCCAATCTGCTCGCCGCCGAATCCGACAAACTCGACGGCCTCCCCGTCAACGTGGGCAGCGCCAGCGCCACCAGCGTGCACGACCTCGCCGGCATCATCGCGCGGCAGCTCGGTGTCGACATCGCACCATTGGCGCGCGGCGAATTCCGTCCCGGCGAAATCCGCTCGCTCATCTCCGACATCTCGCGCATCCAGACGATTGGATATGAGCCCAGCGTCAGCATCGAGGAAGGCATCGCTCGCTACGTCGCATGGATCAAGACACAGGGCACGGTCGCCGACTACTTTGCCTCCGCCGAAGCCGACCTCCGCGCCAAGGGCATCGTCCAGTCTGTTCGAGGCTGACAATCCACCCACGCGCGGATGTAATAATGGCGCGCATGACTTCCTTCGAAAGCACTCGCCGACGCTTCCTCGCCGTCTCCGCCGCCGCTGGGGTGGGGCACACCCTTTTTCCCGGCGCCCTGTTGGGCCTCGCCACCGCTGCTGCTGCCGCGCAAACACCCGCCAAACCAGACGCCGAAACCAAGCTGCCGCCCATCACCATTGAGATGATCGAGCAGGCCGCAGCGCTCTCCGGCCTCGCCTTCACCGCCGAGCAACGCAAGGTGATGATTGACGGCCTGAACAATCTGCGCAGCGACATCACAGACGTGCGCAAACTAGTGTTGCCGAACTCTGTCGCGCCCTCGATGGTCTTCAACCCCGTGCCGCCGGGAGCCAAGCTCGACACAATGCGCAAGCCGATGAAGCTCGAGCCCGCTGCGCACGTTGTGTTTGAAAAGGACACCGACGACCCTGCCGCTCTCGAAGCGTTCGCGTTCTTCACCGTGCGCCAATGGGCGGAACTGCTGCGTACGCGCCGCGTCACGTCTACGCAACTCACGAAGATGTATCTCGGCCGGCTGAAGCGCCTGGATGCGCAACTGCATTGCGTGATCACGCTAACCGAAGAACGCGCGCTCAAACTCGCAGCTCAAGCTGACCGCGAAATCGCCGCCGGGCACTACAAAGGCCCGCTGCACGGCATTCCGTGGGGCGGGAAAGATTTGCTGGCAGTCGCCGGCTACCCCACTACATGGGGCGCGGGAGGCTTTGAGAAGCAGAGCTTCGACGAAGATGCTGAAGTCGTCAGGCGCCTTGACGCCGCCGGCGCTGTGCTCATCGCCAAGCTCACGCTCGGCGCGCTCGCGCAGGGCGACCTGTGGTTCGGCGCGCGCACACGGAACCCCTGGAACACGCACCAGGGTTCGAGCGGCAGCTCCGCCGGATCGGCCAGCGCCGTCTCCGCGGGCTGCGTCGGCTTCGCCATCGGCACAGAGACGCTCGGCTCCATTTCATCGCCTTCCACGCGCTGCGGCGTCACCGGTCTGCGGCCCTCTTTCGGTCTCGTCCCGCGCACGGGAGCCATGGCGCTCTCGTGGTCGATGGACAAGATCGGCACGATCTCGCGCTCCGTCGAAGACTGCGCTCTGGTGCTGCACGCCATCTACGGCCCCGATGGCCACGACCTCAGCGTGCAGAATGCCGCATTCAACCCGGACTTCACGGTCGACGTGCGCCAGCTGCGCGTCGGCTATCTGAAATCCGCGTTCGACACGCCGAAGTTTACTGAGCCCAAGCCGCCCAGCGAAACGCTTGCCGGCAAGGAACTCGAAGCCTTCAACCGGCAGGTGACGAACCGCAAAGCCGCGTTCGCGCGGACGCTCTATGACGCGCAATACAACACGCGCGCACTGGAGACACTGCGCAGCATGAATCTGAAGCTGATCGAAAAAGAGCTGCCGGATTTCCCCTTCGGCGCGCTCGTGCCCATGCTCGAAGCCGAAGGCGCAGCGGCCTTCGACGAACTCACGCGCTCCGGCCGCGATGCTCTGCTCACCGGCCAGTTGCCCTTCGACTGGCCCAATCAGTTCCGCACGGCACGGATGTATCCGGCAGTCGAATACATCCAGGCGGCCCGCGCGCGCACCTTGGCGCTGGCCAAAATGACCGCGCTGTTTGCCGACATCGATGTGCTAGTGACACCCACGTTCGGCCCGCAGCTCACCGCGACGAACCTCACCGGCCAGCCTGCCATCATCGTCCCCAACGGCGTGCGCGGAGACGATGCTCCGCCCTCGCCCACCCAGGCAGATGGCGCTCTCAATAACGCTGGAGGCCCCGGAACTCCGGTCTCGATCACGTTCCTTGGCCCGCTCTATGGCGAAGCGAAAGCCTGCGCGCTTGCAGCGGCTTACCAGAAGAAGACGGGCTTCCACCTGCTGCATCCAAAAATCAGTTAGGCGGAATCAGACCCAATAATTACTTTGCCAACTCTGCTTTGACCAGATCGCTCAGCAGGCGGCCGTCAATGCGTGCGCCGTTAGTCAGCCCACGCTGCTGCGCGACTTTCATCACCGCACCCATGTCTTTGGGTCCGGGCTTGGTTCCACCGTTATCCGCAGTAATCTGCGCGATGGCGCCGTGCACAATCGCGCGCACATCCTCTTCACTCGAAGCCTTCGGCATGTAGCTGTCGATCAGCGCAATCTCAATCGTCTCTTTCTCCGCGAGCTCCGGCCGATTGCCTTTGGTGAACTGTTCGACCGATTCGCGCCGCTGCTTCAGCAGCGTGGTGATGATCTGCTGCTCTTCGGCGTCGGTCAGCCGTTCGCGCTTGTCAATCTCTTTGGACTTGAAAGCCGACTTCACCATGCGCAGCGTGGTGAGCCTGTGCTCCTCGCGCGCCTTCATCGCCGTAATGATGTCCTTGCCAATCTGGTCGCCTATCTTTGCCATCGCTGCACCTCTTACGCCAATACATCAGTGTACCAAGCCGCGTTCTCGCTAAAATAGAAGCATGATTCGCAAGACACGTCTCTTCACGCCCGGCCCCACACCTCTGCTTCCCGCTGCGCAGTTTGCCATGGCTGCGGCTGACATCCACCACCGCACGCCGGAGTTCCGCGCCCTCTACACGCGCGTACTTGCGCAGCTCAAAGAGTTCGTCGGCACACAGAACGACGTCATCCTGCTTTCGAGCTCCGGCACCGGCGCGATGGAAGCCGCCGTCTCCAATCTCACCTCACCCGGAGACCGCGTTCTGGTGCTTTCTGCCGGCAAATTCGGTGAGCGCTGGTCGGCAATCGCCAAGGCCTTCGGCTGCGAGGTCGACCTCGTCAGCAAACCATACGGCGAAACGTTTACTCTCGCCGAGATCAAATCCGCGCTCAAGCTGGAGACGCGCGCCGTCTTCATGCAGGCTAATGAGACCTCCACCGGCACCACGCATGACGTGCAAGGCATCGCCAAGCTTCTGCGCGACGCAAAGTCCGAGGCGCTGCTCATCGTCGACGGCATCACCGGCCTCGGCACCAGCACATTGGACATGGAAGACTGGGGCATCGACGTGCTCATCGGTGGATCGCAGAAGGCCGTGATGATTCCGCCCGGGCTCAGCTATCTCGCCATCAGCCAGCGCGCCTGGGACCGCATGGAAGCCACCTACAATCCGCGCTACTACTTCGATCTGCGCAAGGAGCGCAAGAACGCGAAGAATGGCGAGAGTGCTTACACGCCAGCCGTCGCGCTTATCGCAGCGCTGGGTGCAGCGTTTGATTGGATCGCCGCGCAGGCCGCCACGCCTGACAACCCCAAAGGCGATCTCGTTACCGGTCGCAAGATGCTGGTCGACAATGCCGAAACCATTGCCGCCATGACGCGCGCGGCGCTCGAAGCCATGGGCTTCAAGATGTTTACGCATTCGCCCGGTGCGGCCGCCACCGCCGTGCTCGCGCCCGAGGGCGTGGACTCCGGCCTCATCGTGAAAGAACTCAAGTCGCGCTTCGCCGCCATCATCACCAACGGCCAGGGCGAGATGAAAGGCCAGATCTTCCGCATCGCACACCTCGGCTATTTCGATTACATGGACACCATCGCGCTGATTGGCGCTCTGGAGCAGGTGGTCGTGAAATCCATACCGCAGCTGGGCGTGAAGTTCGGGGATGGAGTGATTGCCGCGCAGAAGGTCTACGTAGAGCGGACGAAAAGCTAGTCGCTTATTGCTCCTGCGAGCCTAGCCTTCCCACATTTTTCGTAAGTCGTCAGGTCCTGGAATATCCGGCATCTGGCTTAAGTGGGAGGGCTCTTGTAGGACTTCTTGTATGCGGCGAAGTTTTGCGAGCCTTTCATCGCTTAGTTTGGCGAAAACGCTTGAAAGCCTGTACGCATAAATGGGCATGTCCACAAGCTGTTCTTTCGTTTAATGCCTCAAGCTTTCGCCGTTGGTCTTCTTCGTCAAATTCGGGCGTATATCTCTGCAAATTGTCGCTCAGTTGTGGATTCTCCGGGTTGAATTTGTGGAAGTTGCAAAACTGCTTCGGGAGTGGTGCAGCCTGTCACCGTCATTCCAAATAAGATACTCACATGGCAGCCCTCTCTCAATTTTCTGAGACCGAACAGTTCCCAGCTTCTATTCAGACTGAAATCACGGTCCTTGGAGCCATGCTTTCGGATCCCATTGCCATTGCTGACGCAACTGCCAAGCTGCGCCCCGAAGACTTCGCGCTCGATTCGCACCAGCGCATCTATCGTGTCATTCTTGAACTGCTCGAAAAAGGCCATGCTGTCGACCTCATCACAGTTGATGCAGCCCTTACCGTTCGTAAGGAGCTAGATGCTGTCGGCGGTGCGGGTTACTTAGGCCACCTAATCGCCGGCATCCCGCGCAACCCCAACATCGAAAGCTACGTCCGCATCATCAAGGACAAAAGCCTGCTGCGCCAGCTCCTCCGCGTCTGCAGCGACGGCATGGCACAGGCCGCCGAGCAGAGCGAAGACGCAACCACCGTCCTCAACAACATTGAAGTCGGCCTCGCCGAAATCGCGGATGACGCCATTCAGCGCGGCTTCTCCGGCATCCCGGACATCGTCGCCAACTCCTTCGGTAGCATTGACGCGCTGTATGAGCAGGGCCGCGAAGTCACCGGCTTGGCCACGCATTACATCGAGTTCGACAAGATGACCAGCGGCCTGCAGAACTCTGAGCTGATCATCATCGCCGCTCGCCCCTCCATGGGAAAAACCGCACTGGCCATCAACATCGCGCAGAACTGCGCCGTGAAAGACAACAAAGTTGTCGCCATCTTCTCGCTCGAAATGAGTAAGGAGTCGCTGCTGCGACGCATGCTTGCGTCAGAAGCCACGGTCGGCTCGCGCAAGCTGCAGACTGGCTTTATCCCGCGCGAAGACCGCGGCAAGCTGATCGCCGCGCTCGACCGCCTGATGAGCTCCAAGATGTTTGTCGATGACACGCCCGGCATCACGCTCGCCGAGATGCGCGCCAAAGCCAGAAGACTCCGCCAGCAGGAAGGCAAGCTCGACCTCATCGTCATCGACTACCTGCAGCTCATGACCGGAACCAAGACCGGCACAAAAGGCTTTGAGAACCGCACTCAGGAAGTGAGCTCCATTTCACGCGGCCTGAAGGCGCTTGCCAAGGAATTAGGCGTGCCGGTGGTCGCGCTCTCGCAGCTCTCCCGCGGCAGCGAGCAGCGCACCGGCGACAAAAAACCGCTGCTCAGCGACCTGCGCGAATCCGGCTCCATTGAGCAGGATGCTGACGTGGTCGCCTTCATCCATCGCGAGGAGTATTACGACCGTGAGAATGAAGATCTGAAGGGCAAGGCGGAGATCATCATCGCCAAGCAGCGCAACGGCCCCACGGGTTCCGTGCGCATGGCGTATCTCGCCGACTACACGCGCTTTGAAAACCTCGACCGGGCGCACGACTCCGGCGGCGATGCCTACTAAACAAATCTGCTCTCCTGACAACCTACTGACAGTATGCTGTCAGTAGCGCTTCTCTACTCTGCGAGGGTAGTTGATTCCCCAAATCGCAAAGGAGAAGCTCCATGAGCAAGTTTGATACGAATGCCATTACCTGGTTTGAGATTCCCACCACCGACTTCGAGCGCGCGACAAAATTTTACGAGTCGATGCTCGACGCCAAGCTGCGCGCCTTCCCCGGCCCAGAGCCCTGCAACATGTTTCCTTCTGAAGACGGCGGCGTGGGCGGATGCATCATCCATCGCCCGCACCAGAAGCCGGCGAACGACGGCACGCTCGTCTACCTCAACGCCGATGGCAAGCTGGACGCCTCGCTCAAGCGCGCAGAATCGCTCGGCGCAAAGGTGCTGGTCCCGCGTACGGCCATCCCGGGCGGCTTCGGCTTCTATGCCTGCGTGCAGGATTCCGAAGGCAACCACGTCGGCCTGCACAGCCGCGAATTCTAGCGGCGAGGCTGGCACATGAGGCGCGCTGACCGTCTCTTCCGCATCGTGCAGATGCTTCGCTCCGGTCGCCTGAAGACCGCTCACGCACTCGCCGAGCGCCTTCAGGTCTCCGACCGGACGATCTATCGTGACGTTCGCGATCTGCAGCTCGCCGGCCAGCCCATTGAGGGCGAAGCCGGAGTCGGCTACGTGCTGCGCCGTGATTTCGATCTCCCACCGCTTATGTTCACTCCCGATGAAGTCACCGCGCTCGTGCTGGGTGCGCGCCTGGTCAAGGCCTGGGGCGGAACCGAAATGGTCGCTGCTGCCGGTGCAGCTCTCGCGCGCATTGAGGCTGTTCTTCCCGCCGAGCTGGCCGCGCGTGTCGATGCCATTGCACTCTATGCGCCCGGCTTCAAGATGCCCACCGCGCACCGCCGCCTGCTGGACCGTCTGCACGCGGCCTGCCTCAGCCGCACAGTGATTGTCTTTACCTACACGCGACTGGCGGACGACGCATCACGCGCGGAGTCACGCCGAGTGCGCCCGTTGGCGCTGGCCTTCTGGTCCGGCGTTTGGACGCTCGCCGCCTGGTGCGAGATGCGCAATGACTTTCGCAGCTTCCGCATCGATCGCATGGAGGGCCTCGCCGACACCGGCGCCACGTTTACGCCGAAGCGCGGACAGCGGCTGGAAGATTTTCTCAAGCGCGTGCGCACGCAAACCCGCAGCGCGAAAGCTAGTACGTCTCTCCCGGCGTCTGCTGCGGATTGATCTTCACCGGATCCTTCTTGTACGGGCGGCCCTTGGCGAGCTCCGCATCCAGCTGCTTGTCATATCCGTAGATATCGTCGAAGAAGTGCATGGTTCCGTCTTCGTCGGCAACCGCTGTTAAATAAGTCACACTCACAGGCAGCGTGTTCTGCAGCGCAACCTGGCGATTCATCTTCGTGGGATCGTCGTTGAACATCGCGTCGTGAATTTTGTCCGCAGTCCAGTCACCGCTCTGATCGCGCAGCACCCAGTTGGCCATCTTCTCCGCATCATTCAGCCGGATGCAGCCGTGTGACTTGTCGCGCCGCGTCAGGTTGAAGAAGTTCATCTCCGGCGTGGAGTGCATGTAGACGTCATACTCGTTGGGGAACAGGAACTTCACCAGCCCGAGCGAGTTGTCCGCGCCGGGCTTCTGCCGGACGAGGAACCTGCTGTGCGCCAGGTCGCGGACTGTCCATCCAGTGACGCCCTTGCCGCTGCTGTCCAGCACCTCGTAGTTGTGCTTGTCGAGATACGCCTGCGCGCCACCGCCCTTCAGATGACCTACCAACTCCTTCTTCACAATCGACACTGGCAGATTCCAGTAAGGCCGAAAGATGACGAAGCGCATCTCGCGCACGAAGACCGGCGTGTCATGGTTGCCATGCGCCTGCCCATCCACCACCTTCATCTTGAAGGCCAGCGTGTGGTCCGGCTCATAGGCGCGCACCCAGAACTCCGGCAGGTTCACCATCACGCGCGGGTTCACATATTCGTCCGGCATCCAGCGCCAGTGCTCCAGCGAGTTGCCCATCGAGATCACGCGTTGGTCCAATGGCACGTTCAGCGAATCAATAGTCGACTGCGTCAGCTTGCCACCATCCGTAAGGCCGTGGCGCTGCTGGTAGTGCTTCACAGCGGCGGAGAGATCAGCGTCATAATTTGCCGGCGCCGGAGCGGCAGTTGAAGACGCGACCATCGGCGCATCGCCTTCCAGTTGCAGCCGCGCTTGCAGCTGCGGCAGCGCGGGATACGCGCCGCCAACTTCAACAGTCTTGGCCACGCCCGGCAGTGGCGGTTGCGGAGCAGCATCCTGCGCCTTAGCCAGCGCAATGTATTGCGGCAGCACATTCTCCGTGGCGCGGTACATCTCATTCTGCGGCTCAATAGAAGCCACCGTCGCCGGAATGTTCGTAGAGTCCACGCCCTTGTCGTTCAGAAATCCGGCTACATCAA
>Ga0182015_10005490_pt1 | contig 13160 bp, 16 predicted proteins | sample 712P3MmetaG_FD_120478 | JGI IMG/M metagenome (GOLD analysis project Ga0182015, IMG submission 120478) | Permafrost microbial communities from Stordalen Mire, Sweden - 712P3M metaG | ecosystem: Environmental > Terrestrial > Soil > Wetlands > Permafrost | place: Sweden: Stordalen | collected...
GACGAAGGAAAGAACCGCCAGATCCGCCGCATGCTGGAGGCGCTAGCAGTGAAGGTCCTGCGGCTGGTGCGCGTAGCCATCGGGCCCCTCGCGCTTGGCGATCTGGCCAAGGGCGCGTCGCGCGCGCTCACCCCGGCGGAAAAACTTTCGCTCGACGCGGCGATGCACCTTCACCGCCGAATATAAGTGGCTGCGCAAAGGCGAACGAGATGCTCTCGAGCGTGGCAAGCAGAGGAAATTTTCCACGTGAAGCGGTTGATAAGTTCCAGCGAACCGGCAAGACCTGTAGCCGCGGTCTTCCAGACCGCGGGGTTTAGATTCAAGTCGGCCGGAAGCCTCTCCGATTCATTGCACTTGCGCCTTAAGATGGACCGCTCCTGCTGCGTGAAGCCTTGCGCCGGGCCGTTGTCTAAACCCCGCCCTCTGCAAGAGGGCGGCTACACGTTCTTGTGGCCGAAGCTGGGCTCCTATCCCACAAATCCGGTGGCCGGCCGCAGCCCCCCGCCTTTTCTCCTTGTTATCTTTTACATCCTCGAATCCGTGCCTCGCACTCGGGCCCGCCAAGTCCCGCAGCCCACCCGGCGTCAGCTTGCAAAAGTTCGCCACAGCCCCTAGTCTCAGTACACTCGTGCCTGACCTCTCACTCGAAACTCTCGTTTACGGCTTCATTTCCTACGTTGTTTTTCTTTTCTCCACCACCTGCCACGAAGCCGCCCACGCCTTTGTGGCCAAGCGCGGCGGAGATAATACCGCGGCGCTGGCCGGGCAAGTCACCTTGAATCCGATTCCGCACATCCGCCGCGAACCGTGGGGCATGGTGGTCGTCCCGCTTCTCGCCTTTCTGTTCACCCACGGGATGATCGGGTGGGCCAGCGCACCCTTCGATCCAGCTTGGGAGAGACAGCATCCCAAGCGCGCCGCGGTAATGGCGCTGGCCGGTCCGGCGGCAAACTTCACGTTGATGCTGATCGCAGCCGTGGGCTGGCATTTGGGCCGCTCGATGGGGTGGCTACAACTGCGATCCGGCGAGAACCCGAATTTTGCCTTCGTGGCCTTGTTTGTCTTGTTCTCCCTGAACTTGCTGCTGGGCACGTTTAACCTGCTACCGGTGCCGCCGCTGGATGGCAGTACCGGGATCATGGTGCTGATGCCCGCCGGCACCGCACAACGCTACCTCGACTGGCTGCGGGAGAGCAGTTACGCGCGGCTGGGGCTGCTGGTGGCACTGCTGGGATTCCGCTATTTCTACGGCCCGATCGAAAATCTCGCCCAAAACCTGCTCCTCCGCAGCCATTTCTAGGCTCGCTTCGCCCATCCCGTCTGCGCCGTCTTTTTCTGGGGCGACCACACCCGGGCCCAGTCGCAACGCGTCACCGCCGCAAACGATTGCCGCCCAGGCTCGGGAACACAGCGGCGCAGAAAAACCCGCTCGCCGACCTCCGGTGGTTCAATTCCGCACAACACAGCCCGAGTGTCTCGCTCGAGTACGCCGGCAGAAATGCGTCCGGGCCCCAAGGTCTCGCGTTTTCATCGGCATAGAAGCGTGGAGATTGGCCAGCCGCCTGCAATCCAGATCCTCCGGAGGCCGCGGATGATTTCGCCAGCCCATCATCACGTCACCACGCATTACCGCGTCGAGGTCTCCGGATGGGACAAGAACCAGGCTTTCTTCGTCGAAAGGTCCGAGCTGGCCCACGCTCCTACCAAAACCGTCGAGGTTGCCGAGCGAAAAAGTACGCTGACCCCCTGCATCCTGGGCGACGACCCTGCACAACTCGAGGCGCTGTCCACGCTGGTCGAAGAGTTGGGTTACGAATCGATCCTGACCTCCGACCCGGAAGTACGACCAGCGGCGGCGCGTGAAGACGCTGGAAGAACAGCTACTGAAGGATCTGGAGTTTCACGGCATCGTCGGGAAAAGTCCGGCGATGCTGGAAGTGTTCGATTTTGCGCGCAAGCTCGCGCGGCATTACACCAACGTGCTGGTGGCCGGACCGACGGGCGCGGGCAAGGAGTTGGTGGCGCGGGCCATTCACCATCTCAGTCCGGTGAGCGCGCAGCGGCTGGCGGTGTGTAACTGCTCGGCGATGCTCGACACCCTGCTGGAAAGCCAGCTTTTTGGACACGTACGCGGGTCGTTTACCGGAGCGACGGATACGCGGCCGGGCTTGTTGGAGTATGCCGACGGCGGAACGGTGTTTCTCGACGAGGTGGGCGAAACCTCGCTGGCCATGCAGGCGAAGCTCCTGCGGGTGATCCAGAATCGCGAGATCCAGCGCGTGGGTTCCCCGGAAGTGAAACAGATTCACGTGCGGCTGATCGCCGCGACCAATCGCGACCTGCGAGCGGAGGTTTTGGCGGGCCGATTTCGCGAGGATTTATTCTACCGCATCAGCTCCATCCAGATTCGCATTCCCTCCCTTGCCGAACGGCTCGAGGATATTCCTTTGCTGCTGCAATTTTTCTTGAAGAAATACAACGACGCTTACGGAAAGAAGATCCAGGGCTAACGCGGCGGGCGCAAGCCGTCCTGCTGCAGCACGCATGGCCTGGGAATGTACGAGAGCTGGAAAATGTGATCTCCAGCGCTTGCATCACGGCTACCGGGGATTTCATCGACTTGCCGGATTTGCCGGAGCACCTGCAGCATCGCGCGGCGCGCACACCGCAGGGCGACGAGTGGCGGCCGCTGTCGCTCGACGAGGTACGCAAGGTCCACATTCAACGGGTATTGGATATGTGCCAGGGCAACCGGCTCCGCGCGGCGCAGATTTTGGGCATCGGACGCACCAGCTTGTATCGCTATTTGAAGCGCGACGGGCAAGAGCACGAAGCGGCGGTGACATCGGGCCGCGCGGTGGCGTGACCTGCGCTGGCCATGGCGATCTCGACGTGCTGCCGCAGGAAGCGCCTCTTCGTGCGCACCACATTGTCCCGGCAACGCCGTCCAGTCCAGGGGAACGGCCGGCATGGGTCTTTTTTTTCAGGTGACGCGCCTTATCCTCGCCGGACACACACGCGGCGCGAACTGTTCCGCTCAGGAACGAATTCCCGCGTTGATGCAAGAATGGATTTCCTCCGTTTTGCCAAGCTTCACAAAACGCAGTGGTTGCAGGATTTGAGTTTGGCACCCGCCCTGCAATCCATAGTAATGATCGAATCGATAGGTTGCACCAAGCAGGCGAACCGGAGAGCCAGAACGCGGGTTGCGATTGCTGGAGTCTTGAGCGCCATGCGGCGACGGCGACGCAAAAACGACCCTCCGCGAAATGTTAGGGAGTCCGGGAGAATACGAGACGGTTTCGCGCAGAGGGCGGTTCGGAACTGCAACCGGAGGACGGTTCGGAACAGAAGCGCAGAAGGGCCGGTTCGGAACCGCAATTGCGAACGGCGATTAAAAATATTGTTGAAAGGATTCCTGTGGAAACCAGACGAAGCCATGCGGTGATTTCCGAACACGAGACGTCTCGCTGCCACGGAACGATCCTCCCCAGCCGTACCACCTCAGCGAAACCCCAATCCACTCGCCCATAACCCCCGAGCGCCGTGTGACGGTCGCGTGTTTGTTGCGCGGCGCTCTTTCCTCCCTGCCCTTGGACACGAGAATCGCCAGGAGCGACCGTCGCTGTCGCCCGATCACGAGTCGAGGACGAAGAAGGATTAGCCACGGAGTCACGGAGTACCGGCGAAGGATGGACAAGGAGTTTCAAGTTTCGAGACCGATTGGCCACGGAGGCACGAAGACACGGAGTTCCGGCGAAGGACGGACAAGGAGCTTCAGGTTTCAACGAGAACGCATGGGTTACGAAAGGAAGCTGGATCAGGAATGCGTGGCCTTGAATGTCGCAAGGCACTTGCGCGCGGTGTCTAGCTCGGAGAGGCGGCTGCCTTCCTGCTCGATCAAGTAATACTCCACGCCGCCGCCGCTTTCTGCCGCACTAAAAATGGCTTTCCAGTCTGCGGCGCCTTCGCCGAAGAGGACGGTGTACCCCTTGGCTGGATCGGGCGACCAGTCTTTGCAATGCAGCGAGCGAATGCGGCCGGGGTTAGCGCGGATCCAGGCTACTGGATCGGCGCCGGCTTCGAGGCACGTGCCGACATCGAATTGCAGCATGACGGTGGGTTTGGTGTTCTTCGCCAGCACATCCATGGGACGCACGCCGTCGATGGGGACAAACTCAATCTTGTGGTTGTGATAACCGGCTTTCAGGCCGGACGGTTCGAGTTGCTCGGCGGCGTAGTTCAGCGTGCCCGCGAAGGTTGTCCAGCCTTCAATGCCGGGATCGAGGTGAGCGGAGGCGATGACTACGTACTTGCAACCCAGAATGTGGTTTCGATCGCGGGTCTTGGCGATATTGTCTTTGTTCAGATAGTCGGCGTTGTTGTGCGTGGAATAGCAGCGCACGCCGAGATCGTCGATGAGCTTTTTCATGCCCTTCGTTTGGGCCTCGGTCCAGTCCCAATAGGGCGCGTAAAACTCCACGCACTGGTAGCCCATCTCCGCGACCGCGCGCACGGTGCCCTCCGGATCGGTCTTGAGGGCGTTGCGGACCGAGTAAAGCTCGAGGCCGACAGGAATCTTCGATGCGGCAGTAGTGCGCATGGCCAGCGGCAGCATTGCAGACATGGCGAGGAAAGAACGACGAGAGAGACCGTCAAGCTTGGGCATGGCGGAATGCTACGACGAATCGGGATGGATTTCATTCGGATTTGATGTCGCCCAGGAGAATACTTTTTGGGCCACTCGAGTTGACTACCCCCCGGTTTTTTATAAGTGCGGATACTAAAGGGGTTAAAGTGGTTTGTTTTGATAGACTTTTGCAAGTGTTGATTCTGAATGACTTAGCTTTGCTGTAGGGGTTGGCTCCGAATTGGAGCGATTTGGGGTTGCCACGAGACGCCCTTTGGACGAGGCCGTGATCGGCATTCGTCGGGTTGTGGCGCGACGCGAAAGCTCAAGGACTTTGGGAGGTCTGCGTACCGGATTCGAGGTATGGCAATGCGGCCTGCCAACTGTTTCTCTAGCTGTCTGGAGGAATACAGGATGACTCGAGTATATGGTTACGTTGCTGCGCTGCTGCTTACGGCTGCTTTGGCGGCACCTGTAATTACCTGCGCCACCCCCGTGCCACAAGACGACCGTGTTTACGATCGGGACCACAAGGATTACCACCACTGGGACGACCATGAAAGCCAGGCTTGGGGACGGTTCCTGGCAGAGAACCATCGGAAGGACCATGAATTCGCGAAGGCTAACCGGAAAGAACAGGCCGAATACTGGAATTGGAGACACAGCCACCCGGATTGAGATCTCGCTCGGTTGATTCGAAAAAGAAGGTCACGCCGTATTTGTTTAGTGCTGACGTTCACTGCCAGGCGTTTGGGGCACAGCAATGCTGTGCCCCGACAACGTTGTGGCGGCGACAGCGTTGTTCGGTCGACGGGTGGACGGGCAACTGAAGTCGGCGAAGCGCCATCCACTCATTCGTGTACGGACTCATAGACTGGTTAAAGCTCGGCCGGAGGCGTGCCGCTGGACCGAAGTCCCTGGCTTGGATTTGTGCGATTTTCGTGGTGATACTGGCGCCCATGGCATCAACGTTCGCAGCGCCGCAAAACCTTACCTTCAAGATTCCTCCCGTCAAAATTCCGTTCACGGTTAAAGATCAGACGGCTTCGATTACCGCTTCGGCAGTGATTTCCCTGGTTTCGCAGGACCGCGATCGCGACGTGTTCAAGCTGGAACTGAGCGCGGACCTTGCGGACCTACAACAAAACATGACCGGGCTACTGGGCTCGCAGTTGGATAAGGACGATCATTGCGGAGAGCGCATTACCATCCAGCACGCTGCGCTGGTGCCCGCCGATCCTGCCAGCGTTGCGACCGTAGAGTTGCACTACGAGCGGTGGGCTTGCGTGAAGATAATGGGAAAGCAGCAGGCCAAGAAACTGGTGGGGGGCAACGCGGTGATTCCGGTAAAGCTTACGCCGGGGGTGGAGGAAAATAATACGGAGTTGCGGCTGGTACCGGAGGTGGGGACGATCGAGGCAGACGGTTCGCTGGGCGAATTGCTGCGATCAGGCACGGTCGGGGCGACGATCCGCGAAAAGATTCGGTCGGCGATCTTGTCAGCGATGCAGAAAGGCACGAATCTTAGCGCGACGCTTCCGCCGGCGGCGCAAGGTTACGCCACGATTGAAAGTGCGGCGTTCAAGGATGCGGGTGCTGGACGGCTGATGGTGGTCTTGGACGGACAGTTGAGGATTACGAAGGAACAGGCGCAGATGTTGTCGAAACAGGTGAAGGAGCGGATGGCGGCACGGTGAAAGTGGAGGATTCTTCGAACGGCTCATGCGGCTTGAAGTGGGCTTGCCAGCTTACCTAGTTACACGGATTGCGAATTCGGTTGGGACTTTACGTCATGGTCCACGCACCTGGATGTGGCGCACAGCCAGAAATGGCTGTGCTACTGGCGGTTATGGACCTGAGTAGTAGCCGTCTCTGGATTGCACTACGAGGTCTTTCTGCTTCACCGTTAGCTGGATTTTGTGATAGCCGGGGCCTGCGTTTTTGTCCGGGGCGTAGCCTAGGCTGTATTGGTTGCGGAGTTCTTCTTCAATCTGGGCGTAGATTTTGACTACAGTTTCTTTCTTGGAGACTTCGAAGAGACGACCTCCGGTTTCTTTGGAAATTTGTTGCAGGATTTTTTTGCCGTCGGGGCGCTCTTGCTGGGGAAATCTTCCGCCACGGCGGCCGCCGCCCATTCCGCCCATGCGTCCGCCCTGGCCGCCGTACCCTTCGTCGTCCTTGAATAGAATGGAATAGATCACGGTGTCGGAGCGCTGCGCTTTTTCGATGGCTGTCGGCAAGCTCTCTTTGCTACCGTGATCGACGCCGTCGGAGAGGATGATCATCGACTTGCGGCCTTGTTGCTTGCTCATGAGTTCGTCGGCAGCCAAGTAGATGGCGTCGTAAAGGAGCGTTCCCCCGCCGCTTCTTTGGCGCGAGCCTCCTCCGCCTCCGTAGCCGCCATTGCTTCCGCCACCATTTCCGCCGCCGCCACTCCCACCACCTCCGCGACCCGCGCCGAATTCCGGCGTTTGCAACGACTGTAACGCCGCCTGCAATTTTGGCCTCAAGGGTGTGAATTCCTGCAGCAGTTCTACTTCCCGGTCGAAATGAATCACGAAGGCCAGATCCTTATCGGCGCGCAGCAGGTGGTCGAGGAAGCTATAGCTGGCGCTGCGCTCTTGTTCGAGAACGCGGCGCTGGCTCAGGCTGGTGTCTACGAGCAGGCCGAGGCGCAACGGGAGATCGCTTTCGCGGGCGAAGTAGTCGATGGGTTGCGGGTGGCCGTCTTCGGTCAACGCGAAGTCATCCTTTGTGAGGGTCGAGATGGTTTTTTCATGCTTGTCGCGGACGGTGGCCAGGACGCTGACGGTTTTTACTTCTACGGCGATTTTGGATTGGGAAGTGAGTTGGGCCGGTTGTTCCGGGGCCGGTGGTTGTTGCGGTGGTGGTTGCTGGGCCGCGGCGGTGGCGAATACGAGTAGGAAAAAAACGAATGGCAGGAGGCTTCTGGCCGGATTCGTCACTGATCGTCGGGCGGCACTTGGGAATGTTGGCTTTGGTTGAAGCACTAGATCAGATTCCCTTTCGGCGGGTAATTCGTTCCACGGATATGACCTGGGCTTGGACTTAGGCGAACGGTGGATGGCTTCGGCTCACGGGTGACGTTGAGGTCCTTCGGCGATCCTTGTCGGATCGCCTCAGGATGACAGTTGGTTGCTGTTGGGAACGTTGGCTGAGGCGCGCCCTAGCGTGATTACTGCCCGGGGGAGCGATACACAGACCCTTTGGGGCTGTGGGTAGACATGAGGTTCCGGGCAAACAAAGGTGTCTGTGTGTCTGTGCTACTTAGGAGCCAGGAAGGCGGAGGTCTCGCTTAGGAACTGCGCTAGTTGGTCGTGGTGGACCCAGTGGCCGGCGCTGGGGACTTCGATCAGGCGGCGATTGGGGATGGCTTGGTAGCGGGGATCGGATTCGGGGACGGGTAGAAAGCTTTCCAATCCCCAGAAGAATAGGGTGGGGCAGGTTATCTGACTTAGGATTTCCACGGCGTCCGCTATGTGGTGGCCGTAGGGGGGAAAGACGCGAACGAAATTGTCGAATTTCCAGAGCAACGAGCCGTCGGAATCCCAGTTGGTGCCGTGCAGGGTCAGGTGGCGGGCTACTTCGTCGGTCAGACGGGGATTTACTTCGCGCATGCGGGCCATGGCGGCGTCCAGGCTGGGATAGCTTTTGGTGCGACGCTTTTCGAGGTCGCGGATGTTTTCGATCCAGGAGCGGACGCGGGTAGAGGGCGGGCCGTGCATGGGATGTTCCATAGGAAAGCCCAAGCCTTCTATGGAGACCAGTTTTTGGACTCGCTGGGGGTAGACGCCGGCGTAGTGCAGGGCTATGCCTCCGCCCATGGAGTGGCCGACCAAGCGGACGGGGAAATCGTTGATTATGTCCAGCAGGGCGGACAGGTCGAGAACGTGTTCGGCTACGGTGTAGGCTGCGCCTGGAGCCCAGCCGCTGTTGCCATGGCCGCGGAGATCCAGGGCGTAGACGTGATAGCGCTGACTTAGTTCGCGGGCTACCCAGTCCCAGTTTCGGGCGTGATCGAGCGCGCCGTGGACCAGCACGACTGCGGGCTTGTTGTCCTGGCCGTAGTCCCAGAATTGGAGTTTGAGGCGGTCGGAATAGAAGAAGTGGGAGATGGGTTCCACGTTTAGCGATTCCCTCTTGCTGGCGTTGTCGGAGTTTGAAGATACTGAGTTTTTGGAGTCGCAGATGAGTTATTTATGTTGGGGCTTTTGCGCTGGCAAGCGCGGGATTGGAAGCTCAGGGCAAGAGAGGGCGGCTACAGGACTTGCCGTGTGGGCGCAGCGGCGCTGCGCCCCTACACGGCGATGGAGATGGTCAGTCGGCTTCGACTTGGAAGATTTCGCCTGGCAGGCGAACCATCTTGGTCTTGGCTGCGGCTTCTACCGCGCCGCCGCCGGCATTATCGTGGCGGGTGGGAAATTCGCGGCGGCCCGGGGCTGCCTGGCGATTCCCGTAACCGTTACGGTTTCCGAAATCGCTGCGGTTGTTAGAGCCGCTGCGACCTGTGAACTCAGAGCGCTCACGTAGGTGGATTGGGGGTTCATTGAGCCGGCCGGTCTGTTCGGCGGCCGGGATAGCGACGCCGTCGTCGGCGCGCAGGCGCTCCATTTTGATGCCGAGGGTGCGCTCGAGTTGGAAAAGCTCGGAGCGTTGTTCCCGGGCGAAAAGAGTGGAGGCTACGCCGTGTTTACCGGCGCGGGCGGTGCGGCCTACGCGGTGGATGAAGTTTTCGGCAACTTCGGGCAGGTCAAAATTGATGACGTGCGCGATGTCCTGGACGTGAATGCCGCGGGAAGCGACATCGGTGGCGACCAGAACGCGGTAGCGGCCTTGCTGGAAACCAGCGAGGGCGGAGTTGCGTTGCGATTGGGAGCGGTCGCCGTGAATCATGGCGGCGGAAAAGCCGTCGCGATTGAGATTCTTGGCGATGCGGTCGGTGGCGCGCTTGGTGCGGGCAAAAACCAGGCAGCGGCCAGTTTCTTTGGCTAGCAAGCGGTTTAGAGTCTGCTGCTTGCGGTCGGCGCTGACTTCGAAGGCCTGCATACGGATGTTTTCGGAAGGCTTCAGCACGGAGCCGAACGCGAGGCGTACCGGGTTGCGCATGTAGTCTTTTACGAGGTGGACGACCGAGGCTTCCAGGGTTGCCGAGAAGCACATGGTCTGGCGTTCCTTCGGAAGTGCGGCGGCGATGCGGCGAATTGCTGGGAGAAAGCCCATGTCGAGCATGCGGTCGGCTTCGTCGAGAACCAGGATGCGGAGGTCCTTGAAGTTGAAAAGGCGGCGATCGAGGAAATCCTCGAGGCGGCCAGGGGTCGCTACGATTAGACGGGCGCCTTTACGGATGGCGCTGAGTTGCGCGCCTTCGGAGAGACCGCCGACTACGCAGGCAGCGGGCTGAAGCTGTCTGCCGCGGAGCACGTTGTACACTTCGACGACCTGCATGGCGAGCTCGCGCGTGGGCACGAGAATCAGCGCGGCGATTCCGGGAGTTGCGCCCTGAAGGAGGCGCTCCATCACGGGAATCAAAAACGCCAGGGTTTTGCCGGTTCCCGTTTGCGCGGTGGCTAGAACGTCTTTGCCTTCTAGCGCTTGCGGGATAGCGGCGGCCTGCACCGGAGTGGGTGTCGTGAACTTCGCAGCCGACAGGCGCTCCTTGGTATAGGCGGAAATGATTGATTCTGAAAAACTTTGCATTCGGTATTGCTTTCTTGCTGGCTGAAGGATGGCGGCGCGCACACGATAAGCGGTGCGACTCGGCAAATTCGTTGCCAGTCTTATTTTAGATTACACCTAAGACGAACGGAGGAAACTGGAGGCGGGTATTCTCGGTACTGAGTTACTGATCCTAAGAGCAGCCGCACTACACAACCGCGGTATTAAGCGCAACGACAGTATAGCACAGGTTGGGTAGCGAACCGGAGTTATATTGCAGCCGGATTATTGAGGGCGCGTTCCGAGTCGCCAACAGAGGCCCCTTTCCGTCGTCGCGCCGGAGTAAACTTCGACCAGACCATGTTGTCGTATCACTACAAACCCGGACCTCCGCTGGACCGATTCGTACACGTGATCTGGTGCTTCGAGCAAGCTCCCATGCCACGTGCAAAGGAGCGGTTGCTGCCGGATGGTTCCGTGGAACTGGTGATCAATCTCCACGAGGAGCGGATCCCGGTCTACTCCCGGGAGAACCTGGATCGGTCCGAGATCTTCCGCGGCGGCGTGGTTTGCGGACCGCACTCGCACTTTTTCGCCATCGACACGATCGACGAGCTAAATGTCGTGGGCGTGCACTTCAAACCCGGCGGCGCTTACCCGTTTTTTTCGGCTCCCGTGCCACGAGCTTTACAATCTGCACGTCGGGCTCGACACGCTTTGGGGTCATAGGGCGGGCGAGGTGCGCGAGCGATTGCTGGCTTCGGCGACGCCAGTCGCAAGAGCACGCGTGCTGGAGCAGGCGTTGCTGGATGCGTCCGACGGGACGCTGGAACGGCATCCGGCGGTGGCGTTCGCGTTGAACGAGTTCCACGCGGCACCGGAGGCGCGGAAAATCGGCGCGGTTGGGGATGCGGCGGGATTGAGCGCGCGACGATTTATCGAAGTGTTTCGCAAGGAAGTGGGATTGACGCCGAAATTATTTTGCCGGGTGCGCCGGTTCCAGAGAGTGCTGCGGATGATTTCGGTAGGGCGGGGGACTGGGCGGATATTGCGGCGACGTGCGGATACTTCGATCGAGCTCACTTCATTCACGACTTCCGGGCGTTTTCCGGAATAAATCCATCGCGCTATCTGGCGGACCACGTTGAACATCTGAATCACGTACCGATTCACAGCTGACGTTGTAGACGCTTTCCGAGGGCGCTGGTACATTGCTTCCAACGGAATGCATGGACCTCGCGGAGAGATTCCCGCCGGCCTTCCCGCGCATCTTGATGCAGAGCGGACAAATTCGTTCCGAGTCAAACTAGTTCCAAGACGAACGAGAGAAGAGAGGGCGTATGCAGAAGGTTTTGATGTGCGGATTGGCAATGCTTTTGACGATCTGCAGCGTGGCGTCGATGTCGGCGGCAGCGGTGCCGCAGGATATTACGCAGACGGATAAGGATCGCGCGCTGGCTTATCTTGAGTCGACGAAGAAGGCCGTTGTGGAAGCGACCAAGGGATTGTCGGATGCGCAGTGGAATTTTAGGATAGCGCCGGATCGCTGGTCGATTGCGGAAGTGATGGAGCATCTGGCGGCCGCGGAGGATATGATCCGCGGATTGATCGTGGAAAAAGTGATGGTCAGTCCGGAAATCGGTCCGCGCGATCCGGCGGAGTTGAAGAAAATCGATGATGGCGTGGTTGCGCAGGTGCCGGACAGGTCGCACAAGTTGCAAGCGCCGGAACTGCTGAAGCCGACCAACCGGTTTGGTTCTCCTGCGGATGCGAAAGAACATTTCCTGGAGAGCCGGGCGACTACGGAACAATATTTGAAGACGACGCCGGATCTGCGCGGGCACGCGATTGATAGTCCGATGGGCGTGAAGCTGGATGGGTATGAGTGGGTGTTGCTGATTGCCGGGCACAGCGAGCGGCACACGAAGCAAATGTTGGAAGTGAAGGCCGACCCGAACTTCCCTAAACAATAGTTATCCTGGGCGAGATTTGATCTCGAGAGCCGTCGTTCGCAACCCTGATAAGGGTTGCGGGCGGCGCATCCGTGTTTTTCCGTGGGATGCGTCACTTGCACTGCAGGAATTCGAGGGGTATCTTTCCGGCACTGTTATTTGTTACGGAGGACAAATCAAATGGTGAAAAATAAATCGATGTTTGCCGGCGCGTTGCTGGCAGCGGTGATCCTGTCCGGGGCGCGAGTCTACGGCCAGGACAAACCCGAGGCTGGGGATGCTCACAAAATCGTGCGCGCGGCGGATCTGAAGTGGACGCCGATCATAAAGGGCTGCGACCTGGCGGCGGTTTCCGGCGATCCTTCGGCTGACGGCGCGGCGTTCGTGATTCGCGTCCGTTGCGCGGATGGAGCGAAAATCCCGGCGCACTGGCATCCCACCGATGAGAACGTCACGGTTCAGAAGGGAACGTTTTTGGTCGGAATGGGCGACACGTTTGATGAGAAAAAGATGACGGCGATGAATGTTGGAAATTTCGTGGCGATGCCGAAAGAGATGCGGCATTTTGCGTTGTGCAAGGGCGAGACGATCGTGCAGGTTCACGGCGTCGGGCCGTTCAAAGTAAATTGGGTGAATCCGTCGGAGGTAGTTGCTCCCGACGGACCAGCAAAAGCGAAATCATAGTTGACGCGGACTGCGAACGAATTCGCGATCGAGGCGCGTTCGATATTGATGGAACGGGCGGCTCACATTTAGGAGCGGCACTTGAAATTGCAGTTGGATGTGTGTGCTAGACTGAACATCGCAGTCGCGCGAGATGTGTGACTGCCATCGCGTGGAGCTTCGGGCTCTGTGCAACGAGGTCCCGCGAACCCCGCCAGGCCCGGAAGGGAGCAACGGTA
>Ga0182015_10005491_pt1 | contig 13158 bp, 7 predicted proteins | sample 712P3MmetaG_FD_120478 | JGI IMG/M metagenome (GOLD analysis project Ga0182015, IMG submission 120478) | Permafrost microbial communities from Stordalen Mire, Sweden - 712P3M metaG | ecosystem: Environmental > Terrestrial > Soil > Wetlands > Permafrost | place: Sweden: Stordalen | collected...
GCCAGCGAAATATGGATTCCGCTGCAGGATAGCTTTCGTTTTCGCTTCGCGGCAAATGCGCCACTGCGCCAGGTTTTTATTGAAAAGGGTGCGGGCAGGCCTTCCGACGTTGGTACCCACGACGTGAGCGTACAGCCGGGGTATCAATGGACCGGCCGGTCGAGTACCTATGCGAGAAACGAGGAGGAGCGTGAAATCATCCCCTGGTACATGGTGGAACGCGGCGAGCCGGCTCAGGATGGCTGGTATGTTGGGATCGAGTTCAGCGGACGCACGCGCCTGACTCTGCAGCGCGATGCGACCTCTGTGTACGGCGTCGCGGGCGTGAATCCGGAGCCCGGACCGTTTCGTACACGCCTCATGCCAACTGAGTCCTTCACCACCCCAACTGTCTTCGCCGGCGGCTTCTTGGGCGGCGTCGATGGAGCAGGCAATCAATTGCGGCCGTGGGTCCGTCAGGTTCTGAACAATCCACTTACCTGGAGAGACCCTGCTTACCCTCCGCTGGTGAATAACAGCTGGGGGAGCGGGATGCAGATCGATGAAGCGCTGGCGCATCGTATGGTGCGCGATTCCGCGGAGCTTGGCCTGGAACTTTTCCACATCGATGCGGGATGGTTTCGCGGCGTGGGCGACTGGTATCCAAGCCCGAGCAAATTCCCGCATGGGTTTGCCCCGATCGTCGCCGATGCACACCAGCGTGGGCTCAAATTTGGTCTGTGGGTGGACTGGGCCCAGGCTGGGGTAGACAGCACCCCGGGCGCGCTCAACGTGAACGACCTCAAAGTTAAGGATTGGCTGGTCGCCGACGTTCCCGAGGGCTGGCGCCCGGCCGAGTTCGTGGGCAGAACCATCGACCTCGGGTTTCCGCCGGCCAAAGAATATGCACAGCGTGAAGTGAATCGCATCATCACCGATTACCACCTGGACATGTTGGAACATGATGGATACGTGGTCGCGAAAAACTGTGCCCGCGCCGATCATCCTCACGCAGCGGCGAGTCCGCCGCAAATGTCGACGGTCACCGGCAATGGCATCCAGATGCCGAATGCTTCCAATTCCAGCGACGTGAGCTACCATGCGGTGCGCGCTTATTACGATATCTATACGCACATGCGGCAGCAGCATCCGGGGCTGCTCTTCGAAATCTGCAACGATGGGGGTCGAATGGTGGACTTCGGCAGCGCAGCGCATGGCGACTACTTCTCCATTACTGACACCTACGATCCACTCTCCAACCGGCGCGCGTTCTACGACACCAGCCACGTGTTGCCAGCAGCCATGCTGGAAGACTACGTGGATAAATGGCCTACCCCAAACATCGAGAATTTCCGCTACATGCTGCGCAGCGGCATGATGGGGATGCTCACCGTCATGCAAGACACCAACGCGTGGACGCCGCAGGAGCACGCCGCCGCCAAGGCGGAGTTCGCACTGTATAAGCAAAAACTACGGCCGCTCATCCGCGAGGCGAATCTTTACCACGTTTCGCCGCGGCCCGATGGGGTTCACTGGGATGGCGTCGAGTATTTCGATGCCAATCGCCACAGCGGCGTTCTTTTTGTCTTTCGCGGTTCGACCGTAAGCGAAGAGCAGCACGTCTTTCCAGTGCAGGGTGTTCAGGCCAGCCGCAACTATCGCCTCCATTTTGTCGACTCCAGCACGCCCGATCAAACGATCAGCGGCAGCAAGCTCCTGGCCAACGGGCTGACCGTAGTTTTGCCTTTGCCACAGAGTTCTGAACTCATCTTTCTGGAAGAGACCCGTGCCTTGCATCCGCTTGGCCGGCGCGGCGTACCCGACGATATCGCCGGCGCCGCTCTCTTTCTGGCCGGCGATGCTTCCTCTTTCATGACCGGAGCCCACCTGGTGATCGATGGCGGATTGACGATCCGCGCTCACCCATAACACCCGCACAAAATCCCGCCAACGGAATCCCGATCGACCGAATCCCGATCAATGGATCGTTTATCCGATACACATGCTTGAAATTTGTTCCTTACGACGCTATCGCGGCCACCGACCCTACTGCCGCGCCTGCTACAGCTCAGCGCAGAGGCGGCCCGGGGCATCTCTGCCGCCGGGGCAGCTGAGAAGCTTTACGAAGTAAATGAAATAATCAAGTGGCTCTCACTTACGGGTTTCTGATCGAAAGACACAAAAGGAAAATCTGATGACGTTCCGACAGATACTGATGTTTGCTGCGCTGGTTACGGCTCTCGCGGGTGCATCGTATGCGCAATCGACACCGCGAATGGCGCTATTGGCCATTTCCAAGCGGGATCACACGCTTGCCATCATCGACCCAATGACTCTCAAGGTCGTGACCACGGTTCCGGTGGGTGACGATCCGCATGAAGTGACTGCCTCCACTGACGGCCACACAGCATTTGTCTCCAACTACGGATTCGGGTCCCTCCACACTCTTGCCGTCATCGATCTAGCCAGCCAGAAAGCTTTGCAGCCCATCGATCTGGGGCCATTGCGCGGGCCGCACGGACTTTTCTTCACCCAGGGGAAAGTCTGGTTTACGGCTGAAGCCGCCAAGGCCATTGGCAGCTATGATCCGATGGCTGGCAAAGTCGACTGGATCATGGGTACCGGTCAGAATCGCACCCACATGATTTACGTCTTTCCCGATGCTAAACGCATTGTGACTACAAACGTGAGCTCGGCTACGGTCACCCTCCTGGACAAAACCGAAGGTCAGGCGGGTATGCCTCCCGGTCCGCCTCCAGGTCCGCCTCCCGGAATGACTCCGCCACCGGGCGGGCCTGGAGGAGGGGGCCCACCATCCTGGCCGCCCCCCGGGCCCCGCGGCGGGGACTGGATTGAGACCGTGATTCCGGTTGGTCGCGGTTCGGAAGGCTTCGATGTCTCTCCGGATGGCAAAGAGGCGTGGATCGCCAATGCGGGTGACGAAACGATAACGATCATCGATCTCGCCGCCAAGCGTGTCTCAGCGACTCTTTCTTCCAACACAGCCGGTGCGAATCGGCTCAAATTTACTCCAGACGGCAAACTGGTGTTGGTGACTGCGGGTTCAGCGGTGGTTGTCCTGGAGTCGGCTACGCGGAAAGAAGTAAAACGCCTGCCGGCGGTACATGGGTCTGGAGGTATCCAGATGCAGCCCGACGGTGCGCTTGCGTATATTGCTTGCGGACGTGACGGCTACGTCGCGGTTATCGATCTGAAGACACTGGAAGAGACAGGGCGCATTGAGATCGGCGAACCTGATGGGCTCGCGTGGGCTGTCCAGCCGTGACTTGATGCTTGATGGCCTTCCGTTAGGGACCAAGTGACTCAGGGGCGCGCCATCCTCCGCGGCCTGTCCGGCCGAGGAGTTCTCCACGCAGCGATTTTGGGTTTCCTTTTCGACGCGTGGCCGTCTGTTCCCCGGGTTCGGCGTCCTCGATGGAAGCACTTGAAGGACTTACGCTAAGCGCTTATATTGCCTAGGAGGCATTCAGCAGATGCACAAGTTAGGGATGGGAGTACTGGGAGTTGGAGAGATGGGCAGGCAGCACGCGGAGAATCTCCGCCGCCTGGTTCCCAGGGCCCAGCTGATTGCCGTGGCCGATGTGGATGGCGCCAGGGCGGCCAAAGTGGCGGCCGAGCTCGAAATTGAGCCCTCCTACGCCAGCCTGGAGGCAATGCTCGAGAACAAGAACATTCAAGCGATACTCATCGCGACACCGGACAAGTTCCATGCCGGCGCGGTCGAAACCGCGGCGCGAGCAGGCAAAGACGTTCTATGCGAGAAACCGCTCGGTTTGAACCTGCAGAGCGCAAAGGCAGCGCTCGAGGCCGTTCGCAAGGCAGGGGTACGGCTGCAAATAGGTTTCATGCGCCGCTATGACCCGGCATACGCGGCCGCCATGGAGCAGATCGAAGCCGGGGAGATCGGCGAGCCGGTGGTGTTCAAATCCGTCGGCCGGGACAAAGATATGCCTCCCATCGGGGCCTATCAGTCGGGGATCAATGGAATGCTGTTTTACAACAGCACCATTCACGACTTTGACCTGGCGCGATGGCTTACTAAGGACGAAGTCACCGAAGTACACTCGATCGGAACCGTGGCCATCCGGCCCGAGCTTGCGTCCTTCGGGGATGTGGTCGCCAGCCTGGTGAATCTTCGTTTCAGCAGGGGCGCGATCGGCAATATCGAATCGCATGTGCAGTGCCTGTACGGCTACGATGTGCGCACAGAGATCGTAGGCTCGAAGGGTTCGATCCTGATCGGAACCAACCGGAAAAACTCCGCAACCTTCATGAAACCAGCGCACGGCAGCTATGAGTTAGCAGACCACTTTCTTTCTCGATTTCGCGAGGCATACCTGGCAGAAGTGATCGACTTTGTCGACAACATGCTGGGCGACCGCGCTCCTCGAGTGACCGGAGAAGACGGTTTGCGCGCCCTGGAGATCGCCGTGGCCGCCGAAAAATCGCTGCAGATCGCGGCCCCGTGCGTGGTCGGCTAAGCCGGTTAAGTCGACGCAGGGCTCGACTAACCGGCCCCTTCTACCGCTTCTGACCCAGCATTTTTCATCGACAGCCTTATTTTGCGGTGTTAAAGTGAAGGCCGATTCAGGCCCCCGCGTCGCCCCTGTCTTATTTTCTTTTCTGTCGATGGTGATCCATGCAGACGTCCGGGCCGGCTTCGATCGAACCGTGGTTGCAAGACGTGGGCCCACCTTAACATCCTGTTTCCCCCTTGAACGAGCTTCCTAACTGCCGCAGGCGGGGCACTCTACCGCAGCCTGATTGCCGGGCCCGATGAAGACGCCGCCATTGCGGTGAGGAGAAGGACTTATGGCAAAGCGACCCGGTGGAGTCATGGTTCAAGGCACCGAGGCCACACGCTCCCAGCTCATCCCGGTCATGACCAAATGGACCGAACTGGGTAAGACAGCGCAGCTCGGCCCGGTGCTCTTCTGCATCGTGGTCTTTTTCGGCATGGTGACGTTCGGTTCCCTGGACACCATCACTTACCGCATCGTGGCTCCGGGAGGAAAGGTATACCTGGATCCCCGCTACTGGATCTACACCTCTAACTTTCTGATCATGCTGGCTGTCTTCCTGACCATGGTCAGCCTGTACTTCATCTACCGGATGATCGGCAAAGCTAAGTCCTGGTACATCCTGTTGGGCGCCGCCGGATTTACCGCCTACTATCTCTGGCTTTTTACCGTTGATCACGACTTTGTCTGGATGTATGAGTTCTTTCACCTTCACCTGGCGGGAGGCGAGGCGGATAACAGCGCGCCGTTCATTCAGATATTCATTGCGCACTTTCTGGGAACCGGGTTTTTTGAGGAGATCGTCAAAGCCCTGCCTATCTTTGCGCTGGTGATCGCCGATCGATGGATGACTCCCGAAGTGCGGGCGAAGATCGGCATCCAGGAGCCACTGGATGGCATACTGATCGGCGCAGCCTCCGGTGGCGGCTTCGCCGTCATGGAAACCTTGTGCCAGTACATTCCTCAGGATCTGGTGACTACCTGGACCAATACCATCCTCGGTTTCCGCAACATCACCGGCGGCATAAATACCGAAGCCGCGATGAACGCCATGAGTTTCGATCAGCTGAACGGATTGATTCAACAAGGGAGCAGCCTGCTCAATACCGCCCCGGGAATCAAGTGGCTGATCATCCGCTCGATCGATGAGTCCTTCGGGCATATGGCCTATGCCGGTTACTTCGGATATTTCATCGGGCTCTCCGTGATCAAACCCGAGCAGCGCTGGAAGATACTGCTGATTGGGCTGGTCTCGGCTTCCATCCCGCACGCGCTATGGGACACAGTCCTCACCATGGATACGGTACCCCTGGAAGCAGCGATCGCGGTGTTGTCGTATGCCGTGCTTGCAGCCGCGGTGCTGAAGGCGCGCGAGATCTCGCCCAACCGCAGCCTTCTGCAACCAAGCGTGATTTTTGGCGGCCCCAGACCATCGGCAGCGTATGCCGCGCCGGCGGCGAGCGCGGGCGCAGCGGTTTACGCGACCACATCGCCGAACGCTCCGGCCGTCGCCTATCCTGCGCCTGCGTCGAACGCTACCGCGAGAATTGGGTTGGCAGCGGATGCGGTGCCTCCTCCGGCGTTCTCTCCCGCCAACGATGCGGCAGGGAGCAGTGGAAACCGGTTGCGTGTGGGCACGAAATTCCTGGTCATTGTGCCCGGTCTGCGTCTGCTGGAGCACCAGGTTCCCGGTTTGCTGGCCCAATCGCCGGGCGGAGCGGTGGCTGAGGTCACGCGTAACCCCAACGATCCTTCGGTGCTGGGGCTTACGAACTTATCCAGCTCCGCATGGGAAGTAGTTTCGAACGGCAGCCGGCGGCAGATCGGCCCGGGGCAGACGATCAAGCTGGCCCCAGGCGCCAAAATCGACTTCGGCTCTACAGACGGTGAGGTTGGATAGGCGAAAGACTCAGGACAAGGGGGCAAGATGGAAACGGTAGTGCCGCGCGAAAAACTGAAAGAGCTGATGGAGAAAAATGGCGACAGTCTCTACCAGGATCGTGACCGCTGCGAAGGTTTGTTGAAGGACTATTGCGCAGGGCATCGGCGGGAAATTTCTGCCATCATGGGCGCCCTGGAAGAAAGAGTTCCGCTTGAATTGAGGTCTTCCTGGCAAACTGCCATGACCCCTGAAGCCATGCGCGCCCGCTTGGTGCAACGGCTAGAGGACAATCGAGGGCTGGCCCCGGAAATTGCCAACTACGCAGTTGATACCTGGTCGTATGCGCTTGGAGTCGGTCTGGGGCGGACTTCAGATCGGGTTCAGGACGTAACGCCGATCGCCGCTGCGAACGGATTTGTGACCGGCGCATCGGCTGCAGAACGAGCGGCCGCAGATCGCCCGGCGGGTTCCATCCCAGGGTCCGCTTCAGGTTCCAATCCAACAACCCAGCCGCCGGTCGCCGCAGCGGCAGCCAGCAGCCCCCTCGGAGGGCTGAGCAACCAGAACAAAGCTGTCGTGGGCGGTGTGGCGCTCGTGGTAGCGGTGGCAGTCGCCTTTGCCCTGCTGCACCACCCCAAACCAACCACGCCGATAAACAATAATCCGCCAGGACAGAGTGGACAGAATCCAACCAACCCGCAGCAGAGTGGCTCCAACGGGCAAAATCCCACACCCCCGGGACAGGACGGACAGAATCAGGGAGGCCAGAGCGCAGGAGGCAACGGCCAGAATGCTGTGCCTGCCGGACCAAGCGGCCAGTCAGGCGCGAACTCGGCCGTAAACCATGGGAGTGGGGGTTCGTACCAGCAAACAAACTCCCCTGCGACGATAACGGCCGGCACCTCGGTGGTGATACGCCTGGACACCGATTTCAATTCGGACAACGCGACGGTTGGCGAAGTGATATCTGCAAGCGTGGCGACACCGCTGACCAGTGACGGCAATGTAGTCGTCCAGAGGGGATCGACCGCTCAAGTAAAGGTGGTCAGGATCGACAAGAGCGGCAAGATCTCGGGCAAGTCCCACGTGGAGTTCGCCCTCGTCGGACTGACCGCCCATGGTAAGCCGGTACACATTACCGGCGCCGTCAGGGATATGGATGGACCGTCGCAAGGCGTACGTACGGCGGAACGCACGGGAATCGGGACCGCAGCGGGCGCGGCGATCGGCGCCCTCACCGGGAAACTGTTTCATCATGCGGGAACCGGGGCACTCGCCGGGGCAGGCGCCGGGGGAGCTACCGGCGCACTCACCTCGCACCCTGCCCCCGTCAAGGTGAGTGCTGAGACGGTACTTCAGTTCCGCTTGACGAAGGGCATTCCAACAGGGCCGTAGCCATATATCGGTCTCACACTTAGGTCCTGAGGTACGCTTCCATCAGATTCCGGGCCAAACGCTTTGCTCGTGAGTCACTGGAGAAGAGACGATATGGCGGTGCGACCTGGGGGAGAATATGCAGGCAGACCTCTCCACGTTATCTGGTTACTGGACTGTTCCGGATCGATGGCCATCAGCGGGAAAATCGAGGCGCTGAACAATGCGATCCGCGAGGTGGTCCCCGCGATGCGCAAAGCGGCGGAGGGCAACCCCGAGGTTCAGTTCTATGTACGCGTGATTCGCTTCTCCACTGGAGCCACCTGGCATATTGGCCAACCCACGTTGCTCAGCGACTTCAAGTGGGTCGACCTGCACGCGGAAGGAGAGACCGACCTGGGCCAGGCATTCGCGCTACTAGCGGAAGAAATGAGCAAGATACCTGCGGATGCGCGTATGCTTCCACCGCAGATCGTGCTCATCTCCGATGGCAAACCCACCGATGACTGGAAGGGCGCACTGCAGGCATTGCTAAACGTACCCTGGGGACGGCGCGCCGTGCGGCAAGCAATTGCCATCGGTCAGGATGCCGATCAGGAGACGCTGCGCAAATTTGTCGATAACGCGGAAAAACCAGTGCTGCGGGTGGACAACGCAGAGCAGCTGGTGCGGTATTTTCGTTATGTCTCCACGTCGGTCACGGCAACAGCCCCGGGCAAAGAGCCGACGGCCGCACCATCGGTGACGATGCCGGCCGGCGATGAAATGTGGTAAACATGGCAGGGCCAAGGGCAGATGTAAGCCGTAGGCAGGCAGCCCGGGAAAGAGGGATCTTGGCTGAGGTGAAACGATGAGCTGGAAAGTGGCGCATGCCTGTATCCGTGGCAGTTCGCATCGGCGCTCAGGTCTACCCAACCAGGATGCAGTGCAGTGCACGGTAACGCCCGGTGCACAAGCAACTGTCGCGGTGGCAGTGGTCTCCGATGGGCATGGCAGCCCGCGCCACTTCCGCAGCCAGGTAGGCTCTTCGCTGGCGGTCAGCACCGGCGCCGCCATCCTGCAGGGGTTCCTGCGCGACTCCGCGGCCGGCAATAGCCAGGTGCCTTTCGTTCCCGAACAGGTACACGAGTTGGAACGCAAAATTGTGACTGGGTGGCTGACAGCGGTTCTTTCTGACCTGGCGAACAACCCGTTCACGGATGCAGAGCTGGCCGCTCTGGAAAAAGAAGACGGAGCCGCGGGCCGGGCTGAGGTGGAAAGCGCTCCCGAGCTGGCATATGGCGCAACCCTGTTAGCGGCTGCGGCCACCGATAAAGTCGTGCTCTATTTGCAATTGGGCGACGGCGAGATCCTGAGTGTAACTGCAAAGGGAACAACCACCCGTCCGCTGCCGCCGGACGACCGGCTGATCGGCAATCAGACCACCTCCCTATGCCAGCCGGAAGCGTGGAAGGATTTTCGCTCCGCATGGGTAACGGAGGATGCGATTCCTTCCCTGGTTCTGCTATCGACAGATGGTTACGCCAACTCTTTCCGCTCCGACGAAGACTTTCTGAAAATCGGCCAGGACTACCTGGAGATCATCCGCCAGCAGGGCATCGATTCCCTGGCCGAAGAACTGCCCGCGATTCTGACCGAGGCGACGCAACAGGGGAGCGGCGACGACATCACCCTGGCCATCATGCAGGAAGATCTCGCCGTCCCCGGAGAAACCAAAGTCCCCCGGCCGCTGATGACTGCCGCCTCAAAGTCGGCGCTGATTGAGCAATTAAAGGCGCGGCATAGCAGCCAGCAGCAAAAGCTGCAGGAACTTGCGGTGCGCGTCGAAGAAACGCGCAAGGATAACCGGCGGCTGCGCAACACCCTTCTGCTGGTCGTGGCGGCGGCGATCGCAATCGCAGTGGGCGTTTTTCGCAATCGAATCTTTCCTCATGGCCCGACGCAAACTCCAGTGGCTCCCACGTTGGGGACAGCACCCAGCAACCAAAAACCTGTTCCTGTCCACGCCCCGGCGCACAAACAGCCGGTCGCCCAGTGGACTTTGCTAGTCAGCGGCCACGCAATCTCGCTCGGCAAGGGATCGAAAATCCCCACGCCCTTTATTCATCCGGGTGCAAAACCTGACAAAGATCCCGATGCCTATGCCAAGGTGGCCAACGAAACGGAAAACGGCCCGCTGTTCCTGATCAACTATTCCAAGGACGACAAGTGGACGGCGAGCACTGGCCAGAGGATCGCCTACGGTAGCGAGATGAAGCTTGGCGAAAAGCCGGTCGCCATCACGTTTGCCAAGGGGATCACGGGGACCCTGACCCCCGTTGCCGAAGCAGCCCCGGCAGCGGATCCGCCGCAATGAGTCCTATGGACGGGATGTTGAAGCCGGGCCAAGTACTCATCGCCCGCAACATGCAATCCGCAGCGGTGATTGAAAGCACTCTGGGCGAAGGCGCACAGGCCGAAGTCTATCGCGCCCGGATCGGCGACGCGCACTACGCCCTCAAGTGGTATCGGCCGGAGTACCTGGCGAATGATCAGAGATTGTGGGAACGTCTGAAGGTAGCCATCAACAGTGGAACGCCTACGGAGCAATTTCTGTGGCCTTTCGACCTGGTTTCCTATCCCCGCACGAACGCCTACGGCGGATACCTGATGCCCATCAAAACCCCCGACTTTATTAGCATGGTTGACCTGATGCGGCGACAGACGGAGCCTTCGTTCCGTGCGCTGAGCATCGTGGGATTCAGGCTGGCGCATAGCTTTCTTAAGCTGCACGCCGCTGGCCTGTGCTATCGCGACATCAACTTCGGGAACGTCTTCTTCAATCCGGATACCGGAGATGTCCGCATCGCGGATACGGACAATGTGGATGTAAACCTGAAGCCTGGCAGCATCAAGGGCACGCCCGGTTTCATGGCGCCCGAGGTGGCTAACGATTTGGTGGAACCCAACGCCGCCAGCGACCGGTTCTCGCTCGCCGTTCTGCTCTTCTTCATTTTCGTGATTGGCCATCCTTTAAAAGGCAAGCGCGAGCTGAGCTTACCTTACGACGCCGCAGATCCGGATCAATCCCACCGGCTTTGCGCCCGCGAACCGGTCTTCATCTTCGATCCCGATAACGACTCGAACCGCCCTCAACCGGGGATACACGATAATCCGCTGAGTTTTTGGCCCATCTATCCCCACTCCCTGCGCAGGCTTTTCACCCGCGCCTTCACGGTTGGATTACATGACCCGGATGCCCGGGTGATGGAAAACGAGTGGCGCAAGGAGATGTGTGCGTTGCGCGATGCAATCTTCCCTTGCCCCAACTGCGGCGCGGAGAACTTCTTCGATCTCGAGTTGCTGCGGCAAAAGAGGACGCTCGACCCATGCTGGGGCTGCAGTTCGGCCCTCGTCACCCCACCTCGCATGCGAGTGGGCGCGGCACATGGCGCCCAGCTGGTGATGCTCAGTCCGGGCGCACAGCTGTTTGCCCATCACCTCGAGGGAGATACTTACAATTTCGGCGCTCCTCTTGCCGAAGTAGTTCCGAATCCCCTGGGGCTGAAGAATCTTTCCCCTCACATGTGGACCAGCCGCACCCAGAATGGGGCAGCCACAATCGTGAACACGAACGAGGTGCTGCGCCTGGTGTCGGATTGCCACATCCATTTTGGCAAAACCGAGGCTGAGGTGCGTCTCACATAGGTTCCAAATACGCCAAATTACGCCAGTTTTGATATACAACGGTGTCGTTTGGGCATAGTCTTAGCACGTTGCCAAACGAGATCTCTTCTGCTCCTTCCTGGAAGCTCTAGCGACCCTTGTCATCACAACTTGCTTTTTATGTGCGAGATGCCTTGTTCGCCGTAAAAGCAAGTGCGCGCTTCCGTCTTCGAAAGGACGTGTAACGTATGGCTGTTTTCCTCATCAATCCCAGCGACCATTCTTTTGGTACCGCGGTGATTACCCCGCGCTGGCTGTATGTGCTGGCAGGGGCGACACCGGCCTCGTTTGGCGATCCAGTGATCGTCGATGAGACGTTGGAGACGCTCGATCCTGAGGGAATCAAGGCCGGAGATCTGGTTGGCATTGGGATACACACCGGGAATGCCTTGCGCGGCTACGAGGTCGGCCGGCTGGCTCGCGCACGCGGCGCATGGGTGATTTATGGCGGTATCCACGCCACTCTTTATCCCGACGAAGCATTGGAGCGCGGCCATGCCCACTCCGTGGTGAAGGGGGATGGCGACGTAATCTGGGGCAAGGCGTTGCGCGCCTGCCTGCAGGGAGCACCGGAAAGAATTTACGAGGGCGGCAGGATTGACGCAGAGCAGTTTGTGCCCGCCCGCTGGGACCTGTTGCCCCCGGATAAATATATGTGGGCGTCGGTGCAGACGGTGCGCGGCTGCCCTAAGCATTGCTCCTTCTGTTCCGTGTGGCGCACGGACGGTCAAAAACCAAGGCAGAGAAGTTTTTCCAGCGTCATCGAGGAGATTGTCACGTTGCGGCGCAAGGGTTTTCGCTTTATCGCCCTGGCGGACGACAACTTCTATCCCGTGACCCTCACCGATTTGCGGCTTGCCAGAGAGCAAAACAACCTCACTAAGCTGGCCGAACTGGAGCAGATTCGCAGTGACAAGTTTGCGCTGATGGCGGAGCTGGCCAAGCTGCCCAAAAACATGGTTTTCTTCACCCAGATCACCATGGAATCAGCGGAAGATCCTGAATATCTCGATGCCATGCGCAAGGCGAATATCAAGGGAGCATTAGTCGGCATCGAGGCCGTGACGCCCGAGGGCCTGAAGTCGGTCTTCAAGGAATTCAACTTGTCGGGCGAGGGCCTGGTGAAGCAACTGCAGACCTTCCGTGCGCATGGGTTGCACATGTTGGGTTCGTTCATCTTCGGCCTCCCTTCGGATAAGCCCGACACCTTTAAAGCGACAGCCGACCTGGCCGGCAGGGCGGGACTTGCCTTTGCCCAGTTTGTTATGTTGACGCCCTTTCCGGGGACGGTGGACTTTCTCCGCTGGGAGAAGGAGCAGGAAAAGGATCCGGTCTATGTCGACGGGATCCCGGTTACTCGTTACTGGTTGATTCCGGCCGCGACGCGACCCAAGATGTTCATGCCCCATCCGCTCATGAGTTCGCAGGAAATCAGCGACCGGACCCAGGGGGTGTGGGATCGCTTTTACAGCTTTGCCAATGTCTGGAAACGATCGGATTGCACGCCGACATTGCGCTCCCGCGTGGCCTTCGTTTTTCTCTCCAAGCTTTACCGCAAGATGTACGCGGGCACGGGTATCAGCACCGACAGCGCGCGGCGGAGGAAAGCAAATACAGGAGCGCGCTGGCTTTCGCGGCACACGCGCAAGTTCTTCATCTCCAAACCGATGCCGGAGC
>Ga0182015_10005493_pt1 | contig 13151 bp, 13 predicted proteins | sample 712P3MmetaG_FD_120478 | JGI IMG/M metagenome (GOLD analysis project Ga0182015, IMG submission 120478) | Permafrost microbial communities from Stordalen Mire, Sweden - 712P3M metaG | ecosystem: Environmental > Terrestrial > Soil > Wetlands > Permafrost | place: Sweden: Stordalen | collected...
ATGAAAGGAAAACCAAAACCAACCATGAATCTTGAGGCGGTGGCAGCGCTTTGCCAACGAATCAGTTCCGTCGGCATCGCCCCCACCGCTCTCATCGTAACCCACACCAAACAGCGAGGAGGCCCTTTGCGGGCATCACTTTGGGCTGCTGGGCGCACTCGGTAGTGCTGAGATACCGTTCCCGGAACCGTACCGCGACAGAACCGTCCCGCCGCTGCTCGACCCGCACGAAGACGCCCTGCAATCCCGCACTAGGCAGTCCCGCTCGGCTTGTGTCATCAGTAGTTGTCCTTCTTGCATCCCCCCAGCTTGGGGCTGTCAACCGGACATTTCTACTTTGCGCAAATAGGACATTATCATTTTGCGGCGACAGCTGAAACCCAGGCCGCGTGGTTATGTTGCGCGTCTGCTAGAATGCGGCATTCTATGTTTTCGCTTTCGCGGCGCCGGTTCCTGGGCGCAGCCGCATCGCTCGCCGGTTTCGAAACCCTGGCCGCGCCCGAACGCGGCCGCGCGCGCATCGCCGATATCCGCACGATGGTCCTGCAAGGCCCCCGCACTTACACTTTGGTGAAGGTCGTGACCGACGCCGGCGTATATGGGATCGGCGAGGGCTACGGCAGCCCGGGCGTCGGCATCCAAGCGGGCGTGCTGGAACTGCGCCCGTATTTTCTGGGCAAGGACCCGCTCGAAATCGAAGCGCTTTACAACGGACTGGGCAACCGCATCGACGGCTCCGCCGACATGCTGCTGCGCGCCGTCAGCGCCATCGAGATCGCGCTCTGGGATTTGGCCGGCAAGCTGCTGAACCAGCCCTCCGCCACGCTGCTCGGCGGACGTTATCGCGATCGCGTGCGCGTCTACCGCGATGAAGGCCCCGCCAACATGCTGGACCGCGCCAGTTGCAACGATTGGGCGGACAAGATGAAGAGCGACCCCGCCGGATGGACCGCCTTCCGCGTCTCTCCGCCACGGGCAACCCCCAAGCTCGATAGCGTCCGCGACCCATCCAACCGCGTGCTCACGTCCCACGAATTGCGGGAAATCCGGCAAGCCTTCGAATATTGCCGCGACGCCGTCGGTTGGGACCGCGACTTGATTGTGCGCTGTGCGGGAGAGTACGATCTGCGCACCGCCATGCAACTCGCCGAAGCTCTCGATCCGGTGAAACCGTTGTGGCTGGAGGATCCGATGGCCCCGGATTTCTCTCCGAGCTGGGTACGCCTGACGCAGGCTTCCAAGGTCCCCATCGGCACGGGCGAAAACCTGGCGCGGCGGCAGGGCTTCAAGGATTTCATCCTGAACCAGGGCTGCGACATCGTGCAGCTCGACATCCGCAATGCCGGTGGACTGCTCGAGTCCAAGAAGATATCCAGCTTGGCGGAACTGTTCGATCTGCCCATGGCGGCGCACAGTACGGGGAGCGCGCTGGATACTATGGCCACTGTGCAGTGGGCGGCTTCCGTGCGCGATTTCCTGCTCTCCGAAACGGCGGTCGGGCGCAGGAATTGGATGGATGACGTGATCGTGCATGAGGGGCCCTTGGTGGCGGAAGGTTATATCGCAGTCCCGCGGAAGCCCGGCCTGGGCGTCGAGTTGAATCCGGATGTGGTGAAAGCCAACCTCGCGGAAGGCGAGAAATATTGGGATTGAAACGGCATCCCGCGGTGGCGTACATCGCGCCGTTCGCCGTCTTCATCGCGCTGCGCTGGCTGCCCTTCCCGCCAGAGTGGCTGGCGCCCGTTCGTTTCGTGGCGGTCGCGGCCATGCTGGCGGTGTTCTCCCGGCGCGTGATTCCGCGGCGCGCCTCGTCCCCCATCGGTTCCATTGTGCTGGGGGCGGCGGTGTTGGCGATCTGGATCGGCCCGGACCTCCTCTGGCCCGGCTACCGGGATGCGTGGCTGTTCCACAACGGCATTACGGGCATCGCACGCAGCTCGCTGCCCGTGCATTTGAAATCGAACGCGTTCTTCATCGCGATGCGAGTGCTGGAAAGCGCCATTCTGGTCCCGGTCGTGGAAGAGCTTTTCTGGCGCGGCTGGCTGATGCGCTGGGCCATCCGCCCGGATTTCGAAAGCGTGCCCATGGGCCAATATACGGCGCTTTCGTTCTGGGTGGTAGCGTTACTTTTCGCCTCCGAGCACGGACCGTATTGGGAAGTCGGGCTGATTGCGGGCGTGGCCTACAACTGGTGGCTGGTGCGCACCCGCAACCTGGCGGATTGCATGTTGGCGCACGCCGTCACCAACGCGCTGTTGGCGGGATACGTGCTGCGTTTCGATCAATGGCAATTCTGGCTATAGCGCTGTGGCGCACGCACTCGTGCGTGCCGCGTCCTCACTCTTGGGGACGCCTGCTTGTGCTAACCTGAATGCTTCACACACTTCCAAAGGAGTTCGTTTCGCATGTCAGTACGGTTTGGATTGCGGCTGGCCATGACCTGCCTCGCCCTCGTTTCGTTATCGAAAGTCGGTCTGAGTCAGACCAAGGTGGCTATCGTCAGCCTGCAGCGGGCGGTGCTGGGATGCGCCGAGATCAAGAAGGCCTCCGCGGACATGGAGGCCAAGTTCAAGCCCCGCCAACAGGAAATGGAAAGGCTGCAAAGGGATTTGGCGGGCATCAAGCAGCAGTTGGAGACCAACGCCGGCAAGCTCACGCCGGCGGCCGAGGCGGACCTGAACGCCCAGGGTCAGCGCAAACAGCGCGAACTACAGCGCATGAACGACGACCTGCAGGCCGACGTCACTGCGGAGCGCAACGATATTCTCGGCGCCAGCGGGCGCAAGATGAAGGAAATCGTGCAGAAGCTGGCGGAGGAGAAAGGCCTCGACGTGATCGTGGATGAGCAAAGCACCTTGTTCTTCAAGCCCGCGCTGGATCTGACGGCCGACGCCATAGCCGCGTACGATAAGGCCTATCCGGCAAAATAGGCGCCCGCCATGGCTGGCTATCTCGATAACTACGGAGCCGGCGAAGAGCGGCGCGAGAACCGCAACAAGCTCCTTCTGACTCTGGGAGCCTGCGCACTGCTAGCATTGTTCCTGTGGTTCTTTTTGTTTATTTGGGACAAGACGGAAGTCTTGCGCGCCGCGCCGGTGGCCAGGCTGGCGCAGATCCTCCGCAATCACCGGCAGGAAGGCCGCGTCAAGAACTTCTTCGATCTTTTGCAGCATCGGGATTACCAGGCGGCGTACGCCCTGTGGAACTGCACCGATGCGCACCCCTGCAAAGACTACCCCTTTACCGAATTCATGAAGGACTGGGGTCCGGACAGTGCGCACGCTGCGGCGGGGTACGCGATTCCGAAGAGCCGTTCTTGCGGCTCGGGCGTGATCGTGACCGTAGACTCCGGCCACAACCAGGAGGACGCGCTGTGGGTGCAGCGCAGCGACCTGACGATCGGTTTTTCGCCATACCCGGTATGCCAATCTGGGGCATGACGGGCGTGATGCGGCGCGCATCGTAGAATAGGAATAGCGTAGAGATTGGAGCGGCATGGGCACAACAGTAGCGGGTTTGGAAGGCGTGGTCGCCGGCGAGTCCGAGATTTGTTACATCGACGGATACGCGGGCGTCCTCAGCTACCGCGGCTATAATATCCACACGCTGGCCGACAATGCCACCTTTGAGGAAGTCGTCTTCCTGCTGTGGAATGGATGGCTGCCCAAGCAGACGGAATTGGACCAGCTCAAGAAGGACTTGGCCGCCAACCGGGGAATCCCGCCCGCCGTGGTTGACTTTCTGCGGAGCGTGCCCCAAGCCAGTCCTATGGACGTCTTGCGCACGGCGGTCTCCATGCTGGGTATTTACGACCCCGAGACGCCGGACATGACGCCCGAGGCCAACGCCCGCAAGGCGTTGCGCCTGATGTCGCAAACCGCCGCCATCGTCACTACTTTCGACCGTTTGCGCAAGGGTCTGCATGCGATCGGCGGCGACCCCACCATGAGCTTCGCCGAGAACTTTCTCTACACGCTCACCGGCAAGCGGCCAGACGACGTCATGGAGCACGCTTTCGACGTGGCCTTGATCCTGCATGCGGACCATGAGCTGAACGCTTCCACTTTCGCCGCGCGCGTCACGGCCGCTACGCTGTCGGATATATACTCGTCGATCACCTCCGCGATCGGCGCGTTGAAAGGCCCGCTGCATGGCGGCGCGAACCAGGACGTGATCAAGATCCTGCTGCAGCTTTCGAGCGAGGAAGCCGCCATAGACTGGGTGAAGAGCACGCTGGCGCGCAAAGTGAAGATCCCCGGATTCGGACACCGCGTGTATCGCGCCGAAGATCCGCGGGCCACGCACCTGCGCGTGTTCTCCGAAGAACTGGGCAAGCGCACGGGGCACGAGAAGCTCTTCCGCCTGTCGCAGACCATGGAGCGGACCGTGAAGGCGGAGAAGGGCCTTATCGCCAACGTAGACTTCTACTCGGCCTCGACGTATTATTCGTTGGGCATTCCGGTGGATCTGTTTACGCCGGTCTTCGCGGTAAGCCGCATGTCCGGCTGGACGGCGCACACGCTGGAGCAATACAAGAACAACCGCCTGATCCGCCCGCGCGCGGAATATAAGGGCAATCCGGACGGCATCCGCTGGATTCCCATGGACCAACGCTGATGGACGAGAAGGCCTATTACACCGAATCGCCGACGACCAAGCCCATGTCGTTGCACTGCCCTTTTTGCAGGTCCGAGGAGACCTACGATTTGCGCTGGATGGTGCGCAAGAAGAAAGACCGCCTGCCACCGGGCGGCGACGAGCGCGACCGCGCGCGGTTTGCGAAGTCGCAAAGCTATATGGTGCTGCTGGACGATAAAGTGGCATGCAAGAATCTACGCTGCCGGAAGCGGTTCGACATATCGGGCGTGAAGACCATGGCGTTTCTGTGAGCAGGCGGAAGCGTATCAGGTGAACTTTCGGAACCGGGCCGTGCCTGTTCCTGCCCACCGCAGGGCGCGCGCTCCAAGCGATCGATCTCCCGATCCTTTCCAGTCATCGCGATGGTCATATCGCCCAGCGTCTTTTTGAGAAATAGATTCGCCGCGTTGACTGCTTGCAGATCCCGGCGCACGGCGTCCACCTCGCGCCGGGCCAGCCACCAGATAACCATCGCCGCCACCAACGCCAACCCGGCGGCCATGGTCACGCGTTTGTCCAATCCGCTCATGCCGCTTTTTGACTGCGCGCCTGCTTGACGATCTGCAGGAAACGGCCCGCCAGCTCGGCGATCCGATCCAGTTCGCGCCGCCGGACAGCCTCCGGATTGATCAAATCCCGGCCAATTCCCACTCCAACCGCTCCCGCCAGGATGAACTCGTCGGCATTCCCCTGAGTCACGCCTCCGGAGGCGATCAACGGTATGTGCGGGAATGGCGACTTGAGGGCGTGGATGTAACTGGCGCCGCCCAGCCGTGAGCAGGGAAAGACCTTGACGAAGTCCGATCCCTCCTTCCACGCGGCCATGATTTCGCTGGGCGTCAGCGCGCCCGGAAATACCACCACATTATGATTCAGCGCAAAGTTCACGATTTGAAAATCCAGCCCCGGGCTGGTCAGAAACATCGCACCGGCGCCCAGGCAGCGCCGCGCAGTTTCCGTGTCGGTGATGGTGCCCGCGCCCACGATCACGTCGGGTCTGTCGCGCGCGAGTTCCGCAATCACATCGATCGCTCCCGGCACCGTCATGGTCACTTCCGCGATGGGAATGCCGCTGTCCGCTACCGCCTTCACGGCAAACAATGCATCCTCGGCCGAGGAATGGCGAATCGCGGGGATGATCCCGATCTCCTCAATGCGCGCCCGGACTGTCGCCTTGTTCATAAGCCACCCGCCTTCGGAACCGCAATCAGCGCCCCTGGCGGCGTTGGCACGCGCGCCTTGAGGATCACGATATCCCCAACTCCGACCCTAAGATTCACCTTGTGCGCCGCCTGTGAATCCTGGTTTACGCTGCGATGGCCGAGCAGCCACCATCTGCGCTTCTCGCATCCGGGGAAGTCGGAGCTTACGTTGCCAAAATCGCTCCTGGCATTGATGTCATATCGGCCATCCTGGGGGAGATGCAGCAGGATCTCACCCTGCAGCAGTGTCACTTGGATGTCCCCCGCCAAGCCGTCGATGTTCACATCCCCAAGGTCATGATCGGCGATCAGTTTGGCATTGGCCGGCGCCTTGATTCGGCATTCCAGATCGAAGCTGGAAAAAGCCCGATGCCGGGGAAAGTCCGTCGTGACGACTAACTCATCGCCATCGCGCGCGGCGGAGATACGCGCCCTTTCCGAGTACTTGATGGTAGTGATCTCGATGTCGGGACGGTCCCATGCCTCCACGGTCAGCAGGCCCGTCGATTTTCTTAGCCTGAGTGTGCCGCCGGGTGGAAAGTCCATGCGCTGCGTGTTGCTCACTTGCACCTTCTCCTTGGGTTCGTCCGCGGCCAGCAACAAACAGCCGGTACCGAATCCAAGTACCGCTAATATTCGCATCGTCATGCGGAACCTATTCATGGGTGCCATCACCCGATTCGTATACGCTACGCCCCTCTTCTACGGACGGCAGATGATCCGTCGGGCGCGCCCACCACACATAGAACGTGGGCAGCAGGAAAATGCTCATGGCCAGGTCGGCGATCAGTCCGCCCACCACCACGATGGCAAAGGGGCGCTGGGAATCCGAGCCGATCGCGTGGGATAGGGCGGCAGGCAGCAGACCAAGCGTGGCTACCAGCATGGTCATCGTAATCGGCCGGAGCCGGCGCGTTGCGCCTTCAATCGCGGCTTCCACGATGGGCATCCCCCTGGAGCGCAACTGATTGATGTATTCGACCATGATGACGCCGGTCTGGATCGAAGCGCCGAACAAGGCCATAAAGCCGACGCCGGAAGAAACGCCGAAGTGCGTCCCAGTCACGTAAAGCGCCATCAGTCCTCCTACACGCGCCACCCCTACATTGACTAAGTGCAGGCAGGCCCACTTGGCGGAACCGAACGCGCCGTAGATAATCAGCCAAATCAGGAAGATGGTCAAGGGGACGATAATCAACAGCCGCGCGTCGGCGCGCTTCTCGCTCTCGTATTCACCCTCCCAGTTAATGTGATAGCCGCGGGGAAGCTGCACCTGCTTGTTTACTTTTGCGATGGCCTCTTCCACGGCGCTGCCGAGGGCACGGTCGCGGACACTGTACTTGATCGGGACGTACCGCTCGTTCGATTCGCGATAGATTTCAGAACCTTCGTCCCGCTCTTCGATCTTGCAGAGTTGCGCAAGCGAAACCCGCTCGCCCGTGGGCGCCAGCAGCCGGATATTTTCGATGGCTTCTTTGGTGCTGCGGAACTGCGGGAGATAGCGCATCACCAGGTCGTAACGCGCCTCGCCTTGCAATACCTGGGTGAGAGCGTTCCCTCCCGCGGCAGTATTAATGGCATCCTGAACGTCCGCGACGTTGATTTGGTAGCGCGCGGCCTGCTGACGGTCTACCACGAAGTTGTCGTTGGGCTGGCCGGTAACCCGAAAAACTCCCAGGTCGGTGATTCCCCTGACGGTACGCATGACGTTGAGGATCTGTTCGGCTTTGTCCTCGAGAACGCGCAAATCGTCGCCGTAGATCTTGGTGGCAAGCTGTCCCTTGACGCCGCTGACGGCTTCCTCCATGTTGTCGGCGATCGGCTCGGAGAAGCCCCAGACCACGCCCGGCAGCTTCGACAATTCGCGGTTCATTGCTGCGATCACCGCATCTTTGTCCTGGTGAAATGCAGGCCGCCACAGCTTCTTGGGCTTCAGATCGGCGAAATATTCCGTATTGAAAAAACTGGTCGTGTCGGATCCGTCGTCCGGACGCCCTGTCTGACTGGAGCATTGAGTCACTTCGGGAAAGGAACAGAGGATGAGCCGCGCCTGGTTCGACAGCCGGATGCCTTCGGTGGGTCCGGTGCTGGGAGCCAGCGTGCCGCGCACCCACAACGCGCCTTCATCCAGGTGCGGCAGAAACTCCGACCCAATCCTTTCACCTTGCAAGAGCCAGAGGCTGCAGCACACGGCGGCCACCGACACCGCCACCATCACCCAGCGGTGATGGACCGTCCAGGTGACGGCGTGCCGGTATCCCTTCGTGACCCAGACAAGCACCGGATTCTCCCATTCGCGGGTCTCTTTGCGGAAGGCAAAACTTGCCAGGACCGGAGCGATGGTCATCGAGAATATGACCGCTCCCAGAAGCGCGAATGCTACGGTCCAGGCCATCGGCCGGAACAGGCGGCCCTCCACCCGCTGCAAAGTAAAAATGGGCAAATAGGCTGTAATGATGATGGTGATGGCGTAGAATACAGGCCGCTGTACCTCATGCGCGGCGTCGCGAATTCTGTCGCGGACCGACTTAGTCACCCGCTCATCGTGATCTAAGTGGCGGACGATGTTTTCCACCATTACAATCGCTCCATCCACGACCATCCCGAAATCCAAGGCTCCCAGCGATAAAAGGTTTGCCGGAACTTCCTTGAGTTGCAGGCAAATGGAAGCGAACAACAGCGAAAACGGGATGGTGATGGCCACGATCAGGGCGGCGCGCACATTCCCCAGAAACAGCATCAGAATGATCGTTACCAGGATGAAGCCTTCCGTCAGATTGTGCAGCACCGTTTCCGTGGTGAACTTTACCAGGTCGCTGCGATCGATGAGAGGCCAGATCGTCACGCCGGGAGGCAGGATGTGATCGTTCAGTTCCGCGATTTTTTTGTGGATACCCTTCAATGCCGCATCCGCCTCGGCGTCTTTGCGCAGGAGCACGATGCCGGAAACCACATCGTCGTTGTCGACCACTCGGCCGTCCTCATGCCGGATGGCCCGGGCGAACTGTCCCAGGCGTATTTTCGGACCTTGTGCAACCTCGGCGATATCGCTAATACGGAGGGGCGTGCCGTTCTTGGTCAGAATCACGGTGTTTTCGATGTCTTTGACATCCCGCACCAGACCCACTTCCCGAATGTTGATCTGTTGCAGGCCGGCTTCGATGAAGCTGCCACCCCCGTTGGCGTTGTTGTTGGTAAGCTGTTGCTCCACTTGGCCGATGCTGAGTCCGTAGGAGATTAGCTTGTCGGGGTCGATACGAACCTGGTATTCGCGCGTGGGTCCGCCGAAGCTAGCGACATCCACGATGTTGGGAACGGCCTTAAAATTCTTCTCCACCACCCAGTCTTCAATGGACTTGAGTTCCATTACATCGAACGCCGGGTTAGTGGTGTGCAAGGTAAAAAAAAAGATCTGGCCGGCAGGGCTCCAGTCGGTCTGCAGTTGCGCCGACACGCCGGCGGCCACCGCGGCAGGCGGAAGGTCGACTTGCGAAAGCCGCTCGAGCGCCCGTTCGCGGTCCCACGCATTGAGTTCCTCGTCGTCGAAAGCGAGCTTGATGTCGGAGAGGCCGAATAACGAGAACGACCGCAAATGAGTTACGTGCGGCATGCCGTTCATCACGATTTCAATCGGGATCGTGATTTGCTGCTCCATTTGCTCGGCGGCAATTCCCGGCCACTGCGTGACGATCTCCACGTAGTTGTCCGCGACATCGGGATAAGCCTCAATGGGCAGAGCGTGGAACGCGGCGATCCCTCCGACGATCAGCAGGAAGGCAAAGGCCAAAACGAAAAGGCGTTTGTCCAGGGCAAAGTCGACGACTCGGCGAATCATTGGTTTATTGCTCCACCGTATTCTGGAAGACCAGTGCGCGCGCCACCACCTGGTCGCCCGCCTTCAGGCCGGAAACCACTTCCTGCATATTGTTCGGGAGCATACTTCCGGCGACCACTTCCTGGCGCCGGAAGCGGCCGTTTCCGAGCGGCGCATAGACCCATTCGCGGTCGTGCAGGTGCAGAATGGCGGTGGCTGGCACCGTCGCGTGCCGCTGCGTCGTCGCGCCGTGGAAGTTCGCGGTGACGAACATCCCCACCCGCATGAGGTTTGGATTTTCCACTTCCAGGCGAACCTTGGCAGTGCGAATGTTGGGGTCGACGATCGGCAGGATGTTGCTGATCCGCGCTTTCAGGACCCGGTCAGGATACGCGACCAGATGGATGTCCGCGAATTCACCGATGTGAACTTGCGACATGTTGTTTTCCCACACATCGCAGATGATCCAGACGCGCGACATGTCGGAAATCGTGAACGGGTTCGGCGGAGTGAGCGCCTGTACGCCCGACTGGTTCGTGATCTCCTGGTCCGTGATGGTGCCCGATACGGGAGCGAAAACATCCACGATGCCCGTGGGATGGTTGGGATCGACCCCCAGCAATCCGAGTTGCTCCTTGGCCGTCTCCAGCACCACCAGGTTGTCGTCTTCGGCGTTCTGAGCAATTTCCTGACCGCTTTTGGGAATCGCCCCATGGCCGAACAGGATATTGGCGCGGTCGAGTTGGATCTTGGTCAATTCCTCGTTCTTCACGGCCTGGCGGTAATTGGAAAACGCGGTCGCGATGTCGTTGCTGCGCACTTTGAACAGAAGCTGGCCCTTCTTTACTTTGTCGCCGAGGCGCGCGTCGATTTCCACGATGCGGCCGGTGGCCAGCGACGGTACCGGCACCTGGCGGGAGACATCGGGATTCACCACTCCGGTGACATTCAGCTCCGGGGTGGCAACGTGCTCACCCGCCGCCGCCAGGAGAAATTGTTCCGGGTGATCCACCTTAAAGTTGTTTGAATCCAGATAGGATTGCACGGTTGTCGGGGCTGGACCAGTGGCGGTCTCCGGGCCTTGCTGCGCGGTTACCTTTTTTCCGCATCCGGTGACCACGAGGCCCAGACTTAAACACACAGTTGCTTCGAAAACAAGTAGGCGATTCATTGCACAACCTCCCGGCCCGCGGCCATATTCATTTGCGCCGCGGCGGTCAAGTAGGAGCCAATCAGATTCACATAGGCCAATCGAGTGTCCCGATATGCTTTCTCCGCATCCAAATAATCAAGCAGCGAAGCGCCTCCGTTCTTGTAGGAAAACGCCGTTGTGTCGCGCACATCGGTCGCCAGCGGCAGGTACTTGGTCTTATACGGCTTCAGGAGATTCACGTTTTGGACCAGCGCCCAGTAGGCGGAATCGACGTCGTTAAAAACCTGAGCCATGCTGGCGTCTCGCAATCGCTCGTTGCGGCCGATGTCGAGCTGAGTGCGCGCTTTCTCGCCTTGATTCCGGTCGAAAATGCGCAAGGGAATCGAGACGCTCACACCCATATAAACCGGGATGGGGGGATTACGGGCAAAGTCGACACTGAACGTCGGATCGGTCGAGCCGTTGGAAACGGTGAGCTTGTAGGTGATCTTTGCCAATTCCACGTTCTGCACGGCGGTCTTCAGGTCCGGCCGCGCTTCAATGGCGATGTTCCGGAACTCCTCAAGGGGCAGTAATGCATCGGTAAAATCATACGGTCCGGAAACGTCGAACTGATCGATAGGCGTCCGGTCGTTCAGGAGCATTAGAAGCTGGATCTTGGCCGTACGCAGATTCACCCAGGCGGTTTCGAAGTCGGATTCAAACTGAACGCGCTGTAGCACCAGGCGATTCAGATCCACTTGCGCAAGGTCGCCGGCCTTAAAGCGTAAGCAGTTCAGATCCAGTTCCTTATCCCAGTACTCCAGGTTTTCCTTCGCGTTCTGCAGAAACTTTTTGGCTTGCAATGTTTGCACGAACGCGCTGCGCAGGTTAAACACCAGACCGCGCTCCTGGTCCAGATAAGTCGATTCCGCGATGGTAGTGGATTCCCTAGCCTGGTCACGCCGCAACTCCCGCTTGTGCTGCCGCTCGTGCAGATAGCTGATCGACCCGTACGGCTGCGCGTATGCGAAAGGACTGTAGATGTTTGGGCCGCCGCTGGCCGGGGGCTGCTTCGAGAACGGGTTGATCTGATCGATAGTTCCGCTGATGTCTGGGTTCGGCCGGAGATTAGCCGTGATCTCGGCCGCCCGGAATTCGTCGATATTGAGTTGCGCAGCCTTCAACGTTGGATTGCCCTCCTCGAATTTATCCTTGATCTGCTGCCACGTGAGAGCGGTCTGGGCAAAGTCCGTGGCGGGCAGAAGTGCCGCAATGAGAATCCCGTGCCACATCGTATTAGACGTCACGATCCTCATAGAGCGAAGAAAACCTGCAATAGAACTAATAAGGCAGAGTTTTTGCTGTAACGCTAGCGGTCTTTCGGTCAATCGCCGATTAGTCGCGCGATCCGCCGGTCACTCTTTACGACAAAGGCGCTATCTTTCAGGCGAAGCGCTTGGCGCGAGTGAGCATCCGCTATTAAGATGACCTGAGACCCCGTATGCAGGAACAAACAGCGGCAAACCAAATTCGGCTGGTCATTGTCGAGGAACAAGTTCTGTTTAGGGCGAGCCTAGCCCGGTTTCTGTCCACTCAACCAGGTCTTGAACTGGCGGGTGAGTGCGGCACTGCCGCCGAAGCGCTGGAAATCCTGAATGGGGCGGCGGTCGATATAATCCTTTCCGATTTGGATGTACGCACTGAAAGCGGAGACGACCTTATATCCGCCGCCCGGACTGCCGGTTATCAGGGCCCCTTCTTGATCGTTGCGGGATCTCTGGACGCGCGGGAGCTATCTGCCGTAATCAAGCTGGGAGCGTCCGGTATTTTTCTGAAATCCGAGTCTCTCAACCGTCTTGTGCAGGCCATCATGCTGGTGGCCAGCGGGGCGGTATGGGTCGATCAAAAGGTAATGCAACTCTTAGCCGATCGGCTGGTCGACCGCCCCCAACCGGATCGTCGATCGCCACGGCGGGTGCTGACCGATAGGGAGGAAAAGGTGCTCGCCGGGATACTTAAAGGTCTTACCAATCGGAAGATTGGCCATAACATCGGCCTCTCGGAGGGCACCGTTAAGGGAATCGTCCAGCAGTTATTCCGCAAGGCTCGCGTACGGAAGCGGAGCCAACTGGTGCGCGTGGCAATAGAAGGGTCGTTGCCGTCCGCAACCGTGTCGAGATGAGTCTCGACACGGCACGCACGAGTGCGTGCGCCTCGTCGTTACAGAGAACTGCGGTACTGTTCAAGGGCGACCCGCACGAGTTGGCTGCGCGTACGCACGCCGGTCTTGCCGAACAACTGCTGAATCGCGTTCTTGACCGCGCTTTCCGAGATCTCCATCCGCGCGGCTATCTCTTTGTTA
>Ga0182015_10005494_pt1 | contig 13150 bp, 15 predicted proteins | sample 712P3MmetaG_FD_120478 | JGI IMG/M metagenome (GOLD analysis project Ga0182015, IMG submission 120478) | Permafrost microbial communities from Stordalen Mire, Sweden - 712P3M metaG | ecosystem: Environmental > Terrestrial > Soil > Wetlands > Permafrost | place: Sweden: Stordalen | collected...
ACCGGACAGCCGGTTAACCAGTACGTCGACGTCGGAGCGCCCGCCACCTTCCAGGTGACCGCGATCTCCAGCCTTCCGTTGACCTATCAATGGTTCGAAGCCGATCCCGGTAGCGCCACTTTCACCGCCATCCCCGGTGCGACCAGTTCGACCTACACGGTTGACCCGACTGCCGCCAACCAGTCGGACTCCGTTTTCTATGCCGTCGTCAGCAACGGAACTACGACTTCGGTAACCAGCAATTCCGCGGCTCTCTTTGTCGGCCCATTGGCCAGCGTACCGGACCTCTGCAACACAAGTTGGACGGCATTTGGCAGCGCCGTGGCGCAGTCCGGCTGCGCTTTCCAACTGACCGCGTCATTAAACAACCAGCACGGCGAAATTGTGTGGCCAACGCTGATTTCCACCGGCAACATTCAGCTCAGCTTCACGGTGACGCTCAACAATCCCAGCGCGCCTCCAGCCGACGGCTTCGCCGTGGTTCTGGGCGATCCTTCCCTCGGCGCGACACCCACCAGCTTGGGAGCCACAGGCATGGGCCTGGGAGCGGAAGGCATTCCCGGCCTGGTTTTCGCCTACGATACCTATCACAACGCGGGTGAATTTCCGGTGCCGTATGTCGCCGTGGGAAGAGGCGAAACCGCGCTTTGGGAAAACCCTTGGTACAGCGTTAACACCAGCATTCCGACGCTAGTAGCCGCGGGCCCGCCGATTTCCCATACCTATACCGTATCCATCATTCAAGGTCTGCTCACAGAAACCCTGGACGGCGTGCAGGTGCTCTCGGCAACCATCAACCCTCCCCCGGTGGCTTATCTGTATGTGACCTCTTCCACGGGTGGCTCATTCGAAACCGGGGTCATCAGCAATCTGGCGTCGACCGTTTCCGCGCCGCCAAACTAACGTTAAGGAGCTTGCCGCCGGCAGCTCTGAGTAAACGCTGGGCTTTAGCCCGGCGCGTAATTTGAGGAGAATAGCAATGCGACCGATTTTATTGATGACTATCCTGCTGCTCGCCGGAGCGTCAGCGGCCGTGGGCCAAGAGTCCTCGTTTAGCGGCGATGCCGCGGTCACCTATCAATGGGTGCACACCAACGCGGGTCCGGGCCAGTGCGGTTGTTTCGGCCTGAACGGAGGCGGAATCTCGGGCTCGTGGAACGTCCGAGGCCCCTGGTCTTTGGTCGCCGACTTCAGCTCGGAGTACACCAACAGCGGGCCGCCCGCGGGAAATTCCTTGACGCTCACATCGATGCTGGCTGGCGCGCGATACCAGACCCCGCGTTTCCCAAATTCCTGGCTTCACGGAGCCTCTAAAGTCCAACCCTTCGCGCAGGTGCTCTTGGGAGCAGCGCATGCCGGCGGTGGAGTCGCCGGTATCGGCGACGCATCCTATGGATTTGCGACCCGCATCGGCGGCGGCATCGATGTGCCGGTGAGCCGGCGCTTCGCGGTGCGCGGCCAGGTGGACTACTTTCTCACCCATATCGCCAATGCCGTCAACGACCGCCAGAACAATTTTCTGATTGGCGCCGGCATCGTCTTTCACTGGTCGAAATAAATTTTTGTCCTGCTGTAATCGAGATCGCCGATCTGGTAAGTTCACGAGCGTTGTTTCGTTAGCCGAAAAGAGGCCACGTGACCACGCGCGAGGAAGATCTGGCGGCGATTGCCCTACAAGAGCGAGAACTTCATTTTTCCCGTTTTGACGAGCAAGCCGCTTGGCGGCTCGGATCCCGCCTGCGCGAGTTTGCCGCTTCACGAAAGCTGGGCGTCGCGATCGACGTTCGCCGCTTCGGCCAGCCTCTTTTTTATGCCGCGCTTGCCGGCACTTCTCCCGACAACACCGAATGGGTTCGCCGCAAAGGCAATCTGGTGGCGAGATTTCATCGCAGCTCCTACGCAATCGGCCTGGAACTGGGCGCAAGCTTATTCGAAAAGTACACCCTGCCGATCGCGGACTATGCAGCCCACGGGGGTTCGTTCCCGATCCGCGTGGAAGGCGCAGGCGTAATCGGCAGCGTCACAGTCTCGGGCCTGCCGCAGCGCGCGGATCACGAACTCGTAGTGCAAGGGTTGTGCGCCGAGCTCGGGAAAGATTACGAGGCGCTCGCCTTATCTATTTTGACATCGTAAGCTCTTGCGTTTGCATCCCACATTGCGTATCGTCACAAATTAGCGGGAACCGATGAATTTAGAACATTTAAATCGGATTACAATCGAACCTGACAAGTGCGGCGGCCGGCCTTGTATCCGCGGTCAGCGCATTCGCGTCACCGACATACTTGAATTGCTCGCGGCCGGAGCTTCCTTCGAAGAAATCCTTAAAGACTACCCATTCCTGGAACGCGAGGACATTCTCGCGTGCTTGGACTACGCAGCACATCAGACTGACCACGCTGTGCTTCCAGCGTCGTGAAATTCATCGTTGATAACCAGTTACCTGCTTCGCTCGCTTACTACCTGCGCCAACGCGGCTTCGACTGTCAGCATGTACTTGAAGCTGGATTGGGCAACGCCCACGACAGCGTCATCTGCCGGCACGCCGAACTTGAACAGCGCATTATTATCAGCAAGGATGAGGACTTCTTTTATTTTGCCAAACTACGAGAGCCAAGAATCAAAATCATTTGGGTCCGCCTGGGCAACTGCCGGACTTCAGCGCTCTTGGCTGCATTCGAGCGATCTTGGCCCCAAATTGAGGCACGCTTGAAAGCCGGCGATCTGATTATTGAAATCCGTTAACAACACTGGGCCAATCCTTAAAATTCCATGTGCAGGCGCAGCGTTGGCGCAAACACCGGGCCGCGGTCGCGGTTGTACCCCGGATGATCAACGTACTGGAAGCCGAACGACGGGTAGAATCCGCGCCACGCATGTAGCGTGTAATAGGTTTCCACGATATTTTCGCGGCCGTAGTTGAGCCTCCCGTCGCCCAGCAGAAATCCATAGCCGCCCAACGCAAGATATTCCTGATGGTCGCGCGAAATTCCGTTCGACACATAAACCAATCCCGCGCGATCGAACTTTCGACCCCAGCGTTTCCCGCTGGCTCCGACGCCGATCTCCGCGGTGCTATCCACTTCGGTATACGCGTACGATTCGTGCTCTCCCTCGTCCCATCCCCATCGCCCGAACACGCCGATCCAACTATTCAGCGGCTGCTCAAAATTTGCTCCGAAGCCGTACTTCACCGTTGTTTGCAGCGGGTGCGCTGTGATCTCGGGTATCGGCGTGAGCCCCGCAAGAAAATTGTCGATCGCTGTCTGATAGTCGCCCATGTTGGCGTGATTCACGTAGGTCAACAGACGCAAGACGCCTTCCTGTTTGGGCATGACTTTGCCGTGAAGCTCCAACTCCACATTTTCGGCGCGTGCCCGGCTCAAATCCGCGTCCAGATGAATGCCGTTCGCCACTTTGGGCATCAACGCTTCGGCGAATCGCACGATGACGTGCCGGTTGTGGTGATACTCCGCCATCGCGGCAAAGGTGTAGCCGCGCGTGTCCGCCGCGTAGTCGTACGCGCCATTGTTGTCCACGGTCCAGTTCATGAATTGAAAATTGCTGTCCGTGCCGTACGTATTGAGATCGAAAAAATCCGCCAGGCTGAATTTCCCGAAGCGAAGTTCGATCCGGCGTTCCGGAAGCTGACTGAAGAGCGAATAGGCGCTGCGCGGGCTGGACACCGGCTGGTGACTCAAAGGAATGATCTGATGCCACATCAAGCGCGCGACATACGGCGCCTTGCTGAGCGTCGGATTTCGCACCACATCCAGGTTCAAAAATCCGGCGACTCCAAGCGCCTCCCCGAGTCCGTGACCTCCCGTCTCCTGCACATCGCAAATGATCTCGGACGTGTTGGTCAGCCGCAGCCCAGTGAACAGCGTGAGCACGTGGGAGGTTGCATCCTGCGCTTCGGCCGAAAGACTATTCTTGCCGGAATAAGGCGAGTGAAACCCCGGATGCCACTGCGAAATAAAATTCGCCTGACCGGAAATCCAAATACGATCCGTCTCCGGATGAGGAAACATCGCCGGCGGCGAATCGGAATCGGCACTCTCGGCGGGCGTGCCGGTTGGGCCTGGCTGGTCTGCGGGGCCCGCATCTTGGGCGAACGCCCCCGGCCCCAGCAAGAAACAAAATGCGGCCAGCAGAAAACAGAGACACCCAGCCAATCTAAGATTCCTCCCTACCATGCTTCGCTTCCCCCAGAACCATCGGCCGCCGAGTGATTTTGATGCGCTGAAGAAACTCACACGGTATGCGGCTACTGGTTACAGTTCGATGAACGCCGTGAATGATTTCTGTCCGGCCTTGCGCAAGTTAATCATAGTAAATTACATTTGTAAATTGTAGTTAATGCAGAAATTGTCCAAGGGGACGCGACGACGATGCTTCCCTGCTTGAACTCCAGCACCAACTGCTCTACTGTCCTGACGGGCCGCTGGCTTTGCCCGTACCACCTGATACCATACCCCGCTAGAAGCCGCCGACGACGTTATACAGATCGTACGCACCTACCTGAAGTGAATCGCAACCTTGCCTGACGAGTTGCGGTATCGTATTGGCGCGTAAGAACACCCGCTGTCCGCGATATAGTGCGACCGAGGAGACTCACCGGTGACAAGAGTTCTTGCCGTATTTCTGTTTGGAATTATTCTGCTCGCCCCCATCGCGCGCGCGCAATCCGGGCCGGAAGACGGCGGCAACGAAATCCAAGTTTGGACCGGCGGCGGCCACGGCATCAACGGCAGCACCGCGAGCGACGGCGTGTGGAACGTGGGTTTCCGCTACGGCTGGGTGCTCACCGATCCCATCTTGCCCGGCCCGCTCAAGGGCCGTTTCGAATTCGCACTGGACGCGGTCCCCGTTTTCGTGGTCGTCCAAAGGACCGGTCCCACCTACGGCTTCGGCCTGAACCCTTTCGCCCTGAAGTGGAATTTTGTCGAACACCACGGCATTTCTCCCTACATAGATATCGGCGGCGGAACACTTTTCACCAGAGCCCAGGTTCCTCCAGGCACCTCGCGCGTCAATTTCACCACCAGCGGCGCCATCGGCGCGCACTTCCTACGCAGCAAGTACAACTGGAACGCGGAACTGCGCTTTATGCACATTTCCAATGCCGGCCTCGCCGAGCCCAATTCCGGCATCAACACCATCCAGGTCCGCATCGGCTTGGGACGCTTCACCCAGCCCCAGTGACGTTCTCCGATTCGGGATATCGCTGGGCCGCCGCCGTGAGCGGCTGCCGTGAAACCCTAGCTTTTATCCATACATCTCACTACCATGCAGTACGCCCATGACGCAGGCAGAAATACGAATAGAAAACGAGGTGGTAAATGAAGTTTGTCTGGATCGCCGTAATTTTGGTCGCCGCATTTGCAGCTTTTGTAGGCATCAGTTCGTTGCGCGCAGGAGACAAAGCCCCCGCGGTCGGAACGCCCGCCCCTGATTTCACGCTGAATTCGCAGGAAAACAAACCCGTCAGCCTTCACGATTTCAAAGGCAAGTGGGTCGTGCTCTATTTCTACCCCAAAGATTTCACCAGCGGCTGCACCGTGGAAGCCCACAATTTCCAGCGGGACCTCTCGCTCTACGAGCAGAAGAATGCCGTCATCGTAGGCGTCAGCATGCAGGACGAAGACTCTCACCAGAAGTTCTGCACCAAGGAAGGCCTGAGCTTTAAGCTCCTCGCCGACAACAAGCAGGAAGTCTCCACCCAATACGACTCCGTCATGAACATGGGCGTAGCCAAACTCTCGGCCCGCCACACCTTCCTGATCGATCCCCAAGGCAAAGTCGAAAAGGTTTGGCTGGAAGTGAAGCCCGACAAACACAGCGAAGAAGTCCTCCAAGCGCTGACCGAACTGCAAGGCTCATCCGCTTCGAAGTAACTCCGACACTGGGCGTCGTAACAAAGAACCGCCGGTTCTCGGGTTGGTAAGCGCCAACCAGGAGGCCGGCGGTTTTTCGCTACACGACGCTATCGATTCGCCAGCACGTTCAAACCCGGAATGCGCTGCATCAGCCGCGTATCCGCCGTAACCAGCGTCAATGAGTAAGCCTTCGCCGTGGCCACCAAAAATCGGTCCGCAGGATCCCGATGTCCCAGAATCGTGCTCCGCAATTCGTCAGCCACCGCCCACGAAAAAGCCGCCTCTCGCAACATCAAATCTGTTTTCGACTTTTCGATCCATACTTCCGTCTCTTCCTCGAGAAACACTCGCTTCTTTTCCAGCAGCGTCTCGAGTTCCCAAATACTGACCGGCGACAGGAACAGCTCATTTTGTGGATCGGCGAACGCCTGATTCACTTCGGATGTAATCTTCCACGGTTCCAGGCTGTTCCACAGCCAAATGTGCGTATCCAGCAGAAGGTTCATTTGCCTTTGATTTCTTCCCCATCGTCTCGCTCAACTTCCCAGTCGGACAGATCGGTGATTGGGCCTACGATGTCCCCGACGATGCGACCCGAGCCTTGTACCCCCACTCGCCGTCTCGGCCGATCGGCCAAACTGGGCGGCACAACTTCCGCCACCGGCTTCCCAAAGCGCGTAACGCGAATCGGCTGGTTCGTCCGCCACACCCGCTCCAGCACCGCCAAACAAGTGGCCTTAAACTTCGAAATCGCAATCTCTTCCACGTGCACAACTCCTTTAACCATAGAAGCTTAGCACGGTAACAGACCATGGTCAATGACCATGGTCCGAATCCTCAGAAGTGTTCCCTTTGGAACCCCGCACCGGCCATAGCCAGGTTTCTCTGCTAGAATCCCACGCAAATGCCCTCCCCAAAAATTCTCCATTTCGCCGTCGAGAATTCCGGCGAAGTCTCCGCCATCTTCCAAGGTCCTTCGAAACCGACCCACCTCCTCGTGCTTGCCCATGGCGCCGGCGCGGGCATGACTCACCCGTTCCTCGAATCGCTGGTAGACGAATTGGCGGCAGCCAAAATCGCTACCTTCCGCTACCAGTTTCCCTACATGGAGCAAGGCCGCCGCGCCCCTGATCGACCCCCAACTCTGACCGCCACAGTAAACGCCGCCGTAAGCGCCGCCCATAAAGCCGCACCAAACCTGCCTCTAATCGCCGGAGGCAAATCCATGGGCGGCCGCATGACCTCTACCGCCGCCTCCCAGCACCCATTGGAAAACGTCCGCGGCCTGGTCTTCTTTGGCTTCCCGCTCCATCCGCCCAGCCAACCCGGCACCAAGCGCGCCGATCATCTAGCGAAAGTCGCCATTCCCATGCTTTTCCTCCAGGGCACGCGCGACCCCCTGGCCGATCTCACCCTCCTCCGTCCCATCGCCAACCAACTCGGCTCGCAAGCTCAACTCCACATCGTCGAATCCGCCGACCACTCCTTCCACGTCCTAAAGAGCTCGGGCAAAACGGATCCCGAAATCCTCCGCGAACTAGCCCAGACGACCGCTACGTGGGCAGCCCGCCTAGCGTAATTGTCGTGGAGACCCGCGAGGAGTGAGGCCGCTGGCCGCCGACTTCAAGTCACACGCCAAAAATCGTCGCGTGTCTTTTCCTTGGGAGGCCGAGGCTTTAGCCGCGGCGCAGGATTTTCTTTCAACGGGCTTTAGCCCCTGAGGGAGGCTGTTGATTGTTTCTCTGCGGAAGCCGCTCTACGGAAGAATCTCCACATCAAGCACGTGAAACACACTGCTCCCCGCGTTCGTGATGCGGTGAACATACGGCGTCTTGGCTCCGCCGGAGAAACCGACCGATCCATCTTTCACAGGTGCATCTACCCAATCCTGTCCCGCAGATTGCCGCCTGGTCGTCGCATCGCTCAGTTGCACGGCCACGCTATCCAGCGAATGCCTGTGAAACAAAGTAGTCTCGCCGGGCTTCAGCACTACATCCAGCACGCGCACATACTGATTCTCGAAAACCACGCGGTGGTGCGGCTCCTGCTCCACCGCAACAGGGTCGCTTGCGGTACCCGCAGCCTTCGACTCGCCGGCAGCTGGTTTCACTTCCACCCCAGCCTCGTTCGCCCGCTTCACTTCAATCTCCACGTTCTGCATCGGAGTATCCGAAACGTTCTCGACCTGATGCGTTACCGGGTCACTCCAAAAATATTCATGCTCGCCGCGAACGGAAACTTTCGAAGTGCCGTCCGGAAGATAGACACGGAGATCATTCTTGCTGATCGTGACGCCCACTCAGCCAGGATGGCTGTGTACCGTTCCCTTCTGATGCGCCCCGAGCGACACCCGCAACACACGAATCTGCTTGTTCTCAAATTCCACTTTGGCGCTACCCGCATCGATAGCGGCCGGATTTTGCGCAAGAGAAACGACAGCGGCTCCCGCGACAAAAAAAGAACAACGATCGAGCAAAGCTCCCGTATTTTCACAAAACCCCTTTGCCGCTACTCCGTAAGCGCCTTGTATTGCGCCTTATTGAGCGGCACCACCGACAACCTGCCCTGCCGCACCAGTGGCGAATCCGCAAACAACTTATTCGCCCTGATCTCTGCCAACGTAACCGGCTTCGCCAGCGCCTTCCCGGCCTTAATCTTCACCACCGGACTTTTCGGATCCGACGCATCCACCGACACTACCGTCGCCGTCCCCACCGCGCTCTTCTCGTCCCCAGTGTGATAAATGATCAGCCCATCCCCCGGCTGCATCTCTCGCAAGTTCCTCGCCGCGGTGGGATTCGTCACCCCGTCCCATTCCGTCGCTTTATCCCGCTGAAGATTCGCGAACGAATACACCGTAGGTTCAGTCTTAAGCAAATAGTCGGAAGCCACGAATACCTCCACGAATTGGAATATCAGCTGTCGCCCGCCATTCTACATCGCCTGTCTCGCCATCTCACCTCCGACTTTGGCGGGTCGCATGCCGACTTCGCGGCGACGATGCCAGGATCCGCGAAGTCGTTCGCCCTTGATCGGCGAAGGCACAGCATTCTCATTCCACATCACGCCCAAGGGCAGTGATAAGATTCCGGCGTCGCGTCGAAACACATGCAACTTTGCGAAAGGATTGCCTCATGCCCTTCGACCGTAGAACATTCCTGAAAACGGCAGCGTTCGCGGGAGCCGCAGCATCCGTCGCGGCTCCAGGCACCCTTGTTTGGGCGGTGGACACTGCGCCAGGATCATTCGATTTTGTCTTTTTCACCGACACGCACATCGAACCGGAACTCGATGCCCCGCACGGTTGCGACATGTGCTTCCGCAAAATCGCCGGCCTCAAGCCCGATTTCGCCATCATGGGCGGCGATCACGTCTTCGACGCCGTGAGCGTCGATCGTACTCGCGCCACCACGGTCTTTGATCTCTACAAAAAGACCGAGCAATCTCTCCAGATGCCGATCTATCACGCCATCGGAAATCACGACATCTTCGGCGTAGACACCAAGAGCGGCGCCTCACCAACCGATGCCGGCTATGGCAAGAAAATGTACGAAGACCGCGTTGGCCGAACCTATTATTCCTTCGACCACAAAGGCTGGCACTTCGTCGTTCTAGACTCCATTCAACCGACCGAAGACCGCTTGTGGCAGGCGCGCATCGATGATCCTCAACTGGCCTGGCTGAAAGAAGATCTAAGTCATGTAGGCGCGATGACACCGATTATCGTCACCGTTCACGTGCCGCTAGTCACAGCGTTCGCAACCTACGCCGAAAAAGTCACCACCACCCAGAAGTACAACACCCTGACAGTGGACAACGCTCCTGACGTTCTCGCCGTCTTTGAGGGCCACAACGTCGCAGCCGTGCTGCAAGGCCACCTGCACGTCAACGAAATGATTCAACTGAAAAACACCCAATACATCCTCGGCGGCGCAGTTTGCGCCAACTGGTGGCGTGGTCCTCGCATGGGTTTCTCCGAAGGTTTCACAGTAGTCAGCGCGCGCGCCGGCAAAATCACCACGCGCTACGAAACCTACGGCTTCAAAGCCACAGCCTTGCCGGAAAAGTCGTAGCCAAACCGAAGTACGGAGCGGAGTATCAAGCCGAGTACCGAGCGGCGCACCAAGAGAAGTGCCAAGCGAAGTGCACCAGGCCCCGCGTGAGTGGCCCGAACCTCAGTCGGGGTTCCCGTGAACCAGCGCCTGGATTATTCAGCGGCTAGACCCGATTGACGTGAAAGCAAGCGGCGTGTATGTTTTGGGAGACATGCAATCTGTTTCCCAATTCCGCTTTTGTCCTTCATGTTGTCGCCGCTAACTCTGTCCGCTTTTCGTTTTCTTTCCAGACTAACTGTCGATTCGTACTTGCACTATCATCATCATATCTAAGGAGATTCAGCATGAGCAAGATATTGCCCGAGGTTCTCGAAGCCAACGCAAAATACAGCGCGAATTTCGGCGAAAAGGGAAAGCTAGCTCTGTCGCCGGCGCGACGCTTCGCAATTTTGACGTGCATGGACGCGCGCCTCGATCCCGCAAAATATGCTGGCCTGGCGGAAGGTGACGCGCACGTGATTCGTAACGCCGGGGGACGCGCCAGCGATGACGCCATTCGTTCGCTTGTAATCAGCTACAAACTTCTAGGCACGCAGGAATTCTTTGTGATTCACCACACCGAGTGCGGAATGCTGTATTTCACGAACGAAGTGATCCGCGGGCTGCTGGCTTCGAGCCTGGAGACGGCGCAACTCACCGCCGAAGGTTTCAAGGACGTGGGCAAAGGACCGGGCTCTCGCGAAGCCGAATACGTCGACTGGCTGACATTCAAAGACGCGAAACAAGCTGTGCTCGATGACGTCGCGCGCATCAGATCGCATCCGCTGGTGCCCAAGACGATTCCGGTTCACGGCTATATCTTCGATGTGAAAACCGGAAAGCTTGTAGAAGTTGAGGGAGCGAAAGCAGTCGGCGCCGCCGGCTGAAAATACTGCGCTAGCCGTAAAACGCACAGCTTGAAATGGCTGTGCCACCGGCCGCTAGATGTTGACGGTCGGCAGAAACCGCGGCGCTTTTCTTACGCTGGTGGCTTGCTCGAAGGCGAACGCCAGGCGGATCAGGACGGGTTCGCTCCAGGCGCGGCCGAAGAAAGAAATGCCGACTGGCAATCCGTGAATGAAACCCGCCGGCACCGTAACGTTGGGATAGCCGGCTACCGCCGCGGCGCTGGAGCTTCCGCCGCCGAAGGAGTCGCCGTTGATGTGATCGGTCAGCCATGCCGGGCCGCCGGTCGGGCCGACCAGCGCGTCCAGATTGTTTTTGTCCATGGTCGCGTCGATGCCCTCTTTGCGGGCTAACTGGCGATTCTTCGCCAGCGCATCGACATATTCCTGCGTCGTCAGCGGACCTTTTTCCTGTGCTTTCAGAAACGTGTCCTGGCCAAAGTACGGCATTTCCTTTTCGCGGTTTTGCTCGTTGAAATCGACGACCTCTTTCAATGTCTTCACCGGAGCGTTTGGTCCAAGGCGCGCCAGGTACGCGTTCAGGTCGGCTTTCAGTTCGTAGAGGAACACCGTAAATTCGGAATCGCCGAATTTGCCGGCGGTTTCGATCGGCGCGGGGTCGACCAGGATGGCCCCTTGTTTTTTCAGCGTTTCCAGCGCATCTTCCATGATTTTGTCGACGGCTTCGTTGAAGCCAAACGTCTTCCGCACCACGCCGATACGCGCGCCGCGCAACCCGTCGGCTTTCAGAAATTGTGTGTAGTCGGTGTAGGAATGTTCGCGGCTTTCCGCGGTGGCGGCGTCCTGATCGTCGATGCCAGTGACCGCACCGAGGACGATGGCGGCGTCGCGAACAGTGCGGCACATCGGACCTGCGCCGTCCTGGCTATGCGAAATCGGAATGATGCCGGTGCGACTGACCAAACCTACGGTGGGTTTGATGCCAACAATTCCGTTGCTGGAAGAAGGGCAAACGATCGAACCGTCGGTCTCCGTGCCGATGGCTGCCGCGCAAAGATTGGCGGAAACGCCGGCGCCCGAACCGGAACTCGAGCCGCACGGATTGCGGTCGAGCGCGTAGGGATTTTTCGTCTGGCCGCCGCGCCCGCTCCAGCCGCTGGTGGAATGGTTGGATCGAATGTTGGCCCACTCGCTGAGATTTGTTTTTCCCAGGATGACAGCGCCGGCGTCGCGAAGTTTTTGCGCGACCACGGAATCCTTCGATGGCCGCGAACCGAGCAGCGCCAGCGAGCCGGCGGTGGTCATCATTTTGTCCGCGGTGTCGATGTTGTCTTTAATCAGCACCGGGATGCCATGGAGCGCGCCCCGCGGGCCTTTATCCTTGCGCTCTTTGTCGAGAGCGTCGGCGATGGCGAGCGCGTCGGGATTTAGCTCGATCACCGCGTTGATCGCCGGACCCTGCTTGTCGATTTGGTCGATGCGCGCGAGATATTTTTCAGTGATGGACCGCGCCGTTCGTTTACCAGACTTCATGGCGTCTTGCAGGTTGGTGATGGTGATCTCGTCGAACTCGAATGCGGGAATTTCGGCGGCGGGTGTGGATTGCCGACGTTCGGCCGCGTCGGCGCTCGCTGGACGGATGGCGGTTGCGGCTACCGCAGCTGCGCCGCCTAGCACGGTAGTCTTAAGAAAATTTCGTCGCGCGGGAATCGCGAGATCTTCCGCGGCCGTTTGAGAAGGTGCGCAGTCGCGAGAATTCTCTGCCTGCCGATCGCGATTACTTTTTAGCCCTGGTTTCATTTTCACGTTTCCGTCCGCTTTGAGAGTGCCAAGTGTGCCGACCGATAGTAAGCCAAACGTCTGTTCAACGGCAGGATTTTGAGAGTTGCTGCGATCGTGCCCGGGAAGCGCAGAGCCTCTCCCCTACAACGGCAAGAACGTCCTACTCAGTCATTCTTGCGCGCATTCAGCGCGAAACAAATCCTCACGCGGCTTCGGGTACTGCCGGGACCAATTGCGTGGAGTGGCTGGTGGCGTTTCTTGTGGTGACGAGCAGGGCGGCGGCCAAAAGGCAAAGTCCGCCGGAGAGCCAGAAGGCGTCGCGATAATCGCCCAGATAAGTGCGGATGCTGCCGGCGGTTAAGGCGGCCATCGAGGCGCCTAGTTGGTGGGAGGCGCCGATCCAGCCGTAGACTACGCCGACATTTTCTTTGCCAAAGGTGTTGGCGGTGAGGCGCACTGTGGGCGGAACGGTGGCCACCCAGTCTAGGCCGTAGAAAATGGCGAAAAGCGAGAGCCAGCTGGCGGGATGCGC
>Ga0182015_10005495_pt1 | contig 13148 bp, 11 predicted proteins | sample 712P3MmetaG_FD_120478 | JGI IMG/M metagenome (GOLD analysis project Ga0182015, IMG submission 120478) | Permafrost microbial communities from Stordalen Mire, Sweden - 712P3M metaG | ecosystem: Environmental > Terrestrial > Soil > Wetlands > Permafrost | place: Sweden: Stordalen | collected...
CTTGTGCGGCGATCCGCCGCCTTGCTCCTTAGCTTCGCGGCACTCTGCGTGCTGGCCGCGAGGCCCACCGCGCACGCGCAAACCACCACGATCGAACCTGCTGCAAACGGGTACGGTCCCTACAACGCCGTGTTTCTTCCCGATGGCGAAGGCCTGGATAAAACGCTGGCCGCGCACGATCCTGTGCTGCGCGCGGATTCGCCGTGGTCCATCTACGCGTGGGTGAAGAGCGATGAAACGCCGAAAGGTTTCACGCTGATCGCCGGGATGGGAACACCGGCGGAAGAATATCCGCGCTATTTGGCGTTCGATGCCGACAAGATTGTGCTGTGGATCGGGCGGGACAACAGTTTGTCCGCGCCAGTGGCGCTCGATCCGGCGAAATGGCATTTTCTTGCGGCCACATTTGACGGCGTCGAATTTCATCTTTACAGCGATGGCGCGCAAGTGGCCAGCGGCGCGCTCGATCTCGGAAGCGCGAGCGCCGTGCTGCAAATGGCGCCGCCGATGTTTCATTTGCCGAATGGGCAGCACTTCGGCGGCAAGATTGCTTCGCTGATGCTCGTGTGCCGCGCCCTCGGCGCGGATGAAATCAAGCAGCTTGCGCAGCAGGCGCCGGATTTTTCGATCGTGGAGTTTGAAGAAGCTTCCAAGCCGTGGCCGGCGCAGACGCGCGATCAAGTCGGCTACGCCGCGCCGCAAGAACCGGACATGATGCCGGCGAGCAAAGCGGCGTTCGGGAAGCCGGTCGCGCAGAGTTTACGCGCACCATCCGCGGAGCTCGATCCGGATGGGGAAAATCAGTGGGCGATCACGGGCGGTTGGATGCTGCGTCCTGCGCCCGAGGTGAATGGCGGCGGCCCCGAAATTTCGACGTCACAATTCAATTCCGGCGATTGGCTGCCGGCCACGGTGCCGGGAACGGTGCTCACCACGTTTGTCGATCGCGGCGTGTATCCCGATCCCGACTACGGCCTGAATAATCTCGCCATCCCCGAATCGCTCAATAAGCAGGATTATTGGTATCGAGCCCGATTCGCCGCGCCGCCGCAGGTGGCCGGCCAGCGCCTGACGCTGACGTTTCACGGAATCAATTACAAGGCGAGCGTGTGGCTAAATGGAAAATTTCTCGGCACGATTGTGGGAGCTTTCATTCGCGGCGTTTTCGACGTGACCGATATCGTGAAGCCCGGCGACGCGAACGTTCTCGCCGTGCGCGTTTCGCCGCCGCCGCATCCCGGCATTCCGCAGGAGCAATCGATTAAGGGCGGACCAGGAGAAAACGGCGGAATCATGTGCCTCGACGGGCCGACGTTTGTGGCCACCGAAGGCTGGGACTGGATTCCGGGAATTCGCGATCGCGACACGGGAATCTGGCAGCCGGTCACGCTGACGGCCACGGGCGCGGTGAAAATCGGTGACGCGCAGGTGGTCACTTCGTTGCCGCTGCCGGACACGAGCCGCGCGGACGTTGAGATCAGTGTGCCGCTGGACAATCTTTCCGGCGCGCCGGTGCACGGAACGCTCGACGCGTCGTTCGATCAGACGATGGTGTCCGAGAAAAACATTTTGCTTCCGCCAGGCGAAACCACGATCAAACTCACGCCCGCCGAATTCGCGCAATTGACGGTGCAGCATCCGCGGCTATGGTGGCCGAATGGCTACGGCAAACCGGAACTATACGATTTGAAATTGAGTTTCACCGAAGGCGCCGAAGTTTCCGCGACGAAGCACGTGCGCTTTGGAATTCGCGAGATCACATATGAGCTCAGCTTGCTCGATAGCGCCGGGCATTTGCGGCGCGTGGAATTCTCGCCGACGGAAGCTCGTGCGAGAAACGAAGAAGTGGTGAATGTTTCGCACACCGGACTCCGACAAGTGCCGATTGAAATTCCGATGGTCCCGATCGCGCCCGCACTGGCGTCCGCTCCGGGATCGCCAACCTCGCCATCGCCCGGCGAAATCGCCGCCGCGCGCGGCTATGCAGACAATTGGGTCGCCTCGCTCATGCCCGGCGGAGAATTGTCGCCGTCGATTCGCACGCTTGACGACACCAGCACCGCGCCGTATCTCGTGATCGAAGTGAATGGAGTGCGCATCGCCTGCCGCGGCGGCAACTGGGGCATGGACGACGCGCGCAAGCGTGTTTCGCGCGCGCGCCTGGAGCCTTATTTCCGCCTGCATCGCGACGCCAACCTGAATATCATCCGCAATTGGGTCGGCCAAAGCACTGAAGAAGTGTTTTACGATCTGGCGGACGAATACGGCCAATTGGTGTGGAACGATTTTTGGGAGTCGACGGAAAATTACAACGCCGAAGCCGAAGACCCCGCGCTGTTTCTGGCGAACGCGCGCGACACGATTTTGCGATTCCGCAATCACCCCTCGATCGTGATGTGGTGCGGGCGCAACGAAGGCGTGCCGCAGCCGGTCATCAATGAAGGCCTCGCGGACCTCATCAGAACTCTCGACGGCACGCGCTACTATTCGCCCAGTTCCAACGCCGTCAATCTGCAGGGCAGCGGGCCCTATCGCTATCAAGATCCGGCGCGCTACTTCACAACGCTGAATCGCGGATTCTCCGTGGAGACCGGCACGCCGTCGATGTCCACGCTCGAATCGTTTCGCGCCTGGATTCCGGCCGCGGATCAATGGCCGATCGACGACGTGTGGGCGTATCACGATTGGCATCAGAGCGGCAACGGCGACGTGGCGCCTTTCATGGCGCAGATCGAAGCGGAATTCGGCGCGGCCACGAGTCTGGAAGATTTCGAGCGCAAGGCGCAAATGCTGAACTACGTGGGTCATCGCGCGATTTTCGAGGGGATGAACGCGCATTTGTGGGCGCCGAATTCGGGCCGCCTCTTGTGGATGACGCAGCCCGCGTGGCCCAGCAACATGTGGCAGATTCTGAGTTCGGATTACGATACGCAGGCGTCGTACTACGGCGTGAAAAAAGCGTGCGAGCCGGTGCACGTGCAGCTTGATCTATCGAATTACGAAGTCGACGTGGTGAACACGACGACAGCGCCGCTCGCCGGATTGTCGGACAGCGCGAATGTGTTTTCGCTCGACAATAAACTTTTGCTCGCGCACGAAGAGCACCGAGACGCTGCGGCGGATTCGGTTACGGCCGGATTTAAATTGGACCTCGCGCCGCTGCTTGCTAACGGCGTCGTGCTGATCAAACTTGAATTGCGCAGCGCATCGGGCGAACTTCTGTCCGACAATTTGTATTGGATCGGCGCCGACAGCTCGTCGTACCGCGAACTGAATCGCTTGCCGCCCGCCGCGCTGTCGGTCACCGCGTCTTCGGCTTCGAGCGCCGGCGCGGTCCACGTTCACGTCGAGCTGCGCAACACGGGCAGCGCCGCGGCGCTCGCGAATAAGTTGACGTTACTGAACGCGGCCGACGGTACGCGCATCTTGCCCGCATATTTCAGCGACAACTATGTTTCGCTTCTGCCGGGAGAAACCCGCGACATCGATATTGAATTTCCGCCAGCGGCCGCGCACGGTCCCACACAATTGACGGTTCGCGGCTGGAACCTCGCGCCGCAAACCATTGCAGTCACGCATCAGAAATAATTGTTGTGCGGAAAAATGCGGAATGGTGTGGCGTTCAGGCCGGTGCGGCCTGTCGGGCGCCGCAGTAGCGGGCCACGACGAGCGTGATGTCGTCGCGTTGACTCGCGCCGCGCGTGAATGTGCCGACGGCCGCAAGCACGTCGGCCTGTAATTGATCGACATCGTCGCGCCGCTCCGCCTCAAGCGCTTTCTTCAGCCGATCAGTTCCGAATTCGTTGTCTTCCGGGTCCATCGCTTCCGTGACGCCGTCGCTGTACAGCACGATCGTGTCGCCGGGCTCGAGCTTGCGGCTCTCCAGTTTGTAAGGAGCGTCGGGAATCAAGCCGACGGGAAATGATTCCGCGGCAAACGGAGTCTCCGCTCTACCGTCGCGCAGAAGAACGGGCGACGGATGCCCCGCGTTGATGTAATCGAGGCGCCCGTCTTCGCTCAGGATGGCGAAAAAAACGGTGGCGTAGCGCTCGAGGCGCGAGTGGCTGCACAGGAAATTGTTGATGTGGCAGAAAACGTCGGCCGGCGGCTGCTGAATGGCCATTCCGGAAAACGCGCCCTGCAACATCGTCGTCAGCAGCGCGGCGCCGAGGCCTTTGCCCGAAACGTCGGCGATCAGAAATGCCGTGCGCCCCGGTCCCAACTCCATCACGTCGAAATAATCGCCGCCGACGGTCAGGCACGATTGATTCATCCCCGAAAATTGAAGGTGAGCGGCAGTTTGAAAATCGCGCGGCAGCAGGGCTTGCTGGATTTCGCGCGCGATTCCCAGCTCCTGTTCCATTCGCTCGCGCTCGCGCTCGCGTTCGACCATGCGCGCATTGTCCATCACGCTCGCGGCTTCCACGGCCAGAGCGTCCAGGATTTGCCGCTCGAGAGTGGAAAAACCAGCGGGACGCGTGCTGTCAAGATAAAGAACGCCGAGCAATTCGCCGCGCACTTCGTCGCCCGGCGCGGTACCCGCGCGGCGCTGCGCGAACGCGTAAAGCGGAATCACCACCAGCGATCGCAGCCGCTGCATGATCACGCTCTTCGCGCCCTTCAGGTCGGAGTTGGCTTGTTCGAGGTCTTCGGTGATGATGGCGCGCTTCTGTTCGATCGCGTAGCGGATCGCGGTTTGCGTCGGCTCAAGGCCCGCGGTTTCCAGCGTCTTCCCGCCGCGTTGCCGGGCGACGCGCACGCGCATCACGTTATCCGCGCCACGCTCCACCAGCAGCCCGCGGTCGGCGCCGGTGAGCGCGATCGCGTGATCGACCATGTTCCCGAGAATCGCGTCGAGCGGCAACTGTGAATGCAGCAGCGCCGTGGCTTCCAGCAGCAAACTCAACTTGCGCAACCCGCCCGAAACGCCGGCGCTGCCGGTAATCGACAAATTCTCCATCCGCGAAAGCAGATCCGGCAGCGCTTCCGAGCTGGCGTGGAAAATAATCTCGAACGAATCGTCGAGCCCGAGGTTGATCGTGTCGCCTTCCACTAGTTGTTTGCGCTCGATGCGTTGTCCGTTGACGAACAGGCCGCGGCGATGCCCGCGATCTTCGAGCACGAGGCTGCCATTTTCGTCGACGATTGCCGCGCACTGCCGCGAGATTCGCAGGTCGGGAAGTTGCAGATCGTTGTTGGTTTCGGCGCCGCGGCCGATCAGAAACGGCGTGTGCGTCACGCGAAATATGCGGCGGCTGCCGTCGGGGGCGACGACTTCGAGCACGGCCTCGCTGGGAGAGGGGGCATCGGGCATGGCATTTTTCCGTGGGGGGATTCTACCACGCGAAGGCCCGCGCGCCGGGATGCCGCGATTCAAAAAGCCTGAGCGCGAGGCGATTCAGATTACTTCGCTTGGAAATTGTGAAAGCCGCAGGTCGCGCCGCCGGCTGCGCTCCGAGTTGGCTACTTCGCGGCCGTAACAGCCACAACTTTTATGCGATCGGCGATGCGATGCCCGTTGTCCTCGTGGTAGTAGATCGTCACGCGAACGCCCTTGGTCACGCCCGCAGGGATTTGCGTATCGTGCGTGAGCACGAAATCCCACTGCGTTTTGTGCTGCCCGACGTGTTTGAGAAGCACGATCCCGGCCGGCGTGCGCGACGCGATGGTGCCGCTCGCCTGATGTTTCAGCGTCGTCGCGGAATCGCGGATCGGCGCGGCGAGAAACGCAATAGTCAGCGCGATGCCCAGACACACGCGCAGCGCGCGATTGTTCGTGCGATCGAATCTGGCGGAATCGGTTTGGCGCACGCGAACCTCCGCGCTTGGCGGTTCCGCCATCATCCCACAATTAACGATCACGTCAAGAGACTGAAGCGGGAGCTACCCAGCGCCGGAGCCGCGACGGCATCGGCCCGGCGCTGGGCAGCTTATCGTGGCGATTACTTTTGAGTTTGCCGCGTGGCCGACCACGTCCCGGAGTTTCCCGAGCCATCGTCCATTTGGAACGTGCCCTTCATTGTGTCGCCGGTCACGGTGCCGTCGTGAGTGACGGTGAATGCGCCATTCGGCGAGTTCACGTTCACGGTGAAATGGATGGCGTTTCCCTTGACGGTGCCGGTGATCGGGGAATCCCCGAAATCGGAGTGCTGCGTTCCCTTGATCGTCTCGCCATCCTGCTGAATCGCGAGCGTCGCGGTGAACGAGGCTGTATCAATGGTGAGTTGCCATGTGCCGGCCACGTTGGCTGGCGCCGGAGCGTCGTCCGCCGCGCGAGCCACTGTCGTCACCACGGCCAGCAACGCCGCCAGCGCCAAAACTCCAAGCAATCGCGCGCGCGTGTTCGCGTTCATCGGCTTCATCGCGCTACGATTTCTGCCGCGTGGCCGACCAGTCGCGCGTGTTGTCGCCCATCGTAAAGCTGCCCTTCATGTCGTCGCCGGTCACGGTGCCTTTGTACTCGATCGTGAAATCGCCGTTCGGCGTGGTGCGCTTAATCGTGAAGTCGATCGCGCTGCCTGTGATCGTGCCGTTCAGCGGCGAATCGCCGCGGTCGCTGTGCACGGTTCCTGTCAGCGTGGCGCCGTCCTGCGTGAACGTCAGCGTTTGATTCACCGCGCCGTTGCGGCCTTGGTAGGTCATCTGCCACGCGCCCGCCACGCTGGCGTTTGCGGGTTGATCCTGCGCGCGAACCGCGAATCCGAATGCCAGCATCAGGGCCAGCATGCTTGCCACAGCCAAAATATTCCGTTTCATCGGTGGATCTCCTGGAGTGAGGCCGGCATCTTGGCCGGTTCTACCTAATAGAATGGACGCGCGCCGCCCGAAAACGGTTCCATATTGCCGCGCTACAATCGGTGCCGCGCAAATCGTTTCTTGTTATAGTTGGCCGATGTCGCCGCGTCCCAACGAACCTCAGAAGTCGGCCCCGGTCCTGCGGGCCATCGTTGAGGTCGGTTTCATCGTTTTCCTCTTCTATTCCAATCTTCTGATGGGGGAGTTCACCGAGACGAATGGTCCGGGGAAGAGCCTGGCGTTCGCGATTCGAGATGTTTTCTCGGTCACCAATTTCACAATCGCCGTCGCCGCCGGGCTGATCGGCTACGTCGTGTTTGAATATCTCCGCAAGCTTCTTTAGGAAAGCTCAGATCCGAGGCGATTCCGGCGTGAGGTCCATCGCGCGCTATCGGGCGACGGCGTGCTGCGCCACATAATCGTTCATGTGCGCGACAAACATCTTTTCAAGCTTTTGTGTGACGGGACCTGGCGCTGCCGCGTAAATGTGCCCGGCAATCTCGCCGATGCCCAGCAGACTGCGGTTTGTCGACGTTATGAAGATCTCGTCGGCGGAAAACAGATCCGCAGGCCGCAGCGTCCGCTCGATCATCGGGACGCCCGCTTGCGGCGCGAGCTCGAGCAGCAATCCTCGCGTGACGCCTTCCAGGCAACCGGCGGAAAGCGGCGGCGTTTCCACCGTTCCGCGCCGCACGCAGAATATATTCGCGGCCGTGCACTCCGCCGCTTCGCCGCGTTCATTCAGAAGCACAACTTCATTGAAGCCGCGCGCCTGCGCTTCCGCGAAATTCCACACGTTGTTCAGCCACGAAGTGACTTTCACGCCGGCCAGCGGCGAAGCGGCGTGCCGCCCATGCTCGCGCAGATCGAGGCGTCCCGGTTCGTGATGCGGCGGCAATCCCGCCGTGCAGAGCAACAGGTCCACCTGCGGGGCCTGCTCGTCGCTCTGCCAGAAACCGACCTGGTTGTAAATCGCGTAGATGCGCGCCGTGCCTTCCACGACTTCATTCGCGCGCACCAGTTCCATCAGTTGCCCGCGGACGCGCTCGGCATCGAACGCGAAGGGAACTCGCGTGCGCGCCGCGTCTTTCTCCAATCGCCGCCAGTGCCGCTCGAACGCGAACGGCACGCCGTGAAAAACGCGCAGCGTGGTGAACAGGCCCCAGCCGCTCAGCAAGCCCGCCTGCCCCGGCGAAAGCCGCGTCTGTTCGATCGGCTGCATGTGACCATTGTGGTGGACGATGCGATGAATCATGATGTGCGGCTCATCCGCAAATCGGCGCAGCTCACGCGCCGCGCGCTCGGCCGATTTTACCACGCGCCACGCGCGCCGGTTCACGATGCCAGAATGCGATCCTCGGCCACTTCAACTTCGCTCACGCCACGAAAACTGAACAGCAAGCGCACCAGATATTTCGGCGGATCGTCCTGCGTGCGCCGCACGATCTTCGCAACCGCCGCGGTGACGGCCTGATGAAACAGCACGTCGCCCACCTGTATCCCGGACAGATTCACCCGTACGGATTGCCCCGGCTCAAACATCGCGATATTGACTCCAGTCCAAAGTCTCGCCGCCCGCAACATCCAAACTACGCCAAAAGTCGCGCCACGCGCCAATGGTTTCGCGCGCAATGTTGATCAGCCGAACTCGCCGCCCTTGGCAATGAATCTCGCGCGCCTGATATACTTTTGAAGTGGAAGGAGATATTTCGATGCCCACAATCAAAAAAACCGACGCCGAGTGGAGAAAGCAATTGTCTCCGAATGAATTTGAAGTCACCCGCCGCGCCGCCACCGAGCCGCCCTTCACCGGAGAAAATCTGGACGTTCACGACAAAGGCGTCTTTCGCTGCGTCTGCTGCGGGGCCGAGCTTTTTAGCTCCGACACGAAATTCGATTCCGGCACCGGCTGGCCCAGTTTCTACGCGCCCATCAACGAGGAAAACGTCATCGAGGAGACCGACATCAGCCACGGCATGGCCCGCACCGAAGTGAAATGCGCCCAGTGCGACGCGCACCTCGGCCACGTTTTTCCCGACGGCCCCAAGCCCACCGGCCTGCGCTACTGCACGAATTCCGTCGCGTTGCGCTTCGACGAGAAGCCCTGAGTCCACGCGCGGCGTGCAGGCGCGGTTTTTGTTGCTTCGGGTGCCGCACCCTTCGATTTTAAGGGTGCGGTTTTTGATTTTTTCCAATTTCTGTCCGTGCGCAACGATGGATCGACCTGGATTGCGCCGCGAGAAACGAACATGGCTCCGTCGCCAGAACCCAACCAGCCCGCCGATCTCCGCGACTACCTGGCCGCCGAGCGAACTCTGCTCGCGTGGATTCGCACCGGCCTCGCGCTCATGGGTTTCGGCTTCGTCGTCGCGCGCTTCGGCCTGTTTCTGCAAGAGGTGCGCGTCGCCCAGTTCCCGCTGTCGCCGCAGTCCTACGGGCTTTCGCTGTGGTTCGGCACCGCGCTGATCGCCGTCGGAGTCGCGCTGAATCTGTTTGCGGCATGGCAACACGTCCAGTTGGTCCGGGCGCTCAATCGTGGCGCGTCAGCGCCCGGTCGATCTTCAACGCCGGCCATTGCGCTTGCCGTATTCCTCGCGCTGATCGGTTGTGCGATGGCGATCTATCTGATTTCGCTGCGCGGCGCCGCGCGCACGAGTTCCGAAAGTAATTCCCAAAACATTCAGGAGGCACCCGTGTCCCTCGCGACAGACAGCGGTATTGTCACGAAAGCCAGCAATCACTCCGTCGATCAAACCGTTGAAAAACTCAAAGCCATCCTGCAAGCCAAAGGTGTCGCGCTCTTCGCCCTCGTCGATCACAGCGGCGAAGCCGAAAAGGTGGGAATGAAAATGCCTCCCACCAAGCTGCTGATCTTCGGCAATCCGAAAGCCGGCACGCCGCTGATGCTCGCCGCTCCCACCAGCGCCATCGATCTCCCTCTAAAGATTCTGGTTTCGGAAGACGCAGCCGGTAAGGTCTGGCTTTCCTACAACAGCGCGGCGTATCTGCAGCAGCGCCACGCCATCCCGCAAGATCTTTTGCAGAACATTGCGATCGTCGAATTGCTGGCGGCCAGCGCCGGCGCGTAACGCCATAGCAATCGCGCACGCGCCGCTCACGAGTTCGATCGCGCCCGCCGGCGCTTTCGCCACAACGCCTTTCGCGGTAAATTGCAGTGCGTCATCAAGGAGACAGCCCCGCCATGAAATACCGCCGCTCCGGCCGAACCGGATGGAACGTCAGCGAAATTGGATACGGCATGTGGGGCATGGCCGGATGGAGCGGCTCCGAAGACGAGGAATCGCTCGGCTCGCTCACTCGAGCGGTGGAACTTGGCTGCAATTTCTTTGATACCGCGTGGGCCTACGGCAGCGGACACAGCGAGAAACTGCTCGGCAAGATTTTGCGCGCGCATCCGGATAAGAAACTTTATGCGGCCACAAAAATCCCGCCCAAGAATCGCAAATGGCCCAGCCGCCGTGATTTCACTCTCGACGACTGTTTTCCGGCCGACTACATCTTCGAGTTCGTGGATACAAGTCTCGGAAATCTCGGCGTAGAGACGCTGGACCTGATTCAATTTCACACGTGGGAGGACGCCTGGCTCGACGACGATCGCCTGCCGCGCGCGATCGAAAAATTGCGCGCCAGCGGCAAGGTGCGCGCTGTGGGCGTCAGCATCAATCGTTGGGAGCCGTGGAACGGCGTGCGCGCCGTGCAATCCGGCCTGATTGACGCCGTGCAGGTCATCTACAACATTTTCGATCAAAATCCCGAAGACGAACTTTTCCCCGCATGCCGCAAGTACGATGTCGCCGTGATCGCCCGCGTGCCCTTCGATGAAGGCACGCTCACCGGCTCCATCACGCTCGAAAGCAAATGGCCGGCGGACGATTGGCGCAGCACATATTTCGTCCCCGAAAATCTGAAAGCCAGCGTCGATCACGCCAACGCTCTCAAACCGCTGCTCCGCGACGGCATGTCGCTGCCCGAGATGGCCCTGCGCTTCATCCTCAACAATCCCGACGTCGCCACAATCATTCCCGGCATGCGCAAGCTGCGCAACGTGGAAGGCAACATCGCCGCCGACGATAAAGGCCCGCTGCCCGCCGCGCTCCACGCCGAGCTCCGCAAGCATCGCTGGGTGCGCACGCCCGCCTCATGGTCGCAGTAATGCCCGCAGGAGTTTCGCTGGGTCTACGCCCCTCCAGCCCCTACGGCCTTTCCCCCGCGCCCCTACCGCGCGTCCCGTATTGACCCCCGGCGCCAAATATCTATGATTGTCGCCGTCAGCGCGCGCCGGTTCGATCCGCCCGCAGCACGGAATCTCAGGCGCTGTTCCGTTCTGAACCGCTTGAAAAAAAAGGCGTTGACAACATTTTTGCCCTCATTTACCGTGGTTTCAAGCCTTGGTGGAGGCGCATCGTGCGCAAATTAACGAAGTCCGGAATTCTCGCAGTACTAGCAGTAACGGTCCTTGCAGTCTCCGTCGCCGCAGCGCCCGTTCCCGTAGCATCGATGGGCGTCGTTCTTCAAGCCAATAACGCCAATTTGAGCGGCTCGCCCGTCGTCATCGGCGCCACAATCTTTGCCGGCGACACGCTTACCACCGACAACGCGGGCGCATTGCGCGCGCGCTTCGGTTCGTCCCAAATTTATCTATTCCCCAATTCGAATGTATCCGTCAGCCAATCGGCCGGTGGTTTCAGCGCCGATCTCTCCAGCGGAACCGTGCTTCTCTCCTCCGGCGCCGGTGACTCCTACTCCGTGCTCGCTGATGGCGCAATCGTCCAGCCCAAGGACAATCAAAAGAGCGTCGCGCAAATTTCCTGGGTAAGCCCCACGGAATTGCTGCTCACCAGCCGCGTCGGCGATTTGCAGGTCACCATGGGCGATGAGACGCAGACCGTGAACGCCGGTTCTTCCTACCGCATGATGATCGCGCCTGCCGGCCAGCCCGCGGCATCTCCCGCCGGCCGGCCTGGGCAGCCTGCGGCCAGCTCCGGAACCAATAGCTTCTACCTCGTGGCCATTCTGATCATCGCCGCCGGCACCGGCATCGCCCTCTGGCGCGCGTTCGAAAGCACCGCCTCAACCAACTAACCGTTTCTTCTTTGTGGATTTCGCGGGGCAGTCCCACACGGACTGCCCCGTTTTATTTTTGCCGGCCGCGCCGAAGCCCGCCGTAGTTCTTGCGAACTCGGCCGCGCAAATCACTCATGCGTGCAAAGCAATGTTTGCTGAGGATCGATCAGCAGCCGGCGCGGGGAAATCGGCGCCGCAAACCGGAACGCCGTTTCTTTTCCCGAAGTCGTCACCGTGCCGAGCAGCAGCGGCTTGCCGCTCTCGCCCTGCGCGTAGATCGGCACCGCCGCCACAAATGTATCCGGCACAGCGTCTTGCGTGAGCGTGCCCTTCACCGCCCATCCGCTTTCCGTCTTCCGCGCGTCGAAGCTCACCGAATAATTCGGAATGCCGGTCTCGCGAACCCACTGGTCGAAAAACCATTCCATCGAATGCCCGCCCTCCAGATCCATCGCCGGAGTCATCGCTCGTTCCACGGCCTGTTCGAGCGCGTCGGTTGAAAGCGCGGCGTGCGTGTAATTCGCCGCAAGCCCCCGCAGCAGCGCCATAAACCGCGCGTCCGGATCGGCCGCGCGCGGATCGCGCAGCATCATGCGCAGCATGTGAAACACCCACGTGCCCTTGCCGTACGTGATTTTCGCGTACGCGCCGGGATTGCGCGACGATTCGAGGCGATAGCCCAGCACCAGCGGCCCCGATCCTTCGATTGTTTCGCCGCCGCCCGGCGCAGGCGCCGTCAGCTCCGTGCGGTATTCGGTCAGCCAATCGCTCAGCACGTGTTCGCTCGGTCGCCGCGCGTCCGCCGCGATTAGCGCAATGTAGTTTGCCAATCCCTCGCCGATCCATTCGTCGCGGTAACTCTTCCAGCCGATTTCGTTCCCCCACCACTGGTGCGCCACTTCATGGAACGGCACGATCTCGCTGAAATCCCGCTGGACCGCGCCGCTCACGCCCGCGCTCTGCTGCGCCCCCGCCGGCAAAAACGTCAGCGTCGGCAAATAGAGCAGCCCCGGCCAGCCTTGCCCGAATTCGCCCGGGATTTGCGAAACTTCCAGCGTGCGAAACGGCAGCGGACCCATCCAGCGCTCTTCGAAGCGCACCGCGTCGGCGACCTGTTGTCCCACTTCATGCAGTTGCGATGCAGGACTCGGCGGTGCGGCGCTCATCGGCGTGGCCGCCTGCGCGGCCAGCGCACCATGCTGCGGCGTTGCCGGCGGCCGGATCAGAATCAGTTGCGGCTGATCGGGCGCAGCGGCGGCGGCCGCGGC
>Ga0182015_10005496_pt1 | contig 13147 bp, 13 predicted proteins | sample 712P3MmetaG_FD_120478 | JGI IMG/M metagenome (GOLD analysis project Ga0182015, IMG submission 120478) | Permafrost microbial communities from Stordalen Mire, Sweden - 712P3M metaG | ecosystem: Environmental > Terrestrial > Soil > Wetlands > Permafrost | place: Sweden: Stordalen | collected...
ATTTCGTCGGAAATCAGCGCAAGGTTCGTGGCAATGACAAAGTGGAGGTCCCGGCGTTCAATTTCATTTAGGGTCTCTGCCCGTTCGACAATGTACTTAATGAGTGCAAAGTTTAGGAGCGGTTCGCCCCCTTGAAATTCGATTTTTATTGCCGGCGATGGCGACCTAAAAGTCAGGGCGAGCGCTTTGTCGGCGGACTCTTGAGACATGTCAAAAGTGGACATCGAGTCGTTTTGACGGGAAACTTGGCAGTACGGGCAGCTGTGCTCGCAACGCAAGGTCACGACGAACAGGTGAAGGGCAGTAAAGTTCGAGAAAACGCTGTTTTTTGTTCGAACTTTAAGCGCGAGTAGATCAATGGCGACGCTCGAATCGCCATCCAGTAGGAAGTGGCGCGATTTTAGGGTTGCGTAGGCGTCGTCATCTGGTGCAAGCCGATGCTGAACGAAATCAACCAGGACAGGGCGGTTTAGCAATGCGTACTGTCCCGCTTGGTTCGTTAGAACATATCTCTCGTCGTCCAGTGCCGTGAAGAGAAACGGCAAGAGCTTATAGCCCTGCTCGAGGCTCTTTTCGTAGTAATCAAGCGTTTCAAATCTCATCGGAGCTTTGAAGTCCCGTGTTTGAGAATGCAAACGCTAAAATGGCACGTCGCAATGGCGCTGTTTCTTCTGAAATGCGCTCGCGAAGATCTTCGTCCAAGAGTTCGTTGCGGAACGCAAGCTCGAGATCCGTGATACTCTCTTCTGTCTGGGGCTGCGCAAAAAGCAGCTTGCAGACGATATCCGGTCCATCGATCTCGAAATCAAATGAGCAGCGGCCGCTCAGCCGATAAGCGACTTTCTTGATGCTATCTAAGCGAAAAACTTCGCCTGAAAGGCGAAGTTCGTACGCGTTCATTTTGTCGAGAGGTCGGCTGCTCGACGTCTAATTGCCGCTTGCGTGAGACGCATGCGACCCATGTGAGGCGTGGGAACCGTGCGAGGCGTGCGAACTGTGGTCCGCAATAATCGGGGCGTTGGAGGCCGGCTTTAGGACCAAATTATCCAGTGAGCCCGCAACACTGGTGCTGATACTTGGGACTTTTTGACCTGGGAAAAGCGAATTAGCCAAGGTGTTCCCGGCAACGGCGGTGCCCGTTAAGGCAGCGATTGCGAGTGCCATCGGCATCAAGAACGTCCGTTTTTTCACGCCACTACACCCCTTTACAGCAGTGCTCGAGCGTTAGAGGTCTCCCCTCCGTCCTCCTTGCTTGCTTGGGCAGGGATTGCCTCAAAAGGTTTCTCCTGCTCAGGAGTCAGTAGGAGATGGGGATCCCGCTGGGTACCCTTGCCGGCACGATTTGGTCTCGACTCCTGGATTGGGAATCCAGCGTGCTCAGGAAAGCGATGAGCGCCTGGATCTGCTCTTTTGAAAGTTTGATACCGGTCGCGAGAATTGGCGAAACCGAGTCGGCTTGATCTCTTTCGATGAAAAACGAACCATCGGGATTGTACGTTCCGACTTTGGCCAACGGTTCTAAGTGTCGGACGATAGCGTCGTAAAGCGACGGGGTTGAGCCATCATGGAAGTAGGGCCCGAACTTCGTAACATTTCTCAGTGGTGAAGTTCGGAACTCGTAATTCTCTCGCGGGTTGCCAGTGACTCCCCCTCGGCCAAGGTCATTGACATACTGACCGTTGACGTAAATCTTGCTGAAGATTCCGACTCCATGATATTTGAAGTCGCTAAACAATGGCCCGGTATGGCAAGCAGCGCACCGTCCTTCACCGTAAAACACAAGCGCCCCAACCTTCGCCTGTTCAGAAATTGCGTGCTGGTCGCCGCCTATGTAACGGTCCCAGGCCGAATCGGTCGACGCGAAGGCAAGCTCCTCGAAGTGGGCGATCGCGTTACCTACGTCGACAATATTCATTTCGCTTACAGTCTTACGTGGATATGCGCGCCTAAACATACTGCGATACTCGGACTGCCAAGGTTCTGGCTTCGAGTCTATTGCAAGAAGACGATTCAAAAGGAGAGTATGGACAGATTGCATTTTAGCAATCTCGCTCGAATAAGAAGTACTTAGAACAAGTTCATTGCGCTTATTCGCTTGATTCGCCGGGAGCGTCTTGCTCGAGTGCTCACCATAATACCCGAGCATCTCATCTGAAATCGTAATCGGAAAGACGGCTTGCACTGCCATAGCATTCTGAAAACCAGTGGGCAGTGCTGTACCAAGTGGGCTGCGAAACAACCGCTTACGTGAGTCTAGGACTTCAACATGACCGTCCCAAAAAAACGCGCTCACTGAATTGTTATCTCGGTTCCACAAATCTAGTGCATGACGAGGGTGGACTTGGATACCTTTCAGCAGCTTCCGGTCCGGGCCGACCCCCTCTCCGTCTGTTCCGATAGACCGAGGAAGTCCGTCGCTTAAGCCATTCTGCAAAAGATGGCACGTGGCGCATGATACGTCCCGATCTCCACTCAAAATCGGATCAAAGAATAATGCCTGGCCGAGCTTCCATTTTGGGTCAGCTTCATATCTACGAATGCTTAGCGGGCTCAGCCTATAAAGGTCAACGACTTTCTGCAGCTTGGAATCAAGCGCCGCCTCACGCCCTTGCGCGACGTAATGGGAAGCTATATTCGTTACGGCTAAGGTGAGAAGAAAGACCAGCAGCACCAGGCCAGCCCTCAAAAGGCCGCCTCTTAGCCTCTTTATTGGACGTCCGACTTCGACTTTCGAATCAGGGCCGGGAGGTGGGCTCACGACGATGCTCCAGTCTTGAAACCTCCCTGCCTGATTCTCAAGCGCCCGGGTACAATGCCTGCCTGCAAGAATTATAAAGAACGAAAATGCAGACTTTTCGAAGCAGTAAAGATTTTCTCAGCCGGAGAGTGACTGACTGCTTATTATGGACGTTCGCAAGCATATCCGTCGCGGTCTATTTCGCGCTTGATTGGAGCCGCTGGTGGACGTATGACACAGGTGACGATTTTGGTTTGTTCTTTCAATCAATGAGCGACCCGTCCGGCCAATTGCGTAATGCAGTCGAAGGTAGTCATTTCGCGAACCATTTTTCTCCTATATATGACTTGCTTGCGCCGTTCGTTCAAATCAGCCATTCCGTCGCTCTCCCTATGTTCGCTCAAGTGAGTACCGGCGCAATCGTTACGATCGGCCTTTATCGCCTTGCGCTAAGGAGGTTGCCCGCATCATGGGCACTTTCAGTCAGCTCACTCGCGCTATTTTACGCACCTCTAGTTGGCGTATTGTATGGCGACCCGTACGAGACTAGCTTTGCGCCGGCGATAACGGTCTGGCTATTCGTATCCGTTATAGAACGCCGATGGTGGCTTGCATCGTTCTTGGTTGCACTATTGCTCTGCGTCAAAGAAGACCAAGCCCTGTTTCTCGGCTGGGACGCACTGCTCTGCGTTGTTTGGGGCACGCGCACTCGCGACATGCCGCTGAGAAACTTTGCGACGCTTGCTTTTATTGCGTCGCTAACTGTTGGCTTAAGCTTCGTGCTATATATTCGACCGCTTTTTTCAGGTGGTGCCCCTTGGAAAGCCTTGCTTCTCGCAACTACTGTGCCGGCTAGCGGCGGTGCCGGACTGAGTTCCGAAATAATAATGCGGCTGCCGTATATTGTCTCAGCTTTCTTACCGTTAGCATTTCTGCCGCTAATCGACTGGAAAATGCTGTTGTTCGTATTGCCACCATTTGCTGAGGTGGTTCTCGCCCCACGGGAGATCGTGTGGACGATGGGTTCGCACTATGCTGGAGTTTGGGTTGGCTACATTTTACTAGCATGGGTCTTCGCGATATTTAAGGTGTATTCGTGCAAACCTAAGCTTGCGGGGACCCTCATCTGCGCCGCCCTTATTTTATCCATTTTGAGCATGCCATTCGTTTTAGCAACCGGCCACATCGAAGCAGTGAGTCTTCGCAATGAAGATGATTCTCGACTCGACCAGCTGTTAGCCAATGACCTGCCTAGAGATTCCACGATTGGTGTGACAGGGACTTTATATGCTCATCTATGGGAAAATCAACGCGTTCAGCTTGGAGTCAATCGGTCACCTTGCTTTGCGTTGTATTATGCAAAAGGGCATGATTTTGTTAATCAGGTTGAAATGATGCGCCAAATTCGCTCTGGAAAATATGGTGATTACGCAACAGTTTGGAGTAGAAACGGTCTAACGCTCTATGAGCGCTGTCTCAGTGGGGATTTCCGATATCGTGTATTCTGAAAATCAACTTCTCAACTACCTCCTAGAAAATCACCTGAAGCCGCCGGGGGTCGTTAGGACACGGCGTACGCTGCAAGATCACGTTATATTCGATCTGGGTTATACTGCGGATCGCTTCTCGAAAGAAATGAACGGCCTGCGCCTCGACGGGCGAATCCATCGAGAAAAGATCAAGATCGGTTCTCAGCGGCCTACGCACGTCTATTATTCAGGGACGCTCGACCTTGACAGTTTAGCCGACTGCAAAACCACATTGGTAGAGCGTGCGCGAATCCTTCGCCCTCGCGATCTTGGCATGGCGGGCGAATACTATGCGCGAGCGCTCTTCGTTCGACTCAAAAACCAAGGCTTTCCCATCAGTAATATCACGAAACAGCATGTACTTGGTTACGAGGAACTTGACAAAGGTAAGTGTCGAAGGGACCTGGCTTTCGATTTCAATGGCGAGCGCGAGAGGCAATGCCAAATGCTCGTTGAGGTAAAAAATACGGGCGAGCACTACTACCTTCGTGGCAAGCCAATGGTCTTCGCTAAGCTCCTCAACGAGGCGGTTAAAAACCGCATGCAGCCCATGCTCATGGCGAGCCACTTGTCGGCAAGCGCGATCAAATACTGCGAAAGAATCGGAATCGCTGCGTACGCTTTTGGACGGCAATTCGTCGATGGAGAAATCAAAGCCGAAGTTAAGGATCGATACTCGGGAATTTGGAAGACACGGTTTCAGTTCGTAAATCTTAAACATGTGTTTGCGAATCCCAGGTGTTTTGATCCGCGGACGATCTATGATCTCGAAGCCTTGCGGAATCCCGTTTGGATCGACACTGCGCACGCGCAGTGGTCGAAGATGAGGCGTTGGGTTCCGGATATAGTCAATGCCTTAAAGAGCGGCGATACCATCGGAGTCGATACCTTGTTGGACGCCCATGCATAGCACAACGAATCCCAATGTTTTCGATGCAAGGCAGTTTGCCGCTCACATCAATACCGGATACCGCACTGCGCTAAAAATTATTCAACAAGGTAGAGTCCAGCACGTCAAACTGGGTAAGCGCGGCGTACGCATTTCGCGGGAAGCCGCCGATCAGTTTTTGTACCTTGCAGGTTCATCTCGAAGGCGATAAGGGCAGGTGGGGAGCATCCTAGCGAACCGCCTGGTCCCGGTTGGACCTATCATTACCTTTACTGGAGAAAGAGCTTGGCATCAATACGTCAACGCGGGAGCATCTGGCTCGTTAGTTATCGTGATCCTGCAAAGGCTGGACAGAAAGCTCCTCAGCGAACGAAAACCTGCCGCACAGAAAAGGCGGCTAAGCTCCTTAAGATCGAAATTGAGAAGCTAAAGTTAGAAGGACGAGCGGCGTGCAACGGACGCTTGCCGCTTATAAAGTTACTTCGTGAGTCGCTCGAAGCTGAGCGTCATCGTCTTAAGCCATCGACTTACAATCTCTATGACCAATTGATTGAGAAGCGGATAGCGCCAGCAATCGGCGACACTGCGATTGAGAAGCTCACGTCACGATTCCTTACCAGTTACTATGCCGGTCTAATGGAAAAGGGAAGACTCGATGGTAAGCCGGGCGGACTGTCTGGTTCGCGCGTCAATGTAATACAAACTATTATAAGCAGGGCTCTTAAGAAGGCCGTAGAGTGGAGCTATCTATCCCATGATCCAAGCGCAGGCGTGAAGCGTCAATCGTACCGAGCAGGGGAGATGGCGTTTCTATTACCGAGCGAACTCGCTACGCTTCTTGAATCTGCTCGAAACCCGAGCAAGAGATGCTTGGAGCAGCAAGGTCTGTCTACGAATCCCGTCTTTGCGGACCTCGTCTTGCTCTTAGCTGAAACAGGCTGTCGCAAAAGCGAGGCTCTCGCGTTGCAATGGAAGTCTGTCGATATAGCTAAGGGGAAGATAACGTTCGAGCGAAGCGTGACGGAGATTGGAACCAAGCTGCACTATGGCTTGCCTAAGAACGGTGAGCGTCGCCGTATTTCAATCGCGAGTCAAACGAGGCTGATAGCTTCACTACGCACGCTAAGAGCACGCCAAGCGGAGGCGAAGCTGAAGCTTGGAGAGGGATACGTTAAGGACGATCTTGTCTTTTGTTGGCCCGATGGCGAAGCCATTCGAGGCGCAACATTTGGACACGCATTTTCCGCGCTCGTAAAGAGGACCAAAGTCCCTCGGATTCGTCTTCACGATCTACGCCACACTCATGCGTCTATTCTTATCAATAACGGTGTCTCGGCGTTTAAGATTTCCAAGCGTCTCGGTCATAAGGACGTGAGCATGACTACCAATACCTATTCGCACCTGTTCCCGGATCAAGATGAGGCAACTTCCGAGAGCTTCGCTCAGGCGATGAGCCAAGGAGAGAAAAAGACCAAGGGGAACGATGTTGTACGAAGTGTTGTATCGGCAGTTGCCGATTAATACGACTGAGTAGAAAAACCTTACTATGATTGAACGTGGGAGCGTACGGGTCTGGTGGCCCGCGCAGTCTTCAAAACTGTTGAGGCCTTCGCAAGGAGGCTGGTAGGTTCGATTCCTACACGCTCCCGCCACTTGTTCTGAAAAGCCCGCCAAATCGAAGTTTTCGGCGGCGTGCAGGTGCCCATGGGGCACGTCGTCCTGGAGGACGGAGAATCGAGGTAGCGACGAACGTCGCTTCTATCATCTTTCGCGCTTCACCATTCTCCAGACCGGATTCAGCACGATCTGCACGTGCAGGCCGCTGGGCAAGACCGTTCCCACCGTGAGGTAGTCGGCATTCATGTCGAACGCGGCGACGAACTTCGTGTCCGTCGCCGCGATGGTGAAGGTGAGCGTGTCGCCTTTGATCCGGCCCTCGATCGGAATGGCACTCGCGCCGTAGACCCGCGCCTCGCGGACCGTGCCCGCGGCGGGCGGGCCCTGGACGTAATATCCCTCGGCCAATGAATTGCCGTCGACCGCGGTGACGATCAGCATCGCTTGGCGTCCAGTGCCGTTATAGCCGCTGCTACTTGCCCAGATGCCGATGAATCTGAGGGCGTTCGCCGGCACGCCACCCGTGGGCGTCCCAATCGAGAAGGTGGGAATCGGTAATTGATTCTTGGCCGCGATCTCCTTCACTTGCTGGAGGTCCTGCGCGCTCAGCGGACTGAACAGCTGGACGGTCTCGACCGTGCCGCCACCAGCCTGATGCGCCAGCTCGACCGCGAGCATCCCTCCCACAATCACCAGCACGCCGACGATGCCGACGACGAGCCAGTTGAGCTTGCGCCGCAGCCGCGGCTTGTCAGCGCTCTGCGACGCTGGCGCTGTCGGCGCGTCGGGAGCGGCATCGGCGGTCCCCGGCGTGCCCCGCTGCAACAGCGTCTTGACGGTGGCAGCCAGGATCTGGAGATGCTTCTCGAGCGGCGGCGTCAAGGCGTCCAGCCAGTGAACGCTGTCCATGTAATAGGCCAGTGCCTTGGTCGGCACGATGTCAGCGATGCGGACCGGAATGATCGGGATGCCCCGGTTTACCGCATGCACGACCTCGTTGCGGATCTGCGGCGATTCGTTGGCATCCGCCGAGAAGACCAGCACCATCAGGCGGCAGCGATCGATCGCATCGACGATCGCAGCGCCCCAGTCCTGCCCGGGCAGAATGTCGCGCGGCGCGATCCAGCATCGCACCCCGGCCGCTTCGAGCGCCGCGCAGGCGGCATCCGCCGTCGGCTTATCCTTGGACGAATGGCTGATGAACGCGTCGATCAGCATCACCGACCTTACGGTGCCAGGCACACTTTGAGCGCGTCGGCGGTGCGCTGCAACGCATCGCCGTACGCCTTGGCGGCGTAGTTCAGGGCGCCTTTGGCGAAATCGTGGCTCGCCTCTGGATAGACCGTCAGATCGAACGACTTGCCGGCCGATTTCGCCGCGTCCTGAAGCTTCGAGTCGTCGTCGGCCGTGCAGCAGCCGTCGCGGAAGTGATCACGACCGCCGGCAAACACGACCACCGGGACCTGGAGTCGATCCACGAACCCGACTTCATCCGCCCACTGTGAACGGTAATACAGCGACTCGCCGCCGCCGAGCGAGAACCCGACTAAGGCGACCTTCCCCGGCAGCGCATGGGGCATGGTCAGCGCCTGCCGAATCGCGACCCGCACACGTTCCCTTGCATCCCTTCTTCCGCGTTGCCGTCGAACAGAACGACGTCGTAGCCGAGCGCGGCGATGGCGCGCGCAGCGTCGGTGTAGTGCTGCTGACCGGAAATCCCAGACGAAAGCACGACGACACGCCCGTGGCCCTGCGGCGGCGGAAACTCTTGCGGCGTCGTCTGCTGCGCGCCGGCGCCGGAGCCGACCGCGAGGAAGCACGAGGGCCGCGGCGCAGCCCACGAACCGACGAGCGAGCTTCATCCGATAACCCCCTGGCTGCCTTTCGTTTTGTTGTTTGGCGACCATATACTGCCGGTCGCTTCCGTTGTCATTCCTGAGCGTGGCTCGGCGCAGCAAGACGGGGTCATGTAAGCGACGAGACGGCAAACGCGATGGACACGCAGATCGCCGAGCGGGCCGAACGCCGGTAGCTGGCCATCACACTAACGGTTTAGCACCGGCCGACACGCGATGAGCGAGACCCTAGACAGGACAGCACTCTGCGCTATTCGTAGCTATCCGAAAGACGGCAATGGCGAGACCTACACGCTCCGGCCACGGTCCATCAAACGTCGATTCTACGGGCCTTTCCGCGCGCGAGAGCGCTCGGTTTAGCGCCTAGGGATTTGCTCTAAGCCCGGAGCGCGCGCTAGTTCGTAAACGTACGCCGCCTAGTAGTCTACATGACGTCGACGGCCGTCGGATGGCGAAGAACCCAAGATGAAGCCATCACCTCTTCGCAGCGAGGTCGGCGCGTGGAGCGCCCTTAGCATCATGCCGACGTTTCTAGGCAGCATGGACGAAGGGCACGCGCGCATTCGGGCACCGGGCGAATCGCCGAGGATCCAGACGCTGCTCATCGCCTCGGTCGTCCAGTTGCTGGCGATGATGAAAGAGACCGTCGACATCATGCTCGAGGTCGCGCCGTGCCTTAACGATACCGTGGCCCCGTTCGCAGGCGATTTCGAGCGCTGGACCCGCTACCGAGACGACGCTGCGCATCTCCCTGACCGGCTTCTTAGAGAACCGGCTAAGGGTAAAAACGACACGCGATCAACCGATGCGAGATTTGGCGGCGGAACCACGGTGTTCTCGTACGATCCAAACACGGACTGCGGAGTCCTAGCGGAGATGGGCTTTGCGCGCGGTGGTCGCTCATGACGGACGCAAGCTCGCGCGCTACTCCGCCCGCGGGCGCACCCGCTGCTGCCAGCCCACTGGCCACTGGGGATTACGGCGGGCGGTACTTCAGCAAGTGGAATCACGCCGACATTATTGCGCTCGTTGAGGCAGGTTCGCGATTGCTGAGCGCGGGCGATGAGGTGCGCACCACGCTCGTGGTTGACGATATCGCGGATTTTACGATCTATCGGGCTTGTATTTTCGCGGTCGGGATCTTACATGCCAACAAGATTATCTATTGTGTGTCCGTTGATACTTTGGGCGCAACCACTGAAAAGGTTAATTCGCTAAGATCAAAATAAATAGATGGTCCGCTGGGTAACCTAGACGTCGCGGGCATCGGGGCCTTCTTCTTTAAATAGATTCTCTCTGCTTGGTACGAGCGTTCTTCTTCGTAACAATCTTCAAGCAGCTTGCGTGTGGCGCTTAGAGGTTTAGCCCGCATTCACCAGATCAGTTTGCGAAATCGATGCGGCGTTGTGGTGAGCTTGCTATAATTACCAAGTGATTCGCGATGATGCTGTGATGCCAAGATGACGAACCCGACGGGTGAAGCCCAAGATGGCATTCTCAGGCCCGCTTTCGACCGTCGTGTGATGCTTGGGTTTCGGGGATCGGTCGTCACCTCGGATGCGGGTTTGCTCGCGTATCGCGAACTCGATGATGCACTGGATTAACTCCAGCGGCCGGCGATCTTCTTGCCGAGGCGCGCACGGGGCAGAACGCTCGTCATGCGCTCGTAGGCATGCTCCGCCAATCCGTCTTCGGCAGACCTGCGGGATATGAAGACGTCAATGATGCATTGCGCTTACGTCACGGGTTCGGGCGCGTCGCCAAGTCAGATGGGACGGTTCGAAACGAACTGGCTGGCAAGGTCTGAAAACCTCGCAACGCTTACCGATCTCTCCGATCATTGGATCGATCAGGTTGCGAAACGCCGCTCAAGCATACGCGTCGTGCTGGATATGGACTCGAGCGTGAGCCGATGCATGGCGAGCAAGAGCAGAGCGTTTGGAATGCCCGCATCGGCTGCAGCATTCGAAAATTGTTTAGGGGCGTTCTCGCCGCAACCAATCCGTACCGTCAGGCGTTGCCGGAGGTGTAGCCTCGTCTTTCGAAGGGATCCTCACGAATGGTGGACCGCAGGACGTTAGCTTGTCTCATCGCCGCGCTGCTTTTGCTTCCGATCGTAACCTTGACCGCCTTTCCATCACCCGCGAGGGCAGCCGCGCGTTGCAGCGCGTCGGGGGTCAGCATCTCCATCAGTCCGTCGCCGCAACTTCCCGGGCAACCCGTGACCATCACCTCGACGTACCAGTATCCGGGCATCGAAACGTTTTCGGCAAGCCTGTGCTACGTCGACGGCAAGGCCGTGAACCTTCCGCCGAGCGGCGGAGCTACAGACGCCCTGGTCCAGCGAGTGGCATCGGGATTCATGGGCATGTTCACGTTGCGCAGCGACATCTGCGATTTGGTCGCCCAACACGGAACGATTGCGGTGGTTCTGGTCGGACAGGTCGAGGGGCCCATGGGTCAAGCCAATTTGAACCCGCTGTGCCTCAAGAAGATGCCCGCTACGACGCCGACGCCGGGAGGCGCCCTACACCGGCTCTAGCCGGTGGCAGTCACCAACCCACTAAGAGCTAGAATCCTTTGTCGCCCCTCCTCGCCCAGCTGCCTCAACTACGTGATGACGCCACCGTAACACACCGCTGCTTTGCGACACCTGTTTCGCGACCGAAGACGACTTCAATGCGGCAGCCGACCACCACACTAACGATTCGTCGCTTCCCGAAAGATGGCTATGCGAGAGCTACACGCTCCCGCCATTTTTCACTAGGGGCGGGTGAGCCTCGGACTCATGACACCGGTGCTTTGCAGGGTCGCCGGCAACGAGAGGGTTCCGAGTGTGGGGCAGGTCACGACGTAGGCGCGCTGAGGCGAGTTCAGGTTCAGCGGATAGCTGATTTCGAGGGCCTCCCAGTACGTGCCCGTGTTGACTTTCCACGAGTTCGTTACCAGAACATTTGGCAATGGATAGTACCCCCCTGTAAACGTCGGGGCGAAGAAGTTCAGAGTCTGCGTCGGTTCGTCAATACCGCTGCTGTTGGTCCACTTGTATTGAATCGTTCGACTTTGCAGCGGCGTGCTGGCCGGCCAACTCATGGTAATCGATGCGACGAATTTGATGGTCACGGGGCAAGTCGAGATGGGTCCGGCGGCGTTGGTGACTTGGAGCGTCAGATCTGAGACGGTCTGACCCGAAACCGGCACCACCGAAAGGAGCATCACGGCAAGGAACGCGAGCGGGACGGTAACGCGACGCATTTTAGCCTCTTTTCAGCCTGGGCCTAAAAGCGTGCCAGGCTCGGCCCGAAGTTCCTTCGGAGCGCACCATCGTTCCGGTCACACTTGCTCGCGCGGAGTCAACGGGATCGCGAGCGCCCAGCGCGCGACCTCCGACCTCCGTGCGAACCACACGCCCGGATGTGCCTTGGCGTACGTGAAGAAGCGTTCGAGCCGCGGGATGCGGCCGGCGCGGCCGACGGCTGTGTCCGGGGCTAGCGTCATACAAGCGGTGGTGCAAGGACCGACGACCCTCGTGAGCTTCATGGTCCATGCTGTCAACTTCGGCGGATTGCCGTGTCTTAACGTCGATGCTTACGGCCCGTAGCCGGCATTTTTAGAGTAAGCCTCCACAAAAATCTTTGTCGACGTAGTGCATGAGAAGCGATGTGGATGAACGGCATCCATCTAGCGGCGGTCGCGAATGCGGAATTCTCTGACCGAAATACAGCACAGCCTCACCGACGGCTTGATGGATGTCGACGCCGTCATCAGCTGCCTCGGGTGGATGCAGCGTCAGAGGCCACGGTGAAACCTTCGCCACCTCGGTACTCTCGCGATCGTGTTCAAGATCGAGTAGTAGCGAAACCGTGTACTTGCATTGTTCCCGATCCGTATGCCTCGACAAGTCGGCACCGTGGACATATCGGATCGAGTACGCGTACGACGGCATGATATTTGCGCGGGTAATATATCTAATAAGAGGCAGAATACGCCACTGAAGCATGACCGCCACGGGATCGTTGTGCGTCCAATAACGATGAGATGTGTGGAGATCGCCCAACGTCAGCCAACCGTTGACGATCAGATTGTCATAGTAGCGTTGTAGCGCTAGGAGTTGCGACAAAGGCAAGTCAAGCCGAACGTTGGCGTACCCGTCAGCCTCAAACCCTCGCGCAGCCTCGCTCGCTGCCGACATGAACTCGACTTGCGATTCCGGAACGTCTTCACGCCGCGTAGCGAGCGACGACGGTTCGCCGCGAACGGACCAGGGGTTGATAACGCTGATGTCTGTTGATTGATCCCAAACGAGCATTCCCCGATGCGAGACCACGTCAGTAAAGCGCGTAAGGTCGTTGTCGCGGATAGGTAAGGGAAACGTTGATGAAACGCGTGCAGAGGCAGAAACACCTCGCGCGCGAGAAGGGGGCTCCGGAAGCTCCAAGGCGGGGATTTCGAATTTGACCGCCTCGGACGCGGTATCGCAATAGATCAGGACGCCGAGGTCCCGAAGCTGGTACGCGTC
>Ga0182015_10005497_pt1 | contig 13147 bp, 5 predicted proteins | sample 712P3MmetaG_FD_120478 | JGI IMG/M metagenome (GOLD analysis project Ga0182015, IMG submission 120478) | Permafrost microbial communities from Stordalen Mire, Sweden - 712P3M metaG | ecosystem: Environmental > Terrestrial > Soil > Wetlands > Permafrost | place: Sweden: Stordalen | collected...
AAGGGCAAGGGGAGCCGCGACAAGGTCACGTTCGCCGACGTCGCCGGCGCCGGTGAAGCGCTCGCCGAGCTGCGCGAGATACGCGACTACCTGGCCGATCCGACCAAGTACCTGGCGGTCGGTGCCGCAGCGCCCAAGGGGGTGCTGCTGGTCGGCCCGCCCGGGACGGGCAAGACGCTGCTGGCCAAGGCCGTCGCGGGCGAAGCGGATGCCGCGTTCTTCTCGCTGTCCGGGTCGGACTTCGTCGAGTCGCTCGTCGGCGTCGGCGCGGCCCGCGTGCGCGACCTCTTCCGCAAGGCCCGGAAAGTGTCGCCCGCGATCATCTTCATCGACGAGCTCGATGCAGCCGGGCGCAAGCGCGGCGCCGGCATCGGCCAGGGCAACGACGAGCGCGAGCAGACGCTCAACCAGATCCTCGTCGAGATGGACGGCTTTGGCGGCGACGGTGGCCTGGTCGTGATGGGCGCGACCAACCGCCCCGACATCCTCGATCCGGCGCTGCTGCGCCCGGGGCGCTTCGACCGTCAGGTCGTGATCGACGTGCCCGACGTGCACGGGCGCCTGGAGATCCTGCGCTTGCACGGCGGCAAACGCCCGCTCGCGCCAGACGCGTCGCTCGAGGAGGTCGCCCGCCAGACGCCGGGCTTCAGCGGCGCCGAGCTCGCGAACGTGATCAACGAGGCCGCGCTCTTGAGCGTTCGCGACGGCCGCGCCCAGATCGACGCCGCGACCCTTGACGAGGCGATCGACCGCGTCGTCGCGGGGCCGGCCAAGCACCACATCCTCACCGAGCAGGAGCGCTGGCTGATCGCGATCCACGAGGCCTCCCATGCGGTCGTGACGGACGCGCTCGGTCACACGACGTCCACGCGCAAGCTCTCGATCGTGGCGCGCGGGCGTCAGCTCGGCACCGCCGCGCACATGCTCTCCGACCGCGATCAGACGATCATGACCAAGCCCGACCTGGAGAGCCAGCTGATCGTGATCGCCGCCGGGCTCGCCGGTGAGCGGATCGCGTTCGGGTACACCTCGACGAGCGTCAACGACGATCTTCACGCGGCGACCGCGCTCGCACGCAGCATGGTCACTTCGTTCGGCATGTCCGAGGCGCTGGGCCTAGTGACGATCGGCGAGAAGAGCGGCGAGGTGTTCCTCGGCGCCTCGCTGCAAGACCTCGGGTCGGTCGGGCCGGAGACGCTGAACCTGATCGACAACGAGGTCGAGCGGCTCGTCGGCGACGCCGAGGCGCGCGCCGCGGTCGTCCTCGATCGCAACTGGAGCACGGTCGAGGAGACGGCGTCGGCGCTGCTCGAGCACGAGACGCTCTCGGGCGTCGCGCTCGACGCGCTGCTCTCGACGGTGCACGAGGTCTCGTTGGACGAGCTCAACCAGGTGCGCCGCGCCGCGCCGCCACGCTTCACCGCGCGCGACCCCAAGCAAGCCGGATGAGCGCCCGCCGACCCCGCCGGCCGCGCCGGATGCCCTCGCCAGCGATGGTCGTGGCGCTGATCGCGCTGGTGCTGTCCACGACCGGCGCGGCCGACGCCGCGCGCCACGCCGCGATCAGCGCGTTCGAAGGCCACGCGATCAGCGCCAAGCCGCACGCGGGCGGCGTGCTGCTGCTCGGCAAGAACAGGAAGTTCCCCGCCTCGGCGATCCCGACCGTCAAGGACGCCTCGCACGTCGACGGCGAGACCGCGGAACAGCTCGCCGGCACCTGCCCGCCGGACACGGTCGACCTCGGTACCTGGTGCCTGGACTCCGCTCCGTACCCGCTCACCAAGGCCGACCTCGGCAAGAACAACTTCATCTGGGCGAGCAAAGCGTGCGAGGCCGAAGGCGGCTGGCTTCCGTCCGCCTCCGAGCTGCTGGGAGCGGCCGAACGCGTGAAGCTCGAGTCCACGGTCAACGACTCGCCGCTGACCGCCACGATCAACCTGGACCCGAGCCGAGGCCTGAAAGACGAACGCGAGATGAGCTCGACGCTCGTGACCACCGAAGCCGGCTCCTCGGCCGCCGGCTTCGAGGGCGTGAGCGAAGGCGCGACCGGAGACCCCCGCCAGGGGCAGGCCAATCCGATCCCGCTGCCGTCGAATCCGCAGCCCGAATCGCTGCAGTACGTGACCGTCTACAGCAACAAACAGCAGGGCGGGTTCGCGGGCTCGGAGCCGGTGATGAACCCTGAGAACTTCCGCTGCGCGTTCGCGCCGTCGGCGGGCGCCCTCGACAAATCGGAATCGTGAGGCTCCGCTGGCGCTCGGCGCTCCTGGTGGTGCTCGCGGCAGGTGTATCCGCACTGCCGGCCCAGCAGGCGCAGGCGGTGATCCTTCCGGCGGTCACGATCGACGGGCCGAGCGCCGACATCGTCGGCTTCGGCGGCGTGGCGATGGCCGAAGACGGGACGGGCGGGCTCGCGTATCTCAAGCGGGTCGACGGCGTCACACATGTGTTCGTCTCGCGCTATGTGGGCGGCAAATGGCTCGCGCCGATCCGGGTCGACGCGGAACAGCCCTATGCCGCCAGCTGGCCGCAGATCGGCGCCGCGAACGGCGGCGAGCTCGTGGTCGTCTGGGCGACCCCGTTCGCCACGAACGCACACGGGCGTCTCGTCTATGAGCTGCTGGGAGCGACGTTGGGCCCGGGCGCGTCCGGGTTCGATCCCGGGATCATCGTCGATCCCAACGTCAGCGAAGGCGTTGGCACGAGTCCCGATCTCGCGATGAGCACGACGGGTCAGGCCGATGTCGTCTACCGCGTCATCGAAGAAAACGAAAAGATCCCACTGCTGCATCCGGGCGATGTGGTCGAGCAGGTGCGCGTCGCCCACTATGACGGCAACCGCTGGTCGAAGCTCGGGGCGATCGACCGCAGCAACGCCGTCTCGATGCGCCCGCCGACCGCGGCCAATGCTCCCCAGATCGCGATCGGGCCGACCGGCAACGGCGTCGTCGTCTGGCAGGAGCCGGGCGTCGAAGGCGTGGCGCGCATCTGGGCGAGGCGCATCTTCGGCTCGAGCCTCGACTACGTGATGCCGGTCAGCGCGACGACCTTCAACGGCGCGCCGATCGAAGAAGACGCGGACGCTCCCAGCGTCGCCTTCTCGCGGCTAGGCCAGGCGGAGGTCGCCTACCGGCAGGCGGCGGCTCCCAGCTCGCCGCTGCCGGGTCCGCGCATCTTCCTGAACACGCTCCCCGACGGCGAATCGGTCAGCGGCGCGCAGTTCCTTGGTGCGAGCGTCGTCGACAACGCCGTCTCGGGCGGGGAGGCGGCGAGCGTCGGACGTCCGAGCATCGACATCGACGAACACCAGGACATGCGCCTGCTGTATGACAGCAACGGCACGCCGCGCGTCATCGAGGGGACCGACAGGGGGCTCTCAGGGACGCTTTCGCTCGGTCCGCCGTTCCTCGGCTCGACGCTGGCGGCGGCGAACGAACTGCAGTCCGCCAGCGTGATGAACCCCGAAGGGGGAGGTGTCTCGGCGTGGCCGAGCGCCGACGCGCAGGGAGACCCAGCGGTCGCGATACGCGAGGACTTTCCGGGTGGGGCCGTTCAGACCGGGCTCGTCAGCGGCGGGGCCGGCGGCCCGATCGGCGAGCTGGCCGTCGGGCGATCTGGTCTCGGCGACGGCCTGGTCGCCTTTCAGCAGGGCCCGATCGGCGATGCAGCGATCGTGGCCACGCACGTGACCGCGCCCCCTGATCAGTTCGTTATCACCGTGCCCAACGGCTGGGTCAAGCCCGCCGAGGCCGTCGTGTCATGGGAAGCTGCCGCGAGCGCATCCGGGCCGCTCACCTACACGGTCGTGCTCAACGGCCATCGTGTCCCGACCCCCGCCGGGGCCTACTCGCTGCAGCTGAACCCTCGTGGCCTGCCGGATGGCGCGGACAAGGTGCAGGTGCTCGCGACCGACCTGTTCGGCCAGGCCACGCTCAGCGCGCCCTCGACGATCCACGTCGACGGCGTGCCCCCGACCGTGCGGGTCACACGCGTACAGGGCGGCAGCGCGGTGAGCGTGGGGGTCAGCGACCACTACTCGGGTGTCGATGCTGGCGCGGTGCTCGTCAACTTCGGTGACGGCCACAGCGCTCGCGGGCGCACCAGGCTCACGCACCGCTATGCCAGGCCGGGGATCTACACGATCACGATCAGGGTCCGCGACAACCTCGGCATCCAGGCGATCGTTCGGCGGCTGGTGAGCGTGTCGTGAGGTGGCTGGCGCCGAGTGTCCTCGCCGGTGCGCTGGCCGTGCTCGGGCTGGCTGTGCCCGCTGGCGCCGGGGCAGACGTCTATGGCCCGATCGAGCTCGTATCGCAGGGCTTCCTTCCGGGCACAGGCGTGGAAGCGACGGTGCAGGCCAACTACGCGCACGATCCGACGATCTCGCTGGATGGCCGCTACGTCGCCTTCGATGGCTCCTACGCGGGGCGCACCGGCGTATGGCGACGCGACATCGAAACGGGGGAGATATCTCCCGTGGCCGTCGGCCGTGGAAAAGCGGGCGAATGTCAAGCGAGCGCCTCGGGAGAGCCCGGCCCATGCGATGCGGTGCTCCCCTCGATCAGCGAAAACGGCCAGTACGTGAGCTTCACGACCGCTGCGCCGCTCGCGCAACACGAGGACTCGAACGCGCAGCCGGACGTATACGTGCGCAACATGGACATCGACGGGTCGGAATCGAACGCCGAATCCGCCGCGTGCGTCGAAGCCGAAGCAGAGGCTTCCGCGGAACTGGTCGAACGCTGTCCTTTCACGCTCGTCTCCGCCGTCGACGGAAAGGACGAAGGTCTCGCCTACGGCGCGGAACCCGGGCGCGGCTCGCTGGCCGAGGGACGCTCGGCGATCAGCGCGAGCGGCCAGCAGGTCGCGTTCGTGACGAGCGCGGTGTCCAATCTAGCCGGCCCGGGCACTCCCGCGATGCAGGTGGCTGTGCGCGATCTTGGCACGCGCGAGACGCAGCTCGTGAGCACCGGTTACGAACCGGCGACGGGCGATGCGATTCCGGACGAGCCCGTGTCTGGCGAACTCGGCGGACAAGACTACGGCGGCGCCTACGATCGGGGGACCACACCGGAGTTCCCGATCGCGACTGGTGCATACACGCTCACACAGCCGGTCGGCGCCTCGATCAGCGCGGACGGCTCGACCGTCGCGTGGCTTGGCGTCAATATCGGCGAGCAGACGAAGGTGCTGCCGGGCGAAAGCTTCCAGGCCGACTATGCGGAGCCGCTGTGGCGGCGCACCCGCGAAGGACCGCTCACGCCGACGCGGCGCATAACCGGCGGCTCGGATCCCGAAGACCCGGCGTGCGCCGCCAGTGGCGAGCAGCTTCTGCCCACGACCGTGTCGGCGAGCGATCCCTGCCAGGGACCGTTCGTCACCGCGCCCGACGAAGGCGTCTGGAACAGCGGCGAAGGAGACAAGGATTACATCCCGCAGCTCAGCTCTGACGGCTACACCGTCGCGTTACTGGCCACCGCCCCGCTCGTAGCGCTGGGCAACGACTTCGGGTTCGGCCCCGAATCTCGTCCGGATGACGTCTACGTCGTCGACATGCATCCAGGTCTCACGCGCGTGCAAGCCCTGCGCCCATTGAGTGAGTTCGCGAGCGGGCAGCAGCCGACCGAGGCGCAAGAAGTTGCTCCCAACGCCCCGATCATCGACGTGGCGATCTCGCCCGACGGCACGCAGATCGCCTTCACCACCAAGCGCACCGAGTTCCCGCTCGGCGTCCCGACATTCATCTCTGCGCCGGCCGCCGTCCCCGGTCTCGCGGAACTGTTCGTCGCGAACCTGTCCGACGAGACGCTCACGCGCGTCACCCAGAGCTACGAAGGAGGCGCGACCGCCCACCCCCACGGCCCAGCGCGCTCCGACGAAGATCCCTACGAAGTACACGCCGACGACGGCGCGCTCTCGCCCTCGTTCGGCGAAGACGGCAACGCGCTCGCGTTCTCCTCCACGGCGTCCAACATCGTCTACGGAGACGGCAACACGCCCGCAGGCACGCCTGAAGGGCCCTTCGACGGAGCGGACGCGTTCGTCGTACACCGCGAGGTCTTCGCTGCCGCTCCCACGCCTCAAGAGATCTCCAGCGCGCCGGCACCGCCGGCGCCGGCGCTGACCAGCTGGATGCTGGGCGCGAGCGCGCTGTCGCTCGCGAACGGCACGGTCGAGCTGTATGTACAGGCTCCGGCCCGCGGGAGCCTGCTCGCCCGCGCACAGGGCCATGTGCTCGTGCGCGTCGTCCACGCGGCACGACGCGCGCGAGACGGCAGGCGCGCGCAGGGCCGCTCCGCTCGTGCCGAGCGCGGCCGCGAGGCGCTCGTCACGCGCACGCTTGCGAGCGCCGCGACGGCGGTGAGCGGCGAAGAAGGCGGACTCGCGATGCTCACCCTCAAGCTGTTGCCGAGCTTCCGCGCGCTCGCGTTCGCGCGCGGCGGCCTATCGGCGACGGTCACGCTCACGTTCACCGCTCCAGGCCATGCGGCGCTGCACCAGTCGCTCGAGGTCTCCTTCATCGGCACCGCGGCGCACGCCAGCCTGCCCAAGCATCGCGCGAAGTCGCTATCGCGCCCGGGGACGGCGCGATGATCAGCGCGCTGCGCAACCTCTCCCGAGCGCTCATGCCGCTCGCGGTGCTCGGGGCCGTGGCTCTCTGCGCGCCCGCGAGCGCGCTCGCCGAAGAAGGCGGCGCGGAATGGCGCTCGGAACAGCCGCCGCCGCCGCCACCGCCTCCCGAAGTGCCCGGCTCCACCACGCCAATCCCTCTCGGGCACGTCGGCGACATCGAGTTCTTCGCGCCCAACCGCGGCCTGTTGATCACGGCGGGCAACGGCAGCACGATCCAACCGGGCGTCTGGGCGTACGACGGGGCGGGCTGGAAGGAGCTGGCGGTCGTATGCGGCGCGACGGACGGGCGCATCGCCTGGGCCGGCCAGGACGAATTCTGGACCGTGTCCGACGGCCGCGCCGGGCAGAGCCAGAGCAACGAAGCCAACCAACAGGCGCCGCTCGAAGACGACACGCTATGTCGCTTTGCCGGCGGGGAGGTCGCCGACTCCTACGCGTCGCCGGCCTTCCTCTCGAGCTCCTACCAGGCAATGCACGCCGCCGGCTGTCTCACCGCGGAAGACTGCTGGTTCGCGGGCGCGATCCTGCCAGAAGGAAAATCCGCGGTCAGCGGCTCCTTCCATCTGCACTGGAACGGCAGCGCGCTGATCGAGGAACCGTACGAAGGCGAATCGCAGCCCGTGGAAGACATGCGGGCGTTCGATGGGCGGCTGTTCGAGAGCGTGCGGGTCACGAGTCAACACCGCTTCGAAGCAGAACCGCCCGTCCTGCACGTCATCAACCCCGCAGGCGTCTCGCCGACGTTCGAAAGCATCCTGGGCGTACGCAATCAGCAGGAATCGTTCGACGTGCCGCTGTATGAGACCGGCGAGCACGTCGAAGCTCTGCGTGCGCTACACCTCTCAGCCGAAGAAGGCGGTCTCTGGGCGGCGACGAGCGCCGTGGAGAAGCAGGAACTGGCCGGAGAACCCGAAGAACAGGAAGGCCAGGTGACGATCGCGCGCTACTCCTCCAGCGAAGAAATCTGGAAGCAGGTGATCGGCCCGGAGAGCACGCCGTCTGGCAAAGCGCTGTTCCCGGGAGACGTCGTGGAGTCGATCGCGGCCGAACCCGCCACCGAAGGCGCGTGGGTGGCGCTCGACAGCGAGAGTGACGCGGAACACCCGAGCCCGGGGGCGCTCGCCACGGTCGTGCATGTCGACACCGACGGGTCGATCTCAGGCGAGCAGACGCTCCCCTCGACGAGCGAACAGGAACGCGGGATCAGCGCCGCCGGCGGCGCTTCGCGGATCGTCTGCCCGGCAGCGCACGACTGCTGGCTGACGACCACTCAGGGTTGGCTGTTCCACCTCACGACCGGGAAGGAATCGCTGCCGGTCGACGATGAAGGCTTCACCAGCCTGATCGCGAGCCGGCCGAAAGACCAGGGCCTGCTGCAGCTCCCACCCGACGCCGAGCCAGAAGAAGAAGCGCTGCACGTGGAAGCGCCCGCGAACGACTTCACGACGTCGAAAGCGCCACAGATCGAAGCACGCGTGACGGTGCCCTTGCTCGCTGACCTCCACAGCCGCCTCGTTCATCACGACACGCTCGAGCTTCGCTTCCACCTCGCGGTCAAGGCACGGATCCGCCTCCTCGCCAAGCGTCACGGAAGCACGGTCGCGAGCACCCCGATGAGGACGTTCGCCGCCGGCAATCGCGAGCTGAGCCTGCGGCTGAACCCGCACCGCTGGCCCACCAAGCTCGATCTGCAAACGCATGCGCTCGGGCCGCTGCCGACCGTCTCGTCGCGAAGCCCGAGCGTCGAAACGATCTCCACGAGCCTGGCGTTCCCGGCCAAGCTCGAGTCCTCAGCGGGACCGCTGTTTTGATCCGCTCTCGTGAGACCGCAGGCTGGCTGCGCCGGCCCGTGCTGGCCGTGCTCGCGCTGCTCGCCAGCGCCGCCGTGCTGCTCGGCGCGCTCCTCGACGGCGGCACACCGTCTCGCGCCAGCGCGCAGGCCGTGACCGGGAGCGCACTGGAAACGACGCCGTACACGGATGACTCGCTGCCGCTGGACAACGTCACGATGATTGGGTCCACTCCTGGGGAACCGATCGACGGCTCGCCGCCGGCGGAAGTCACGAACGAGACCTGGGGCATCGGCAAGGTGGCCGGTGGTGGCAAGGTAGCGCCTACCGCTGAATTCCCCAATGGTCGCGAATTCCCGTATGGCCTCGTCCGCTATACGCGCGAAGGCGGCTGGACGCTCGGTCCGCAGCTCCTGGATACGACTGGCCAGCCACTGGACGACTTCGAACCGGACCAGCCGAGCGGGTTGTCGGCCCCGAGCCCGCTGACGGGGCAGATGACCGCCGATGGCAGCGGCGTGCTCGTCGGCACGGTTCCCCCCGAAGTCGGGAGCACGCGCGAGCAGGTGCTGCTCGTGCGCGACCCGGGCAAGGCGTTCCAGCAGACGCCGCCGGTGCCCGAAGAAGAAGCAGGCGAAACGCTGCTCGGCGCGGGCGACCAGCTCTTCGGCTCCAGGCGCGCGCCGCTGATCGCGCCACTCGAAGAAGAAGGCGGGGCCGCGGGCGCGTTGGTGGTTCCCTTCGACCAGTCGGGCGAGAATCATGTCCTGCACTGGGACGGGAGCAAGTGGAGCCGCGAGGCGATCGAAACCCCGGAAGGCGAAAGCGTGCAGGTGTATGGGATCGGCGCGAGCTCGCCCAAGAACGCCTGGCTGCTGGCGTCCGCCGGAGGCGAAAAGCTTGCCCTCTACCGTCGCATCGGGAGCATCTGGAAACCGGTGGCGCCCGCAAGTGGCGAACCCGTGGGCGCGCCGCTGCTCGTGCGCGGCGAAACCCTGTTCGTGTCGGGCAGCCCCGAACGAATCGAGACGCAGCTGCTGACCGTCACAAGCCAAGGCGTCTGGATCGACGCCGAACGACCTGGCGTACAGGCGCTTACGACCGTCTTCTTCAAGCCCGAAACTCAGGAAGCCGGCTCGATCACAGGCAGCTGGTGCTCGGTGTCCGCAGGCGAAGGATGCGAGTACCAGCTCCCGGAAGACCTGCCGGCGGACCTGCCCACGGGCCCATCGCGCAGCTTCGCGTGGGCAAATGCCTCAAGCGAATACGGCGAACGCGTGATCAGCGGTCTCAGGGAAGGCGTCAGCCTGCGCCTCGAAGGCACTACGTTCACACGCGTCCTCGCGCTGGGCGGGTCGGCGCCGCCGGAAGACCCCGGCGGGAGCTTCGGGGCTGCGTTCTCGAGCTCGACCGAGGGCTGGCTGGGCAGCGAGCTGATGCCGGTGCACCTGACGACGGAAAGCGAAAGGATGCGCAGCAAGTTCGAGAACATGCCGGTGCCGTTCCGCCGTGCCCTGTTCGCGATCGCCCCCGAGCCGGGTGCGCCGGTTGGGGCGGCGAGTAGCGAGGCGCTCGCGGTGGGCGACAGCGGCGAGGTCGCGCGCTACGAGCCGGGCCAGGGATGGCTGCCGGAAAGCCTGCTCGGCCTCGGCGGACGGCGCGAAACTCCAAGGCTGCGAGCTGTCGCATGGCCGCGCCCCGGCCGCGCCTACGCCGTTGGCGATCTCGGCCAGATGTGGCTCTGGCGCGGTGAAACGGGGCTGTGGGAACCGGACCCGGCCATGCCCCTGAATTTTCGCGGCAACCTCCTCGGCATCGCCTTCGAGCCGAGCAATCCATCCGTCGGCTACGCCGTCGGCAACGACGGCGTGCTGCTGCGCTATGGCAAGACCTGGACGCAAGAAGCGCTCCCGGAAGCGGCTCAGGACGCCAGTTTCACCTCGATCGCGTTCGCGGGCTCGGAAGCGATCGTCGCGTTCCACAAGGATCTCGAAGACGGCGCCGTCGTCGGCGGCCTGCTCGTCAACAGAGGCAGCGGCTGGGTAGTCGACGAAGGCGCCGCAGCCGCAATGGAAACCAGCACGAAATCGGATATCCCCGTCGCCGTCGCCGGCTTGGAAGACGGCTCCGCGGCGGTCGCCACCTACGGCGGCCCCGCGCGCGTATTCGAGCGCGAAGGCGTCGGCGGGTCCTGGCAGGCGACGGCCGCCACGATCCCCGGCGCGGCGATCCCGCCGGCCTCGCTGGCCCTCTTCCGCGAAGGCGGGGCGCTGCGTGTGATCGCGGCCGGCGTCGCCCCGATCGGGACCGAAGTGGTCTCGCCGCCGCCGCCCGGCTTTCCACCCACGCTCGAAGAACCGGCCCCAGTCCCCTCGGTCGAACAGCAGCGCGGCGTGGTCCGCCAGACCGCGGGCGGCTGGAGCGACGAGGAGCACGAACTCAACCTCGTCAAAGAACCACCGGTTGGACCGTACAAGGACTACGACTCCGTCTACCAGCCCGATCCGCTCGACGCCGTGCTCGTCGGCGCGAACGGCGCCGAAGGCTGGGCGGTGGGCGGCACCGTCAGCGACGACACCGCCCTGGACACCTCTGACGTCGAGCGCTACGAGGTCAACCCAGCCGAGCAGCCGTCGGTCGGCGCCGAGGAAGCGCCTCAACCCGCTCGTTCGAGCGAAGTGACGCTCGCGATCGGGGGGGGTGCACAGTGCGCCGCGCCGTGCGCCGATCGCGCACGGGCGCACATCGGGCCCGACGTGTGGTTGACGACGGCGCTCGAGCGCGCCGCGGCGATCCAGAAAGGCGTCAGCGCGTTCATCTACACCGGCCCGCGCCTGAGCACGGGGCAGACGGAGGGCCCCGAACCCGCGTTCCCGTTCGCGCACGAGCTCGAACGCTACGAGGAAGTACTCGCGGGCAGCGAAATCCCAGGTGGGAGCCCGCTGCCCGTCTATGCGGCGGCAACGTCCACCGACCTCAACGCGCGTCCCAGCGGCGGCACGGAGCAGAGCTTCGCTAGCCTCACGACCGCCAAGCTCCCGCAGTCGGCGTTCACGGCAAGCGATGAACTGACGCCGGGCGAACAGGCATCCGACGAGGACACGCCGGGCGGGGAAGCGGCCTACTACTCGTTCTCCAAGCAGAGCGAAGCCGGCAGGGGAGCGGTCCGTGTGATCGTGCTCGACAACACGCATCAAGTCGGCTCGCAGCAGCTCGAATGGCTGAAGCGGCAGCTCGCGCAAGCCAAATCTGCCAGCGAAGCGTCGATCGTCGTAGGCAACGCCGACCTCAACGCGCAGATCAGCGCCGGCAACGCCCCCGAAGCCGAAGCGGTGACCGCGGCGCTGCAAGCCGGCGAAGCGTCCGCCTACTTCTACGACTCGCCCGAAGAAAACACCGAAGGGCAACTGCTGCTCGCGAGGAACGAGCCGAGCGCGGTTCCGTCCTTCGGCTCGGGAACGCTCGGCTACATCGACGCGCAGAAGAGCGACGCGCAATTCGAGGCCAGCGGCTTCCTGCTCGCGCACATCGAAGTCGAAAAGCGCGAACCGGGCACGAATCGTGTTCGGGTACACCCGGAACTGATCCCCGTGATCGGCGAACTCGCGCTCGAAGCCGAGGAAGGCACGCTGCTGCGCCGGAGCCAGACGGCTCTGTTCGCGGCGCTCGCCCGCAGGCCCCGCGCCGGCAATCGCTCGGCCGGGGGCGGCGCCTTCGCCCCCGACACGGACCCGTACATCCAGATTCCCTCCGAATGCGTTGGGACCAGCTGCCCCAACGTGCTGCCGAAATACAAGTTCAGCTCGTCCAATCCCGAAGTCGGCAACTTCATCGAGCGCAACGTGAGCTCGGCGGAAGCCAAGGCCGTCGAAGTCGGGGCAAACGGCGATCCGGTCGAATCCAACGGCGGCTCAGGCCTGTTCTGTGCATACAACGCCGGAGAAACGACGGTCACGATCAGCGCCGGAGGACTGACCGCGTCGCTGAAGGTGATCGTCCAGGAAGGTAGCGAGCGACGCCCGTGCGTGCCGCCGCACCCGCACTCCAAGCTCGCGAGCACCCAGCAGCAGACGACGCCGCCGCCGGCACCCGCCCCGACCCCCACCGGCGCCGCGCCGGCCTCGGCGCCGCCGGTCGTCCTGCTTCCTGCCCCACCCGCCGCGCCGGCGCCGCCGCCGGCTGCGCGACCTGCCGCGACCCCAGGTCCGTTCTTCTTCCCGGGCACTCCGCTTGCCCCTGTGCTCGCCTTCGTGCCACCGCCGGTGCCCACGCCCGCCCGCCCGACGCCACCGAGCGGTACCTCTGCGGTCACTTCGCCCGTCGAGGTCGCCGAAAAAGAAGAAGAGCACGAGGAGGCGCCCGAGTCCGTGAGCAACCAGGCAGTCGCGTACCGCGCGCCCGAACACGACCCCGCACCCGCGTACATCCTCGGCGTCGTGATCCTCGCGGCATTCGCAGGCGCCTCTGCCCGACGGCGCCCGCGACGCGACCGGCGTGAGCTTCGCGTCGCGCCCGCCACGATTAGCCAGACCCGCGCTGCACGGCAGGCCGAGAGTCACCGAGAACGGCCCCTCTACAAATAATTCACCGGTTTACAACAACATGCGCGGGCACGGCGGGCACGCTAGTCAGCACACCCGATCAGAACGGAGTTCGCTTGATGCCTCGACCCCCTCACAGTCGGTCCCTGCTGCTCGCGCTTGCGTGCGCCGCCTGCGCGCTGC
>Ga0182015_10005498_pt1 | contig 13144 bp, 21 predicted proteins | sample 712P3MmetaG_FD_120478 | JGI IMG/M metagenome (GOLD analysis project Ga0182015, IMG submission 120478) | Permafrost microbial communities from Stordalen Mire, Sweden - 712P3M metaG | ecosystem: Environmental > Terrestrial > Soil > Wetlands > Permafrost | place: Sweden: Stordalen | collected...
CGCGGATCGTCCGGGGTCGACACCGGATACTCTGTGCCCCCGATGTTGCCGAGTATGAGATGTCCGAGCGGAAGATCTTCCATTCGTTTCGCAAGCATCACGTCGCCCCGAAGCAGCCCTGTGATCGTCCCGCCCTTGTCCTTCGCCACGGGGGCATACATACGCAATGCGTCTTCGCCTGCTGCATCCCACTGCCACCCCAGCGCGGCAACCGTATACCCATTGCGCAGGAACCAGCCGTCGCCCGCGTCATTGATCAGGTCCCAACTGCCGCCGTCGACGAGTGAAAGGATGCGGGGGCGACCGCGGTTCGGCACCTCCAAGAGCAAGGTGCCGTTTCCATGCGCGGCATTTTTCGGACGGACTACCACAAAGTCGGACCAGAACTCCACTTCACCGTGTTTGAGATTAACGGCATTCTTAAGATCCACGATGCCGTGGTTATGTTTGTTCTGAACAGCCACGGAGAAGTACACGCGCCCCGTAATGCGTTCATAGGTTCCGTCATTCCCAAACGATTGCCCGCCGAGGACATCCTTTCTCGACACGATTTCAACCCGAACAACACGAGCCTCGCCCAGAGACGCGAAGGCAACCAGGATCAAAAGAAGGGAAGCAGATCGTTCGAGGAATCGCATGCGCGGCAGTTTAGCATCAGGAAGGTGAAAGTGGCGCGAGGTTCGGAGGGTCAGTACGCTGCCCCGAGAGCGAGCACTTCAGAAACATTTAGATTTGTGCGGCGACGTTTTGGGGCTCGGGGAGCCGAGGTTCAAATTCTCATTATTCCGGAGACACAATGGATGTGTTTCCTGCGGTTCCTAGCGCGCCATCCAGTGCGAGAATTTCTTGTGAGATCCTCGGAATCAGCATCTGTGATCCTGCTCGGAACATTTGAAGCTAGAGCTATATGTCGCACCGCAGCCATTGGCGGCTTCCAATTGATTCCTTATAATTCAGCCTCGTCCGGGGAATTTATGGGTAACTGGCGGCCTCAGCGCCGAGGTTGGCTGAGAAAGCGGTGGAGTTTGCGGCAGGTTGAATCGAGGGAGCGTTGCTCCTCTTCCGAGCCGTTGTGGATCAGCGGGCCGCCGTCCTCGTGGATCACGTTGCGGAGAAGTCGGTCAGCAGCCATCTTTCTTAGAGCAGGGTCGTAGTTCAAGTCGCGGATGATTTCTCCACCCAACAACCAGAGGTTGTCCACGTGCCGGCGAATGGTCTTCGGAGAAAGACTCGAGGAGGCCAGATGCTCGATGAAGGGGCGGAGGCAACCCACCAGTTCTTCCCCTGGCGGCAGGTCTTTTTCCAGCCCCATCCAGGAGCGCGGCCAGTTGTCCAGATCAGGGCGGTAGGCGGAAACATCGGAGGACGGCGCCGAGAGAGCAGCGCGGTTTACTCTGGCGGTCTTCGCCTTGAAAATCGTCTGTACCATGGAATTGCTCACGATTCTAAACCACTGCCATCGCCAGCGCGGATTCGTCTACCAACACGCGCGCTTCGGTCCCGGCAAGAAAAGCATCGAAGTGGATATCCGGCCGCACCAGTTGAGCCGAGCCTATATGCTGTTTCTGGCCCGCTGGGCGCGGAAGCTCTCCTGGAAAGAAACGGCTGAGGTGTTCCATACTTCCTGGGACCAGGTGTGCGACGCCGTCGAGTATGTGGTCGGCTGGGGCCTGGAACATCGCACCCTGCAGTCGAAGCGCGCCATTGGTGTAGATGAAATCCAGTACGCTAAAGGCCACAAATACCTGACCCTGCTCTACCAGATCGACCAGGGGCTCACCCGCTTACTTTGGGTCGGCAAGGAACGCACCATCGAATCCTTCCAAGGTTTCTTATTGTTCGCGTACGCGAAGGCCCGCTAAAATTTTCATTTTTTCACGTTCGCAAGGCCATCACACCTCCTAACTAAGTTTCTCAATTGCAATTCACAGATGACTCATAGCATCAAGCGTCTGGCACCCATAACTGACGACGAAAGCCACATCCCGGTGTCCTCCCAATGAGCAAGTTGTGCGCCTAGATTTGGATGCCTAGATTTGGATGTGCCTAGATTTGGATGTTGCAGTGGTCGCTGCAATGTGCCAGGTTGTTGGCGAACAAAAAGCGAATTTCTACGGTGCGTTAATTGAGGTCGGCTGGAAAGAAAAAGCATGCGGCCGATAATGATGGAGTTTTGGACAGGGGACTTCGCTCAGGGCACTGAAACGCTCGTAGCACGTCATCTAAAGACTACCGAGGATCTGTTTGACAGCCGGTCTCGAGTCCCAGAATCGTTGACTATGAGCGGTCCAGCGGTCCAAGGGGCGGAGCGCATCATAAGTAGGACCGACGGCGCGTTCGCAAATTCCGCGGATGATGAAAGACGATGGCTGCGAGCCTAGAAGACCCCGATTTCCGTTGGGCAGCAGGCACTGGTTAACGACGCCAGGACGGTCACGCTCGGAAGCGAAACCTATCCCGTCCGGCGGACCAGTCGATCCAAATTCCGCGAGGTCGATTACCGGTTCAAACGGAGATGTTGCGGTGGTCTGGAGCAAAATCCGAAGACGACTTTGCGTTGGGGGCCACTGGCACAGGAAGGAAGGTCATGCAGTCGCCAAGTGACAAGCGATACATCGCCAATGTCGTAGATGGGAAGGTGCAATTCTATTGGACGCCCGGTTCCCATGCTGGATGATGATTGAAGAGCGACGGAACAACCGCTGATAGAGATGGTCCGGATGGCACGATCGTGGTTGAAACAATTCCGCTTGAAGGGTGTTAAATGCTTGGCAGATAGTCTTCCGAGGTTCTGTGATGAAGGGCTCAGAGATGGAAGGTGTCCTTGGGCGGGGCCAGGTTCTCAATGCGGTTGCTTTACAAAATGCCGTCTTGTGCGCTGAATGTGACATTGTCAGCGACAGTCCCCATGATATATGTCTGGTCTGCGGGAGCCGCTCGCTTTTTAATATAGCCAGAATGTTCGGCGGGAATCTTCCTAAGAATCGTACAACCCGGATCGAAGCCCAGATAAAGGAACCCCACATGACGGAACTGGGCCTAGCTTTTCCGAGAAAGCACAGGGTCCGAAGGAAAGCGTAGTCTGAACAATCCTGCACGCGGCGTGCTGCATCGAAATGGGTAACTTAGTCGACGACCACTGTTTTCCCCGTTCCCCGGTATCTCGATAAAAAGAATCCTTATATAATGATAATCATCTTATCTGCTGTCTGCCCCACCGGGGCAACGAGCCCGCTACGGAGGTATTTTTATGGTTCGCAAACTGATTGCCACCGACAACGACAGTGCAACAACCATTCTTCGATTGGTCCTCGGAGCTGTCTTCTTCGCGCACGGCGCACAGAAGATGCTGGGGTGGTTCGGTGGGTACGGCTTCACTGGCACGATGGGCTTCTTCACCGGCGTCATGCACATTCCGGCGCCGTTCGCTTTTTTGGCGATTGCTGCTGAATTCTTCGGTGGATTGGGTCTTATCTTTGGACTGCTCACTCGCGTTGCAGCCTTTGGAATCTTTTCCAACATGGTCGTGGCCGTCGCGATGGTTCATCATCAATTCGGCTTGTTCATGAACTGGACGGGAGCACAGAAGGGAGAAGGTTACGAGTTCCACCTACTCGCGCTAGCGATCACGGCGTTTCTGATGATTCGTGGCGCAGGAGCAGCTTCGGTCGATCGCCTGTTGTCTTCCTCCCTCGCGAACGCCAGGAGCCAGGCCTCTCCCCAAGCTGCCCGATGAGAAAGATCGTGAAAAAGGGCGACCACATTAGCGCACCTCGGCTCTGGCTGGTGATTATGAGGAGCCATCGCGCGCTAACCCTTCTGGCCGCGGAGAGCATCGTCAAGGTGGGACTGTGCCTGACGGATTTCGCAGCGCTGGAAGCCCTATTGCACAAGGGCCCGCTCACGATCTCGGAGGTACAGGACAAAGTGCTCCTGGCCAGCGGCTCGATGACCGCGGCAGTCGACCGTCTCGAGAAACTCGGGCTGGTTGTTCGCAGGGCGAGCCCAAGGGATCGACGAGCGCGGGTCTTGGAACTCACAGTGGAAGGTAAGCGATTGGCGGCCTCGTGCTTCGAGCAGCATGCCAAGGACCTCGAGGCACTCATGTCAGCTCTGTCCGAGAAGGAGAAGGAACAAACCTACCGATCGCTCAAGAAACTCGGGTTGCTCGCAGCGGAAAAACTGGGCGAACAAGAAGCAAAGTTAAGAAGGAATAAGTAACGAGGTCAAAATGATCAGGGAGGTGGGCAGACCTAAAGTGGAAATTGGTATTGATAGCTTCGCGGCGGCATACAACGACGCAAGCCTTGCAGTCAGCGCGTCGGACCGTCTGCGCAACTTGGTCGAACAGATCGAGCATGCTGACCAGGTTGGTTTGGATGTGTTTGGAATCGGCGAACATCACCGTCAGGAGTACCTCGATTCCGCGCCTGCGGTTATTCTCGGAGCGGCAGCGGCACGAACGCACCGCATCCGTCTCACGAGTGCTGTCACGGTTCTCAGTTCAGCCGACCCGGTACGCGTGTTTCAGAACTTCGCCACCCTTGATCTTCTTTCGCAGGGCCGGGCCGAGATGGTCGTAGGCCGCGGTTCGTTTCGTTGAGTCTTTTCCGTTATTCGGCCTGAAACTGAAGGACTACGACTCGCTTTTTGCAGAGAAGCTCGATCTGCTGCTGAAGGTCCGCGAGTACGAGCACGTCCACTGGTCCGGCAAACATCGGGCTGCCCTGACAGGCCAGGGCGTCTACCCGAGACCCGTACAGAATCCTTTTGCACTCCAAAATCGTTCGCTCGCGCCGGCGCGCTTGGTCTTCCTTTAATGGTCGCAATCATCGGCGGTGAACCGCAGCGCTTCCGGGCGCTCATCGATCTCTACCGGGAAACCGGCAAGCGCTTCGGATACTCGCCCGATCGCCTGAGAGTCGGTGTACACGCTCTCGGTTATGTTGCTCCGACGACGCAACAGGCCATCGACGACTTCTTTCCGGGCTACGCCCGCGCTATCGCCTCTGTCGCGAAGGAGCGCGGATGGCCGGCCGTCACCCGTGCCGACTTCGATGCGCAACGAAGCCCGGAGGGCGCGCTGCTCGTCGGCAACGCCGAAGAAGTGGTCGAGAAGATCGTTCGGTACAGTGAAGCGCTGGGCGGTGACACTTTCGGGGACGTGCGATGACAGGACGCCAGACTATTTGAGATGTGATGTGCGTCACAGCGGTAGTGCTCAGCTTCTGAGATAGTGCTCCTAATCAGGGAACCGAGGACGGCTCGATGGAACCGATGCAGCCGCGAGAGTGGCGGACACAACCGTGCGGGGGTTTGGTCGAAGAGCACAGTCTCCTTTTAGAACAAGCCGTCGAAAAGGTTGTGCTCTTTGCCCAGAAGATCGGCGTAACCCCCACGGAGATCATCTCGCTCCTCGACTCCGGGATGAGCATCACTGAATTGCTGGCGTACTTAGAATCGAAGCGCTCGGGAATCGCATAAATGACCCCGCTGCCTCCGTTCGTCGTCCACGAACTGATCGGACACGGGCAGGCTGCCTCCTGACTTGGGTGAAGGCAGTTTTGGTCAGTAGTTACGGCAAGATGAACGTCGCCAGAGTCTGATTGTAAGTATGCGTTTTACTGGAGGTGCGAACACGGCTCATCTTCTCGGCAAGCTTTTGATGCACGACGAGGGCCGAGACCACTTCAATTCAATGACCTCCCCCGAAGCAAGGGCTTGGACCATTACGACATCCTGCTGACACGGCAGGTCACATCAAGTACGTCCCCGTGCCCAACATTGACCCGGGCGATCTGGGTACCGATCTAATCAGCAGAGAAGGAGATTCACCAATGGATTTACTTTCAGGCTTTTCCGATCTGCACCGCTTAGGCAATGAGTTCATCGACAAGCACGTGGTCGGTGGAAGGATTGGCGTTTACGTTCTCGACAAGTTCCAACCGGGCCCGTTTACCACTCACTTCGTCGGACGCTCCGACAGTGACGTTGCCGACCGTCTAAAGAAATGGGCTTCCGATGGCGGGTTCCTCTATTTCAAGGTCAAGTACGAACCTTCAACGAATTCCGCGTATGAGTTGGAATGCCAGATATACCACGATCTAAAACCCGTGGAAAATATCATCCATCCCGAGGCGCCGGACGGCACTAGTTATCCTTGTCCGGGTGCTTCGTGTGTGAAGTCGAAGAAGGACGGAGGGCGTGGTAATCTCGCGGCCTGAGAACCGCAGGACATGGGTCAGAGCGGCCATGTAGCGGTAATGTCAGTGGTTTTCTTGGACTGTTCTGCTCCTCGAAGCCCCCGCGCCGTTTTGTTGTCGACACTTCGCGAGCAGTTGCTCAAGTACTCGTCGCTCGGCTGAGAGATATTTCTCTTCGGGGCTATCCAAAACCTTTTCGAAAGTGTCGCAACCCGTCGTTGTGCTCGACCATTCGTCTTCCTCACTGAGGCGACTGATGGTCAAAAGCCAGTGAGTTGTAATGGTTTGGTTTGGTGCTTTGTCCTTTGCCCAACCGCTCCAAGTGCAAGCGGAGTAGTGACCGTAGCCCGGACCGGGCTGCTCAATTTGAAACTGCACCGCAAAGCCCAACATTTGCTTTCCGCTTTCTACAGGACTCGTTCTCCCGGTGAGAATCCGAACGTGGGGATCACGGCCAACAATAGAGCGAAATTTCCCCGCTAAGGCTCCGACCTCATCCTCTTCCAGTAACAGGATGGACCTAAGTTCATTCATCCACACGCCTGTAAGCGACATTCCGGACCTCGCAGTCACCCAACCCAGCAGGAGGCGATGATAACACTAGGAGGAACGCGTTCAGAGTCGTCCGCGGCCTGAAAGCAACCGAGCGGCGACTTCCGGCGGCAATGGGTTATAGAAGAATCCCGAAGCCCACTCGAATCCCGTAACACGGGAAATTTGGGGCAGGATTTCGATGTGCCAATGAAAGTCCTCCTCGATTGTTTTCCAGTAGTTCCCTCTTGAACGCAGAAACGGTCGGTCGTGCACCGACAGGTTGTAGGGCGGCCCGCCCACCTTTCGATCCAACTTCTGCAACACATCACGCAGGATTAGAGCCAAATTCTCGCCTTGAGTCGCTCCGATTCGGCTGAATGCGCTGCTGTGAAACTTGGGCAAGATGCACATCTCAAACGGAAAACGTGACGCGAAGGGAGCAAACGCCACAAAATCCTCATTTTCACCAATCAGCCGCTTCTGATCCTTTAATTCTTGCTGGAGTACGTCGCAATATATGCAGCGTTCCTTCAAAGCGAAGTAGTCACGAGCGATCATGAGTTTCGTCTTCACTGCACGCGGCGTTATCGGGAGTGCGATCAACTGCGAGATCGAATGACTAATGCTGTGCGCCCCGGCTTCCTCACCGTGATTCTTGAAGATCAAAACGTAGCGCACCCGCTTATCCCCCTCAAGATCGGTGATGCGAGCTATGTGAGCTTTGATAACGTTATGGATTTCCTCGATTTCTAATTCATGCAGGCTACGGTCGTGGCGCGATGTCTCCACAATGATCTCGTGTGCTCCTACACCGTTCATCAGATCGTGCAACGATTCGGCTCGTCGCTCCAGTTCGCCTTCTATCCGTAGACGCGGTTGGGAGTTTGGTACAACTCTTACGGACCACCCCGGCCCGTTTGGAGCAGAGTCGCGCCTTCGGATGGCGAAGACTTCCCCCGGCGTTGCGGACTCATTTCTCTCGCAGAATACGCACGAGCCTGTGCTCCCGGCGAATTTCTTGAAATGAAAGTCCCTCGTTTGAAGCCCGTCGCTGTCCGCCACGATTACCCAACGGTCAGTGAAGATATCCTTACGCATTTGGGACATTTGAACCTCTGCTCTGGAGGCGCAATCACTGAGAATAGTGAGGCACGCCACGGACCCAATTTTCCAAGTTGCTCCCGGGTTCCTGCGTAACATGCCCAAAAGTGGGCCTCGGGAGTTCGTCTACGGTGAAGTAGGGTATTGCCCCCTTCTTTTGGAACCCATGGGTCAGTAGAAGGTCGGGATTAGCCTTAATTTCAGGCGTCACCTTGGCGATCTTCCAGCTGCCCTTATATGCCGTTTGTTTGGGCCGAGCTTCACTGTACCGACCCCAAGCCGTTCGCTTCAGGAGGACGCCATCCGACATCGGCGGTATGTGACTTCCCACTACTCTCCCGAATTCGTACTGTGGCGGACATAATCCGCTACGGGTTCGCCATGGAGGTTGAGTTTACCCGTCAAGGATGCCGAGCAAGGCTAGGCAGCAGGTCGGCTCCCCGGCGGATCAGCTTTATGCCCCCGCCGCTCCGAAACCCTAGCCACGCCACACTCCAAGCAACGTTGTTTTGTCCGAGATGTGATCGATCCGCAGGATGGGCAAATCCTTTGTGACTGAGACTCGCCCGTTTCTGCTTTATTGTGCATCCAGTGGAGCAGCAGAATTGCGAACACCAAAATCAGTAAACCGAAGGAGATACTCGTTGCGCTCATACAATCGACCCTTCTTGGCGAATCCTGAACCAAACGGGGTGCGCAGACCGCTCACTCGCTGAAAAGCCTAAGGTGGGAGAACTTCAGATGGACTGGCTTAGGTCAGAAGACCTGAACGAGGCAGAAAACGTAACCGCCCCAATCGCTATTATAGCAGTCCATTGCACTCAGCCTTTCCAAAAGGGAAATGAGGCGTACTATTTGGACATGAGCAGAATACATCCAGAATGCTCCGACGCAGAGTCTCCTGATCGGTCAGTTGCTGCTGAAGCCCTCCTGCGGCAAGAGCCAAGCGATGAAGAAGACGAAGAGGAAGATGAACGCGACGGCAAAGAAGATGAGGATGATGACGAGGAAGAAGATGGCTACTCGGAGTGAAACCGCCGATCGCTGCCGGGGCTTGGGCAAGCCTGCTTGCGATGTTTTCTAAATCGGGAGGTCGATCATGGCAACATTGATTGCCAACGAGAAGCGCACCGTGGTACACGGGCTTGGCGAGATCCCCTAACGAGAAGTATCGGTGTCGATTGACGTTCCCGACGCAGCGCTGCCACGGAAATTCGGCAGACTCATACGAAGGTTTGGCGATGTCAACCGGGAACCAAAAGGAACTGCCCGAAGCAAGAGGTAACCTACGGTAACTTCCGAGTTTGGATAGAAGAGCGTAAACATTATAAAGTATTAGAAAAAGGGGAGAAGGTCTGGGATGCGGAAGCAAAAGGGTTTCTCACTGATTGAGCTGCTGATCGTGGTTGCTATCATCCTGATCATTGCAGCTATTGCTATTCCTAACCTGATGCGAGCTAAGATGGCGGCCAACGATTCGTCTGCGGCCGCCGGAGAACGCACCGTCGTGATGGGGGAAATCGGCTATGCCTCGTCCTATCCCACCATCGGCTTTGCAGCGAGCTTGATCACCTTGGGCGGAGTCGCTCCTTGCACGCCGAGTTCATCCGGTTCCTGCTTGATTGACCAGAACCTCGCCACCAACGGTGGCGGCAACAGTACCACGGCCGGCACCAACGGCAAGAGCGGATATCAGTTTGCCGCTGCGCCGGGAACGAACCAGCTTACCCAGTTCCTCACCACCGCGACACCGACCAGCGCGTCGAGTGGCAGCAAGTACTATTGCGCGGTTGAAGACGGTGTGGTGCGTTCGGCGGTTTCCGCTGGTGGCACTACCCCGATCGTCAACACAGCTTGCTACACTACGAACCCGCTGGCAAACTGAGCTGGAAGGAAGTTTGCGAAAGTACTTGGGGATACGCTGTGCGACTTTGCGGCTTTCTATATTCGTTGGGATTCGCCCAGCGATGAAGGCTGGCATCGGCGGACAACTGGCTTCCCGCATTCTGTTGACTTCGCCTTATTTCCATCCCTAACATCGGCCCTAACTTCACCGCGATCCATGATGATTGGGCAGACCACACGACGTAACAAGAGCCTATGCTTCGGGCTTTTGCTAAACCGGGGACGCAGGCAGATTCAGGAACGAACCTGTTTTATCACTGGACCCAGCCGTGGGTGATCGCTTTTGCAGAAGCTGACTGATTTTGACCAACAAAATTTCGGGGTTCGGATTTTGCTTTGTGTGCACCCACGTGTCCGCCAGACCGAGGTGCTTATCCGGCAAGGAAGAAAATCCAGAAAGCATCAGCGCTCGAACAGTCGGGTCGATTATTTTTCGAGCGCCGTTAGGGATTCCTGATTGCGCTCACCTATGGTCGGGACAGCGAATGGGTCAAAAATGCGCTAGCCGCTGGTGGATGCGAGCTTGAAACTCGCGGCGTGAAGCATCAGCTTTCCGCACCATCGCGCTTGACCCCATCGGAGACGGGGTGCACAAGCCAGAAGAGCCGACGAACGTATGAGGCGTATAATTTCGCCGGCTACCGATTACTTTAAGAGACGGAGACCAAGATGAAAAAGTTAATAACCCTTTGCTTTGCCCTTAGCCTGCTAATGTGTGGTGTCACGGTGGCTCAGGACACCATGAAGCAGGACAACATGAAGGCCGACACGTCCGCAAAGGCGGTCAAGGTTACGGGCAAAATCGGCGACGACGGAAAGACCTTTGTAAGCGACAAAGACGGTAAGAGTTGGACAATCAGCAACCCAGATGCGGTGAAAGGCCACGAAGGACATCATGTGACGCTCACCGCGCACGTGTATGCCGATAAGAACGAGGTTCACGTCATGTCCCTCAAGATGGCGACAGACAGCATGAAGAATGACAGTATGCAGAAGTGAACGACCAGCGTCATCTCGTCTGCTTTTGGGCCAGCTATTTTGCTGGCCTTATTGTTCGTTTCAGAGCAAAAGTCTCCGGTCGAGATGTAGGACGTGGCGTCGGCAACCGCCATACCAAGACCGCTCTGCTAACCTATCGCCATGCAGACTCCGATCAGAGAACGCATCGCCAAGTTGCGCGATGAGATAGCGCAAATCAGCGAAGCGAATCGCGAATATGTGCAATATGGCAAGAAGATGCCCGGCGCAGCCGGGGATCATGAACGCCGACTTCAAAGGTTGCAGGAAATCCTCCAGGAATTGGTGGCGCTGACCGACTGGAAAAAACTTTGAACTTGTCGAATCGCTGTTTGACAGTCCCACCACATAAGACTAGGGTCGTAATTGAGGTGGTCATCACCTTCTCCTCATTTCAGGTTTCCTGAACTAAGTCAGCCCATCTGAAGTAGTCTTTCTTAGCAACCCCAACCCCAAGGAGGTTGCCTATGTTTGCACGCAATATCTCTATCCATCTGAAATCCAATATGCTTTCCGATTACACACGAGCATTTGAAAAAGACGTTCTTCCTTTACTTCGTAAACAGTATGGCTTTAAGGACGAAATCACGTTCGCTGGTCCCGGGGGAGCTGATGTGACTGCAATCAGCCTGTGGGATAACAAGAACGATGCTGACAATTACAACGCCCATACCTACCAGCAAGTGTTGAAGACGCTGGCGAGATTTATCGACGGAACGCCCAAGGTTCAAACCTTTGACATTGTCAACTCGACCTTCCACAATATATCCGCTCCCGATCTGGCAACCGCTTAACAAGCGTGCGCTCTTCATCCGGGGAGGCGGTTAAGTCCGCCTTCTCGGTTTGCAAACTCGCCCGCCTTCTGCTGGCAGACCTGCCAAAGATGCTCGTGTGATAGCTCAGCCATCTTTTCCCCGTCCCGTTCTTGGCTTCAAAACTCCGGGTTCCAGTTGTTCCAGTTCATCTTTTAGCCTGCGGATTGCCGCTTCCCTCAACTGTTCGGGAGCGTCGAGCACCATATTGCAAAAACTGTGCAATCTTGAATAGACAGCGAATAAGTCCGCATCGTACGTTGACCAACACAGCAGATGCGAAGGAACGCGTAGCTCCTCTGTTCCGCCTGTTCCTCTTGGTGGTGCAGACACGGCAACGCCGCGCTACCAAGCGCAGTGGACGCGATGCTTAACTATCTACGATGTCCATCATGCACGAAGAAACACCCGAATCCGAACTCACGCGGCTCCTCAGGGAACAAAGTAAGACGCGAGAGGACGAGGTCTTCCTTGGACAATCGCCCGCAGAACGGGCTGCATACGAGAGCAAGGCGGACCGCATTCACGAACTGGAATGTGATTTGGTCGAGCCAGTCCATCGGGGTTTACGGAATCTGGCGCTATCCAGCAAATGCTCCGATTGACCGTCTTCCGCCAGAGAGGACGACCGCCTGAAGCAGGCTCCACAATGTGACCTGAACAACCGAAGTGCTTTTCTACGGACACTTCCGTGCGCCGTGAAAGGCTTGTTGCAACGGCCATCTCTCCAGGAAAATCTGCGAACGAACCGCAAGTGCCGCCGTTTTAGACGGCTCTATTGCAAATCTCGGGAGCCAGTATGTGTTGGGCTTGTGTTCAAAGGACTGTTTTTTTCACATTAGCCGCCTGCTGCCCGTTTTTGCCTTCGGTGATTTCAAATTCCACATCGTCGCCTTCCTTCAAACTCTTGTATCCTTCGCACGTGATGGCGCTGAAGTGAACAAAAACGTCTGAGCCATCCGTTCGTCCGATGAACCCATATCCTTTTGCGTTATTGAACCACCTTACCGTGCCTTTCATACGTTCCTCGCTTACATCCAGTCTCCCCGCATCCTGTCATTGGGAATCCCGGAGACCATAGCGAATTACGATGCTTCTTTGCCTAATTCGGCTTTGGACTCGTCTCGCTCTCTTGCCGCAGCATTTTGTCGGCGAGATACTGGTAATGCACAGCACGTCCGCGCTCGTCTATCTTGCACTGTCAAGCGTGCAGGGCCTACTACATATTGCGCAATCTAGCGTTGGCATTCGGCTTCACTCCGGCACACATCTTGCCACAATTCCCGATGGAGAAGTAGCTATTTCGCAGCGCCCAGTTCCGTGAGGCTAATCTCCGGCGAACGTTTCTGTCGCCACCTTTCTGCCGGTTTCGATATTGGATGCTGACGATTGTTCATTCGGTGATTGCCGTAAGAATCGCCAAGGACCGCACGGTTTGATCAGAGCCGGGCGGCGGACTACAAAGAGTGCCTTAGGATTGACGCAAGAACAACTTTTCAGTTGTAGTCGTACCTAGATCATTAAGAAAGAGTTTAAACACCCCTGGTGGCGGAAGTCTGGTGTACGTCTAAC
>Ga0182015_10005499_pt1 | contig 13143 bp, 11 predicted proteins | sample 712P3MmetaG_FD_120478 | JGI IMG/M metagenome (GOLD analysis project Ga0182015, IMG submission 120478) | Permafrost microbial communities from Stordalen Mire, Sweden - 712P3M metaG | ecosystem: Environmental > Terrestrial > Soil > Wetlands > Permafrost | place: Sweden: Stordalen | collected...
CACCGCAGACCCAACCCTGGCGCAGCGGCTGTCCCGTGAACTGGAGCGGTCGGTGTCCAAGCAAGCCATTGCACCGGCTTGCGGCTGGGCGCAACTTCGCGAACTCGGGAAGACCTGCGCTCCCAGCGTGATTTTTCTCGATAGCGATTTGCTCGGCGGCCTTCCCCTTCTGGATGCTGTGCGCCAACTGGCTGCTTTGGCGCCTGTGCTGGTGTTGGCCTCGTTGAATGCCCAGTCGGATATCGCCAAGCTCGTTGCGGACGAACGCGTGGATTTCATAGCCCGAGTTGGAGATTTTGTGCCCCTGGCCTCGGCGCTGATCGCGCGAAAGATGAAACAGCCGTATATGTCTGGCTCGGCTTCTGGCGCGCCGGAGCGGACTCCCTCCGGCATAGGCGACTTATTCCGCCACGAGATCAACAATCCTCTTACCGGCATTCTCGGGAACGCTGAATTGGTGTTGGCGCATAAGGAGCACTTTTCCGGCATCGAAGTGCAGCGCCTTCAGACCGTCGTCGATCTTGCCGTGCGGCTTCGGGAAAACATTCGCCGCATCAGCAACATATGGGAAGGTAATAACGCTCCGAAAGCATCCTAGTCATCCCAGAGCCTCCCTCCCGCTGCTACTCCATCGCTACAAGCCATCCACGGCAATCTATCCGGGGCTGTAAGCTTCCGTCTATCGCCCCGGGGTTTACTTCGGTCCTCCGTTTCCATACCATGAGCTGGATTACGAACCGCCTGTGAGCCGGTTCGCGTTCCCTTTCAAAAGGTCAGGAAGAAATGCCTCCGAGCAGCCGACTTGTCGTTGTCGAACCAAACGGCACACGCCGGGAAGTGCCCCTTGCAAGCTTTCCGTTCCGAATCGGGCGCCAGGCGGAAAATGAACTGACCTTGCGTGACAGCCGTATCAGCCGCCAGCAGGCGCAAATCCTGCAAACCAATGGCGCTTTAGTTCTGGAAGACATGGGAAGCCGCCACGGCACCTTCGTCAACGGCCAGAAGATTCTCAGCCACAAACTGCAATCAAACGATGCGATCGAATTCGGCGTGGCCGATACCTACCGCCTCATCTATATCTCGGAGGGCGCTACGATCGAGGAGTTGGTCGGGCGTGTCGAGGCGCCGGCGCCCGCGGAGTCTGGATCACGCGAACTCTATCACCTCGGAGTACTGCTCGACGTGGCCCGAGCGCTCGGAACAGGGCTTTCCCTCGAAGATATATTGACCGTCGTTGTCGATGCCGCCATCCAATTGACGCGAACGGAACGGGGAGTACTGCTTCTCACCGGTGCTTCCGGCGAATTGCAAACCATCGTGGCGCGGAACGCGCAGAAGTCGACATTGCGCCCGGAGGACCTGCAGGTTTCCAGAAGCGTGGTCAAGCGGGTGGCGGCTTCGCGCCGCGAGTTGATCGTGAGCGATACGGGCGAGGATCTTCCGGTAAACCCTCAGGAGAGCATGGCGCGGCTGGCGCTGCGAACCGTGGTGGCGATCCCGATCGATAAGCTGCCGGTGATCGAAGCTGTGGATGTGACAATCGCGGCGCGGCAGGGAGAGCTACTGGGCGTTTTGTATCTGGACAGCCGCGCGCCCACCAGCGCGTTTTCCGCACTCGACCGCGAAGTCCTGCGGACGCTGGCGCGCGAGGCCGCCACGGTCGTAGAGAATGCACGGCTGTTTGCCTCTTCCAGAGAGAAGGCTCGTCTCGATCACGAGATTCAAATCGCGAGCGAGATCCAGCAAAGGCTTCTTCCAGTATCGCTGCCCGATCTTCCGGAGGTTGCCGTCGCCGGTTCGACACTGGCCTGCTATTCGGTGGGCGGGGACTGTTTCGATGTGATCGAACTGGGAGCGGGGCGGCGCGGCTTTTTTGTGGGAGACGTCTCGGGCAAGGGCATTTCCGCCGCGCTGCTGGCAACCTTGCTCCAGGGCGTGTTCTTCACGACGGCGGCGATGGACATCCCCATTTGCGATATTTTCTCCCGAGTCAATAAATACCTGTGCGAGCACACGCAGGAAAGCCGCTACGCCACGGTCTTTTACGGAGTTCTCGGCAAAGACGGAAGTTTTGAGTACGTCAATGCCGGGCACGTGCCGCCCCTGATTCGCCGGCGATCGGGAGCGCTCGAGCCGCTTGCCTCCGCGAATTTTCCGGTGGGCTTGTTTGCCGATGCGGAATATCAAAGCGCGCGCGTGAAGCTGGCGCCCGGAGAATTCCTCGTGATTTATACCGATGGCGTTTCCGAGGCGGCTAACACACACCACGAGCAATTTGAGGAAACGCGATTGAGGAAGATCCTGGAGGAGTCTCCGGCGCTCACCGTGGAGGACTTGGCCAGTGCCGTTCGCGAGGGTGTAAAAACCTTTACTCAAGGCGCCCCGCAATCCGACGACATTACCCTGCTCGTGGTTCAATACAAACAGGCGCCGGCCTAAAGAGTGGCAGTCTCCCAGAATGCGGCGCTTTTATTCCCCCATCACTTTGACGACGATGCGCCTGGGGCGCAGGCCATCGAGCTCAACGAAAAGTACGGCTTGCCCGAGGCCAAGATCGAGGCGCGTCTCGGTGAAAGACACCATGACCTGGTGATGCAGCAGCAGGCTTTGCAAATGAAAGGCCGCGTCACCCGCGTCACTTTCAGGCCTTTCCTGGTTTTGGGAATCTTCTTGGCTGGGCGCAAGTTGGTGCAGCCAATTGTCTAAAACCTGAAGGAAACGCGGCTCTTGCTCGTTTACGATGACCCCCGAATTCGAGTGCAGCGACGACACCAGAATCACGCCGTCTCGAAAGCCGCTCTTCTCCATCGCAGCCTTGACTTGTGTGGTGATGTTGAAGACTTCGCGGGGTTTCTTGGACTGCAGCGTTACGTGCTCGTTGTAGATCTTCATGTCAGACCGCGTAAAGAGCAATTCGAGCGCCGAAATCGTCTAAGTTGCGGGGTCTCTAGGCGGAATGAGCCTGCTGCAGGAGTTCGCGCACGCGAGCGACAATTTCGCCGATCCGGACCGGGCGATAGAACACGGCGGCGACAGAGGGCATCGCGACGGTTTCAGTACGGGAAGCGATGAGGACGGTGGGAACTCGCTCGACCAATCGCTGAACGGTCGGGGCGGAGGCCGTAGGCTCGGTCGCTTCCAGCACGACCACGGACGGCAGTTCGCCCGCCGCGAGGGCGCGGCCCACTTCCTCCGGCGTTTCCATGCCTAGCGCTTTGACGCCGATCTCGCGAAGTTCGGCGCGAACCGACGTCCGGAGCGTCCAGTCGGAGGCAATCACGAACGCAATTGGCATCCTGGCCGCGAAGTATAGCATCTCGCATTTGTACGATTTGCGGCACATTGGTGCCTGTTCGCGTAGGCAAGCCTGGAAGCGGTCTGTTACAATTTCGCGATCATGGGACTGGCCGCGCGCTGAGCCGCGCCTGACATGGCAGAAAACAATAAACAAAAGAAGGTCATCCTCCTTCTGATCGCGGGCCTTGGGGTGTTGGTTCTGGCCGTAATTGTGCTGCGCGCAAAGCCACCCACAGTAGCCATCGTGAGCGTTGCGCGAGAGGATCTGAGGGAGACGATCACCAGTAACGGCAAAGTGGAGCCGATAGCGCCCGCTATTGCCCACGCCGAGTTTCCGACTTTCGTCGAAAAAGTGATGGCGCGCGAGGGGCAGTCCGTTCACCGGGGTCAAGAAATTCTGAGACTCGACGCCAGCGACATCCAGTCCCAACTGGCGCAGGCCAGGGCCAGTTTACTGGCGGCCAAGACGGACCTCCGGAATGCCCGCGCGGGCGGTTCACTCGACGAAATCGCGCAAGTGCGGGGAAACCTGCAACAGGCGCGCGTGGACGTCGAAAGTCTGGAACGCACCGAAAAGGCCCTCGAACAGCTCGTGGCCCAGCATGCCGCAACTCAGGATGAACTCGCCCAGAATCAGACGGCTCTGGCGAAAGCCCGCGCGCGTGTGCAGGAACTCGAGCAGAGAAAGGAAGGGCTGGCCCAGAGGGCTACATCGACTGCGGAAAGCGCCGATCTCATAGCCACCCAAGCCCAGGGACAAGTGCAGGCGCTCGAGGAAAAATTGCGTTCGGCAACCGTGGTCGCTCCCACGGACGGCATACTGTATTCCCTTCCTGTGCGCGCCGGGGATTACGTCAAAGTAGGCGACGTACTTTCAGAAATGGCCGATTTGCACGACATTCGCGTGCGGGCATTCGTGGACGAGCCCGATTTGGGCCGGATTGAGCCCAACCAGGAAATCCAGGTGACCTGGGATGCCAAACCTGGCCGCACCTGGACGGGCCGTACCCAGCAGATCCCGAAACAAGTAGTGCCCCACGGGATGCGGAGTGTGGGCGAGGTTCTCTGTTCGGTGGACAATGGCAAGCTGGAGTTGCTTCCGAATATAAACGTCGAGGTTACGGTTCTGATTCTCGAGCGCCGGGATGTTATCGTGGTGCCGCGCGCGGCCGTGCGGGAGGATGCCGGCAAGCGCTACGTTTTTGTTGTGGACGGCGAGAAACTTCAACGCCGCGAGATCTCCGTAGGGATCGCCAGCGCATCCAAGTATGAAGTGCTTTCAGGCTTGACGCTCCATGACAAGATCGCCTTGCCAGGCGACCAGGATTTGCGAGACGGCATGACAATCCGCGCCACCGAGGGCAGCTAGCATGCGGCGTCCCACCATTGCAACGCTAGGCCGGGTGCTGGGCTACCTCTTCGTGCTGTCCTTCCTGTGTGCCATTCAGCCGGTGCGTGTAGCTGCCTCCCCCAATGATATTGGAGGAATGATTCAAACGGCGCAGCACGAATTCGATCTCGGAAACTATCTCTCCGCCATTAGAACCCTTCAGTCCGCGGTGCCCCAGAACTCCGCCAGCTCGGAAACCTATTACTGGCTGGCCCGGAGCTACTATGAGCTGCGCGACTTCGACAACGCGATTTCGCAGGCGGAGAAGGCCGTAGCATTGGACGTCAAGAATTCGCTCTACCATCAATGGCTCGCCCGCGCCTACGGCGGAAAGGCAGACCGGGACCGGAGTTTTTTTCTTGCCAAGAAGGTTAAAAAGGAGCTGGAGGAGTCGGTCCGTCTGAATCCGTCCAATATCGAGGCCCGGTTTGATTTGGAGGATTTCTGCATCAGCGCCCCTTGGATCGTGGGCGGCAGCAAGGACGAGGCTCGCGAGCAAGTGGAGGCCATCTCGGCGCTCGACGCCGTCGATGGACACGTGGCTCGCGGGAAGTTCGATCTGGAAGGAATCAAGCGCCCCGACCTGGCTGAAAACGAATTCCTGCAAGTTCTGAGCGCCAAGCCCAGCCGAATGCAACCGTACCTTGAAGCGATTGCGTTTTTTGAGAGGCAGAACAACCTGGCTTACATGGATACGGCGATCAAAGCGGCGGCGCAAGTGGACGCCAAAGATCCTCGCGTGACGTATTTCCAGGCCATCCGATGGGTGCTATCCGGAGCTGAATCGGCCCATGCGGAGGAGTATTTGAAGTCGTATCTTGCGAGCACACCCGAACGAAGCGATTGGCCGCCCCATGCGGCCGCGCGTGAATGGCTAGGACGCCTTTACGAATCGCAAGGGAAGCGAGCCGAAGCCGCGGAGCAATATCGCGCCTCCCTGCAACTCGAACCGGGCCGGAAGGAAACTCTTTCGCGGCTGCAGAAACTCGAGAAGGCTTCTCCGTGAGATCGATCCGTTCGAGCGCTGCGAGACGGTTCCTCCCGTATGGGCTCGCCTGCATTGGACTCGCCACGAGTCTATTTGCAAACTCCGCGAGCGCCCAAACCGACGGCAAAATGACGCTCCGACAGGCCGTCACGCTCGCCTTGCAAAACAGCCGCGATCTCAAATTAGCGCGCCTGCAATATACGGTGGCACAGAATGAAGCCGGCGTAGACCGGGCCGCATTCAGGCCCAATCTCTATACCGGAGCCGGTTATGTTTATACCAGCGGCTTCCCCGCCCTTCCCGGCGGAGGCCCTCCTTCGCTTTTCCAACTGGACTATACGCAGGAGCTTTTCAATCCCTTACTCAAGGGACAACAGAAGGCCGCCGAAGATCGCGCCAAGAATCAAAAACTCGAGATCGATCGTATGCAGGATGACGTGATTGTTCGCACGGCCACGGCATACCTCGAACTGGCCAAGGTGCGGCATTCTTTGGATCTGATCCGGAGCGAGCAGGCGAGCGCCGCAAAAATCCTGGAAGTGACGCGCGAGCGAGTCTCCGCGAATCAGGAGCTTCCGATTGAAGTCACGCGAGGTGAGCTTACCATTGCCCGGACTCAGGAGCGGCTGCTGAAGCTGGAGGACCGCAATGAAACCCTCACGGAACAGATTCGCGAGATCACCGCCACTCCGGAGGCTCAGCCCATAGAAGTTGCGACAGAAGCTCCGGCGTTTTCAACAGACCAGGGTGAGAACGAGATCGTGAGTCTGGCCGTCCAGAACGACCGCGACATACAGGAAGCCGAAAACGAGAGGTCCGCGCGCGAGCACGTATTTCATGGGGCTCATCTGAGCTATTGGCCCACGATCGATCTGGTAGGGCAGTACAGCGTCTTGAGCAAGTTCAATAACTACGGAGAGTTTTATAAGACGTTCGAGCGCAACAACCTCAACGTCGGCGTGGTACTTACCATCCCGCTCTTCGCCGCAAAAACCAGCGCGACGGTCGCACTGGCAAAAAGCCAGCTCGATCTGGCCGAAGCAACCGTCAGCAAGAAGCGGCAGGAAGTGCGGCGGGACGTCGTACAAAAGGCCCGGGGCGTACGCGAACTGGATGCCACCCGGGACGTAGCGCGGCTCGACTTGAAGCTCGCGCAAGAGACGGTGCAGCTTGCCCAGGCTCGATTCGATCAAGGACGGGTTACCCTGCAAGAGATCGAGCAGGACCGGCTCGATGAGAACGACAAGTGGATCGCTTTCCTGGACGCGGATTTTGCCCGCGAACAGGCGCAGTTGACGCTTCTGCAAGCGACTGGTCAGTTGGCGAAAGTGCTTCAATAAGCGTGACATAGAGAAACGGTCTTGGGGTAATATCTGAAATCGAGTAAACTGAGGTCTCGCTGAGGCAGTTCGGGCTCTTCCCAAACATCCTAAGGGGGTTTGATGTCGTCCGTAATGAAAACTCTTTTGCTGAATCCTCCGAGCTTTGAGAAGTTCGATGGGGGCGCGGGCTCACGATGGCCGGCCACGCGCGAAATCGAGTCGTATTGGTATCCCGTGTGGCTCGCCTATCCCGCCGGGATGCTGCCTGGGAGCCGGTTGCTCGACGGACCACCGCATCACATTAAGCCCGCCGAAGTGGTCCAGATCGCCCAGGATTATGAATTTGTAGTGCTGTTTACCTCCACGGTGGGCTTTCATAGCGACCTGCGCATGGCCCGCGCCATGAAAGACAAGAAGCCCGGCATCAAAATCGCATTCGTTGGGCCGCAGGTGCAAATCAAGCCGGCGGAAAGCCTGTTGGCGAGCCCGGATCTCGATTTCGTGGTGCGCGGCGAGTTTGACCATGCCGTGGTGGAGTATGCCCAGGGAAAGCCGCTTTCCGAAATCCAGAATGCCAGCTATATAAAAGACGGCAAGGTGGTGCATAACCCTTCGCGTCCGCTGATGGAAACCAAAGAGCTCGACGAGTTGCCCTTCGCTACCGACGTTTACCAGCAGAACCTTACGATTGAAAAATACAATGTGCCGTTCCTGCTGAATCCGTTCGTTTCGTTTTATACCACGCGCGGATGCCCGGCTCTGTGCACCTTCTGCCTCTGGCCGCAGACATTGTCCGGCCACACGTGGCGAACCCGATCTGTTGAGAACGTGGCCAGGGAGTTCCGGCAGGCGCATAAGATGTTCCCGCAGGCGAAGGAATTTTTCTTCGATGACGACACATTTAACATCCGCAAGGATCGCGTGCTGGCTCTCTGCAAGGAGTTCAAGCCGGTGGGATTCCGGTGGTCCTGCACGGCGCGCTCTCACTCCGACTATGAAACGCTCAAAACCATGGCGGACGCCGGGTGCCGCCTGTTGATCGTGGGCTTCGAATCGGGCGACCCGCAGATCCTGAAGAACATCAAGAAAGGCAACACCATTGAGATGGGCCGGCAGTTCATGAAGAACTGCAAGAAGGTCGGCATTCACGTTCACGGCGACTTCATTATCGGTCTGCCCGGCGAGACCAAGGAAACCATCGAAAAAACGATCAACTACGCCAAGGAACTGGACTGCGAGACGATCCAGGTATCCATGGCTCACGCGTACCCCGGCACGGAACTCTACGACCAAGGCATGAAAGAAGGCTTTCTTGCCGGTGAAGCGCTTACCGATGAAGGCGGCCATCAGCTTCCGCACCTGCAATATCCGGGACTATCCCGCGAATACATGGTCGACTCAGTGAACCGTTTCTACGACAGCTACTATTTCCGGCCGCGCGTGGCGTGGCGCATCGTCCGCGACGCCCTGTGGGACGGCCACGAGCGCAAGCGGCTCTATCACGAAGCAGTCGACTTCATGAAGCTGAGAGCCGACCGTAAGAAGGTCGCGCGGCGAGGCATCGAGAAGAAAGCCGTTGTCACCGTTCCGCACGTGGAGTCGCGCGTCGAGGCCAGCGAGTCTCCCAGCGCATGATGCCGTCGGCAGGGCTGCGCTTTAAAACCTACTTGCTCATCTCGATGATGGTGGTGTTTGGGCCCCTCGGTGATGTTCTACTGGGCAAGGGAATGAAGCAGATCGGCGCTCTGACGGATTGGACCCCTGCCGGACTTTTCCGATTCTTCAACACGGCGTTCGCATCGAGCACCGTATGGTTCGGCATCGGATCTCTTTTCGCCTTCTTCCTGGCATACATCCTTGTGCTTTCCTGGGCTGATTATAGCTTCGTGCAGCCTGCGTCTTCCGTCGCCTATGGCGTCGTGGCGCTTCTGGGGTATCTTGTGCTGCGCGAAACCATCACGCCTATGCGATGGGCGGGGATTGCCATTATCTGCGCGGGCGTCTTTATCGTGGGGCAAACGCCTCCCCGCACCACGGAGCATTAATCGTGTTTCGAGAGACCGTTTTTTATCTGCTGATTGTCGTCGCCGGAACGAGCGGCGAGCTCTGCGTCACGCGCGCGATGAAGACGCTCGGCGAGGTCACCGATTTTCGGCCCGCGTCCCTGCTTCGCGTGGTGTTCCGCGCGATGAAGGTCGGCTGGATGTGGATCGGGCTCGGACAAATGACCCTGGCTTTCTTCGCACTGCTGGGAATGCTTTCCCTTGAAAACGTCAGCCTCGTGATTCCGGTGACCGCGTTGAGCTATGCGTTCGGCGCTCTGGGAGGAAAACTGTTCCTCGGCGAGCGGGTGACGCGGCGGCGATGGGCGGGAGTTGCGCTGGTCTGCGTCGGCGTGACCTTGGTCTTCATCGGCAAAGGGTAGCGGCGGCGTGTCCGCAGGAACCATCCTTCGTGATGGGATCTTACTTCTGGCGCTTGCGCCGTTCGCCTACTATCTGTCGGCAATCCTGGCGGCCTTCCGCTTTTATCGCAATACCCCGCGCGGTAAGGGCGATTCTCCCCCGGTCAGCATTCTGAAACCGATTCGCGGTCTCGACCGCGAAACCTACGACAACTACGCGAGCTTCTGCCAACAGGACTACCCCGAGTTTGAGATTCTCTTCTGCGTCACTGATGAAAATGACGCCGCCATTCCGGTAATCGAGAAGCTCATTCGGGACTTTCCGGAGCGCCCGATCCGCTTGCTGGCAGGCTCGGAACCGCTCGGCGTGAGCGACAAAGTGAATAAGCTGTGCCGGATGGTGCGCGAGGCTCGCCACGAAATCCTGCTGATGAGCGACAGCGATGTTCGCGTCCAACCCGAGTTTCTTCGCGCGGTGGTGGCCCCGTTCGAGAACCCGCGAGTCGGAGGCGTCACGTGTCTCTACAAGGGGCTGACCGACGGTTCGCTTTCGTCCCAGATCGAAGCCCTCGGCAACAGCGCCGATTTTGCGGCGGGTGTTCTGGTGGCGTGGCTGCTGGGCGAGCTCGATTTCATGCTGGGCGCGGTCATGGTCACCACGAAAAAGCAGTTGGCGGGAATCGGAGGATTCGAGGCTCTGGTCAACCATCTTTCGGATGACTACGAACTGGGCAATCGAATCGCCGCGAACGGCCGCCGAGTGGAGCTCAGCAGGCACGCCGTGTCCGTGGTTTATCCGCGGCAGAGTTTCGCGGATGCGTTCCGGCACCAGCTTCGCTGGAACCTGACCATCCGGTGTTCGCGCCCTGGCGGACACCTGGGCCTCCTTTTCACACAAGGCTTGCCTTGGGCTATTCTGGCCGCGGCTATCGCGCCCGCCGCCAAAGTCGGCGCGGCATACCTGGCTGGCTACGTGATCTTGCGGATGGCGATGGCTTGGCGGGTCGGCGTTTCCGGCATGCACGACAGGCTTCTACGCCGAAACATGTGGTTGTTACCCCTGCGCGATGCGTTCGCGTTCGTCGTCTGGGCGCTAAGCTTTTTCCCGCAACGAATTCATTGGCGCGGCCAGGAATTCTATATCCGCGACAAACGTTTGGTGCCGGTTACATCACGCGATAGATAGCCCAAAAGCTAACCAATCGCGGCGTCTTCGTGCTGCCGTTCAGGGCACGCTTCCGGCAATTTCCGCGCGGGACCGGTCCGTCCGCATGCCAGAATTAAGGATCATGAGCGACTCAGGAATTCAGGTTGCGCCGGTTCGCCGGACGCAGCGCGTTCAGATCGCCATGCCCGTGCTCGTGCGGGGCCGCCAATTCGAAGAGGCCACCAGCACGGTGGCTGTAAACGCACACGGATGCCTGGTCATGCTGAAGACGCCTGTCTTGCGAGAGGACCAGGTTTCCCTGGTGAATCCGAAAACAGCCGAAGAACTGCCGAGCAAGGTTGTTTCTCTTGGAAAACCGGAAGAAGGCAAAGTTCCCGTGGGCATCGAATTCGGCGAACCATCGCCCCTCTTCTGGAAGATCAATTTCCCTCCCGACGATTGGGTTACTTCTGTAGAACGCAAGCGGCCCGGGACGGCTGCGCAAAAGAAATAGCGGCGTAGCCCCCTCCGCGATTAGTGCAAGCTAGCGCAAGCTCTTGACCCGCTTTGAGCTCAGTAACCAACTTCGCTCCTGCGCCGTCACTTATTTGATTCCTGTGGTGGTTCACTGCCTTCGACCATCGCCATCTGCCCTTCGGCATCGAGACGATTTCTTCGCCGGCGGCGAGCGCCGGCCGCGTTTCAAACGCGTCACGGGCATGCGCCATCAAGGTTTGGTTTCGGCTGGATGTGTGATATAAAAAGCCGCTAAAAGATTGGCTCTGGAGCGTACACCGTGAAGAAGATAATGCTGGTTCTGGTCGGATTGGCCCTCGCACTTCCCTATGGTATTGGCCGCGCAGACACGGATGCAGGTGTTGGCATCCGCCGGATTGTAATTTCCAGGCACCGCCCCGCTTTTGGGGGCGCCACATTTGGCCCGGCCGGCCCTTACGAATTTCTCGTGGGCACCGCTTATGGGGAGCTTGATCCCAAGGCTCCCATGAATAGCGGGATCGTCAATCTTCAGAACGCTCCGGTGAACGACAGAGGCCACGTCGAATACAGCATGGATGTCACCATCTTGAAGCCGGTCGACATCAATAAGGGCAACGGACGCCTTATTTACGACGTGCTGAATCGCGGCCACGAGAAAGCGCTTTCGGACTTGAATCTCAGTAAGTTCAGCTCGATCGGACCAGACGAAGTCAACGATCCCGCCACTGGTTTCATCATGAAGCGCGGCTACACCGTCGCCTGGAGCGGCTGGGAAGCCGAACAGTCCGCCGAAACGGCTCGGCCCGGATTGCAGAAGGCCAAGTTCCCCATCGCCATGCGCGATGGAAAACCGATTGTCGGCATGAGCCACGAAGAGCTCACGAGCTTCCGTCCGGGCGCCTCCTTCACGAAAGAACTCACGTATCCGGCAGCGAATCTGGACACTTCCGCCGCGACTCTGATCGTCCGTGAACACCAGGAAGACGCGCCCAAGACGCTTTCGCCCTCGGACTGGAGCTATGTCGACGCCAAACACGTGCGCATCAACACCATGCCGGGCTTCGGTACGGAAGCCATTTATGAATTGTTTTACCAGGCAACGAATCCGGTAGTGGAAGGCATGGCTTTCGCGTCCATGAGGGATTTTGTGCTGTTCGTGCGCAATGCCGAGAAGGATTCGGCCGGACAGGCCAACCCCATACACCCCGCCACACCGTTCAAGGCCGTGCTCGGCGTTGGCATTTCGGAGAGCGGACGGTTCTTGCGGGATATGGTCTATCAGGATTTCAACGTCGACGACTCGGGCCACATCGTGTTCGACGGCCTTTTGAGCGCCGTTACCGGTTCGCGCAAGACCAATGTGAATACGGAGTTTTCGCAGCCCGGCCGCTTCTCGCGCCAGCACGAGGACCATCTTTTCCCCGGCGACCAGTTCCCTTTCACCTACGCCACGACCATTGATCCGATCAGCGGCAAGACCGACGGAATTCAGGTGAAGTGCACGAAGTCCAAATCCTGCCCGAAGATTTTCCACATCGATACGAATACCGACGTTTGGCAGGGGCGCGCATCGCTGGTTGTGACCGATCCGGCCGGAAAACCGGTCGCCATCCCGGACAACGTTCGCGTTTATATACCGACGGGCATTCCGCATGAATCCGATGCGGGCGATCCGGCGAACGGAACTCCGGAAGGTCTTGGCATCTGCAAGTACCGTAAGAGCCCCCTGCAATACCGGTATTACGTCCGGGCGTTATTCGCCGATCTCGACAGCTGGGTCACCGAAGGAGTGGCGCCGCCGCCGAGCCAATACCCCAATCTGAAAAACCACACGTTGATTACGGTGGCTGAAGAAGCGAAATACTGGCCGTCGATTCCCGGCTATCCGTACAGCCCGGTGATCAACAAGCTCCGCCTTACCGATTACACCAAGTTTCCGCCGGTAGTTTCAGGCCCCGAATATCCCGTGATGATCGCTCGCACGAACGCGGACGGCAATCCCATCGGAGGCCTTGAGCCGCCGGAAGTCGCGGTGCCGCTGGGGACATATTCCGGCCAGAACATCCGAGGGGAAGGGTATGGAGAAGGCGACCTGTA
>Ga0182015_10005500_pt1 | contig 13139 bp, 7 predicted proteins | sample 712P3MmetaG_FD_120478 | JGI IMG/M metagenome (GOLD analysis project Ga0182015, IMG submission 120478) | Permafrost microbial communities from Stordalen Mire, Sweden - 712P3M metaG | ecosystem: Environmental > Terrestrial > Soil > Wetlands > Permafrost | place: Sweden: Stordalen | collected...
ACAATCACCACCAGCACTGTCACCACGCTGGTTGCAGCCACCAGGTGCGAGTGCTGCCCCAGCGCCCGCCGCGCAAATGGCAGTGCAACGGCCACCAGCGCATAGGCTGTCAGGAATCCAAACACGCTCAAAGAGCCGAGGAGGTCGTAGATGTCCGCCGCGCTCACGCCACGCAGTGTCATGCCCGCTGCCGCCACAAGCATTACGCCGGCACTGAGCACGATTGCTGCTCCCGGCGTGCCATGTTTCTCGCTGGTGCTCTTGAGCAGGCGCGGCATCAGCCCTTCATGGGCCATGCGCAGCAGCACCCGGGCCGCTGCCGTTGTGCATGCCAGTACGCACGAGAAGGCAGCCACCAACACTCCTATATCAATCGCCGCGCCAAGCGGCGCCACACCCACCTGCGCCGCCAACTGATGCAGCGGGCTGGTCGAATCGCTCAGGGCTGTTGTCGCGCCGCGGAACCCGAGCACGACCGAGTACGAACACAGCACGAAGAAGACGCCGGTCAGCATTGCGCTTTGCAACACAGCTCGCGGAATCGTCTTCAGCGGCTCGCGAGTCTCGCCGCCGAGCGTCGTCGCGCTCTCAAAACCCACAAAGCTGAACATCGCCAGCACCAGCGCCGGACCTAGAGCGGAGATCTTCACGCCCTTGAGGCTGAGCTGATCCATGTCCAGCTTGAGCCCGAAGTGGAAGACCATCACCAGCAGCACAATCACGATCAAGCCCACGGAAACTGCTTCAATCCACAGCATCACCTCGGCGCTCAGCTTCACATCGAGGTAGGCCACAATCCCCGCCACCACGCACAGCAATCCAAGCGTTGGCAGAGCAGGCAAATTCCATTGAAAGAATCCCTGGCACAGCACATGGCCGTAGTAGAGAGCTCCGCCGGCTACCGATGCTCCTGTGGCCAGATATGCCAACAGGAGTCCCCATGCCGCCAGCACGCCGAGCGAAGGAGGCAAAGTATCAGCCGCATAGCTGTAGAGCGATCCCGGCGAGGCTGAGAGCCGCGCAAACCGGCTCACGCAGAATCCCACCAACAGCGTTGCCCCCATAGCCATCAGGTAAACAAACCACGTGGCATTGCCGGCCAGCACAAACACCAGCGGAATTGTGAGCGACGGTGAAGTCGACGGCGCCACCGCAGCCACGCTCTGCGCCAGCGTTTCAAGCGGGCCCAGAACCCCGGCATGCAGCCCGTATTGCTCCTTCGCGCCAGCTTCCGCATACACCGCGCCTGAGGTCTGGTTGGCCACCGGTCCGTCCTTTAAGGATTGAATTGTTTCCAGGTTGCTCTAGTTCTATTCCAGCCTCGTTCGCGGGTCAAGCGGCGTTGTCCCGCAGTCGGGTCAAGCGGCTTTCCGCGCGGGCTTCAGCAAAATCCCCGACACAATCAACAGGATGGCGATGCCTCCGAACACAAAGTACCCGACCCATAAATGCCGGATCATGGCGATCTCCACGACAAGCCACACTGCCAAAACCACCCCCTGCAGCACCACCCACCACCCATAGCCGGGATCTCGACGCACAACCGCGATCAGAGAAGAAAGGCTCAGCGCGCCGTTGGCAATGAGCAGGATGATGCCCGGAATCAGGTAGGAGTCGAACGGCGATCGATCAAGAAGGTTTTGCGGCATCTGCCAGGGCGTCCCTTCCGGATTGAGAATCATCGGAACCGCGCCAATTACAGAAGAAATCCCCAGGAACCCCAGCGCGAGTATCGCAACCCACCGAACGAACTTCACCGGAACCTCCTGGGATCGTGCCTGTTTGCTGCATTCAGACTAATCGCGGCGTCGCAATTCTGCTTTGCCGCGGCGAAGTCTTGCTGAGGGTATCAGCGGCCGCTTCGCGTCGGAACATCATGCGCAGCTAAAAACAGGTTGCGATTTGAGAGATGAGGTTTCGATGGCGCCAGCTGGTTGCCAAGGCCGGGGATGCACGGGGGCGCCATATCGAGTTTTTTTGGGCAAGTTCCGCAATTGAAGCACGCGAGTTTGAGGTTGCCGACGGCGGTGTTACCGGCCTGATCGGTGCCTCAATCAAGACACCGGAGCCCCCTCCCACATTACTAATGTGTAGTGGTCTGCAAAGCACTGCGCTGGTCGCGTTTTACAAATGAAAACACACTGGAACCTCAATCAATCACGGAAGCCCTGCCTCCCAACCCAGTCGCAATCCAAATGAAGTCGAATCCCGGTCGCGGCAGGGCGTCCGGAAGAATGCCCTTTGTTTTCAATTAGATCGATTAGTTTCAAGTATCCTCTCAACAGATTTCCACAGCCTGTTCCTCGTGTTGGCAATCCCCATTGGCCATGGATAGGCCTGGAGCCGGCATGCGGCCCGAAATGCCTACGCCCCCAGTCTGCTAAGCTGCTGGAGGTAACCGGCTTAGCTGACCCGAAAGTGTTAAAAATTATTGTTGATGCATTTCAGCAAAAGATGCTTATAATACGGGAACAGTTCAGAGACGCCTTTGGTGTCTCTTAATTACCAGGCAACTGAGCTTAGAGATTCCCCATCTCAAGGTTCTGTCTGACCTGATCCTTAGCCCGAGTCGAATATTGGTCTCGTTGCAATGCCTTGGGGTGCGTTGCGGATTCTTCGAGTGCCGGCCGGATCAAAACCTGCAAGCCTGGGTCCGGGAGCAGGAAAGTTCATAGCTGAAAGTGCTGACAGCGTGGATAAAGAGATGAGCCAGTATTCAGGAGGCCGTATGAAGAAGTTGGCAGTTGTATTCCTCACGTTGGCGGGCGCGCTCGCCGTTGCCCCGGTTGCATCTGCAGACTCCTTCACCTTCAACTTCTCGGGTGCGGTCAACACCACGTTTGGTTCGAATCCTGGCACGATTTCATTTAGCTCTGTCTTCATCACCGGTGTGGCCGCCACAGATGGCGGATTCAACATCACGAGCGTGTCTGGCACCTACACCGACACCAGTGATGGCCTAACCGGCAACTTGAGCCTCTATGGCGGCAATGGCACGAATGAGTCTCCGCTTACGGATACGTTTGACACGGAGTCCTACGACAACGTCTTTTACCCGAATAACAATGCGCCTTCAGACCCGAGCGGTCCCAAGGGGTATGTTGGCGGCTATTTTGACGACCAGGGGTTGCTGATGACCCTGACAGACGGGTCCAGCTTGTATGAGGTCGAGTTCTACGGCGATGCGACCGCGACCGATTACTTCGTGCAAGAGAGCATTCAGGGATGCAATCCGGAAACCGCAAATACCCAACAAAACCAGGATGCATGCTTCCTGAATGAAAGCACAGGTACCTCGCAACTTTATGAGCCAGGCCCTGGCCAACTCAGCAGCACTCCGGAGCCGTCTTCTTTGCTGCTGCTTGGCACAGGCCTGCTTGGATTGGCGTTCATCGCCTACAGAAAGCAGCTGAAGAGCGCACTGTAAGGGTTCAACCAAAGGAATTTTCCGAGCAATCGGACATGCAACACTTTGCACTTTGCTTGGCTTCCCCAGCGCAAGTTATTGAAAACAAAACTAAAGACTTTGGCGCTGAGGTTGCTTTCACGAGAGTAAAGAACATTTCGGCAGTCGTATGGGTTCCTCTCATCGTCTGCTGGGTGCCACTGGAATCCTGAGACCCCGGTAATTGACCAGGAACCAGCTGGCGAGGGTTGGCTTTCTCGATACGACTGCAGCACTCCGCAAGTCGTCCTATTTGATCGGGAATCATCACTGACGCACTATGCAGTAATTGTGTCCGGAAACTGGGCGACTAAGTAAACTGTCTCCAGCGACTTCCTCATCCGGATAGAGTACACAGCGTGAAACGAGATGTTGTTGTAAGGTAAAGGCTTGAAGAAATGGGCTCCCTTACAGTCAGAAGCTTCTCAAAACTTTGGTTTTCCCATTTTCGGAAGGAGATTCGGAATGAACGCAACTTGGGTTAAGAAAGTCGCTTTCTCGGCTCTTGGCTGTGCCGTGGTATCTGGAACCATCGCCATGGCAGGTCCCATCCCCATCAACGTTGACTTCAGCTGTTCTGACGGCCAAGGCACCAAGACCGGCGGTGGCAACATCTGCCCCACCGGAGGGCCCGGATTGGTTCCAATGTCAAGTTGGACCCAGGGATTCACCGGTGCTTCAGGCGCGGGATCCATCAACATCGCTACTCATTCAACCAGCGCTGCCGGCTCAGAATACGTCCCTGAAGTGGGCAATCCGGCGGCTTCGATCGGATCTACCTCGGGAACCCAGACCCTCACGATCACCGACACTGGCGACTACCTCTTTTCGTTCCAGAGCATCGATCTGGGAGCGAAGAGCGACAACGGCATGAGGGCCACCATCACCGGCTACGATGAGGGTGTAGAGGAATTCACCTTTACCGAACAGGTTTGCCTCTCCGGCTGCGGTCCAGGGTACACGTGGATCGGGATCGACGACACTCTTTACAGCAATGACCTGCTCACCGAACTGGTGATCACAGTCAAGGCAGGCACCGTGGTCTACGAGGATAACCTCGACGTGGACGCCACATCAGCTCCCGAGCCGGGATCGCTCTTCCTGCTCGGAACCGGCCTGCTCGGGCTGGCCTTCATCGCGTTCCGCAAGTCAAGGAATGCAAGCCTGTCGCTGCGCTCCTAGCTAGACATAGAGCTCGTTCGGGGTCTTCATTCCGTTGCTTTGAGAATACGGGGCACCCACAATCGGTGCCCCCCTCTTTCTTTAACCCTCTTGTTGCGCCCTCTGCGCCGTCCGAGCGCTGCAGGGTTTTTTTGTCTCCAGCCTTAGCGATTCTTGTCGCGCTGTCTCTCCGAGCGCCCTGCATCACCATTCCGTAACACCAATACCATCGACACTGGGCTGCTCTGGTTATTCCCGCCTCCAGGTTCCGGCTAAGATAAAATAAAGCTACCGGATGTATCGCGCTATTCAAGGGATTGACAGGTCATTTGCCCGCCTTGGCCGGGAAACCACTCTGCGGCCCGATCTTCGATGCGATTTCACAGCCAGCATTGCATCCGCGGCCGTCGCCGCTCCGCTCATTCAGGTGCGCGACCTGACCAAGACTTATCGCACGGCGCGCGGCGACCTTACCCTCTTCCAGGCTCTCAACCTCGAAGTCCATACGGGTGAGATGGTTGCGATCGTCGGCCAGTCTGGCGCGGGAAAGAGCACACTTTTGCACATACTTGGTGCTCTTGATGCGCCCTCCGCTGGAACTGTATACTGCGCGTCAACCAATGTAACCAAACTGTCTCTTCGTGAGGCCGCAGCCTTTCGTAACAGGGAGATTGGATACGTCTGGCAGTTCCACTATCTGCTGCCGGAGTTTAACGCTCTGGAGAACGTGGCCATGCCGTTGCTTGCTCGCGGCAAACAGAAACACGAGGCACTTGCTGTGGCGACAAAATGGCTCGCGGAAGTCGGCCTTCAAGATCGTGCCGATCATCGCCCAGGCGAACTCTCCGGCGGCGAACAGCAGCGTGTGGCGCTCGCCCGTGCACTCGTCAACAACCCGCGCCTTCTTCTTGCCGATGAACCAACCGGCGATCTCGACGAGACAACGGCGGCCCAGGTCTTTTCGCTCATCGAGAGACTCCATCAATCGCACAACCTCACCTCGCTTCTGGTGACGCACAACCTTGACCTTGCCGCCCGGTGTACCAAGGTCTTACGACTCGAAAATGGAAGGCTTATCCCGGCAACTGCAACTCACTAGAGCGGGTCGCCAAATCTCCGGTACTTTGTCGAAATTGCACCATTTACTCTGGATATGGAGTCTTACTAAGTAGGCAGCCTGGAAGACGATGCACGTTATCCCTTCCAGCTTTATTCAGTGAGTAGGATGGCACCCCAGGGGCAGAACGATCGCCCGCTGACAATCGAGCAGATCAACGCTTCGATCCATCTCCAAGGGCTGTTCGGGGCAGGGAAGCAATTTCCAGGTGGCTCCGGCGGCGACGGCTAAAGAAGGGCGCGTGCTCGAAGGGCCGAGGCCGGCATCCAAGCGGACGGTTACAACACACGAAAGCCTGCTCGAAAAGGGAGAGCATCATGTTCGAACGCTATACGGAGAAGGCACGGCGCGTGATCTTCTTCGCGCGATACGAGGCAAGCCAATTCGGCTCGCCTTACATCGAGACCGAGCACCTGCTGCTCGGCCTGCTGCGCGAGGACAAGGCATTAACCAATCGCTTCCTGCGCTCGCATGCTTCGGTGGAGTCCATCCGCAAGCAGATTGAGGCACACACTACCATTCGCGAAAAGGTCTCTACGTCGGTCGACCTGCCGCTCTCGAACGAATGCAAGCGAGTGCTCGCCTACGCCGCCGAAGAAGCTGAGCGGCTGGGCCACAAGCACATCGGCACGGAACACCTGTTGCTCGGCCTTTTGCGCGAAGAGAAATGCTTCGCCGCCGAGATCCTGCAGGAGCGCGGCCTCAAGCTCGCGCAAATACGCGACGAGCTCGCACGGGTCACACAGGAGAAGGCCCCGCCGCAGCAGCGTCAGCGCGAGTCAAGCCTGCTTGCTGAGTTCAGCCGTGACCTTACGCAGGCTGCGATGGACGGCCAGCTTGATCCTCTCGTCGGCCGTGACGGAGAGCTTGAGCGCGTTATTCAGATTCTCTGCCGCCGCACCAAGAACAACCCGGTGCTGATCGGCGAACCAGGTGTGGGCAAGACCGCCATTGTCGAGGGCTTGGCCCAGCGCATCTCGGACGGCGAAGTACCAAGCTTCCTGGCCGACAAGCGCGTGCTGGGACTCGACCTCTCGCTGATCGTGGCCGGAACTAAGTACCGCGGCCAGTTTGAAGAGCGCCTGAAGACCATCATGAAAGAGCTGATGGAGAATCAGAACTCCATCGTCTTTATCGATGAGTTACACACACTGGTTGGGGCCGGCTCTGCAGAGGGATCGCTTGACGCCGCCAACATCCTGAAGCCCGCGCTGAGCCGTGGAGAGATCCAGTGCATTGGTGCCACCACGCCTGCCGAGTATCGCAAGTCCATCGAGAAGGACCGCTCGCTCGAGCGTCGTTTCCAGGCCGTCAAGGTCCCGCCGCCCAACGAGGCCGACGCCATCAAGATCATCATGGGCATCAAGGACCGGTACGAAAAATTCCACGCCGTCAGCTACACCGATGCGGCCGTGGAGTTCGCGGTCTCACATTCCAACCGCTACATCCCCGATCGCTTCCTGCCCGACAAGGCGATTGATCTCATAGATGAGGCAGGCGCGCGCGTCAAGCTGCGGCAAACGTCGCTACCCGAGGAGATCACCGAGGTTCAGAAGCGGATCAAGTTCATCGTTCATCGCATGGACTCGGCCATTGCCAATCACGAGTTTGAGAAGGCCCGCTTCTACTCTGACGAGGAGCGCAAGGAGCGCGAAAACCTGCGCGCACTTCGCGACAAATACCACCTCGACGATTCGGCCGCCGGCATTGTCGGCCGCGAAGACATTGAGGACGTGGTCAGCCGCTGGACCGGCGTCCCCGTGACCAGCATCAAGGAAGAAGAAACACAGAAGCTGCTTCGCGTGGAAGAGGAGCTGCACAAGCGCGTGATTTCGCAGGAGAAGGCAATCAGCGCCCTTGCCCGCGCTATTCGCCGCTCGCGTGCAGGCCTCAAGTCGCCGCATCGGCCTATCGGTTCTTTCCTTTTTCTTGGGCCGACAGGTGTGGGCAAAACGGAGATGGCCCGCACGCTTGCCCAGTTCTTATTTGGGTCAGACAAGGCGCTCATCCGCTTCGATATGTCGGAGTTCATGGAGAAGCACTCGGTCTCCAAGCTCATCGGCTCGCCTCCGGGATACGTCGGTTACGAAGAAGGCGGGCAGTTGACCGAGCGCGTCAAGCGTTCGCCTTACTCGGTCGTCCTGCTCGACGAAATCGAGAAGGCGCACCCCGATGTGTTCAACATCCTGCTGCAGGTGTTTGAAGATGGCCAACTGACCGACGGGCTCGGCAATACCGTCGACTTCAAGAACGTCATCCTCATCATGACCTCGAACATCGGTTCGAAATACCTGATCAAAGAGAAGAAGAACCTTGGCTTCCACAGCGACAGCGAAGACCAGATAAATGAGACTGTCGAAAAGAACGTCCTGGCCGAGGTAAAGAAGGCATTCAATCCAGAATTCCTCAACCGTCTCGACGAGGTCATTCTCTTCCAGTCGCTCAGCGATGCCGACCTCATCCAGATCGTCGAACTGCTTGTGCAGAGTTTGAACGCCAACCTGGCCCAGAAGGCCATTACCATTGCCGTCACCGAGGAAGCCAAGAAGTGGATTCTCGAGAAGACTCTCGTCGATCGCAGCTACGGCGCCAGGCCCTTGCGCCGCGCATTGCAGCGCTTCGTCGAAGATCCGCTCTCTGAAGCCCTCATCGCCGGCAAGATCAGCGACCGCCCGGCCTTCCTTGAGGTCTATCTCGACAACAATCAGCTCTTCTACCGCCCGGTCAGTGCAAGCGACGAGACAGTCAGCGAAGAGAAGCCGGCGGGCATTAGCCTTTCCGCCAGCTAGCCGGACCGAAAGAACCCAAACATGAGCCAGAGAGCCCTCGGTCAGCAGGGGGCTCTTTTTTTGTGGCGGCATTCGCGGTGTGGGGGAAGGGAACTGAGCTTGCGCGCGTTTCACGATTTTAGGCTTGTAGGTAAGAATTCGCATTCGAGTGGGGCTGCTCCCCAGAGCGGCTGTACAGAAAGCGTCAGGGTGATGACCGCTCCCGCCGACGTCCAATACCTCGGAGGGGCATATCTGATGAGCCGTCGCGGCAACTTCGGGTATAATTCGCGGCTAAGGGAATCTTGATGGCCACACAGCCTGTTTCGAATCCGCCGCGCGCCTTCATCATTCACGGACGGGATCTTGACGCGGTCGCTGAACTGTCCGATTTTCTGGTGAAGCTCGGCTTGACCGATATGAAGTTCGACGATGTGGCCGATCGGCTGGGCGCGAATCCGTTCATCGCGGATATCGTTGTCCGGGGTATCTCGATGGCCGATGTTGTGGTGGGATTTTTCACGCCGGACGAAATTGCGGCTCTTTACGATTCAGATGGGCGCTATATGGGCGGGACGGCGCGGTGGCAGGCACGTCCAAACGTACTTTTTGAAGCTGGTGTGGCGTGGGGGCTCGCCCACGATAAGGTCATTCTTGCGACGCTTGGCGCGGATGTAGAGCTTTTCTCAGATGTGCAGGGAGTTCATATTCTGCGGCTCGATCAAGAGCGAGGGCGACGGAGTTTTATTGCGCGGATCGAGCACATCCTCGGTAGGCCGCTTGACATGGGTGTCGCAAGGGAGGCTGCAAGATTCATGCAGGTCACGCGGAAACGCCGGCCGTACTACGACGAGATTGACTGCCTAATGCACGAGATGGAAAACATTTTCGTGGGCTCGGGCCGGATCGCGCTATTGAACGTACTGAGGCGGGCGGTTCGAAATTGTCCGGCGGCGAGGATAGCGCGCATGTCGGCGGACGACCTGATGGTATTGATTGCGACGAGCTATAGGTATCCGGTAGCAAATGAAAGCTACTGGTGGATGATTGTGGCGGGGGTTCTCCGATTCAGGGATATTGACGCATGGTTTGAGGACGATGGCCTGAACTATCGGTACTCTGTCGCATACGCCGAGATCAGCGAACGGGGACGAGCGCTGATACGGTCGCTGATACAGGGGAAACTCTGACGGTTTCTGCGCGCTACCTTAGGCGAACTGCACGACTGCAGGAGTGGACAGTGCGGCAGGCCGATAGTCGCGCACATATGTCCGAAGGGGGCCGGTCTTCGTTCTGCCGTTGCCGGGCGCGAGTACCGAAGCCGACTTGTGATCGGCGTGCATATTCGATCAGGCCAAGGCATGCTTCGCTGTACTGGTGGCGTCCACTCCGCCAGGATCGGTTTGCGGGCCGGGAGCTGCAAGATAGCCGAGAGGGAGGCCAGCGCTACTCCAATGCGGAATTTACGGAAAGGCTCTTAGTCCTTTCGTGCGTCTTCTTGCTCGCCTGGGAGCCCATCGCGTGATGTATCGTGGCCTTTACTCGCAACACTGAGCAAAGACCGCCGCGCATGGAAACCCTGCTCGAACGAATTCGCAGTGCCGAGCTTCAACCTCTCAGGAGCCACTTCCCGGCCGGCTCCAGCGTTCTTGAGCTTGGCGGCGGCAGTGGATTTCAGGCGTCGATCCTCTGCTCCTGGGGCTGCCACGTGCACTCCATCGACGTTGCAACCCGACCTGACCCGCTCTCGCAGCGCTACGGCCGCCAGTACTTCGCAGTCGCGACCTATGACGGCTATAACATCCCCTTTGCCGACTCCAGTCTCGACGTTGTCTACTCTTCGCACATGCTCTACCACGCAGCTGAGCTTGATTCGATGCTGGCTGAGATTCGCCGCGTTCTTCGTCCCGGCGGCATGGCCATTCACGTTCTCCCCAGCGCCTCATGGCGCTTCTGGACCACGCTGGCTCACTATCCCAATCTTGTCCGCAAGCTGCTCACGCGGCCCAGGCGGATCTCCGACCTCGCTTTCGCTGCTCGCACAGCTCACTCGCCTCAGAATGCCGATGCATTTCCGCAACCTTTGCCCACAGCAAATTCGCCGCACCCCAACTCTTCGCAGGGCCTTTCGGCGCTCGGCTTCTCTCGGGCAAAGCGGGGCCGCCTCCTGCTCACGGTCCGCCCCCTCGGGCCATCAAGGGACGTTTTCGTCGAGTGGTCCAGTTTTCGCAAGCGGCGCTGGCGTGGAGCCTTCCTCGCCGCAGGCTTCAGCGACGTGGTGGCCCTCCGTGGCCCCCTCTTCTACACGGGCCATCTCATGACGCCGAGTCTGCCCTTCGGCCTGCGCTCGCTTCTGGCCCTGGGCCTCGGGCCAGCTTCGTTCGCCTGGACTATGCACCGCTAAGCCAACACGGTTGCACCCGTAGCTCCGGGCACCGCCCCAAGAGCTGCCTCGTCGCCCCGTTCCTCTTGCGCTCTTCGGCCCGCACCAGTGCTATACTCCGGCCATTCCATGCCTGTGGACTCAACCATCGCGGCACTTCCCGGTTGCCGCACGAGCGCGCGCGCACGTCGCCGTTTCAACCTCCCGGCTTCGTTAGGCATCGTCGCATTTTTCGCATTGGTTTTTTGGCCGCAGCAGGCAGCCGCCCAGAAGTCCAGCGCCCAGCAACCCAGTGCCGCGGAAGCAAAAATTGACGACCTCAGCTCCCAGGCCGCCGCCCTCTACAAAAAAGACAAATACGCTCAGGCTGCCGCTCTCCTTGAGCAGGCCGTCAAGCTCGCCGAAAGCACCTATGGTCCCACCGACATTCAGGTCGCTCCCGTCCTGGTGAACCTGTCCTCCGCGTACATGTCTCTCGAGCGCTGGGACGATGCGGTATCGACACTCGAGCGTGCGCTGCGTATGGAAAGGGCCAGCTTCGGCCCCGACGATCCGGTTCTGACCTCCACGCTCGCCAATCTGGCTCTTTCCCTCACCAAGGTTGCGCGCCTCGCGGAGGCCGAGCCCATCCAGCGCCAGCTTGTGTCGATTGAGTCGAAGGACAAAGGCGCTGACAGTCCAGACATTGCGCCCGACATCAGCGCCCTCGGCGAGATCTACATGGGCGAGAAGAAATTCGCCGAAGCCGAGCCCGTCTTTGAACGTCTCCTTCGGATCGAAAAAAAAGCCCTCGGCGCCGATGACCCAGACCTCGCCACTATTTATGACGTCCTCGTCAACATCTACGTGGAACTGGGCCGCTTCGATCAGGCTGAGACCCAAGCCCAGACCGCCATCCACCTGATCGAGAAGGCGCATGGCCCCAATGATCCCAGCCTTGCTCTCACACTCGGCGTCCTGGCCGAGGTCTACGACAGCCAGAAGCGCTACGCCGACGAGATTGCAGCATTCAAGCGGAAGATCGCCCTCGACGAGAAGGCGCTTGGCCCCAATGGCACCGACCTTGCTGACGAACTCAACAAGCTGGGGAACCTGGAAGAGCGCCAGGGCGACAACGCCGAGGCTGAGCCGGTCTTTCGCCGCGCCCTCGCAATTCGCGAGAAGGCACTTGGGCCGGATCATCCGGATGTCGCGACAGACCTGAGCAGCATCGCCCAGATCTGCGACTACCAGGGACGCTTCGACGAGGCCGAACCACTCCACCTGCGCGCGCTCCGCATCCGCGAGAAGGCACTGGGCCCAAACCACCCCGACGTTGCCCGTGCGCTCGGCTCACTCGCTCTCCATTACGATTACCTGGGCAGATATGCCGAAGCCGTGCCGCTTCTTGAACGCGCCCTGGGCATCGAGGAGAAGGCCCTCGGCCCCGATCATTCCGACATCGCAACAACCCTGACCAACCTGGCCTCCATCTACCTCGAGGAGGGCAAGTATTCCGACGCCGAATCGCTCCTTCGCCGCGCCATGGGCATCGACGAGAAGGCCCACGGACCCGACCACCCCGACGTTGCCACCGACCTCAACAACCTGGCTGCGGTCCTCGACAACCTCGACCGCGACGCGGAGGCTGAGTCGCTCTACCTGCGGGCCCTCGCGATCCGCGAAAAGGCCTTCGGCCCGGATAGCACCCTGGTCGCCACCTCACTCGATAACCTGGCCTACATCTACGCTACCCTCGACAAGCTCGATTTGGCAGAGCCGCTCTACCAGCGCGCCCTCAAGATCGACGAGAAGAACCTGGGGCCAGCTCATATTAACGTTGCCACCGACCTGAACAACCTCGCCGAGTTCTACCGGCTCAAGGGCCGGCCAGTCGATGCGGAGCCTCTCTATCAGCGCGCTCTCGACATCCGCGAGAAGGCCCTTGGCCCCGACCACCCTGATGTCGCCACCGCCTTGGTCAACTTCGCCGTCTTTTACGACGGGCAGCGCCGGCCGGCTTCCGCCTCGCCCCTCTACCGGCGCGCCCTTGCGAACCTTTACCACCAGTTCCAGTACAGCTTCACTTATATGACTGAGGCCGAGCGCCTCACCTATCTCGAAACGGTCAACATCGACTTTCCTGGGTTCTTCAGCTTCGTGCATCGCTATCGGGAGCAGGATCCAGCGCTGGTTGGTGAGATGTACGACGTGTTGTTGTGGGAGAAGGGGATGATCGCGGGGAGCATCGCGCAGATGCGGCGTGAGGTGGAGGCTTCGGGGGAT
>Ga0182015_10005502_pt1 | contig 13138 bp, 7 predicted proteins | sample 712P3MmetaG_FD_120478 | JGI IMG/M metagenome (GOLD analysis project Ga0182015, IMG submission 120478) | Permafrost microbial communities from Stordalen Mire, Sweden - 712P3M metaG | ecosystem: Environmental > Terrestrial > Soil > Wetlands > Permafrost | place: Sweden: Stordalen | collected...
CCGGAACTCAAGTTGCAGCGGATTGTCGGGGGCAAAAACGGAAAACACAGCCGCCTGAAACGAGCGACAAGAGTCCAAAATGCCCATTCAAATAAATGAAGACAATGACGGGGAAGCTGCTCGTCATTCAGGTCAACGCCGGGGCACGGAAGCGGTTGGCGGACGCATGGCATCTTATGAATCAACTACACAACGATCACAAATCGCACGGAGATCCGAATGGCGGCCCGATTAACCAGGGCCATCCGCCTTATTGGAGACGCGCGCATCGGGACTGGCGCATCTGGTTCTGCGTAATTTTGATGCTGGCCGCCATGGCAGTTTATTTGATGACCGGTGATTTGCGCTGGCCGTTTCATGGCCATCCGCAGCCAATGGTGCCAATCGCCGGCTGAAAATATTTGGCGGGCCGCCAATTACCGACATGAACACGCAACTGTTAATAGATACCGCAAAAATATTGGTTGCCGACGACAAAGGATTGCTGGCGATGGATGAAAGCAATCCCACCTGCAACAAACGCTTCGCGAAGCTGGGCATCCCTCAAACGGTGGAGGCCCGGCGCGCGTATCGGGAATTGATTGTGACCACGCCCGGTCTCAGTGAGAGCATCAGCGGCGCGATTCTTTACGACGAAACAATTCGACAGCAGAAGAAGGACGGCACTCCGTTTCTCAAGCTCCTAATCGATGCGGGAATTATTCCCGGCATCAAAGTGGATACCGGAGCCAAGGATCTTGCCGCGCATCCCGGCGAAAAAATAACCGAAGGTCTGGACGGATTGCGCGACCGTCTGGCGGAATACTTTCAAATGGGAGCGCGTTTTGCCAAGTGGCGGGCGGTGATTGCCATCGGCAACGACATTCCCAGCCGGGGTTGCATCGAAGCCAACGCACATGCGCTGGCGCGCTATGCCACGTTGTGCCAGGAAGCCGGACTTGTTCCCGTCGTCGAACCGGAAGTGCTGATGGACGGCGATCATATTCTGGAGCAGTGCCGCGCGGCGACGGAGGAAGTCCTGCGAACCGTTTTCAACCAACTGAATTCCCAGCGCGTGGTGCTCGAAGGCATGATTTTGAAACCCAACATGGTGCTGCCGGGATTGACCTGCCCCACGCAAACATCCGTGGACGAGGTGGCCAATATCACGGTGAAGAGCCTGTGGCGAACCGTTCCCGCAGCAGTTCCGGGAATCGCTTTTCTATCCGGCGGCCAATCCGCTGAACTGGCCTCGGCCCGTTTGAATACCATGAATCTTCGCTTCAATTCGCGATTGCCTTGGGCGCTGGCGTTTTCGTTCGCCCGCGCCATCCAGCAACCGGCCTTGGAGATTTGGCGGGGCGAAGAAGCCAACGTGAAAGCGGCGCAACAAGCTTTGCTTCGTCGTGCCCGATGCAACCGCGCCGCTCGCCGCGGCGAATACACTGCCGCGATGGAAAAAATATAAGCACAGCGCCTCGGAATTTCGACGGTTTCAATTTCGTGGGGTGTTCACCCCATTCATTTCTCCACGTTCAAACATTAAACTCTCCAAGTTGGATCTGTATGAAGATTAAATTTTACGAACGCAAAAGGATTGCATCATGAAACCAGACACCGGCCAGCCCAAGGCTCCCGAACCGAAGCCGGATGCATCCGCAGAACCCAAGGCCGACGCGCCCGCAGCCAAACCGGGCGTTAAGACTGACGCCAAGCCGGATGCAAAGCCCGATCCGAATGACGATTTGAAAACCCTGCCGCTGGCGGAAGTGGAGAAAAAATTGGGGTCTTCGCCGGACGGTCTCACGCAAGCCGAGGCGCAGAAACGGCTCACGCAATACGGGCCAAATGAACTCGTCGAGAAGAAGACAAACCTCCTGCTGAAATTCCTTGGCTACTTTTGGGGGCCGATTCCGTGGATGATTGAAATCGCGGTGATTTTGTCGGGCGTGGTCAGGCACTGGCCGGATTTTTTTATCATTCTCCTGTTGTTGGTGACCAACGCGGTGGTCGCCTTCTGGGAAGAACGCCAGGCGGGCAACGAAATCGCCGCATTGAAAGCCAAGCTGGCGATCAAGGCCCGCGTGATCCGCGACGGCAAATGGATCAACCCGGCGGCGCGCGAGTTGGTGCCGGGCGATGTCATCCGCCTGCGGCTGGGCGATGTCGTGCCGGCGGACGCGCGCTTGCTTTCGGGCGACGAAGTGTCGGTGGATCAATCCGCGTTGACCGGCGAATCTTTGCCCGCGTCGCGCAAATCCGGTGACGCGGTGTTTTCCGGCTCAATCATCCGTCGCGGCGAAATCGGCGCGCTGGTGTATGCGACGGGTGGAAAAACTTATTTTGGCAAGACGGCGCAACTGGTGCAGGAGGCGCTAACAGTCAGTCATTTTCAGAAAGCAGTTTTGAAGATTGGCAATTACCTGATCATCCTCGCGGTGGCGCTGGTGGCGGTGATCATTGGTTTTGCAATTTTTCGCGGCGATCCGGTTCTTACGACGTTGCAGTTCGCGCTGGTGCTGACGGTGGCGGCGATTCCCGTGGCGATGCCGACGGTGTTGTCGGTGACGATGGCGGTCGGCGCGCGATTGCTCGCGAAAAAACAGGCGATTGTGAGCCGGTTGGTGGCCATCGAAGAACTGGCGGGCGTGGATGTGCTCTGCGCCGACAAGACCGGCACGCTGACTCAGAACAAACTCACACTGGGCGATCCATTCAGCGTAAATAATATTCCCGCCGGGCAAATCGTCCTGACGGCTGCGCTGGCGTCGCGCGAGGAAAACAATGACACGATTGATCTGGCAGTTTTGGGTGGCCTGAAAAACAAAGAGGAGTTGAAAAATTATCAGGTGGTTCATTTCATGCCATTCGACCCTGTGCATAAACGCACCGAGGCGACCGTCAAGGGCAGGGACGGAAAGACCTTCAAGGTGTCGAAGGGCGCGCCGCAGGTGATTTTGGCATTGTCGGCCAATGTCGGGTCGGTGAAGGCGGCGGCGGACAAAGCGGTCAATGATTTTGCCTCTCGCGGTTTTCGTTCCTTGGGCGTGGCGCGGGCCGAGGGGGACGGGCCGTGGCAATTTCTCGGCGTGCTGCCCATGTTCGATCCGCCGCGCGAAGATGCGAAGGCGACGATTGCGACCGCGCTGCAAATGGGCGTGAAGATCAAGATGGTTACGGGCGACCAATTGGCGATTGCCAAGGAGACAGCAAAGACTTTGGGGATGGGCACGAATATTCTCGATGCCAAAACGCTCGGTGACTCAAAAAAACAAGAGTCAGCGGAGGTGATCGAGTCCATCGAGAAAGCGGACGGTTTCGCCGAGGTGTTTCCCGAACATAAATTTCACATCGTAGATGTTCTGCAAAAACGCAACCACATCGTCGGCATGACGGGCGACGGTGTGAATGATGCGCCTGCGCTGAAGAAAGCCGACTGCGGCATCGCTGTTTCGAGTGCGACTGACGCGGCGCGCGCGGCGGCGGCCATTGTTCTGCTCACGCCCGGCCTGTCCGTGATTATTGATGCAATCAAGGAGAGCCGGAGAATTTTCCAGCGGATGAACAGTTACGCCATTTACCGCATCGCCGAAACGCTGCGCGTGCTGCTGTTCATGACACTGGCAATTCTGGTTTTCAATTTTTATCCCCTGACGGCGGTGATGATTGTGATGCTGGCGTTGCTCAACGATGGCGCAATCCTGTCCATTGCCTATGACAATGTACATTACAAGAACAAGCCTGAGTCGTGGAATATGCGCATGGTGCTGGGCATCGCCTCGGTGCTGGGCATCTTCGGACCCATTGCCGCTTTTGGCCTGTTCTATCTGGGCGACCGCGTTTTTCACCTCGACCGCTCTCATCTCCAGACGTTGATGTATCTAATGCTGTCCGTGGCGGGACATCTGACGATTTTTCTGGCGCGCACGCGCGGAGCGTTCTGGTCAATTCGTCCGGCAAAGATTTTGTTGATCGCAGTGTTCGGCACGCAAATCGTGGCGACATTGATCGCGGTTTATGGATTATTCATGACGCCGCTCGGCTGGGGTTGGGCCGGATTCGTGTGGGGTTATGCGTTGCTGTGGTTCCTCGTGAATGATCGCATCAAATTGCTCGCGTATCGGATTTTTGATCCGGTCAAAAAAACCGGGGCGAAACCGGAAACAAAAGCTGAATCACAGCCTGATGCCGAAAGTGATGCTAAAACTTCGGCCAAACCTGACGCCAAATCCGGAGCTAAGCCCGAAGCCAAAGCTGCTGATCTTAAGCCTGAAGCAAAGGCCGAGCAGAAGCCGGGCGCCAAAGTCGAAACGAAACTTGATCCCAAGGCCGAGGCAAAACCCGAAGGCAATGTTGTATCGTCACCTGAAGCTTCGGCTGAGACGAAACCGGAAACGAAGCCTAAAACCGAAACCAAACCTGACGTAAGCTCCACACCTGACACCAAGGCCAAGACGGCATCCGATTTGACGCCGCAGATCGCCGCACGGGCCTATGAGTTATACGAGCGCCAGGGCCATCGAGACGGTCAATCAGTTCAGAACTGGGACAAGGCCGAGCAGGAGATTCGCGAAACTCAAGCCAAGGCTGTTCCAAAAGCTGCAACCAAACCAGCGACTAACGCCGAATCACAGCCGGAAGTTAAAGCTGAACTTAAACCTGACCCCAATTCAAAACCGGAGGCCAAAGTTGAGCCGACGCCAACCGCGAAGGTCGAGCCTAAAACTGAAACCAAATCTGCCGAACCTCAACCCGAAGCCAAAGCCGTGTCGCCGTCCGAAGTCAAAGCAGAGCCGAAACCAGACATTAAAAATGACGCCAAGCCAACCGACAAAGTTGAGCCGAAGCCTGATGCCAAAACGGAAACCAAACCTGCAACGAATGGGATGCCTGTGGTCGAGGTGTCACCGCAGCTTGTCCAGCGAGTTCATAAACTTTATGAGCAATTAGGGCGCGAGGATGTTCGCGCCGTTGAGGAATTGGATCAGGCGAAGCAAAAGACTCCCGAAGTGGAAACCAAAAAATAAACCGTCGCAAACCACGCGGCTGACATGGCTGCAGGAATAAAGATGAAAATCAATTCAAAGGATTTCTGGGTGCGACCCGGAGTCAAGGTCAAACTCAAAAAGTGCCCGACGAACGTGAAGCCATTTTGCAAGTCGAAGAAGCGGTATCAGAAACTCCTGAAGGAACACGTCGAGAAGTTGAGTTCGCTGCAACAACTTCACTACGCCTCTAACCGCTGTGCGTTGCTGTTAATTTTTCAGGGGATGGATGCTGCCGGCAAGGACGGTGCCATCCGGCACGTCATGTCCGGAGTCAATCCACAAGGCTGCGAGGTTTTCAGTTTCAAGCAACCGACCGCCGACGAGTTGGAACATGATTTTCTCTGGCGCACAAACCGTCATCTGCCGGAACGTGGACGCATCGGTATCTTTAATCGTTCTTATTATGAGGAGGTGCTGGTCGTTCGCATGCATCCAGAGATTCTCCGCAGCCAGGGGCTTTCGGAAGAATTGCGCGACGAGAAAACCATCTGGAAGGAACGGTATCGTTCCATTGTGGATTTGGAGGAGCATCTCCATCGCAACGGCACGCGGGTCATCAAGTTTTTCCTGCATCTGTCGAAAGACGAACAGCGAAAACGATTCCTTGAACGTATTGATGAGCCGGACAAGAACTGGAAATTCAGCCTCGCGGACATTCACGAGCGGAAATACTGGAAGCATTATATGGAGTTTTATGAGGATTGCTTGAACGCGACCAGCACCCGGCACGCGCCTTGGTATGTCGTTCCCGCCGATGATAAAGAAAATGCCCGGCTGATTGTTTCTCGAATTGTCCTTGATGCGCTCAAAGAACTTAAGATGGCCGTTCCCAAAACGACTGCGAAACGTCGGCGGGAATTGAAATCCATCCGTAAGCTTCTGGCAAAGTGACATCTTAATTATGACTTCTTCTTCCGTCAACCGCTGACCTAGTTATGGCTTAATGTTCGACTTGGACGAAGTCTTACAAAGGGGAATTGAGAAGCTGGCTGTCTCGAGCGGCGGGGAAATAAAAAGGGGCGGCCATTGCTGCCCGCCCAAGTAGGTTAACTCGTCACCTACATCCTGCCTACTCGGTTATTGAAGAATTCGTTGAAGGTTTCGTTGGAGGTTTTGACTACTGATTCTGGCGAATGTCATATTTCAGTGTAGTCCCGCCACCAAGGGCAGCATATCCCTAAAATTAAATTGAAGAAAACCAGAAGCAGTTTGCAGACATGGATACAGATTTTTAGGCGCTGAAATGATGGCGTTCCTAAGCCCGCTTCTCATTTTTCTTCGTCATAATTATTTGCGCGCGCTGGAGTGAAGAGTCAATGTCACCGCATATATTATCCATGCCGAGTCGGTCAATAAAACCTGCGCGGGTGAGCGCAAAGAGGGGTTGCGAATGTGGCCCACATAAAATGAGATCCTTTTTGTCTATCCGCAGTTTCTCCATTAAATCTTCGAGCGCGTCGAGTCCGGTGGCGTCCAAGGCCAGCACGTCGCGCATTCGCAAAATCAAAACCTCCGGCAGTTGACCCGCGCGCCGCAGCGACGTTTCCAATTTATCCGCCGCGCCAAAAAAGAACGCGCCGAAAATCCGAAACACCATGACGCCTTCGGGAATTTTTTTATCCGCGACGGTTTGTCCCGGCAAACTCGCCTGTGCGACTTCATCATTCACTTGTGTCGCTTCAGAAAGTCGTTTTACGAGCAATGCCGACGCCAGAATCAACGACGCACCGACCGCCGTCGGCAAATCCACGGCGACGGTCAAACCAAACGCGCACAAGAAAACCAGCACATCGCTTCTTGGCCAGCGTTTCAACCGCGCGAATTGATGCCATTCACCCATCCGCAATGATACAACCACAAGCACCGCACTTAAAGCTGCCAATGGAATATCCTTCGCCAGTGGCGCGGCCACTAGCAAAATCGCCAGCAGCGTGAGCGAATGAATGATTCCCGCCACCGGCGTTTGCGCGCCACAACGGACGTTCGTCGCTGTGCGCGCGATGACGCCCGTCGTCGGCATCCCGCCAAACATTCCCACGGCGATGTTGGCGATTCCCTGTCCCATCAATTCCTGATTCGAGTCGTGCCGGTCGTCAATCATGCCGTCCGAGACCACCGCTGAAAGCAATGATTCAATTGAACCCAAAACGGCAATCGTCAACGCTGCCGGCAGCAATGCGCGCCATTCATCGAACGGCAGCGATGGCCAGTGAGGCATTGGTAAACTTCTCGGCATTTCACCGAACACCGTGCCAAGTGTCTGAATCCCAAATTTTTCGTTGAAATGAAAAAATACTGATGATGCTGCCGCGAGAATGATAATGACAATCGAACCGGGAACATGGCGGCCAATTTTTTTTGGCCAATACCAGATTGCCAGCGTTGTCAGCGTTGCGAGAACGACCGTAGGCCAATTCGGTTGAAAATTCTCCGCGACCGAACGCGCCTTGCCGATGAAGTCCGGGGGCAATTTATTTTTCAGGCCGAAGAAGTCGCGGATTTGCGTACTCATGATGATGATAGCAATGCCGCTCGTGAATCCGGTGACAACGGGATAAGGGATGTATTTGATGAGGGTGCCGAGTTTGCTCGCGCCCAGCACAATCAAAATCACGCCGGCCATTATTGCGCAAACAACCAGTGATTCTGGCCCATGCTTCATTACAATTGGCGCAAGCAGCGGTACGAACGCGCCCGCTGGCCCGCCGATTTGCACGCGCGAACCGCCCAGCACCGAAACCAAAAGGCCGCCGATGATGGCCGTAAAAATTCCGATTTCCGGTTTCAGGCCGGACGCAATCGCCAGCGCCATTGAAAGCGGCAGCGCAACAATGCCGACTGTGAAACCCGCTATTGCGTCGGCATAAAACTTTTGCGCCGAATAATCTTTCAGCGTGTCAAGCAGTTTTGGCCGGAATGAAATGGGAAAATTCATCGGGGGAAAATTCCTTACGCTCGACTTTACGGAAGCTGCGGCAGAATTCAAATCAATTCATATTTCATGGCAAACAACTCCGCTATGAATTCAAATTATTGCGCCGGGCATTCTTTCGCTTCCAGAATTGCCCGATGGTTTTGGTCGCCTCATCCAGCCACTCACGATCCGCCAGCAGCGCAATCAGTTCGACGGCGCTGAAAAACTTCACCGCATTCGGATTCCGCGCTGGACTGACTCGTCTCCGCTGGTGTGCTCGCCCAGGCCAGTGCTCCGTTCCGGCAACCAAGTTTCGTCACTCCGCAGAATTATATGGTGCACGCACTAGGACGTCTGGCTTTGACACCTCACAGGAATTTTCCAAGCTCCAGCCACTACGTCAAAGTCATGCTCGACCAGGCTCTTGGCTTTTAAGCGGATGAGCATTCCGTTCATTGATTGCATTGACCGCGGGTCACGCCAGCGATGGAGGGGGGATTGCGAATCATGTTTGGAGCTTGGCAGAAATTGTCAGCCTCATCTAAAGGCTTGGTCAAAAATTCTTCTGGCCTCTACCCCGTCAGGGCCGTGATAAAGTGTTATATCGGCCATCCCTTCCATGCTTTTTATTACGGTAAAATAACCGCCTTCGTAATAGAGTGTAATTCTGCCCTTCATAATGACGTTACAATTATCAGTCATTAAACCAGGTTTCAATTCAAACTATGCCACTGCCGGATAGTTGTAACCTTCCCCATTAAATTGCGCACAGCGCTGCTTTAGTCCGGCATTCTTTTTGAACGGGCAGGGCATGGTTGCGTCCAATCTTTGTCTGACATGCCTGAAATTTTCTGTCGCCGGCGATGGCAATGCGGCAAAAAATTATTCTTGATCAACGGCGCGTCGTCGCCGTCCGTCCCGACACTTTCCCGCGTCAATCGGCGCAACCTTTTTGCGGCATTTTGGCCGGCTTAAACGGCCATTACGGCTGACTTAAACGTCACTCAACGCGGTTGCCCTGGCAACATGGCCGGCGTTTTTATTGAACGGGAAGCGCAGCGCGGCGTTTGCAGGCTGGCTGCAAACAGGCTGCCGCACCGCTGCATTGAGGTTGCCTGTGCGCGTTAGATGTTTAGTCCCACTATGTGATGGTGTGGGTTGAGTTTAAAGCGTATGCCGTCTAAACGTCACACAGACGGCTTCTTGCCTAGGCGTCAGCACCGTGGAGCGTGGCGCTTTCGGTCCCATGGGCGCATCGTGGACAAAACTCCGCTTCTTCCACTTGGCCGCTGTCTTGGGATTGAGGGCGTATCGTTCGGCCAGCCGAATCAGGCTCGCTTGACTAATGTTGTATTGCTCGACGCACCGCCGCTGTCGTGCGGGCGCTCCCGTGTAATATTTGTCCCATAATTTTGCTTTGGTTGGCAGAGCATAATATGCCACACCATCACATAGTGGGACTAAAAATCTAAAGTCACCGCATCGTCCCTTGCACCTTGCACCCCTACTTGTCCACGGTGATTCTGTCTGGTTTGAGAATTCCAACCCCGATTTCATTGGCTTTTTAGCGCGTTTTTCTTGGAACTGCGAAACTCAACACGTTTCAGGAAACTCGACATTGCTCAATGCCAAATTACTGCTCTAAGTGCTTGATTACCATGCTCCATAATTTGCAAGTAAAAATGGTGCGCGGTGCAGGGTTTGAACCTGCGACCCCTTGCGTGTGAAGCAAATGCTCTACCACTGAGCTAACCGCGCGTCGCCATTTAAGCCTAGCCAGCGATGGAAATTTCGCAAGTCAAATGCCTTTGTGCAGCATCGAATCGCGCTGCGCCCTATCAGGATTCGCGTCGGGAAAATCCAGATTGTAATTCAGCCCGCGGCTTTCAGGTCGCATCAACGCGCACTGCACAATCAATTCCGCCACTGTCGCAATATTGCGCAATTCCAGCAAATCGCCCGTCACAATAAAATTCCAGTAGTAGTCGTGAATTTCCTCCTGTAAATTCGCGATGCGCTTCTGCGCGCGCTGCAACCGTTTGTTCGTGCGCACGATGCCGACGTAATCCCACATCAGCCGCCGGATTTCGTCCCAGTTGTGCGAGACCACAACGAGTTCGTCCGCGTTCGTCGCGTTGCCCGATTGCCATGCTGGAATTTTGGCATCAATTTTTCGCAATGAGCTTGAAAGAATTTTTCCCGCCGCACGATGCGCACACACGAGCGCCTCCAAAAGTGAATTGCTCGCCAGCCGGTTCGCGCCGTGCAAGCCCGTGCAAGCGACTTCACCGACCGCAAAAAGTCCCGCAATGTCCGTCTCGCCATCAACGTTCGTCATCACGCCACCGCACTGATAATGCGCTGCCGGCACGACCGGAATCGGCTCGCGCGCAATGTCAATACCGTAGCCGAGGCAGGTTTTGTAAATGTTTGGAAACCGTTCGATGATAAATTCCGCCGGCTTGTGTGTGATGTCGAGCAACACATGATCCGCTCCAGATTTTTTCATCTCGCTGTCAATTGCGCGAGCCACGATGTCACGCGGCGCGAGTGATTTCATGGGGTGACAACCATCCATAAATTCTTTTCCGGCGAGCGTTTTCAAAATGCCGCCTTCACCGCGCACGGCTTCGGAAATTAAAAAAGATTTCGCCTTCGGATGATAAAGACAGGTCGGATGAAACTGCACGAACTCCATGTTCGCAATGCTCGCGCCCGCGCGATACGCCATTGCCACACCGTCGCCGGTCGCGATGTCGGGGTTCGTCGTGTAAAGATAGACCTTGCCGCAACCGCCCGTGGCCAGGAGAGTTACCGGCGCGGAAAAGATCTCCACGCGCCTGGATTTTTTGTCGAACACATACGCGCCCAGGCAACTGTTTTGCCCCACGGAACCAAGCTTCTGGCTCGTGATCAAATCAATCACGATGTGATTCTCAAAAATCTTGATGTTTGGCTGCGCCGCAACCGCCGCCAGCAACGCGCGTTCGATTTCGCGCCCGGTCACGTCCTTCGCGTGCAAAATGCGGCGTTCGGAATGTCCGCCTTCACGTCCGAGGTCAAGCTGCTTGCCACCGTCTTCACTCGGCGCATCGCTTTCGGAAAACTTCACGCCCAGTTCAATCAATTCCGCGATGCGTGCCGGACCTTCCTCGACGATCGTGCGAACGACGTTTTCCTTGCATAAGCCCGCGCCTGCTTCGAGTGTGTCGCGAACATGCAGTTCGAACGAGTCGTCCTTGCCCGTCACCGCGGCGATGCCGCCCTGCGCGTAATTCGTGTTTGACTCCGCGCGATCTTTTTTCGTGACGATGGCCACGCGCCCGCGCGGCGCAACCTTCAACGCGAACGTCAGCCCGGCGATGCCGCTGCCGAGAACGAGATAATCGAATTGTTTCATTTACAAATTTGAAAACGCTTTACTTCTTGCGACGCCAATATTCTTCAGCGTCAAACTTGGTCAACTGGCTTTGTTCTGTAATTATGTGCGGTCGTCCCGCCAACGGATGTCTGGGATTTTGAGCTTCAGTGAACGACTCACATCTGTTCCATTCTAAATTCAAATCTTTAGTTTCACGAAGAATTTCCTCAAGGCAATCTTTGAAATAATCCTGTGTATCAAAAGCATCACCCCAGGCAGCCCACACCAAACAAGTTTGTGACTTTTGAAGTTGTTTCCGAATTTTCTCTGTATTGTATTTTATCAAAGCCCCATCCTTAACAGACGGTAAATTTTCTGGGGAAGGAGTTCGAAATGGATAAAGATTAAACATCAAAAACCCATTGAAATTCCAAGCTTTAATCAATTTTTCTATCTTGTCTATTGTTCGGTCGGAATTGCATTCATCGGCCGTGCTAGGATTGATTCCAAAAATGGCGAATGAATTTATTCCAGCTTTGCCTAAAACAAATCGGTTTGTCTTATCGCCATCGTAAATATCGAATTTCACAATTGTGAATTGTCAATCAACCGCGTTTTGCCGATGAAAACTGCCAGCGCCATGTGCGCGCCGCGCGTGATTTTTGAAACGGACGTCAACGTGTCCGGTTCAAAAAACTCAACGTAATCCAATCGCACGTCCGGCTCGCTTTCAATCAACTTTTTCAAATCGGCCTTAAGTTTTGCCGACGAAACTATTCCTGACTTTTTCACGGCGGCATGCGCGGTTTGAATCGCACGCCAAAGAACTGTTGCCTGCTGCCGCAAACTGCCAACGAGATATTTGTTGCGCGAACTCATCGCCAGACCGTCCGGCTCGCGCAACGTTGGCGCGACGATGATTTTCACCGGAAAATTCAAATCGGACACCATGCGTTTGATGATGGCCGCCTGCTGAAAATCTTTTTGGCCGAACACCGCGACATCCGGCAAGACGATGTTAAAAAGTTTTGCAACAATTGTTGCCACGCCACGGAAGTGGCCTGGCCGTGACGCGCCTTCCATTATGCGCGACAATTTTTCTTCGACGGCGCAAGTGGTGAATCCATTTTCAGATTTGTCCGGATACATTTCCGCGTCGCTTGGCGTGAAAACGACGTCCACGTTCAGCTCGTGCAATAATTTCAAATCGCGCTTCAGGTTGCGTGGATACTTGGCGAGGTCTTCCGTCGGCGCGAACTGTGTTGGGTTGACGTAAATGCTCACGATGACTTCCCCGCGTTTGCCGACACGCTTGCGCGCCTCGCGCACGAGGCTCAAATGGCCGGCGTGCAAATAACCCATCGTCGGCACGAAGCCTATGCGTGCGCCCGTGCGCTGCCTTTTTTTGGTGAGCCGTTGCATTGCGGCGACGGAAGAAACGATTCGCATGGCGGCAAGGTTAATTGCGATTTACCAAACAAACAAGCCGCGCGGATTGTTCCACGCGGCTCTTGCGATTCAGAAATTTTTTAACGGCGCGCGGCGAAATTCAGCGGCGAACTCTGGGGCATTTCGTGGGCGCAGGGCTGATTGATCGGCGCATCAGGCGTGCGGTCATTGGGCGAGACGATTTTGTTCGCGAGCATCCAGGCTTCGACTTCCTCGCCGCTGATGTCGGGCAGCATCTGGCCGTTGATCTCGACGCACGGGCTCAACATCTGGCCGCTCTTCTCGATCATTTCCTGGCGCTGCAACGGGTCGTTGATGACGTCGCGGTCTTCGTAAGGCAGGTCGTATTTTTTGAGCACGGCGCGGACGCCCTGGCTCCAGCCGCAG
>Ga0182015_10005503_pt1 | contig 13138 bp, 12 predicted proteins | sample 712P3MmetaG_FD_120478 | JGI IMG/M metagenome (GOLD analysis project Ga0182015, IMG submission 120478) | Permafrost microbial communities from Stordalen Mire, Sweden - 712P3M metaG | ecosystem: Environmental > Terrestrial > Soil > Wetlands > Permafrost | place: Sweden: Stordalen | collected...
CGGCCGAGCGAGCGTTGAGTACGCTAAGAATCTCCGCAAGAATCGAGCAGGCAACCTGGCCGTTCGAGATCGCACCCACGTCGAGCCCGGCAGGACCATAGATGCGGGCTAGCGTGTCGGCGCTATAGCCGACCTCCTGCAGCGACTTGCGGCGTACCGATTGCGATCGCCGGCTACCGAGCACGCCGATGTAGGCAACGTCGGAGTCAAGCGCGCATCGCAACGCGCGCAGATCGATTTTCGCATCGTGCGCGACGACGACGATCGCCGCCACATCTCTCAGCAGCGAAGGCAGCACGTCGTCGGGCCACGCGGCGAGCACGCGCCGCGCATCCGAATGCCGCTTTGTGGTTGCAAATGCCGGGCGCGGATCGACGATGGTGACGGAGAAGTCGCTCGCGTTCGCGGCGCGGGTGAGATGCGCGGCAAGGTCGGTCGCTCCTACGAGGCAGAGCCTGCGTTTGCGTTCGATCCTGATTGCATGAGAGCCGCAGGAAAAGTCTACCGGCTCTTCGCCGGCAACGATGCGATCGGCGACGACGGCGAAACCCGGATCGGGAAGCCAAATTGCGACCGTGAGTAAGGCGCCGCAGGAAGACCCATCGAGCAACTCGTCGGTCACGTCGAAGTCGATCGTTCGTGACGATCCGTCGCGAAGTGCTGCGCCGGCGCTCTCCACGAGCTCGGCTTCGTGACAGCCGGCACCGATGTTGCCTACGAACGAGCCGTCCGAATCGACGAGCATGGAAGTTCCAATCGAAGCGGGTGCGGCTTCCCGAGTCGCTACCAGAGTAGCGACCGCGCAGGGACGTCCGCTTCGCAGGCGGCTGGCAATCTCACCATAGACTTCACGCATCGGCGAAAGCCTTCCAATCGCTGGGAACGTCGAGGTCGAGGAATGCGGACCGGTCGCAGCAGCGCCAGGACCCACGCCGCAGCGATGCGTCGTCACGTGCGATGCGCAGCGTATCGCCGTCGGGCAGAGCCTCCACAATGGGCCGCGCCCGCGGCGAAAAAGTACCGGATGGCCTGCCGTTCCAGCCAAGTCGACTGGAAAGGCTACATCGACGTCGCCACAGAGCGTGGCCTCGGTCCTCGCGATCGTCGCTTCGATCATGCTCGGCATGTCACCGAGCAAGACGCCAAACGGGCGTTCGCGCTCGATCAAGGACAGCGCAAGATGCAAGGAATGCGCCATTCCGCGGAACTGCTAGCGGTTAATGACGATGCACGCGGCAGGAGCAATACGCGACGCTTCGTCGGACAAATTTGGAGGGACTACGATCAAGGCGCGACGCTGCCCGAGCGCTTCGGCAACACGCGCGAGGGGAGAACGGAGCCCAAGCGGTGTTACCGTCTTGTCAAATCCCATGCGCCGGGATTCACCGGCAGCGAGAACGACATATACCGTTGGACCGACTTCAGCCACTAGAAGTCATTTTCGTGCCAGGGCAAGCCCGGCCACCATAGGACCGCAAAAACTGCCCTTTGGGTCCTCGCTGGTAAAGGTAATCTGCGTAATTGTATGCGCGGCTTTAAAGTTCCACGTTTCTGGCGAGTAATCGCCGTTTTGGACATCGTTTCCGCCGGAAGTGTCCCAGGTGTATTGAGTGAAAAGTTTCGGCACGGAAACTTTCATCGTCTTGACGGTCGGCGTACAGTATCCGTTTCCAGAAAACAAGAACCTCAATATATACGTTTGTCCCTTTGTCGTTTTGAAACCATCCGATCGGATGCCGCCGAGCGGATTTCGGACAAGCGACCCATCTAGGTCAATGCTGCACAAGCCGTCGATGCCGTACCCATAGTCGGAAGCGTAGAGATCGACTGCCCGTTTAGTGACTTCCCATGACGGCGCAAAAATCTGTCCATGGAAGAACGTCTCGCCGTGGGGTCCGGGCTGCTCCGCTTGCGAGAAGTCGCCATCAGCCAAGATACCCGTTCCGCCGGAAAGCGGCGGACAGTAGCCGTACGTCCCCGACGCCGGATGCGCTCGGCTTTGCGTCATGGCGCTCTGCAGAACGGCGCTCGACGTCCCGCTACTCCAGCAACCGGCCAGCATCCCAACGGCGAGCAATGCCCCAACGACCGGGCGTCCTGAGCATAAAGGCTTCGTGGTTTGACCCTCCTGCCAAGGGGAAGTTCGACGGGGACGCCCAGTCCCCAGTCTTGAGAGGCGCGCGGACGTTCCAGCCGGGGGACAGTTTAAGACTGGCATCGCGAGGAGAACCGCAATCCCGAATGGGATACCTTTCGGACAATGAAAGCGGCAACGATCCTCGGGTCTGTCGCGGCCCTGGTGCTTCTACAGTCTTGCGTCGCACGCAGCAATACGACGGCTCGGTCGGCAACCCGAATGACGGCAAGCGCCGACCATCCAAGTCACCCAAAGAAACGCCTGGCGAATCGTACGAAGCACCCGGCACACGCGACCGAGCGCGTGGCACACAGCGTAAGCACGAGCACAAGCATGAGCCTTAGCACGAGCACGAGCACGAGCACGAGTTTGAAATAGCAGCGGCGGCATGATGTCACTATCGTAGCGGCCCATCCGTTTCATTCAGCATGAGCGCGATTCGGCCGCAGCGTTCGAATTTCGGCCGCAATGTGTTTGGACTGGCGACGTTGGCCACCGGGCTCGTGACGCTGGCCTGGCACGACTACAACCAATGGCATCACCTGCGCGACGTGATCTTGGCCGCAGCCGTTGCCCAAGTCTTCGGCGGGGCCGCGATTCAGTTCCGTCAGACCAGGAAAACGGGCGCGGTCGTCCTTGGAGCGGCGTATCTCGTCTTCGCCGTGCTGTGCCTGCCTCAAATCGTCGCCGCACCGCAGATATACAATAGTTGGGGCAACTTCTTCGAGCAGTTCTCCCTCGTGACCGGAGCGGCGATCCTGTATGCGAGCTTATCGCCGGCGTGGGTAGCGAAAACGCGTAATCGCATCGGCCGCATCTTTACGGCCGTCTGCGTCGCTTCGTTTGCAATCGAACAGGCGGTCTATCTTCACGCCACCGCTGACCTCGTTCCGAAGTGGCTTCCGCCGAATCAGATGTTTTGGGCCGTGACGACGACCATCGCGTTCGCACTCGCGGCCGTCGCTCTCCTCACGAATCGAATGGCGCTTCTCGCGACTCGCCTACTGACCGCAATGATCGTGGGGTTTGGGATACTCGTATGGGCACCGCTGCTTTTCTTAGATCCCCACAGTCACACGAATTGGAGCGAAGGCGCCGAGACCTTTGCGATCGCCGGAGCAGCATGGATTCTCGCCGATCTCCTCGGCGGCGATTAACGCTCGGCGTTATCGCGGCGGCGGTCCTTCTCGCGGCGATCGGCGCGGGATCCAGCAGCCTCGTGGATCGGCTGCGCTCCACTGCTGCGGCATACTACGCAAAGGCCGGACAAATCGCGCTCCTTACCGGACGCGATTCGACCATGGATTATTACCAGCGTCTGCTGGACGATGCGGACCGATTGACCGAGTCGCAACCCGAGACCAGACAGCGGCAAGCGGCAGAGGCGTCCGCGCAACTCGACCTCAGCCTCGCGCTGCAGCTCTTGAGCAACTCGTATCAACCCATGGCGTGGCTTCGCGGACCCGGCGAAACCTTCGTGCGCGCTTCAAAGGATGGGACGATGCAACCCGTCGCCGTCTACGTGCCGCGTCGATACACGCAGGGCACGCAGGCTCCGCTGGTCGTGTTTCTGCATGGCCGCTTAGAACCCGAGTCGCAGCTCGTCGCGCCTGAGTTCATCGAAGAGGTGGCATTCGCGATCGACCCACGCAAGCGGTATCTCGCGGGGTACTCGATGGGCGGTTTTCCATTTTCAACGTCGGCCCGATCCATCCGGCCGATTGGTCGGCACTGATGAGCATTTCCGGATCGCTCCTCGATTCACGAGCGCAGCGCCTATTGGCCTTGATGCCGAACAGTCGGTACTACATCGTGACCGGAGCTCGCGACCAGATCGTGCCCACCCGCTATGCCATCGCGACGGCGGCTATTCTGCGCGACGCAGGCCTCGCGGTGACGCTCTACTCGCAGCCGGACGGTACGCATGTCTTGTATTCGCTGCGCTCGGTTCTATCGAAGGCTTGGAACGACATGACGCGTGGCGTCGTGCGCTCACCTATAGGCCTCATGAGCGGCGAGGGCCTGGCGGAGGCGGTCAGGTTTTCGCCGCCGTCGTACATCCGCTACGAAGAAATGAGCCAGCACGAGTAGTCGCTGCTAGAGTCCGCCCGGAAACGGTTTGCTCGTGACGCGAGCGAAGCGCGCTGCGGTTCCGTTCCGTGCGCGCGCCTGGGAGAGCTCGCGACTCTGGGCCTCTATTTGCAGCGCCAGCTGCCCGAGAGCGGCATTGAGTTTCTCATTTATCGCCGCCCAGCGCGATGGGTTGCTGAAGGATATGCCGGGATAGATGCTCTGCAACTTCGGAACCGCTCGCTTATCGCTCCGCACCCTGTGAAGGATCGCCACCAGCGTGTTCGCGTGGCCAAAGGCGTAGCCGTTTACATCGGGACCGACGAGTTCAAAGAAGGCGTTCTGGGCATGGTGGAGTTCGAACGCTCGATCGCCCACGCTGCCCAACTTCCGTTGATCCACGAGAAGCGCGAAGAGGCGCCCGGCATACTGCGCCGAGTAGAACCAATACGTCGCCTCGTTGCGATAGCCGAGATCGTAAAGACAGATGGCGCCCACGTAGAGCTCGGTAAACGTTAGGTCGCTCCAGTGCTTCTTCATTGCGAGCAGCGTGGCTACGACCTGCCCCCGGTTCGTCGCCGCCAGTCCCGCGCTGTATCTTCCGATCCTGACGATCGGGCCCGACGAGTTATAGTACGGCGTAACGTATGCGTCGATGTGGCCGGCATCGGCGGCGAGCGCCGGCGCCGAGAGCGCCACCGCACCTGCGGCGACAATACCTGCAAAGGCCCGCAGCTTCAAAATTGCATCTTCGCGATTGCGTCGCGTGCGGTCTGCGCGAGGTTCGCGAAGGCGATGGCCTTGGGATCGAAGGCTTCCTCATCGACCTTTGCAGCGGTAATCGGGCCGCCGCCGGCCACAGTGGCAACGCCGGCCGAGAGAGTTTCGCGAACGGTCATGGTATTCGATTCACTTTCGCGAGGATTCTAACCCGCCGATGGGCGCTGACTGCGCCATTCCGCTGGACGCCCCGCCGGCCGAAGCACATCGGGGGATCAAGAGCAGCGCCCACGCAAGCGCTCCAACTGCGAGCATCAAGCGAACCTGCAGATTCACGGCGGGCGGAAACGCGCGCGCTCTACGGCTGGATTGCCGTGAAATGGAATGCGTTGTCTTCGGGCTGGCCGGTCGTGGACCCGATCATGAGGATCGTCAGCGAGACGCCACCCGCACCGCAACCATAGCTGTACAGGTTCGCCAACGGCGGAGAACTGTTGGTGCCCGCCGGCGTAATGTTGACGATCGGGCATTTCTTAAATACGTTGGCGCCAATGGTGACGATGTACTCACCCGTCTCCGGATGGCTGATTTGAAATCCGCTGCCGTAAACGATGCCGCCGCTGGAGTTGACGATGCCGCCAACCTGGCCGGCCTTCGCGTCGGGCTGGGCAAAGGAGTTTTGCGGGGCGAACCGGGTTGCCGCCGAGGCGGTCCCTGACGTTGCAAGGATCAGACAGATTGCGAGCGTGATGAATCGGTTGAGCACGAAGGGTCTCCTTAGTAGAGAGCGACCGGATTGAGGGTCGCGGCTGTATCGATCGTCTCTTCTGGTGGGCCCCAGGAGAGACGTCGATTGCGCTGACTCTACCAGCGGAGGCGTACGAAAACGTGCGAGGCGCTTATTGAGACCTCATCGAGCTGGATCTGGCCACACGTCGTCTTCGGCGGCGCGGGCTAAGTCGGCGTGCCAGCGAATCGCCAAGAACTGTTCGCGATCTTCGGCCTCGAGTTCGTTGGCGCTCGCCGCCATCAAACGCCTCCCGCGGTCGAGCGCCCGGGTAGCTTCGGCTGAATCTCCGCCAGCGTGAAAGGCTTGCGCCGCGGCCCAATAGCAGTATGCCGGCCATTCCGTTGCCCGCATAATGGCATCTTCGTCGGCTAACACCCGATGCGCCGCATCGCGCGCCGCATGAAGATTCCCAAGTCCGGCATGCCAAATCGCAAGATTGGCAAGCGCCATGGTCGACCATATCTGCGATTCGGAACGCGAGCGGAGCTCGAACGACGGCTCGACGACCTCAACTGCTCGCGCGTAGTCGCCAGCCAAACCTTCGGCAAAGGCGAGATTCTCCAGCACGGAAGCCTCGAGCAGTCCAAACCCATGCCGTCGCGCAAGGTCGAGCGCCAACTCGGCCGCTTCACGAGCGCCGGCTACTTGCCCCATACAGCCCCTCACCGAGACGAGGTTGTTGAGTCCGCCGCAGCGTCCGCGTTCGTCCCCAACACGCTCGAAGAAATCTATCGCCGTTTCGGTCGCTGCGCCGGCTTTTTCGAAAAAACCGAGCTTCATTTCAAGGATCGCTTCATTCATCAATGGGCCCGCGCTCCCGGCGGGGTTGCCGCTTTCACCGTAGATGCGCGTGGCGGCCGCGTAGTGCTCGCGGGCGCGTTTGTACTCCATGCCGGCGGCCGAGAAAGTGACCCCGAGGCGGCTGTGTGCGTGCGCCTCGGCGGGACGATCCCCGAGTTTGACCGCCAACTCCAAACAGCGATCGGCCAACGACCGGCAGCGCTTCATATCGCGCCGCTGGTAGGCTATGGTCCATCCGCTGCTCAACGCAAGGAACTCCAGCACCGGGTCGGCGGCGCGCACCGCAACCTGGGCGGCTTCATCGAATAACACCTCTGCCGCTGAGAGATGACCGCGATGCGCCTCTACCTGTGCCAGCGAGCAGAGCGCTCGCGTCGTTCCGGCTTCGTCGTGCGCAGCGCGGCTGCACGCGAGTGCCGATTCGCTCGCGGCAGACGCATCCGCCAGGCGGCCCTGCCCGAACGCCATCTTCGCCTCGGCGAGGTGTAACGCCGCATTTGACAGCGCGTCGTCATGTGGAATGCAGGCTTGCAATGCGCGGGCGGCATTGTCGTGCATGACCCGGTCTTCCGCCGCCGAGGCAAATTCCATGCGCTGCAACAACGTTGCGCAATGAAGGGCGGGATCGTCGAGTTGCGCATCGAGGCTTTCCAGTCGCAGAAGGGCCGCACTACGCGACTCCCGGTCTCCGCAGCGCGACTCGATCGTAACGCTTTCCAAGAGAAGCTCCGCACGCTGTTTCGGGTCGGCATCGAGTGCCAATCCCCGCTCGCATTGTTCGCGCGCTTCCTGCAACGCGCCGATTGAAACGGATCGTCGAACCGCTTCGAGATAGCAGCGGGCGGCGTTGGGAACGTCGCCCGCAAACTCATAGTGCGCGGCGAGTGATGGGGAGAGTTCCGGCAGGCGCTCGGGATAGAGCCGCTCGAGGACGCGAGCAACGCGCCGGCGCCTGGTAGCGGCGTGCTCGGGTGGCACGCCCGAAGCAATCGCGTCCTGCACGAGATGGTGCGTAAACGCATAGTCGAGTACTCCTCGCCCTCCGGCTTCACGCACTATGCGCCGATCGAGAAGTTCGTCGAGCGCTTCGGTGAGGGCGTCTTCGTCCCACGCGCTGACTTCGCGGAGGGCGTCGCGGGAAAAGCGGTCGCCGATGCACGAGGCTATCTCGGCGGCGACGCGCGCGCGCTCTGAGAGCCGCTCGACCCGGCGTTCGACGGACGCCTGTAGTGAAGCGGGCACCGACGCCAGCGCGTCCTCGCGGATCTCTACGACGAACTGACTCAGAAAGAGCGGGTTTCCTTGTGAGGCGGCGATCAGCGTTTCGGCGGCTCGATCGCGAACGCCGGGCAACGTTGCCCGCAACTCTTCCACATCGGTAACCGAGAGACGGCTTAACCAGATGTTCTGTGCGCCTGCCGCTGCGCGCGCCTCGCGACGCAGCCGATGCAACGCCTGGAGGCGCAACGATTCTTCATCGCGGTAGGTCACGAGGATCATCACAGGCGCGCCGGCGATTCGGCGCATCAGAAACTGCAGCAGCTCGAGCGAGGCTGGCTGCGCCCAATGAAGGTCTTCCAACACGAGCAGCAGCGGCCGCTGCGCGGCAAGATCCGCCATGCAGCGAAACAGCGCTTCGAAGAGACGAATCCGTTCGCTGGAGGCATCGAGCCGAGGCGGAGTCGGAAGCGCGGCGCGTGCGTGAAGTTCTGGCAAGAGGGCCGCAACGACGGCGAGAGTCGCGCTGGATTTCAGCGAGGCCACCAACGGCAACGCCGAGCGCAAGGAGTCAACCACGCTTTCGTACGGAATCGCTTCAGGCGAGCTCGTTGTGCCGACGAGCACCCGACCGCCGCGATCTTCGACGGTGTGCGCGAGTTCGAGGGCCAGCCGCGATTTTCCGATACCGGGTTCGCCGCCGACAAACGCACAGGTACCGCGACCGCGCGCCGCGCGGCCCCACGTCTCCAGCAAGCGTTCCATCTCGTCGCGGCGGCCGACGAACGGCAGCACCGACGACCCTGTCGCTGGCGCTCGCCCCTCCTCGCCGGCGTCGGCTGCGAGCGCCTGACCGAGCGAGATTCGCTCCGCTACCGCTGCCGTCTCCGGCATCGGCTCGGCATTGATTTCGGCTCGCAGGCGCTTGGCGAATGCGGCGTATTCGCTCAGAGCGCCGGCACGATCGCCGCTTTCATAGCGCATCGCAATGATCCGCCGTACCATATCTTCGCGCCAGGGGTCCACCGCCAAGACGTTACGAGCCGTTTCGATCGCCTGCGCGAGATCGGCCTGTCGCCGAAGCTCGGAGACTCGCTCGCTGAGGCAGCGCAGGTATGCGTTGCGATAGCGTTCGCGCAGAACGTCGAGCCATTCGTCGTAGACCTCCGGCAGCAGATCGCCGCGATAAAGGCCGATCGCTTCGCCAAGCCGGCTGCGATCGTTCGACGCCGCCACAAACGCGTCGACGTCGAGCCACACGTCGGCGTCGGGATTCCACGCGACCTTGTCGACGTCAACAACCACGTATCGATCTGCGGGCTGCGGTAGTATCTTCGGAAGCTCGGCGAGGGTAGCGCGCAACTTCGTCCGCGCGGCGCCTTCTTCGTCGTCGGGATAGAGGACGAAGGCGAGATATTCGCGCGAGACCGGCGACTCGCGGTGCAGCAGGAGGTAGGCGAGAACCTGCAGGGACTTCCGCGGCGTAGCGAGATTGAACCGGCCGCCGTCGAGGGCGACCTCCAAATGACCGAATAGGTGAATGTCGAGATGCCCGTGTTTCTTGGCTCGCTTCGGTCGGAACTCGCTCACCTTCGCGACGGCTTTACCCACCTGTTACTACCATTTCGGAGCCAGCCGCCCCCTCCCCGCCTTGGGGATTCGCTTACGGCTGTACCTCGTAGTAGGCGCTCATGCCGGCATCCATGTGGTCGGCGACGTGACAGTGGAAGAGCCACAACCCCGGGTTGTCCGGCACCATGTTCACGGTCGTCATCTGCGCCGGCATTAGCGAGATGACGTCGGTGCGTTGACCGTTCCACAGCACGGTATTGCCGTGCCAATGCGGCGTGTGAAAATCAAATCCGTTGCCGATCGCGATCACGTACCATCGCACGCGCTCGCCCTGCTTCATCACGATTCTCGGCCCGTTCGCGTACACGTAGCCATTGATCGTAAACTTGAAGTTGCCGTCGGCAAAGCCGTATCCGGTGAGGCTCGAGTCGCCCTCTGAATCGACCCCGACCAACTCGGCGCGCTGCGTCGGCTTGAGCGTGGGGTCGTACGCGGCGATGTTGTCGCTCAAGTACCAGCTTTGATTTTCGTTGAATATGCGGTAGAGCGTGACGATCTCACGGTCGACGTCTTTCGGGGTGCCGTCGGGCTTCGCCATGCCGCGCGCGGTGACTACGATCGCGCCGACCAGACCGGAATCGACATCCCGCTGTTCGTCCACGTGCGAGTGGTAGAGCCAAACAATCGAGCTGGGGTCATTTGGCCCCGGGCCCGCGCGCTCGGGGACTTGCCAGGTATAGGTGTACGTCTGGCCCGGCGCGACCGCGCCGCTCATTTTGTCGGTTGCAGAGCTCCCGTCGTTGTACGCCATTCCTTCGGAGCTCTTCGCGTAAAATACGCCGTGCGGGTGGATGCTGTACGGGCGCGAAGCGTTGTTCTTGAAGACCACACGGATGACGTCGCCGACTTCAGCATGAATGATTGGGCCGAGAATCCCGAGATACGCATCTCCGGCCGCTCGCGGTTTGCGCACTCGGAACGTCGCGTCGGTGTATTCCCGGTAGATCGCTTTACGGTAGACGCTGCCGATGTGATTCGCGTCTTGCGCCGTGTACGGGCGTTCCATTGCATTAAATGGTCTGCCGGTGACTTGGTTCACGCCGGTTGGCGCGTAGTTCCATAGCACCTCATCGGCCGCGATATAGTAGGTTCGCAGCGTGGCGGCCGGCGTCGCGCCAGCGGATACGGCGAAAACGGCCAACATAACGGCCACGACGATGCTCGGACGACGCATGAGGAGTGTCTCCTTGTTACGGGCACATACGGAGGGTAGCCCTCACTTCCTCCCCGCCCGAGCGAGCATCAGGTTTCGGCTCGGTACCGACCGAACAACCACCCGATGGACGTCGATTTTGGCAAGACGGCTGCCGATTACGGGCGCCACCGTGCCGGCTTCCCCGCTACATTCTTCGATCGTTTGGTCTCGATCGGCATCGTGCGCGCCGGCAGCGTGGTACTCGACGTGGGTACCGGGACCGGGACCGTGGCGCGCGGTTTGGCGCTTTGCGGATGCGAGGTTACCGGTCTGGACCCGTCGCCAGATCTGATGGCCGAAGCGCAGCGCATCGACGCGAGCGCCGGCGTGTCGTCAACTAGCTACGTAACGGGCCGGGCTGAAGAGCTTCCATTTGCCGATTCCACGTTCGATCTCCTCACCGCGGGGCAATGCTGGCATTGGTTCGATCGTCCGCGCGCCGCCGCGGAAGCGCATCGCGTGCTCAAACACGGCGGCTCGATCGTCATCGCGCATTTCGATTGGATCCCGCTGCCCGGCAACGTCGTCGATGCCACCGAGCGTCTCGTCATGCGGCACAATCCTCATTGGCGCGCGGCCGGAGGCACCGGCATCCATCCGCGATCGCTCGCCGACGTCGCGGTCGCGGGCTTCACCGGAATTGAAACGTTTTCGTTCGACGTCGATACGCACTACACGCATGAAGCGTGGAGAGGGCGCATGCGCGCCAGCGCGGGCGTTGCAGCGAGTCTCGGCGCGGAGAGTGTAGCGGAGTTCGACCGCGATCTCGCGCACCTGCTCGCAATTGATTATCCTACCGACCCAATGATCGTTCCGCATCGCGTCTGGGCGTTGATGGCACGACGATGAAATGGCACGTCCCCGTCCTTACGATCGTTGCCGCGGCGGCGCTGACTGCGGCTGCACCGCGCGCACCCACGCCGTCGGCGTGCCGCGTGCCCGGCCTATCGCTGCCGGCACGTTGCGGAACGCTGGACGTTCGCGAAGGTGCCGCATCGGCACGAACGATCGCCATGCGATACATCGTCGTCCCAGCGGTGCGTCGCAACGCCGGCGCAGTCTTCGTGATACTCGGCGGTCCGGGGCAAGCGGCCGCGGCCGATATCGCCGTCTTCCTCGGCGGTTCCAGCCCGTTTACGAGCATGCTCGGCATACACGCCGATCACGACCTCGTCTTCGCCGATCAGCGCGGCACCGGTGGTTCACACCCGCTGAACTGTCCGAACTTATACGCCTCGCGAACCGAATCGTTCGCCGAGATCTATCCGTCGGCGCCGTTGCGGCGGTGCCGCGAAAAGCTTGCCGCGACCTCCGACCTCAACGCGTATGGAACCCGCCAAGCCGTCGACGATCTCGAAGCGCTGCGAAAGGCTCTAGGATACGATAATATCTCCATCGATACCGGTTCCTACGGATCGCAGGTCGCCTTCGAATATCTGCGGCGCTATCCGTCGAGCCTGCGGGCCGTGCTGCTCGAAGCCGTCGCTCCAACCTACGCGAAGATTCCCCTGCCGTTTACGCGGGCGGCGCAACGGGCGCTCGACGAGTTGGAAGGCAGTTGCGCGCGTGACGCCGCCTGCGCTCGCGCCTACCCCGATTTTTCGTCAGAGTGGAGTGCGGTCAACGATCGTTTCATTCACGGTCCGCAGCGCATCAGCTTCCACGACGGCCACACGACGACAACCGTCATGCTCTCGCGCGAGGTCTTCGCCGACAACGTACGCCACCTGCTCTACGATCCGTTCTTCGCCGCCGCCCTTCCGGCCGCGATTCACGCCGCCGCTCGCGACGATTACGGCCCGCTCGCAAAACTCATCGCCGCACAAATAGACGGCTTCAAGAACGAGCTCGCGTACGGCATGTTCTTCTCCGTGTCGTGCTCGGAAGACGTGGCGTTCATTAGCGCCGCAGATCGAGCCATGGCGTCGCGTCAAGGATTTCTCAGCGATCTTCGCATTCGCGCGCAACAGCGTGCCTGCGCTATTTGGAACGTCCGGCGCGCGCCGGCCAGCTGGATGCTGCCGGTGCGCTCGAAGGTCCCCGTGCTCATGATCTCCGGTGCGGACGATCCAGCGGCCCCGGCGTGGCTGGGTGCGAGCCAACTCCCCTATCTCGCCGACGCACGACAGCTGATCGTCGCCAACGGCGGCCACAACAACGAGGATGCCTGCCTCGCGCAGATCCGCATCGCCTTCATCGATCGGCCGGATCCCAAAGCGGCGCGGCAAACGTGCGCTCAGCGCTTCACGCGCCCACCGTTCGTTACCGACTTTGATCCGTGGTATCGAAAGTTTTTCTGATGCCCGCCGCTGCGTTGGCATCGAACACGAGCTTGGCGGCCGCAAGATCCTCGGCCGCAAGCCCCATGGATTTGAAGACGGTCGTCTCGGAACGCGCGGGCCACGGCCGCAGTCCGGCAAAGAGCTCGCCCACCTCGGCATAGACCGTCGCACCCGAAGAGATCACGTCACCCGATTCGGTCGCAACGGCGTCGCGGGAATCGACGACGATCGTGTTACGCATAACCTCATCGTCCAATTCGCGCCAGGAGGGGCGATTCGCGCCCACCGAGTTC